>Ga0105049_10004776_pt1 | contig 15875 bp, 14 predicted proteins | sample MAT06_FD_78087 | JGI IMG/M metagenome (GOLD analysis project Ga0105049, IMG submission 78087) | Freshwater microbial communities from Lake Fryxell liftoff mats and glacier meltwater in Antarctica - MAT-06 | ecosystem: Environmental > Aquatic > Freshwater > Ice > Liftoff microbial mat | place... | reverse complement strand
GGTACCTTTTTGCGTCGTCAGGGCACCAGGCCCGACGGACCCGGTGGCTGCCCAAACTTCGCCTTCAGCCGCGCCCCGTCCTGGGAGTCGACAATGCCATTGCCGTTCAGATCCTGATCGGGGTGCACCGCTGACCCAAAGCGCGCCTTGAGCAGCGCGCCATCCTGGGAGTCGACGATGCCATTGCCATTGAAGTCAGGATCGCAGGCGTTCCCGTAGCCGTCCCCGTTGGTGTCCCGCTGGTTGGCGTTGGTCAGCAGTTTGCAGTTATCCAGCGAATCCACCACGCCATCGCCGTCTGTATCGGGCGCTACCCCGTAAAGGGTGCGAATTCCGGCGACATCGTCCGGGTTGAGTTCCCGGTTGATCTCGTAGGTCTGCACATCGTCGTAGGTGCAGGTGTTCGGAAAGCCGCACATCACGGCGTCGGCAACTGCGGAGTGGTCTATCCCCAGCGCGTGGCCGATCTCGTGGAGTGCAAGACCCTGGAAGTCATTCAGGAACGGACCTCCACCCTGAGGGAATGCCTGCAGAGGCTCGCCGTCAGCGCCGGTGGGGTTCTGGTAGGAGTAAGCCGCACCAAAAATCACGTCGCCAGCGCCGGTTGCCAGCTGGGAGCTGTTGGGAATGAAGCCGTTCGGCGGCGGGGCAAAACCCACAGCCGCGGGCCCGTTGAATCCGGAATTGAACACCCCGATCCTGATGTGGCCGGTGGCCGGTGGCTCGGCTGCCGGATCGTCGATCGGCACACCGGCATCGACGGGGAGGTAGCGGAAGGTAACGTTCGCGGACCGGGCCCAGGTGTTCAGCGCGTTCTGCAGGTAAACGATCATGACCGGGTCCGACAGTTGCACTGACGAGAAGGTATTGGTGTTCCAGTCATAGAAACTGGGGAGGGTGAGCGTGCTGGTGCCCGGGCAGGCCGCCCCGCAGTAGGCGGAGCCGCCAGTCCCGACTGGCATCAGGCTCCAGTAGATCAACGCGCTCGTGCCGATCGCCGGGTCTCCCCACTTGTTGTAGGCGTAGCCAAGGAAGCCGTTGGCGGGATAGAGGGCAAAGGCGCTGGCAGTGCCGGCGGTGACCAGGGCAGACAGGCAGGTTAGGGCCGCGTTGCCGATTCTGGGGTGCATTGCTCGAGTCCCTGTGTGGCGTGGTGGTATTTTTTGGACTATTGACGACGGATGCTACAGCGGCGGCAGTGCTCAAGGCCAAACCGGCAATTATGTGAAACCGGGCGGCAGTCCACGTGGAATCAGTATCTGCCCTTGATCGGCGGCAGCGATGACGGGTAGTGCTCTGTCGCCAGCTTCGCCTTCAGGGGCGGCAGCCTGAGTCTGGTCTGGGGCACCTTCGTGTCCGGGATCTGATCGAGGAGATGGCGGATCAGGTTCAGCCGCCCTCGGCGCTGGTCGTTGAACTCGACGAGCGCCCAGGGTGCCTGCCGGGTGTGGGTTGCCGCAAGCATGCGATTCCGCACCTTCCCGTACTCGGCGTACTTCTTCCGGGCCTCCAGGTCGATGGGCGACAGTTTCCAGCGTTTCAGTGGATCCGCCGCCCGCTCGGCAAAGCGCTTCTCCTGCTGTCTTTGGTCGACGGCCAGCCAGTACTTGAAGAGCAGGATACCGTCATTGACCAGTTGCTGCTCGAAGCGGGGCGCTTCCTTCAGGAACTGGCGGTACTCGGTATCGGTGCAGAAGCCCATGACTTTCTCAACCCCCGCCCGGTTGTACCAGCTGCGATCGAACAGGACGAGTTCCCCGGCTGCGGGCAGGTGCTGCACGTAGCGCTGAAAGTACCACTGGGTCCGCTCGCGGTCGGTGGGTGTCGCGAGGGCAACGATGCGGACGTGCCGGGGGTTCAGGGTTTCGGCAATGGCATTGATCACCCCACCCTTGCCGGACGTATCCCGGCCCTCGAAGATCACAACCATCCGCTTGCGGGTGTGCTGCAACCAGTGCGTCAGGTTGTTCAGTTCGAGCTGCAGGGGCGCGAGCAGCTCAGCGTAGTTCTTACTCTTCAGCTTGTCGTTCATAAGAGAAAAGGTACCGGACCTTAGTTATTCTGTTTCTTTAGTTGTTGCAGACGCAACAACTAAAGAAACAGAATAACTAAGGTCCGGTACCTTTTTGCGCCACGGCGCATACGGGGCAGGTGGGGTTCTTGCGAATGGCAACCATACGGGTGGCGCCGCTCAGGCCATCGTAAAGCCACAACCGGTTACGCAGGCCCGACTCAAGGCCGACGAGCCGCTTCAGCACCTCTGTCGCGAGCAGGGCGCCAATAGTGCCGGCCACGGAGGCGAGGATGCCCTGGCCGGCGCAGTTGCCGAAGCTCTCATCTTCGTCCGAGTAGAGGCACCGGTAGCACGGGCTCGTGACGTCGTCATTCAGGAACAGCGCCACCTGGCCTTCGAGGCGAATGGCAGCACCGGTTACGAGGGGCTTGCGGACGGCCACGCAGGCGGCGTTCAGCCGCAGGCGTGTTGGAAAGTTGTCGGTACAGTCGAGCACGACGCTGCAGGCACTGGCGGCGTCACGCAGTTCGTCCTCATCGAGCCGGCGATTCAGCACGCTGACCTGGGGCGCCGGGTTGGCAGCCCGCAGTCGCTCGGCAGTCGCGTGGGTCTTGTATTCCCCCACGTCGCTGTCCCGGAACAGGATCTGCCGGGGCAGGTTGGTGGCATCGACCGTGTCGAAGTCGTTGATCACGAGATGCCCGACACCGGCATTGGCGAGGTAGAGGCTCGCTACCGAGCCCAGCCCGCCGAGTCCGACCACCAGGACACTGGCCTGCTCCAGCCGCTGCTGCCCGCTCGCGCCGATCTGGGGAAGCGCCACGTGGCGGCTGTACCGGATGGGATCTACGGGACTCATGGGCGTAGGGTCACGGCGGCGGGGCGCCGATCTGCCCCTCAGAGACCCGCGGCCGCCCGGCCAGATCGGCCGTGGTGGTCACATTACCGAAGCCCGCCTCCTTGAGCAGGGCGCGAACCTCCTCGCCCTGACGGAATCCGTGCTCCAGTATCAGCCAGCCACCGGGGCGCAGATAGCGCGGGGCACCCGCCGTGAGCACCCGGTAGGCGTCCAGGCCATCCCGGCCGCCATCCAGGGCGATGCGGGGCTCGAAGCCGAGTTCCGGATCCGTGGTCGCCCACTCGTCCGCCGCGATGTAGGGCGGGTTCGAGACCAGCAGGTGGCAGCGCCATTTCAGGGAGTCAGGCTTGGGGAGGGGCTGGAACCAGTCACCCTGCCTGAAGCTCACATTGGGCAGTCCGAGGGCCTTGCCATTGCGGCGCGCCACGGCGATCGCCGGTTTGCTCAGGTCCGTGGCGAGCACCTTGCAGGTGGGGCGTTCCCGGGCGATGGCGAGCGCAACGGCTCCTGTGCCCGTGCCCAGGTCCACCACGGACCAGGGCACGTCGGCCGGAATGCGCGCCAGGGCCCGCTCCACCAGCAGTTCGGTTTCCGGCCGGGGGACAAGGGTGGCGCCGGTCACGGCGAGGGTGAACGTCCAGAAATCCCGTTTTCCAACCAGCTGGGCCACGGGCCGGCGTTGCTCCCGCTCGGTGAGCAGCAGCCCGTAACTTTCCTCCGTCTCCGGCGCCACGGTGCTGAACAGCGCCCGGTAGAGCGACTCCCGGGTCTGACCAAGGGCGTGGCTGAGCAGCAACTCCGCATCCAGGCGTGGTGAGTCCCCGAGGCCGCCCAGGCGCCGGGTACCCTCCCGCAACAGCTGATCGACAGTGCCCATCAGGCCTATGTTAGCCTGCCGCCCCCGCGCGGCCCCAATAAACCCGCGCCCCACTTGCGTCAGACCAGGGCCTTCGCGATGTCAGCAAAAACGTCCCAGTTCGCCACCAAGGTGATCCACGCGGGCCAGACCACCGACGCGGCCACCGGCGCCGTCATGCCGCCCATCGTCACCAGCACGACCTTCGAGTGGGAAGCGCTGGGCCAGCCCCGGGAACACGTCTACACCCGCTCGTCGAATCCCACCCGGGACGCGCTGGAGCGTTGTGTCGCCGAGCTGGAGTCAGGCGTGCGGGGCCTGGCCTATGCCTCGGGACAGGCGGCGACGGCAGGCGTGCTCGACCTCCTCGACGCGGGCAGCCACGTGATCGCGCCCCTCGATTTCTACGGCGGCACCCGCCGCCTGTTCGACCAGGTGCGCCGGCGGACGAGCGCGCTGGATTTTTCCTGGGTTGACATGACGGACCCGTCGGCGGTTGCCGCGGCTGTCCGGCCCACCACCAAACTGATCTGGATCGAGACGCCCACCAACCCGCTCCTCAACGTCACCGACATTGCAGCCATCGTCGCGCTTGCCCGGCGGCACAAGCTGCTGACCTGCGCCGACAACACCTTCGCCACGCCCTGCTACCAGCGGCCCCTCGAACTCGGCGTCGACATCGTGATGCATTCCGCCACCAAGTACTTCGGCGGCCATTCAGACGTGCTTGGTGGCATCAATGTAGTGGCCGACCCGGAACTGGGGAAGCAGCTGCACCTGATGCGCAGCGCCTCGGGTGGAGTCCTTGGTCCCTTTGATTCCTATCTGGTGTTGCGGGGCATCAAGACCCTCGCCCTGCGCATGGAGCGCCACTGTATCAATGCGCTCGCTGTGGCCCGGTATCTGGAACAGCACCCCCGCGTCTCCCGGGTCTACTACCCGGGCCTACTGGCGCACCCTCAGCACGCGCTGGCGAAACGCCAGATGGCCGGGAGCTTCGGCGGCATCGTGTGCTTCGAGATCAAGGGGGACGCCAGCGCCATCGGCAGCTTCATGAACAGATTGCAGGTGTTCACCGTCGCCGAGAGTCTGGGTGCCGTGGAAAGTCTGGCCGGCCAGCCCGCCACCATGAGTCATTCCAGCGTGCCGGCCGAGGAGCGCAGGAGCATGGGCATCGCCGACAACCTGGTGCGGCTGTCGGTGGGCATTGAGGGTCTTCAGGACCTGCTGGCCGACCTCGACCAGGCCTTGCCGACGCCGTAGGAGCGCCCGTAGGAGCGCCTTTAGGCGCGATTCCTATATCCATCGCGCCTAAAGGCGCTCCTACGGGCGCTCCTACCGACGCCCGATCGCGTTAGTCCCTGGCCGACAACCAGCGATGCACCAGGCCGTCCCCAGAAATTCCGCACTGAGTTTCTTAATCATCATGTTCCCCCCGTAGGAGCGGCTTCAGCCGCGATTACCGTTGCAGTTCCGCCGGCACGAACTCATCTTGCACCGCCTTGGCGAGCAGGTCAGGCGGCAGCACGCCCTGGGCCAGCACGAAATCGTGGAAGCGCTGGCGGTTGAAGCGCGCGCCCAGGGTTAGCTCAGTCCGGGCGCGCAACTCCAGCAGGCGCTGGTAACCGTAGAAGTAGCTGGTGGCCTGACCGGGCGAGCGGAAGGTGTAGCGCTCCAGTTCCTGCTGCGCGAAGGCGTCGGTGAGCCCGACCTCCTGGGTGAGAACCCGCCGGGCTTCAGCCAGTGAGATCGCACCCTGCTGCAGGCCGGGATCGAGAAACGCCCGTGCCGCCCGGAGCAGGCGGAACTGCAGCGCGATCAGCTGGCCCTCAGGGGGCAGGTAGGGCTGCATCTCTGCTTCAGCGTAGAGGGCCCAGCCTTCCACGTTGACGCTGTTGAAGGCGAAGAGGGCGCGGGCCAGGGACACGCTGTTCTCCACCATGCTGGCGAACTGCAGCTCGTGGCCCGGACGTGCCTCGTGGGCCGTCAGCGTCCAGGCGACGGCGTCATAGCTGAAGTCCTCGATGCGCCGGGTCGGGGCCGCGCCGTCTGCGGACGGCACGTTGAATGGCAGGACGAATTCGCCGCGCTCACCCTGGTTGTTGATGAAGGGCGGCGGGTGCATGGAGGGTGCCGGCTGCGCTGCACTTTCCGCTGCTGTGGCCAGGCGGATGAGGGCCTCGCTCTCCGGCAGCGTCACGATCTTCTCCCGACGGATGATTTCTTCGATGGCGGCGAGCCGCTCCCGGTAGAGGGTGAGGGCGGCATCACCTTCCACCTGGCGGGAGCGCAACACCCGGATGACGCCCCGGTAATCCGTGCTCTCCGTCTGCAGGCCCTCGATCTGCAGGCTCTGGGCCACGAGCGGCGCCAGGGCGACCATCTGGTTGCGAATGTCGATGAACGCCGTCTGCGCCCGGGCGACGAGCTCAGCTGGCGGCAGGTCCATGCCGACTTCCTGGAGCCGCACGGCGTAGAGATCCGCCGGCAGCCGGAAGTCTTCCCGGGCCTTCGGCAGAACGTCCCGCTTCAGGAAGTCATTCCAGGCAGCGACCTGCACCCGGAGTTCCTTCAGCGCCTTGTCGCCGCCCCGCACCTGGTACTGGTCCAGAAGCTGCTGGACGCCATCCAGGTACTGGGTGCTGTTGGCAATCTGCTGCTCAAGTTCGCCTTGGTAGGGAAAGAGCAGCCCGAGGGTGCCCAGCTGCTCCCGGGTCTGGGTCTCGGCAAGCACGGCCAGGGGGATGTAGCCTGCCTCGAGCCCTGCATAGCGCGTGAGGCGCACGGCGGCCGACGGATAGCGTTCCTTCGCCACCTGATCAGTCAGCAGGGCACGGACGCCACCATAGATGTGTTCCGCCACGTCGAAGTTCGGCAGCAGGTAGCGCTGATCTGCTTCTGCGCTGGAGGCGTGGAGGCGCGCGTCCTGGCGCAGGATCTCGAGATCCTGACGAACCCGCGGGTCCTTCTCCTGGGGGAGTCGCGCCTCGAGCAACCCGGCTGTGGATTTAAAGGCCGCCTGCACCCGCTCCGTGAGCGCCGGTCCGAGATCGATGACCCGGTTGTCGACGCCCGTCACGCCGATCGTGCCAGCCCCCTCCGGGTCAAAGCGCGCGTAGACCTCGAGCAGCAGCTGGGCGGCGAGGTCGCTACGGGTAATCCACTCGGGAGTATTGCGGGTGGGCGGGGCGGGCTCGGCAGCCTCCTGCGCGCTGGCGGCATTGCTTGCCAGGCACAGGACCGGCAGCAGCGCCCGTAGGAGCGCTGGTAGGAGCGCCTTCAGGCGCGAATCAAAGGTATCGCGCCTAAAGGCGCTCCTACGGGCGCTCCTACCGGGCCCTTCTGCGCCAGAGATCAAGTTTTTCATGCGTCCAGCTTAAGCCATTCGGGCAGCACGAGTCCGCGCCCGGCAAGAAATTCCCGATTGAAAAGTCGTTGGCGGTAGCGCAGCCCCGAGTCGCACAGGATCGTCACGATCACATGGCCGGGACCGAGCGCGCGCGCCATGCGCAGGGCGCCAGCCACATTGATGCCGCTGGAGCCGCCCAGGAGAAGGCCGTCGCTGCGGATCAGGTCGTACACGAGGGGCAGCGCCTCGCTGTCCGGGATCTGGAACGGGTAGTCGATGGGGGTGTCCGCAAAGTTGGCCGTGATGCGGCTGGTGCCGATACCTTCGCTGATCGAGCTGCCTGCGGCGCGCAGTTCGCCGCTGTTGTAGTAGTTAAAGAGTGCCGAGCCCTCCGGGTCCGCAAGGCCGATCTGGACCGACGCCTTGCGCGCCCGCAGGCCCCGCGCGACGCCGGCGAGAGTGCCGCCGGTCCCGACCGAGCAGATGAAGGCATCGACCCGGCCGGCAGTCTGCTCCCAGATCTCGGCCGCTGTGGTCCGGGTGTGAAAATCCCGGTTGGCGATGTTGTCGAACTGGTTGGCCCAGACCGCCCCGTGGGGCGCCGATGCCGCGAGTTCTTCGGCCAGCCGTCGCGACGTGTGCACGAAATGGTTCGGGTCCTTGAAGGGCACCGCCGGAACGAGCCGGACCTCCGCCCCGTAGGCCCGCAGGGTGTCCACCTTGTCCTTGCTCTGGTTGTCCGGCATCACGATGACGGTGGTATAGCCGAGGCAGTTGCCGACCACCGCGAGCCCGATGCCGGTATTGCCCGCGGTGCCTTCCACGATGATCCCGCCAGGGCGCAGCTGCCCCCGGCGCTCGGCGTCCCGGACGATGCCGAGCGCGGCCCGGTCCTTCACGGAGCCACCCGGGTTCATGAACTCGGCCTTGCCGAGAATCTCGCAGCCGCTCGCGTCGGAGAGCCGGTTGAGGCGGATCAGCGGGGTATTACCAATCCGGTCAATCAGTGAGGGGAAAGGCGCGTGCATGGGAAATCAACCTTCGAGGGCGGCTAACTGCTCAGCCTGGTATTCGTTGATGAGGGGCTCGATGACGCCATCCAGCTTGCCGGCAAGGACGTCGTCCAGCTTGTAGAGCGTGAGATTGATGCGATGGTCGGTGACCCTGCTCTGGGCAAAGTTGTAGGTGCGGATGCGCTCGGAACGGTCGCCGGTGCCGACCTGACTCTTGCGCCGTGCGGCCTGTTCGTTGTGCTGCTTCTGCCGGGCCTGGTCCAGCAGCCTCGCCTTGAGGAGTGCGAGGGCGCGCGCGCGGTTCTTGTGCTGGGAGCGCTCGTCCTGGCACTCGACGACCAGCCCCGTGGGCAGGTGGGTGAGCCGCACGGCGGAGTCCGTCTTGTTGACGTGCTGGCCGCCGGCACCGGAAGCCCGGTAGGTGTCCGTGCGCAGTTCGGCGGGATTAATCGTGATGCCGTCGATCTCCTCCGGTTCGGGCAGGACGGCGACGGTGCAGGTGGAGGTGTGGACGCGGCCCTGTGCTTCAGTGGCAGGGACCCGCTGCACCCGGTGGGCGCCGGACTCGAACTTGAGGCGGGAGAAGGCGCCGCGGCCGATGACCCGGCTGATGATTTCCTTGAAGCCGCCGTGCTCGCCACTGTGGGAGTTTACGATCTCGATCTGCCAGCCCCGGTCATCCGCGTAGCGGGAGTACATGCGGAACAGGTCGCCGGCAAAAAGACCGGCCTCGTCGCCGCCGGCCGCGGCCCGGATCTCGAGGTAGATGTTGCTGTCATCGAGAGGATCCTTCGGGATCAGCTGCAGGCGGACCTGCGCTTCGAGGGCCTCGAGCTCGCTGCGGATGCGGCCGGTTTCTTCCTGGCCAAGGCGCCGGATCTCGGCGTCGCTGTCGTTCAGCATGTCGGCGGCGGCGGTCTGGTCTGCTGCCGTCCGGCGCCATTCGCGAAACAGATTGACCACTGGCGTGAGCTGGGAGTATTCCCGGGACAGATCCCGAAACCGGGACTGGTCGCCGATGATCTTCGGGTCATTCAACAGCTCGCCGAGTTCCTCGGAACGGTCGACGAGTTTCTCGAGCTTTTCAACAATGGAGGACTGCATTCCCGCTATTATCCCTGATGTGAATCCCGACGCTAACCGCGCACCTTACCCCACGTGCTTCCGTCCCCTGGCCCGGCTCCTGGTGCTGCTGGCCGTTCTGGGTGCGCTGCCGACGGCCTTCGCGGCTTCTGCCGCCCGGGTGCTGACTCCCGAGGAGCAGATCAGTCTCGGCGAAGCGGCCCTGGAAGAACGGGATTTACTGGCCGCGGCCAAGGCCTTCAGCGCCGCGGCAGACGCCTCGTCCGAGGTTGCGGTGGCGGAACGCGCCACACAGTTCACGTTCGGCGCCGGATTTGACGCCCTGGCTGAGCAGACGGCTGCGCGCTGGGCGGCGCTGGCGCCGGAGAATCCCCTGCCGCGGGAGGTCCTGGGTCGCCTGAAGCTGCGCCGGCATGCGGTGGATGACGCGGTACCCGAATTCCTCGCGGCCCTGGGGCCCGGAGAGCCCCGCCGGGACGAGGTGTACCTGGCACTGGCTTCCGACCTGGCGGTCGAAGACAACGCCGGGCTGGTGACCCGCTTGCTGGCCCGCCTCACCGCTCTCGACCCGCTCGCCCCCGGACTGCAACTGGCGCTGGGCACCGCCGCGCTGCGGTCCCGGGACTACCCGCTGGCACTGGGTGCCGGTCGCATCGCGGCCCTGGACGACCCGGGCTGGAAAGAGCCCCGGTTGCTGATCGCCCGCGCCCTGGCAGCGAGCGGCCGGGAGGAGGAAGCCCTGGCAACACTGGCGGCGCTGACCAGCGCCCCCAGTGCGGACGCCAGCCCTGACGCCAGCCCTGACACCAGGCCGAACACCAGGCCTGACCAGGCTGGCGACGACACCGCGCCCGACCCTCTCGTGGCGATCGAGGCAGCCCGGCTGCTCGCCGACGCCGGCCAGACGGCCGAGGCGCGGGTGCAGCTGGCCGCTCTCGCGGCCCGGTACGGTGACCGTCCGGAAATTGACCGCACCCTGGCCTTTCTTGACCTCGCCAGCGGTGATCTGGAGTCTGCCGACCGGCGCCTGGACGGGCTCGACGATTCCGGTCCCCTGCGCTTTGAGGCCTTTTACTTCCGCGCCCAGATCGCGGCCCAGCGCGGGGACGCAGCGGCAGCGCGGCGCTTCTACGCGCGCATCAGCTCCGGGGCCTACCTGCTGCCCGCCCAGCTGGCGATCGCCGACAGTCTGGCCCGGTCCGACTCTCCGGAGCGGGCCATTGAGCACCTCGCCCGCTTTGCGGAGGACCACCCGGCCCAGGTCTTTGAGGTCCTGGAGTATCAGGCCGCGCTGTTCCAGCTTCTGCAACGGCCCGACGATGCGCTGGCCATCTATGGCAAGGCCCTGCAATACAAGCCCGCCGCCATCTCTGTGTTGCTCTCCCGGGGCGCGCTGCTCGAGCAGCAGGGACGGGTGAGCGAGGCCCTGGCCGATCTCAAGGCGGCCGCCGCTCTCGCGCCGGATGATCCCCTGGCCGCCAATGCCTACGGCTACCTGCTGGCTTCCCGCACCAGCCAGGCCCGGAAAGCCTGGGGTTACGTGCGGCGCGCTTACGAGATCCTGCCCGAGAGCGCGGCCATTCAGGACAGCGTCGGCTGGACGCTCTTCAAGCTGGGGCGCACCGCAGAGGCCCGCAGCCATCTCGAAGAGGCCCTCGAGCGGCTGCCGGATCCCGAGATCGCCAGTCATCTGGCGGAGGTGCTCTGGCGACTCGGTGACCGGGCGGCAGCCACCGACCTGCTCTGGTCCACAGCGGTTGCCTACCCGGACAGCAAGCCGGTGCGCGCTACCGCCGATCGTCTGCTGAACTAGCCCGTGTTCCGGCCCCACCGCTCAGCGACGCGACTCCTGCTCGTCGCGCTGGCCTGCGGCTTTCTCGCCAGTTGCGCGACCCGCCAGAAGGCCGGCGAACCGGTGCTCAGTCCCGCCGAGCGCCGGGCGGCGATCGAGGCCGTCGACACCTGGGAGGCGCGGGGCCGGATTGCGCTGAAAACGCCGGGGGCGAGCGGGCAGGGCAGCTTCACCTGGATCCAGACGGGCGACCGCACGCTGTTGCGGGTGGCCGGCCCCTTCGGGGCCGAGGCCCGGGAAATCCGCTGGAATCCCGAGCGCCTCACGGTGCTGTCCGGCCAGGGCGAAGTCGCCGCCGACTACACCGGGCCGGACGCCGCCGAGCGCTTTCTTCAGGAGCAGCTGGGCTGGTCGCTACCCGTGGCCAATTCCCGACGCTGGCTGGTCGGCCTGGCGGGGCTGGATTCACCGGCCATTGAAACTCTGGATAGTGCTGGCTTGCTCACCCGTCTGGCCCAGGACGGCTGGGTGGTCAGTTTCGACGAGTACCGGACGGTGGGCAGACCTGAGGACCTGCTGGTCCTGCCCCGCAAGCTCGTCCTGCAGAGTGCCGTGGGACGGATCCGGCTCGTGATTGACCAGTGGCAGTTCTGACAGCGTAAGATTGCGCGGCGACGCAGATGCACTTGGGGCGTAGCCAAGTGGTTAGGCAGCGGGTTTTGATCCCGCCATACGTAGGTTCGAATCCTACCGCCCCAGCTCCTACCCGCAAGCCACTACCGGTCGGCTGATTTAACGAGGGCAAGCCACTTGTCGATGGACGTACCGAACCTGGCGATCCTGTCCGGGAATGCGAACCCCGAGCTGGCGCAACGCATTGCCAAGCACCTGATGCAGCCCCTCGGTCGTGCCCAGGTGGGCCGCTTCAGTGACGGTGAAGTGCTGGTCGAGGTCCACGAGAACGTCCGGGGCCGCGAGGTCTTTATCGTGCAGTCCACCTGCCCGCCGGTGAACGACAACCTCATGGAGCTGCTGGTGCTGGCGGATGCCTGCCGGCGGGCCTCCGCCGCCAGCATCACGGCCGTGATCCCCTACTTTGGCTACGCCCGGCAGGATCGCCGGCCGCGGGCCGCCCGGGTGCCGATCACGGCCAGCATGGTGGCTCGCATGATCTCCGAGGCCGGCATCAACCACGTCCTCACGGTGGATCTGCACGCGGACCAGATTCAGGGTTTCTTCTCGATACCTGTCGATAACGTCTACTCGTCGCCTGTCCTGCTCGGGGACCTGTGGCGCCAGAAGCACCAGGAAATGGTCGTGGTCTCTCCGGATGTCGGGGGCGTGGTGCGCGCGCGGGCCATCGCGAAGCGCATGGACGACGCGGATCTGGCCATCATCGACAAACGCCGGGCCCGGGCCAACGTGTCCGAGGTGATGAACATCATCGGCGAGGTCGAGGGCAAGGTCTGCGTGCTGGTCGACGACATGGTCGATACGGCGGGCACCCTCTGCCAGGCCGCTGTGGCGCTCAAGGAGCACGGTGCCGAGAAGGTGCTGGCCTATGTCACCCATGCGGTCCTGTCGGGACCTGCCGTCGACCGGATCGGGGCTTCCCAGCTCGACGAGCTGGTGGTGACGGACACCATCCCGCTGTCGGCGGCGGCCCTGGCCACGGGCCGGATCCGGCAGCTGAGCGTGGCCGAATTGCTGGGCGAAACCATGCGCCGCATCAGTTCTGCCGAGTCCGTAAGCTCCCTCTACCTGGATTGAGCCCCGTAGGAGCGCCTTCAGGCGCGACCCGGTCCCGCGGGACCCGTGCTATCCTGCGCGGCCCGTTCGGGTCGGGCCCCTGGTCGCAGGGGGTCCGGAACACCAAAAATCCCAAGGAGTATTGCAATGGCACATCAGTTCAGTCTCGCCGCGGAAACCCGGCGCGATGCAGGGAAAGGTGCGAGCCGCCGCCTGCGTCGTGAAGGCAAGATCCCCGGCATTATGTATGGTGGTGGTCAGGCCCCCACCGGCGTGGCCTTCGACACCAACGCCGTGCACAAGAACATGGCGCAGGAGGCCTTTCTCTCCAGCATTCTCACCGTAACCCTCGATGGCAAAAATCTGCAGGCCATCGTGCGCGACTACCAGGCTCACCCGGCCAAGCGCGCCATCCTGCATCTCGATCTCCAGCGGGTCGTGGCTACCGAGAAGCTGCGCATGACCATCCCGTTGCACTTCATCAACGAGGAGCTGTCACCGGGCGTGAAACTCGGCGGTGCCTCGGTCTCGCATCTGCTGACGGAAATCGAAGTCAGCTGCCTGCCGCAGGATCTGCCGGAATACATCGAAATCGACATTGCGCCCATGCAGCTGAATGACATGCTGCATATCCGGGACCTCAAGCTGCCGAAGGGCGTCGACGTGCCGGGCTTCGTGGCCAACTCCGACAGCGACTTGCCGGTCGTGCACGTGCACGTGCTGCGCGCCGTCGAGGAAGTGGCGGCTGTGCCGGGCGCCGTGGCCGAGGCGGCTGCCGCTCCGGCGGCGGGCGACAAGGCTGCTGCCGGCGCCGAGAAAGCCGGCGACAAGGCGGGTGGCGACAAGGCCAAGGCTGGCGCCAAGCCGGCGGCGAAGGGCGACAAGAAGTAGGGCTGATGCGCCTGTAGGAGCGTCCCGCAGGAGCGCCTTTAGGCGCGATCCCGTTGTTATCGCGCCTAAAGGCGCTCCTACGGGGCGCTCCTACGGGGCGCTCCTACAGGCCTTTTTCTTTGCGGCGATGCTATCGTCGTCGGCGTGACAAGCAGCCCGGACACCCTCGTGATTGTCGGCCTCGGTAACCCGGGGCCGAAACACGCGGGCGACCGGCACAATGTCGGCTTCTGGTTTCTCGATCAGCTCGCGGCCCATATCGGCAGCCGCTTTTCGCCGGAGGCGAAGCTGCATGCTGATGAGGGCCGGGGTGTCCTTGAGGGCCGGGCGGTCCGCCTGATCAAGCCTGACACCTTCATGAATCGCAGCGGGCTCTGTGTGCGCAAGGTGCTGGACTACTACAACCTCTCTATCGAGCAGCTGCTGGTCATCCACGACGAGCTGGACCTGCCCCCGGGCGGGGCCCGTCTGAAGAAGGGCGGGGGGCACGGCGGCCACAACGGCCTCCGGGACATCCTGGCCACCTGTGGTGCGGACTTCCTGCGCCTGCGCATCGGCATCGGGCATCCCGGCCACCGGGACCTGGTCACGGGCTACGTCCTGCAGGCGCCGGGCAAGGCGGAGCGCCTGCAGATCCTCGACGCCATGGCAGCCGGAATTAGTGCCGTTGAGGTGCTGGCGACCCCTGTCGTGGAACGGACTGGCGTGGAGCCGTCGCGGCTCGAGCGGGCCATGCACCAGCTGCATTCGGCCACGCCGCGCACTGAGTCCACCGGGGAGTTTGGTCCGGCGGGCTAGGTCGTCAGCTAGTCGTTGTGCAGGGCCAGTGTGCTGGTGGTGAGCCGCCAGAATCCGGTACTGCCGGAGCGGCAGAGTTCGAAGATGCCGTCATCGCTGCCTGCATCCGCATCCACGCTGACGCGCAGTTTCCGGCACACCCGCGCGCCCTCCGTCACGGTGCTGACGACCCGCACACTGCCCGAGTGCCCGGACTGGGGCTCGGTCCAGCCCACGGACTCGCCATCGATCAGTTCATAGAGGGCGAGGTTGATGTTCTGCCGAAGCAGCGCCCAGTCTGCCGGGACCAGGTCGCGGGCACCCAGGCGGTCGAGGAACCAGTAACGGGGACCCGGTACTTGAGCCTTCTCTGCAATCTGCTCCTGCTCGGGGCCCTGCGCCTGCCCGGGGCTGCAGAGGCCTGCCGCAAGCAGGAGGACAGCCAGCGTCTGCGTGGGGAGGCGGGTCATCACCTTCAGCTCCGCCGTCCCTGCCGGAGCAGTTCAGCCCCGGCTCCCAGCGCCTGCAGTTTGCCCAGCGCGGCAGCGTAGGCAATGGGCGCCATGCCGCAGTTGGTACAGGGCAGGATGCGCTCCAGTTCCACATGCTCGGCAGCGGCGCGCAGCGTGGCGACCACTTCCTCCGGCGACTCGACCCGGTCGCCCGTGACCTGGATCGCACCGACCATGAGCTGCTTGTCCGGCAGCAGCCGCAACAGGGACAGGGGCACGTTGGAGCCGGCGCACTCGAGGGAGATCTGGTCGATGCGGCTGCCATTGAGCGCCGGGAAAATCTCCTCGTACTGGCGCCACTCGCTGCCCAGGGACTTCTTCCAGTCCAGGTTGGCCTGAATGCCGTAGCCGTAGCAGATGTGCACGGCAGTCGTGCACTTGAGTCCGTCGATGGCTCGGTGGAGGGCCTCGATGCCCCAGTCCTTGACCTCGGTCATGAACACGTTGAAGGCCGGCTCATCGAACTGAATGACGTCGACGCCGGCCGCCTCCAGTTCCTTCGCCTCCGCATTGAGGATGTCGGCGAAGGCCAGCGCCATCTTGGGCCGACTGCCGTAGTAGCCGTCGGCGATCGTGTCGCAGATGGTCATCGGGCCGGGGAGGGTGAACTTGAACTGGGCCTTCGTCTGGGCGCGGCTGAAGCGGACTTCGTCCAGATGCACGGTGGCTGGCCGGGACAGTGGCCCGACGACCGTCGGCACGTCGAGTTCGTAGCGGTTGTTGCGAATGCCCATGCGGGTCATCTTCTGCCAGTCGATGCCGGTCAGCCCTTCCAGGAAACCGTGGACGAAGTGGGTGCGAAACACCTCGCCATTGGTGACGATCTGGATGCCCGCCTCCTCCTGGTGCCGCAGCCAGTCGGTGGCCGCCCTGCGCTTGCCGTCCTCCAGGGCCTGGCCGGAGAGCTTCCACGCGCCTTTGAGGGTTTCCGGTTCGGCCAGCCAGTCGGGGCGGGGGAGGCTGCCGGCAATGGAAGTCTG
>Ga0105049_10004775_pt1 | contig 15875 bp, 11 predicted proteins | sample MAT06_FD_78087 | JGI IMG/M metagenome (GOLD analysis project Ga0105049, IMG submission 78087) | Freshwater microbial communities from Lake Fryxell liftoff mats and glacier meltwater in Antarctica - MAT-06 | ecosystem: Environmental > Aquatic > Freshwater > Ice > Liftoff microbial mat | place... | reverse complement strand
CGCTTTGCGCCGCCCGCGGTGTAGTGAAGATGTTTTCCCGCCTCGGTGAACTGTCCGCTTGATTGCTCCTTTCAGAGACCCACCCTTGATCGACCTTTCGAATCTCAAAGCACCCGGCTGGCAGCGCATCGTGACCGATCTCTCGGCTCCGGTCGCTGATGATCGCGTGTTCTTGCAACGCCTTGTCTCTGCCCTTGGGCAGGTGGCGGGCTCGCGCCAGACGGTTCTGTGGCTTGTGCCCACCGGCACCGACGGCGTCGAACCCCGGGCCGTGATCGTGTGGCCCCCGACTGAGCAGGCCCAGCCCGCGGCCGACGCCGGACCGATCGAGATGTCGCACGTCGATGAAGCCCTGATCCCGCACCTCTCGGAATGCAAGGCGGCGGTTCGCACGGTTTCGGCATCCAATCAGACACGCGTCTTCGGGTTGGAAGGCCAGGACGATTCGATGTATGACCCCGGCCAGGCCGCGAAGGGCTACCTCCTCGCGGTCCCCATCCCCGGTGCAGCCCTGTTGGACGTCAACACGCCCGCCCCCGTGATGGGCGCGATCACGCTCCTCCTTGATGCACGCTCCAAGCAGGCCCTTCAGACCACGCTCGCGCTGGTGGAAGTGATCGCGGGCTACATCTTCGGCCACTGGACGCGCCAGGCCCTGAAGCGCAACCGGGCCTCGACCGCCGCGCTCGACTTGGCGACCCGTCTCATCGCCTCGATGAACGCCACCGAGGCCTTCAAGGGCTGCGGCCTGCAATTGGTGAACGACCTCGCCCGCCAACTCGCGGTCGATCGTGTTGCGCTTGGTTGGATCAAAGGCCCGGGCAACGTGCGGGCCAAGGGCCAGTCGGGCCGGCGTTATACCGAAGTGGTCGCCATGAGCGACACCGAAAACCTCGACCGCCGCATGGCCCTCGTGCAGCGGCTCGAAGCCGCCATGGATGAATGCCTCGATCAGGACCAGACCATTCTGTACCCGCCGCCCCAAGCGGGCGGGCCCGGCGGCGACGTGGTGCTCGCGCAGGCTGTGACCCACGCCCACCGTGAACTCGCCTCGACCGATGCGCGGCTGAAGGCCGCGAGTTTTCCGCTCCGCGTGGGTGACCCCGCCGGTGAGCGAACGGTCGGTGTCGTCACGATCGAGTCGTTGGCCGAAGGCAAGATGGAACTCGCCACCATCGAACTCTTGCAGGCCGCCTTTGACCTCGTGGCACCCGTCTTGTGGGTGCGCTACAGCGACGACCGCTCCATCGCCAAGCGAACCGTTGATTGGGCCGTCAAGACCGCGGCGTGGGCCGTCGGCCCTCGCAACACCGTGTGGAAGGCCGTCGGAATTTTGGTGATGCTCGCGACGTTGGCGGCCGTGCTTGTGCACATCCCGTACCGCATCGGGGCACCGATGACACTGCAGGCCATGCAGCGTCGGACGATCTCGGCGCCCTTTGATGCGACGATCGAGTCGGTGACCAAAGCGGCCCAACCCGGCGAGACGGTGGGGGTGGGCCAACCGCTGATCCAATTGGACACGCGGGAACGCCGCCTCAGCGTGCTGGAGTCGCGCAGCCAGATCGTCCAGTATGAAACCGAAGCCGACGAGGCCCTCAAAAAGGGTGACCAATCCGCGGCCCAGCAGTCGCTCGCCCGCGCCGCTCAGGCCCAGGCCCGGCTCGAACTTTTGAATCAGCAGATCGAACGCAGCACCATCACCGCCCCGATCGCGGGCGTGGTGGTGGCCGGAAACCTCAAGGACAAGGTTTCCGGCTCCATCAAACTCGGCGACAAACTTTTGGAGGTGGCCGATCTCTCGAAGATGGAGATCATCGCGAAAGTTGACGACCGCGACATCGGTTTCATCGAGATCGGCCAGACCGGGCAGATCACACCCAAGAGCGACCCCAGCAAGGAATACAACTTCACCGTCAGCCGCATCGTCCCCCTCGCCCAAGCCGCGGAAGGCGTGAACGCCTTCGAGGTGCGCTGCGAACTCATGGGTCCGCTGCCCACCAATTACCGCCCGGGCATGGAGGGCCAGGCCAAGTTCGACGGCCCTAGCCGCAGCCTGGTGTGGATCGCGACGCGAAGGGTGATCGATACGGCGCGGGTGTGGTTGTGGTGGTGAGGACAATGGCAAATCCCGCTCTCGTTCAACGGACGCTTCTGGAGCAGTCGATGATGTACATGTCTCGCATGGTTGGAGCGCTCGTGACAGCAGCGGCGGCCTCTTCCGCGCTCGTGCAGCCCGATTCGGATGACGACTTCCAATGGTCCACGGTGGGCGCGGTCGGCAACGCCGCCTACGCCGACTCGAACCCCGACTACGCCCACCAGGTCGTGAACGGCCGCGGCAGCGTGGACTACGAGTTCCGCATCAGCACGCTGGAGACCACCACCGCTCAGTGGATGGAGTTCCTGAACGCCTACGGCGGCCCCTCCGGCAGCCCGAACCAGTTCTGGGATGCAACACCGACATGGTGGAACGCGTGGCCGGTCGGGGCTGAACGGTACGGTTTCCGCACCGACGTTGAGAACGCGCCAATGTCCCCCGTCTTTGGGGCGTCATGGCGGATGAGCGCGATGTACTGCAACTGGCTGCACAACGGCAAAGGATCGTCGCCCGACTCCCTGCTCACCGGGGCCTACGACGTCTCGTCGTGGGGGAGGCTCCCCGACGGCAATCTTACAGACGGAGCGACTCACTCAGCCGGTGCACTGTTCTGGATCCCCACGTTCGATGAACAACTCAAGGCGTTTCAATACGACCCAAATCGTTACGGAACGGATCAAGGCGGATGGTGGCTGGCCCGGAACAAGCGAGACACGTTGGGCGTCAGCGGACCGCCGGGCATGGGAGATACAAGCGCGGGCTACACGGTGCCGGATGCACCGGGAGCGGAACTGAACATTCCGCTGGGTGCCTATGCAGATTCGTTGTCACCTTGGGGCCTTTGGGATACAAGCGGTGGAACGTCGGAGTGGAACGAAGAGTTTTTTCCGGGTTACTCACCGCCGTTTGGTACATTCGCCTATGAACGGGGATGGATGGGTGCTGAAGCCGGGGAAGGTTCCGCCCGGTCGGCCCTCGACATGATCTGGGGAATTGGCTCGGGCAACGTGCAGCTTACCACTTTCCACGGTCTGCGCATCGCTTCGTCGCTACCGGCTCCGTCATGCACGATGGTTTTCGTGTTGAGTGTCCAGTTTGCATCGAAGCTCCATCGCAGGAGATTGTTATGAAAATGTACATTGTCATTGCACTCGGGCTCATTTTTAATTTTTCTGTCGCGGAAGCCCAAGTCATCGGCAACAAGTTCAGTGCCGTGGTTCAGCGGGATGGGGGCGCTGATATTGTTTATCGATACGACAGCACGGGGCCAGAGGTTGTCCCATCACTTCCGAACACGACTTATCGGGTGCGGATTATCGGGGGCTGGGATGTCACGGGCTATTCCGGTATCAGCCCCCGCTAACTTGAATTTGCCATTTTTTCTTTGCTATTTCTCACCCCATGAGCGAACGATCCACATTCTCCCCCTTCTGGCACCGCGTCCGGCTCATGAAGCCCCGCCTGCGGCCCCACGTCGAGATCACGCGCCAGCACTATCGAGGGCGACGCTGGCACGTCGTGCGGGATCCTTCATCGAACCAGTTCTACCGGCTCAGCCCCGTCGCCTACGAGTTCGTCGGCCTCTTCGACGGCCTCCGCTCCATCGAAGAACTCTGGAAACTCGGCCTCTCGCGCCACGGCGATGAATCCCTCACCCAGAACGACATCATCCAGTTGCTCTCTCAGTTGTACTCATCAAACCTGCTCTCGGGCGATTCCACCCCCGAGACCGATCAACTCCTCCGCCGCGGCAAAGAACGCCTTGGCAAAAAAGTGAAGCAGCAGGCGATCGGGCTGATGTATTTCAAGGTCCGGCTGTTCAATCCGGACCGACTGCTCTCATGGCTCGAACCGATCTTCCGCCCCATCCTCAACCGCTGGGGGCTTCTGGTCTGGGCACTCTGGGTCATCGCCGGGTTCACCGCCGTGATCCCGCACTGGCAGAGCCTGCGCGACGGCTTCGGCTCCACCGTCGCCCCTTCCAACTGGGGTTGGATGATCGCGGTTTTTATTGTCAGCAAATTGATCCACGAAACGGGGCACGGCCTCATCTGCAAGCGTTTCGGCGGCCAAGTGCCCGAGTTCGGGGCCATGATGCTCGTCCTCCTCCCCGCGCCGTACGTCGATGCTTCGTCGTCATGGGGCTTTGAGAGCAAGTGGCAGCGCATGGCCGTGGGCGCGGGCGGAATGATCTTTGAACTTGCGGTTGCGGCCGCCGCGGCCTTCGTGTGGCTCGCCACGCCCGACGGCAACCTCCTCCACCAGATCGCCTACAACGCCATGTTCACGGCGAGTATCTCCACCATCATTTTTAATGCTAATCCGCTCATGCGGTTTGACGGATATTACATCCTGTCGGACCTGCTCGAAGTCCCGAACTTGATGCAGCGTTCGATGCAGATGCTCAAGTTCATGGCGCAGAAGCACCTCTACCGCGTGCGCAGCCCTATCCCACCCACATCCAGCGGCTCCGAGGCCCTCATTCTTTTGGTGTACGGCATTGGCGCGATGATCTACCGCGTCGTCCTCTTCGTCTCCATCACGCTCTATGTCATGGGGCAACTTTTCGCCATCGGGCTCATCTTGGCCGTGTGGACCGCCGCCATGTGGTTCGTCCTTCCGATCGGGGGGTTTGTGCACTGGCTGGCTACCAACGGGCAACTGGCCGACCGTCGCCCGCGCGCCATCCTCACCAGTCTGGTCCTCATTGCGCTGGGGCTGGGTATCCTGGGCCTCGTCCCCATGCCCGACCGCCGCCGGGCCGTCGGTGTCATCGAGTCCGCGGAGCGCAGCGGCGTCTACTTCCGCACCGACGGCTTCGTGGACGTCGCCCACGTGCACACGGGCGACTTCGTGAAACAGGGCGACCCCATCGCCACGTGCTCCAGCCCGCAGATCGAAGCCGCCATCGCGCTCGGCGAGGCCCAGTTGGCCGAAGCCATCAGCAAAGAACAGCAGGCCATGACGCGGTCCCCCGGCGAGGCGCAGATCGCCGCGGAATACGTCACGTCCATCAGCGAACAAGTTGCGTTCTTCAAAGACCAGCGCGAGCGCCTCGTAGTCCGCGCCCCGCACGCTGGCCGAATCGTCACCGCCGACCCCGCGCTGCTTCTGGGTTCGTTCGTGCGCGAGGGCCAGCCCCTGTGTGAGATCGTCAACGAAGACAAACTCCGTGTGACGGCGACACTCTCACAGAATGAGGCCGCCTGGCTGCACGAACTCCCGCCCGAATCCATCCGAGTTCAGTACCGGCTGAAGAGCGATGTCCGCAACGCCGTCGAGGGTGTTGCCGACCGGCCCCTTCCCGCGGGCCTCAACGAACTCCCGCACGCCGCCCTCGGCTACGGCGGCGGCGGCACCATCGAAACCAACCCCGACGACCGCAGCGGCATGGTTTCCGCCCGCCCGCTCTTCAAGGTGTTCGTCTATAAGAAGATCGCCGCGTCCGGCAACGGGCCGGGCCCGCTCGTGGATGCCGGCAGCCTCCCCAACGCTGCGCGGCCGGGCGAACGAGTGGCGCTCCGCTTCACCCTCCCCGCTCGCCCGCTCATCACGCAATGGGTTGATCGACTGCAGAAACTCATCCAAGGAAGGGCCAAGGTGTGATGAGGAAAGGCAAAGATGGAGTGAACACAGAGGCTCAGAGGCACAGAGGGCGAAGCAAGCCGAGATCTTGAAGTGCCTCCCCGCCCGATGCCCGATGCCCGATACCCGATGCCTCTTTTCCGAGTCCCGAATGCCTCCCGCGCAAATGTCTAACTCCCTCACCGCCTATCACGTCCTTTACGAATCACTCCGCTCCCGGCGGCAGCGGCCCATCGTCTACAAAGGCGCCGACCGATTCGCCTCGCGCATGGGTGTCATCCTCAAGAACCGCCGCACCGCCCGCGGCTTCCTCGACTCCGAGGCCCACAAGATTGGTGCCCTGGCCGCGGAGATCCACAATCATTCCGAGGCCGCCCTCGACGACGCCATCGAACGCACCCGCGAGGTCTTCCTCCGCGGCCGGCAAGATGATGAAGCGGTCCGTTTGGGCCTCGCCCTGACGCGCGAAGTTGCCCGCCGCGTGACGGGCGAAGAAGCCTTCCACGTCCAACTTATGGGCGCGCTGGCCCTTTACCACGGCCGCATCATCGAGATGCTCACCGGTGAAGGGAAGACGCTGACAGGCTCCATCGCCGCCCCGCTCATCGCTTGGCAGCGTCGGCACCTCCACGTCTTCACCGTGAATGATTACCTTGCCGCGCGTGACGCCCAGTCGAGGGGCGCGGTCTATAAACGTTGCCTCCTCACCGTCGGCGCCATCACGCAGGAGATGGAGCCCGCGGAACGCACCGATGTGTATTCCCGCGGCATCATCTACGGCACCCCAAAACAAATCACCGCCGATTGGCTCCGCGACCAGATCCGCATGGGCCGCACCAACACCGCGTGGTCGGGCCGGCAAATGCTGCTCACACCCGGCGCCGCTTCGGGCTCCGGCCCCATGGTCCCGGGCCTGCGGGCCGCCCTCGTCGATGAGGCCGATGCGGTGCTCATCGATGAAGGTGTGGTTCCGCTCATTATCGCCCGCTCCCGCCGCGAAGACGACATGGCCCACGTCTACCGCCAGGCCGTCGAGATCGCCCGCAAACTCGACGAAGGCCCCGATTACACCGCCGACCTGGTGCGGAAGCGTGTCGATCTCAAACGCCGCGGCGAAGAACGCCTGAAGCAGTTCTTTGATTCCGCCCTCGCCAACGGCGCCGACCCCATCTGGAAGGCGACGAAGCGGGGCGAAGAATTGATCCGGCAGGCCTTGGTCGCCGTCCATTGCTATCTGCTCAGCCAGCAGTATGCGATCGTGGACGGCAAGGTTGTGATCGTCGATGAGTACACCGGTCGCTTCCTCGCCGACCGCAGTTGGGAACACGGTCTTCACCAATCGGTCGAAGCCAAGGAGGGGCTGGAGATCACCGCCGACCGCGAAACCCTGGCCCGCATGAGTTTCCAGAAGTTCTTCCGCAGTTATCCGTTTCTGTGCGGCATGACAGGAACCGCCGCGGATGCCACCGTCGAGATGGAGGGTGTCTACGCCCGCCCGGTCACGGTCATCCCGACCAACAAACCTGTGATCCGTGAGGCTTGGCCCCTCCGCGTCTTCGCCACGCAGCGCGACAAGTGGTCGGCCGTTACTGAATCGATTGCCCGCATCAACGCGCTCGGCCGCCCCGTCTTGGTGGGCACCCGCTCCATCGCCGCGAGCGAACTGCTCGCCAACCTCCTGACGCAGAAGAACATCCCGCACCAGGTCCTCAATGCCAACTTCGACAAGGAAGAAGCGGACTTCATCTCCCGCGCCGGTCACGGTGCCCCGCCCGCCACACCGGGCGGCCGTCCGAGCACCGATGCATCCGTCACCGTTGCCACCAACATGGCCGGCCGCGGCACCGACATCCACCTTGACATCGACGCACGAAGGAACGGCGGCCTCCATGTGCTGCTGACGGAGATGCACGGCGCGAAGCGCATCGACCGCCAGTTCATCGGGCGGGCGGGCCGTCAGGGTGATCCCGGTTCGTCACAGATGTTCGTGAGTTTCGAGGACGAACTGGTGCAGCGCTACACCCGCAAAATGGCGAAACTGATGCGGGCCCGCATGACCGGCCCGGAGATGGCGGCGGGCAGCGCAACCTCCCGCCTCTTCCGCTTTGCGCAGTGGCGGAGCGAGGCCCGCGACCGAACGAACCGTGAGGGCGTCTTGCGGCAGGACGATTGGATCGAGAAGAATCTGCCGGGCTGAGCCAATAGATCTCCGCGTTCAATCCTCCGGTCTCACCCCGCCGCGCTATTCTTTCGCCCGCAAGCAGGAGCCAGAGTTTGAGCCGAGCCACCAACGCAGCCGAGACGCAACGCATCATCTATTCGATGCTCGGCGTCACCAAAGTCATCAACCAGAAGGTGATCCTCAAGGACATCTATCTGTCGTACTTCTACGGCGCCAAAATCGGCGTCCTCGGCCTCAACGGGGCTGGAAAATCGACGCTCCTCCGCATCCTCTCGGGCCAGGACAAGGAGTTCGAGGGCAAGGTAGAAATGGCCCAGGGGTTCCGCGTCGGCTTCCTCGAACAGGAGCCCCTCAAGAACGAAACGCGGACCGTGGAAGAGGTCGTGCGCGAGGGCGCTCACGAGGTGACCAAACTCCTCGAAGAGTACGACCGCCTGAACGAAAAACTGGGCGACCCCGACCTCACTCCCGACGACATGGACAAGGTTCTGGCCCGCACCGGCGACCTCCAGGAAAAACTGGAACAGATGGACGCCTGGACGCTCGACAACCAACTCGACATGGCCATGGAGGCTCTGCGATGTCCTGCCCGCGACGTCCGCTGCGACCAGATGTCGGGCGGTGAACGCCGCCGCGTCGCTCTGTGTCGCTTGCTCCTCTCGAAGCCCGATGTCCTGCTGCTCGATGAACCCACCAACCACCTTGATGCCGAGAGTGTGGCGTGGCTCGAACACCACCTCCAGCAGTACGCGGGCACCGTCATCGCCGTGACGCACGACCGCTACTTCCTCGACAACGTTGCGGGTTGGATCCTTGAACTCGACCGTGGCATCGGCGTCCCGTACAAAGGCAACTACACCGGCTGGCTCGAGCAAAAGCAGAAGCGGATGCAGGTGGAAGAGAAGCAGGCCTCCACCCGCCAGAAGACACTCGCCCGCGAACTGGATTGGGTCCGACAGAACCCCAAGGGCCGGCAGGCCAAGTCCAAGGCCCGTGTGGTCGCGTATGAACGCATGTTGAATGAGGACCAGGGTAAGAAAGCCGCGGAACTCGAGATCTTCATCCCGCCGGGCCCGCGGCTGGGCGACCTCGTCATCGAGGCCAAGAACGTCTCCAAAGCCTTCGGCGACACGCTGCTTCTTGCCGACGTCAACTTCTCCATACCGCCGGGTGCGGTGGTGGGGGTCATCGGGCCCAACGGGGCCGGCAAGACGACGCTCTTCAAGATGATCATGGGGCTCGAGAAGCCCGACGGCGGCACCTTCAAAGTCGGTGAATCTGTCACGCTGTCATACGTCGAGCAGACGCGCGACTCGTTGCCGGACGGCAAGAACGTCTGGGCGGCCATCTCTGATGGCAACGAGGAAGTGCGGCTCGGCAAGGTCAAGGTCAACAGCCGGGCCTATGTTTCGCGCTTCGGCTTCACCGGCACCGACCAGCAGAAAATGGTCGAGAACCTCTCGGGCGGTGAACGCAACCGCGTGCACCTGGCCCGTCTGCTCAAGGCCGGGGCCAACGTCATCCTCCTCGATGAACCCACCAACGACCTCGACGTCAACGTGATGCGGGCGCTGGAAGAAGGCATCGAAAACTTTGCGGGCACCAGCGTCATCATCAGCCACGACCGCTGGTTCCTTGATCGCCTCGCCACCCATATCCTGGCCTTCGAGGGCGATGCCAAGATCCACTTCCACATCGGCAACTGGTCCACTTATGATGAAGATCGACACCGCAGGCTCGGGACCGACGCTGACCAGCCTCACAGGTTGAAGTACCGAAAGGTGACCCGGTAGGGCCGCGAGATTCGTCCCTCAGAACTTCTTGTTCATCGGCCGGCCTTCGGGCGGTTTCAGGCCCATCACCGCACGCGCCAATTCCAGATCCACAGGCCGCGTGATCTTGAGGTTGCGGCTATCACCCTCAACCACCACGATGCGCTCTCCCAGCCGTTCGACCAGCCCGGCATCGTCGGTGCTCGACAGGTCGGCCTGCGCATACGCCCGACGCAGCAGGCCGGCCTCAAACACTTGGGGCGTCTGCACCAAGAAAAGACCTGTCCGGTCAATCGTGCTGCTCACCACCCGAACCCTGGCTTTCGGGCCGTCTCCTAACCCCAGAATCCGCGCGGCATCGTCCTCCTCGCCACCCTCCACCTCATCCGTCGTCTCAACACGTTTCAGCGTGTCCGAAACCTCAATCACCGGAATGACGGCGGGGTGTCGTGCCGCGGCATCGAATACCCGCTCAAGCACCGCCAAGGGTGTACACGCCCGCGCGGCATCATGCACCGCTACGTGGGTGCAATCGTCAGGCACGAGTGCAAGAGCGGCCTTCACCGACTCCCATCGATGGGTCGCGCCGCCTCGGCAAACCCGCGCCCCGAGCAAGCCCAATCTGTCTTGGTGGCGTTCTTTGAAAGCGGCAAATTCGTCGGCGTCATGGGGTCCTGCGACCACAATTGATGACACGACGCCTTGCGGAGGCTCGAATTTCGTAAACATTTCCACAACCCGTTGTAATACGGGCTTTGATCCCAGATCCTCGTCAAGTTTGGGTCTGAGCCCTCCCGCAGCCAGATAACGCGAGGAAGTGCCAGCGGCTAAAATGACGATACAGAACCTTAGGTTGTTATTTGACATGGGTTTACAACTCACGGACTACAAATTGCTCGCGCGGGGGTAACCCGGGCGTTAAGGGGGCACAACGCGCAAAAGTGATATGAAGGAAGCATGAACAGGTTTTCATAGGGAAGAACCATGATTCTGGTGTCTGCTTTCGGTTGACCGAGGGTAGGAAGCAGGCGACAATGCCAGCCCTGTTCTAATGGGGGCAGGCTTGTAATACGTTTGTTCGCCGGAACGTCCGGTGGACGATCGATTGTGGCCTTTGGGATCGAGTTCTCCGGATGCCGGTGGCAAAAGAGGCCGCGGCAGACCGGCTCATGGCAAGGGTTCGGATCGTTTTGTCGTCGTTCCGTCGGAACGGGGCGGGCGGGCAGGACCATCCGAGTCACGAAGGAGGTTGGTGTGAAAAGCGTGCGTTGTCTTACTGTCGGGGCGTTGCTGCTGAGCGGCATCGCGGGTCTGATCGGTTGCGAGTCTTCGGGCTCGGGCGGTCACTACGTCAATTCGGGACAGTACTTGCCCGAGTTCTCGCATGAGTCCCACACGGCCCCCAAGGCTCCGGCCCCCGCCAAGGCCTCTCCGGCCCAGCCCACCAAGGCCACGCCTGCTCCGGTGTCCTCCGGGTCCGGCAACGTGGTGTACTACCCCTCCGGCCGCCAGTCTGATGCCGTCCTGAAACTCGAGCGCTTCTACCCGAGCGAAGTCGTCGCCGGTCAGGCTTTCGACTACACGATTGTCGCCACCAACATGGCCGGCACTGCGATCGATAACGTCATCATCGATGAGCAAGTCCCCCAAGGCTTCCGGATGACGGGCAGTCAGCCTACGGGTACCGCCAACGGCGGCATTATGTCGTTCGACCTTGGCCGTCTCAACCCCGGCGAGAGCAAGACCATCAAGATCTCCGGCACGGCCGGCGATGTGGCCCGCATCGTGGCCTGTGCCACCGCGAGTTACACCCTCCCGATCTGCATGGAAATCCCGGTTGTCAAGCCCGCCTTGGCCATCACCAAGACGGCCCCGTCTGAGGCCTCCGTCTGTGACACCATCCCCATCAAGATTGTCGTCAGCAACAACGGCACCGGCCGCACCCGTAACGTGAAGGTGACCGACAACTTCCCGGCCGGCCTCACCACGGCCGACGGCAAGACGTCCTACACGATGGACGTGGGCGAACTCGCCCCCGGTCAGTCGCGTGAAATGACCTTCAACGCCAAGGTCACCAAGACCGGCTCCTACGCCAATACCGCTTCGGCCACGGCCGAGGGTGGTCTGACCGCCAATTCGAACACCACAACCACCGTCTTCAAGGCCCCGGTCCTCACGATCAAGGCTGAATGCGGCGCGAACACCTTCGTCGGTCGCCCGGTCGAGTTCAAGTTCACCGTCTGCAACCGCGGCGATACGACCTGCAACGACACCCGCGTCAGCGTCACCCTGCCCACCGGCGCCACCTTCAATTCCGCCACCGACGGCGGCACGGCTTCCGGCGGCAGCGTCAACTGGAACCTGGGAACGCTCGCTCCGGGCGCCTGCAAGACCATCTCCTACACCGCCCGCGCCGTGGGCGTCGCCAGCCTCACGGCCACGGCGACTGCCATGTGCACCTGTGCCGCCAACGTCACCGACACCTGCACCATCGCAGTCCAGGGCACGCCCGACATCGGCACCCTGCTCGATGACCAGGACGGCGTCGTCCTCGTCGGCGACCCCCACACCTACCGCTACGAAGTCCAGAACCAGGGCCAGGTTGACCTGACGAACACCAAGGTCGTCATCACTCTCCCCGAAGGTGTCGAGTTCGTCAGCAGCAACGCTCCCAAGGCCCCGGCCATCAGCGGCCGCGTCCTCACCTTCACCGGTGTCGTCGGCATCCTCAAGCCGGGCGATAAGCCCTCCTTCAACCTCGTGGTCCGCTCGACCACCCCGGGCGAGAAACTGATCATCTCGGAGACCACCACCGATCAGATCAAGACCCCGATCCGCGACGACGAACTCACGAACTTCGTCCCCCGGTAATTCGGCTTCCTTGAAGATCGGTAACCTCTAAAAGCATCCACACCGGGCCCGCCAACGCGGGCCCGGTTTCTTTTCCGAGGGCAAGCTTTTCCTGATTCCCCCTCCGCTCTGCGGATGGGGTGCCGCGCCTCGCGGCGGGGGGAGGGCCTCTCACCTCGCCTCCCGGTCATGTTTGTCGAACACGAAAGCCCAGTCGGGTGAGAGCGGTATCACTTTATTTTCTAAAGCGTGTCATGGACGTTGACCCAGAGGGAGCGGGATCGGCCCGCTTCTTCACGCCGAAGGCGCACCCGCAGGTAGACGGCCGTGAAGCGAGTCCGCGAACCGCCACCCCCCGTCCTTCGCCCATCCCAATGCCCAATGCGTTCTCCTCCGCCTTCCCCCAGAATCCAAACAAAATTCTATTGACACGACCGCTAGAACACCTTACATTACCCGAATGATGCTCTTTTCCCCCTCCCAACTCCAACAAGACGCCCTCATGGAAGCCATTCTCCAAGGCGATCGCTCCCTCCCCCAATTGGCCGCTCTTTTCACCACTTCTGTCGAAGCGCTCGTCCTCTACATCTCCACCGGCACGTTCGCTCAGCGGCTCCTCTTACCCTCCTCTGCCAATGCCTCGTACGTCCGCCTCACCGCCGGTATGCGCCTCCCCGACGCCCTCCGTGCCCTGACCGCCGTCCTCTCGACGCTCGAACGCGAGGTCCGAGCCGCCGTCGTCGATCCCCTCGACCCCAAGTCTCTCCAGGAAAGCCGTCGCCGCTGCGAGACCCTCGGCCGCGTCGCTTCCTCCATCATCCGCCTCGCCCGCTTCAACGGTGCCGGTGTGCAGTCCGCCCCATCAACCTCAGTGGTTCGCCCAACATCTCCTATGGCTGTTCCGGTTCCTTCTATCGCGGCCCCCATCGCGGCACTTGTCGCGGAACCCTTCGCCAACCCGGTTCCTGCAGCGACGCCAGTTTCCCAGCCTGCTCCCCTTCCGGTGCCCGTTCTTGCCGCTGCACCTGCTCTTGCCCTTGTTCCCACCCTTGCTCCTGTCCCCGTCCCGGCCCCGTCACCTCTCGCCCCAGCCCTTCAAAACGACAACGCCCACGCCACTCCCCTCACCCCCGACGACCTCGACGAAATCGACACCTTCCTCAGCCAACTCGAATCCCTCGCCGACTCCCTCGAACTCAACCTCCCCCAACCAGCTTCATAAACGCAAACCAGCCTTGCCTCGGCCCAATCCGCCAACCTTTGCTGAAAACAACGCCGCGGCCTCGCGAACCCGCGAGGCCACCATTACGGGCGACGGAGTGAAGTCTTCAGCCATCGATGACGAACATCTCGATCCCACCGAAGTTCGATCTTCGATCGCGCGGCGTCCGGGGCTCAACGTTGAAGCGGTGCCGCCGGCAAGCGGTGCTGTAAATCCGGTTGTCGGGATGATGCTCGATGCGACCCAGCGGCTTCGAGGTGGAGGGAATTGCCGGGCTGGGGTGAATACTCCGGAGCGCGACATGTGTAAGAATTAAAGAATGTGTCGGGCGTCAGCACGGACAAGGATCGGGGCATTCTTCAGCACCCCAGATCCCACGCTGCGAAGAAAACGATCACGTCGTCGGAATCGGTGTCCCCGTCGCGGTCCACGTCGCTAATGCAAGGATCCTCACCAGCACAGTTTGCGAGTGAGGCCACCGCACTCGTGTCCGTGCCGCAGTCGTTCGTGACCACAGCTCGCACCGCCATCCCGGCGAAGGAGCCGGGTCCGGCGGCACACGTCGTGCCGACCACGAGCGCCGGCGAACGCGCGCCCGAAATGATCGCGCATGTTCGCACGCCGCTGATCGAGAAAGGGCCGTCCACGAGATCTGACCAAGTGCCGGACGGGGTTTCGACTTGCCAGCGGTGACTGAGCGGGCCTGTCCCCGAAGCAACGACCGTAAAGGTTGCCGGACTGCCAAGGCACGCCATCCCGGCGACGGGATCGGTTGTTATGGCGGGCATCGCGCAGGGCTGAGTTTGCAGGTCAAATGCATAGGAGGTCGCCCCGCTGAAAAAGCCCGGGTTGCCGAAGACGGCCATTGCGTGCGACATTGCGATGCGGTAGCGCCCAGCCGGAAGGTTCCCGCTGAGCGCTGCGGAACCGTTTGTGACCGAAGTTCCCGCAAAATAATCGAACGAAAAAGCCGAGGCGTGAAACACCTCGGGTGCCGGGGAGAGTCGCTCGAAGCGAAAGCTCACCGCCGGATTCTGGGCGTGGAAGTCAAAGTCGGTGTTCCATGAACCGTTCAGGCGGAAGGGCGTGTCGACGACAACATCAAAAGTCGCGACGATTGACGACGAGGCGCTTCCGGCGAATCCCTGATTGGCGTCGCGGGCAAGCGTGCTCCCGCTCGCCCTGATGTGAGTCGTTGAAATCGACGACTCCATTCCGGCTTCGCCACCATGCCCAAACATCGGGTCGAAGTTTGTCACAGTGCGGTTCCACGACCCGACTCCGGAATTGGTTTCCGACACCGTCCCACCTCCGAAGTTGGCGGTCCCGCTCACCGTCCGTGTTTGCGATACGTTGACGACCTGGGCGTCGGACGCGGCGGAAAAGGCAACTAGCATGGAGGCGACCAACGTGGATAGATTCGAGGGACGCATGACAGAATCTCCTATGAGGCGGTTGTTCAAGAAGAATGCCGAACGTGGCGAAGAGGGGATGGTACCAAAACGACCCAGACGATACATCGCAACTGTGTCAAACGACACTTCCCCCAGTCCCCCCTGCTGGCCTCATTCGACCTCTTCAGCCCCCGGCAAGAGCAACCGCTCAGCCTCACCCGCCGGCAACTCTTCCGCCTTCCGCAACTTTTTCTCAATCTGCCGCGTGCGATGGCTCGCATCATCCAAGTCGCCACTGGCTTTGTCCAAGTTCTTCTTCGCCTTGTCGAGCAATTCCCGGAACATGACAAACTGCGACTTGACCGCCGACAGCGTCTTCCACACCTCGCCGCTCTTCTTCTGAATCGCCATCGTCCGGAAGCCCATCTGAAACGCGTTCAGCACCGCCGCCAGCGTCGTCGGCCCCGCCATGCTCATGCGGCACTCCTGGTGCAGCATCTCCACCACACCCGGCCGCCGCAGCACCTCGGCGTACAGGCCCTCTGTGGGCAGAAACAGAATCCCCCAGTCCGTCGTTCGCGGCGGGTTCAGATACTTCGCGCTCATCGCCTTCGCCTGGTCGTACACCCGGTTCTCCATCGCCTGGGCCGCCCGCGAGATCGAGGAGTTCAAGCATCAATACCGCATCCGATTCCCCGGCGCCGATACCGACAAACTCACCGATGAAGACGTCCTTCGTGAAGTGCTGAACACCGTCGGCAAACCCGGT
>Ga0105049_10004768_pt1 | contig 15895 bp, 12 predicted proteins | sample MAT06_FD_78087 | JGI IMG/M metagenome (GOLD analysis project Ga0105049, IMG submission 78087) | Freshwater microbial communities from Lake Fryxell liftoff mats and glacier meltwater in Antarctica - MAT-06 | ecosystem: Environmental > Aquatic > Freshwater > Ice > Liftoff microbial mat | place... | reverse complement strand
CGATCAGAGACTTACACCTTTGAGTGGGTAACCGATCTTCCAACAAACAGGCCTATTACGCTACTGATAGACGATTCCCACGGGATTGGCGTTAAGGGGAGTGGCATCTGGACTGAAATTGCCGGACAACTGCCAGCCTCGGTGCGGCTGATTGTAACGGCCTCGCTGGCAAAAGCAATGGGGTTGCCGGGGGGCCTTATTCTGAGCAAAGCGGATACGTTGGCGGCCATTCGACGAACGTCTTTTTTTGGTGGAGCATCGCCAATGGCTCCAGCTGTATTAGCCGCTTTTGAGCGGGCAAAATTATTATATGCTGAAGCCCAACAGCGATTGATTCGCAACATCCAACTTGCGGAGAACGTGTTAGGTCCAACCGGTTTATTTCGGCAGGCACCAGGCTTCCCTGTTTTCTATACCGACCATAACGAGTTATACGCCCATTTGCTCCACCATGATATTATTATTTACTCGTTTGCTTACCCAACTCCCCGCGACAAGCCTAACACCCGACTCGTGGTCAGTGCCTTTCATGAACCAGAAGATTTCGTTCGGTTGGGGCTGGCACTTGACCGAAACGTAATGGATAAGCTAACCTGATTGCTTTTTTCGAACGATTATTGCGCAAATGCGTTTGATTTTTGTTCATTTGTGCTACAACTGGACGTTGAACGCTGGAGCCAGTGTCCAAAAGCTAACATCCGTCGTCTTAACGCTAAACCCAATTCATCATGCGTGGTCTTCTTTATTTTTTGGTTTTTCTGTTGGTCATTTTTGGGTTCCTGTACGTGTTGACAGGCTGGAGTTACAGTGATGGTGAACGGGCGGGTACCGTCTCAAAGTTCAGCCGCCGGGGGTATCTTTTCAAAACCTATGAGGGTGTTCTGAGTGTAGGTGGTTTCTCTGGGGAAACAGGTACGCTTACCCCTCAATACTTCGATTTTTCGGTGAAAGACGAAGCCGTGGGGGCAAAAATTACGGAGGCCGTAAAAACAGGCCAGCGTGTCACGCTTCACTACGAAGAAAAAATTCTTCGGCTACCCTGGAATGGCGACACTAAATATTATATCACCAGTGTTGAGTTTGTTGGTCCATCGGTTCGTCCATATGGCGATCAGTCAGCAGTACCAGGTATGCAACAGGGTCAACCACAGCAACAGTTGCCCCAACCACAAACGGAGCAACCTGCGCCTACGACAGCTCCGATTGATTCGGTTCTACGTTGATTTTCTCCTGTGCCACCTCGTTTATTGAGAGGTGGCACAGGTATTGACGTCTAGCGAACTGCTATTGCTGAATAACAATCCGCTCACAACGCGCTAAAAACGCGGGATCTATGGTTGCTCCAATGCCCGGAACGTCGGGAAGTTCAATGCGGTAAGGGTGATATGTCAGGCCACCCACCACCGGGTCAATAGCGTGTTCGAAACACCCATCCAGATCACAGAAGGTCACATTTGGACGTGCAGCAGCAAAATGAGCATTGGCCGTTAGCCCTAACCGCGACTCCGACATGCAGCCAATCATGCACCGGATATGAGCGGCTTCGGCAATTGCATTGATTTTGAGTGCTTCCCAAATCCCCCCACTTTTCGAGAGTTTGATGTTGAAATAATCAACGGCATCCTCACGCACCAGCCGGATTGCATCGCTGGCATCGAACAAACTTTCGTCGGCCATAATTGGCACAGGTGATAGCTGGCGCAGGTGTCTCAATCCGGCGATATCGGTCCGACGGACGGGTTGCTCACAATATTGCACATTCCAGTTGCCAATGGCCCGCAATACGGCTGTCGCCGTGGGTACATCCCACCCCTGATTGGCATCGGTACGAATCGGAATCTCGTCGCCAATAGCCTGCCGAACAGCTCGAACGCGGGCAATATCGGTTTGGCAGTCGGTGCCCAGTTTGAGCTTGATTGCTTCTGGTTGTTTAGCCTGAACAATCAATGCAACTTCAGCCATTCGCTCTGGCGTATCCAGATAAATTGTTTCGTCGGTGATGAGTTGCCGATTGCCCCCACCCAGATACGCGTACAAAGGGAGATTCGCGATTTTGGCAGCCAGATCATGCAAGGCCATGTCGAAGGCCGAGCGGGTAGTGGGGTGAGCGGGCAAATAACGCACAATTGCCTCTACACAGCCACCAATATTGGTCGGACTTCGGCCGAGGAGCAACCGGGCCATATCTTGTGCCGCAGCCAGTCCCGACGCCTGTGTTTCGCCCGTGATCATCCAAAATGGAGAGCCTTCGCCCCAGCCCTCCAGCCCTTCATCAGTCTCGATTTGCACCAGCATATTGCGGGCATGTTCGATGGTGCCAAGCGAAATGATAACGGGCGCTTTGAGCGGAATATCGTAGCGGTACAGGGTAATACGGGATATTTTCATGAGAAACTTAGCATAAAAAAAGGTGAGACTTTCTTTATGAGCCTCACCTGAAAATCAAAGTATTAACGGTCTTGCACTGTGCCAAACTGTTTGTATCAAAACTATATCTCCTGACATGATTCGGTAATTCCCCTCAATCAACTCACGAACAGAAGGGTTTCCAATTTCAGGTACGACACGTTCCATTTCGGGGAAAGAAGCTAAGACTTGGGTACGATCAAATAACTTATCAGTCAATAGTTTAGCGTACCGTTTCGATTCCGTTGCTACATAATCGTAGATGGTCTATAAATCGGTATAGGCTTGCTCTGTCCAGATTACTTGCCCCATTCATGCGTTCACGTACCTCACTTGATGTGATTGTTTTTCCTGCCTGATACTGCCGACGACCATTTTTGACCTTCTCTACAATGAGTAACCGCTCGATTAGTTCATCAATTGAAAATTGCTCTGGCAAATCAGGTAAAGCATCCTGGAGTGCTGTCTTTGTCATGATCTTCTCTTTTCCTAAAAAAACATCTAATTAATGGACTTGCCAAATAGGCTATTTACCGATATTTTGATCAATCAGTTCCGTTAAATAGGCGGCCGTTTGTAGACCGATGAGCCGTTGTTTAGGCTGACCCTTTTTCAGGAGCAATAATGTTGGAATCTCGTCGACCTGATACGCCTGAAGCAACGCTTTGTTGGCGTCAGCATTGATTTTCACTACCTGTAGCTTGGCTCCATAGGTTTTCTCCAGCTGATCAATGGTGGGCATCATCTTAACGCAGGGGCCACACCAGGGCGCGTAAAAGTCGAGCAACACCAGATCATTATTAATCAGAATGGTGTTCAATTGTTCCTGGCTAATGCTGCTGGCCGATTGATCGGCGGCAACGCCTTCAACAGGTTTGAGCTTAGTGGTCCATTTGAGATACCCGCCCTCCAGTTCATAAACCGATGAGAAGCCCTGTTCACGCATTACTTTGGCCGCTTCAGACGACCGCCCGCCCGACAGGCAATACACAAATACGGGCTTCGCCTTGTCTAACATGGCCAGTGTTTGTAGGAATGTCGGGTTGCGGTAATCGAGGTTATTGGCCCCTACCAGATGCCCTCCGCCAAATTCGCCGGGTGTCCGCACATCAACGAGTTGGCCGTTGGTTGTCTGTTTCAACCGCTGCTCAAAAGCATCGGAGTTAAGTACCTGTGCCTGGGTGGTAAGCGCACCAAGAAACAGCAATAAATAGATGACCGTCTTCATAATAAATCACTTTAGCAAAATGAGTTTAGTGGCTCCAAAAGCCTGTTATCGCCTGACAAACTGAATGGCTAACAGTTGCTTTGTTGAAGGTATTGTTGCGTCACTGTGGAAACTGGCTTTTGTCGATACCAGGAATAATACGAAGGGCATTTTTGTAATAGACTTTCTTCAGAATATCGTCGGAAAGGCCCATGCCATACATACGCCAGAACGCGTGGTACTTTTTGTGGTATGGAAAGTACTCATCGTCAGTTTCCAGAACGCGGAAGTAAGTCGCGTATTCGCTTGGCACCCAAGAGTCTTTGCCAAACAGAATGCGATCCTGATACTTTTCAAAAAACTTCTTCGACGCCCGCGGTTGACGACCTAGTTCGGCAATGACAGCCCCAATTTCGACCAATGTGTTCGGGAACACTTTCATCAGGCTGTCGAGCTTATTCAAGTCGTTCGGGTACCAACCCATGTGCGCATTGATAAACGTCGTTTTGGGATGCTTGCGGAACACATTGTGCTGTTCGACAAGCAGATTGGACCAGGGAACAGGGTTGTTGGCGCTGCGTTTACGGCCGGCATGAAGCTTGAGTTCGAGCCAACGTTCGTTGTAACGGTCCATCGGGTCCCAGAACGACTTAGGGTCGGCGGTGTGAATCAGAACCGGGATACCCAGTTCGCCACATTTAGCCCAGATGGGATCAAGGCGAGAGTCATCGACCTGAACGCGTTTGCCCGTATTATCTTTTACGTTAAGGCCGAGGTTCTTATAAATTTTCAGGCCCTTCGCCCCACTTTTCACGTCGTCAGCCAGAATTTTCACGGCCTCTTCGGTCCAGCCAGCCTTACCAATATCGTCAAAATTGATGTTTGAGAACAGAATAAGCCGCTTGGGTTCGCTTTTCTGAATGTTCGACAGGGCTGCAGTGAAGAACCTGGTATTCTCTTCCAGATTACCCCAACCACGCCCGCTAAGGTTAACCATCACCTGCATATTCAGGCTATCCATCTGCGCCACCAGCGGTCTTAGATCACCTTTATCCATTTGGAACTGGTGATTATGAACGTCGATGAAGGGGAATTTGGCTTTCTTTAACTTGTGTTCGGGAACTTTGAGCGTTGAAACCGGATCGTACTCTTCGAAACCCAATGGCATTTCAGCCGGTTTTGTGAAGGTGGGCGTCTGTGCATTGCAGGCTCCCGCAAGGAACAACAATAGTAGAAAATAGTAGGTCTTCATTAGGTTAACTAGTAGCAAACAGATATGATGAACAGGTTGTCAATACAGCAACAATCTGCAAAATAGAAACTAATAACTAATTCCCGCTTCAGCCCGAACGGCATCGAGCAGATTGATCAGGTCCACACTATTATCAAGTGACCACAGCGGGCTTTCGGTGCGGCCTTCTTCCAAACATTGCATCACATGCCGAATTTCGTATTCGTACCCAAACGTCTGGCGATCAGCCGAAAACAGTTCCGTCGAACCGTCCTCGCGTTCCAGTGTCATGGACTGGCTTTCGTGGAAACGTCCGTGAATTCGAATCGTACCCGTTTCGCCATATATCACTCCCACCATATCGGTTTTGACCAGTAAGGTACTATCAAGAATGGCAAGGGCTCCATCGGCATAGGTCAACGTCATACCACACTGTTCATCCACACCGGTTGGGCCAAATGTAGCCGCAGCCCGGATTGTGGTGGGTTTGCCCAGCATCAGGTACGACAAAAACAGGGGGTAAATACCAATGTCCAGCAAGGCTCCACCTCCCAGTTCTTTATTGAAAAGCCGCCCGTCGGGATTGAATGGTGCCGGAAACCCAAAGTCAGCCCGTACCAGTCGTACACGCCCAATGGCACCCGCCTGGATTAAATCGTAGGCCTTCAAAATGGTGGGCATAAACCGACTCCAGAGTGCTTCCATCAGAAAAACGTTCTTAGTCCGTGCTGTTTCAACCATCTGATTTACCTGACCGGCATCCATTCCAAACGGTTTTTCGCACAGTACCGGGATACTTGCGTTCAGCAGCATCAAGGTATTATCGCGGTGTTGCACATGGCGGGTAGCGATGTAAACTACGTCGAGGTCAGGACAGGTAAGGAGTTGCCCGTAGGAGCCGTAAATGTGGGTGGCCCCATACTGTTGGCCAAATTCGTTGGCGCGCTCCTGATCAGAAGCGGCAACGGCGTGTAAAACAGCTCCCTCAACGGTGAGCAGGTCCTGCACAAATTTATGAGCGATACGGCCTAAGCCTAAGATTCCCCAACGGGTCATAGTGTTTGATCGTTAATTGACTGTAAAGACCCAAGATTTGGCATCTTTACTGTTTTTCCGGGAAGGGGATAATCAGTTTTTCACCCCGCGTAGCCAGGTCTTTGCTCTTGCCATTGGCCCGCATTACGGCCTCCTTGCTAACACCGTATTTTTGAGCCACTACTCGTAACACGTCGCCCGCCCCAACGATATGAACGGCCATTGCTTTCACTTTGAGCTTCGTTACGCCCGATTTTACCTGTTCTTCAGATACCTCAGGATTAAGCTCTTTGAGGGTGCTTATTTTCATGTTATACCGGTTGGCAATGCCGTAGAATGTCTCGCCTGACCCCACCGTGTGCGACGACGAAACACCACCCGGCTTTACCACTGCCTTCTCAACAGGTTTGGCCTCGGCGGGCTTGGGGGTCTCAACAGGTTTTTCGGCTACCGGAGAAGCCACCGGCTTTTTTAGTTCTTCGGCTGTTGGTTTGCCTTCGGTCTTCTCCCGATTATCGGCGGCAACATCCTCAACAGTAGCGTCATTCAAAGGTTCTTCAGCAGGGGGATTAGCTTGCGACAAATCGACCGGCGTTGGCGTCGACGTCGTGTCGGAGAGAGTATCCAAAGGCGTAATAAATTCGGGGTCGCCCTGACTAGCCAGTGAACGGGTGGTCGTGTCTAAAGCCACACTGGTGAGTTCTTCATTTCCTCCCGTATCATCGGCAACGTATTCATAACCAACGTACAGTAAGGCCACAATCAGCCCACCCAACACCAGCAGTGTAATAGTGGGCAATGTTGCACTACCTTGTGCATTTCGTGACTTATTAGCGTCCATTATTACGTAGTTCCTGGCTCATTTCAGCCACTTTTGTCTTCAATTCTTCCTTAAAAATGGCTAGCTTATCGGCCACTGTGGCATCGGCAACGCCCACGATTTGAGCCGCCAGAATACCGGCGTTTCGTGCGCCGTTGAGCGCGACAGTAGCCACCGGCACCCCCGATGGCATTTGCAGGATCGACAACACCGAATCCCAGCCATCAATGGAGTTACTAGATTTGACGGGAACACCAATCACAGGTAACGTAGTGAGTGAGGCCACCATTCCGGGCAGGTGAGCGGCTCCTCCTGCGCCAGCAATAATTACCTGAAGACCCCGGCTGCGGGCAGCTTTAGCATATTCGACCATTTTTTCGGGTGTGCGGTGAGCCGACACGATGTCCATTTCCCACGCAACCCCCAGCCACGTAAGGGCGTCGGCGGCTTCCTGCATCACCTTGCGGTCGGAGATGCTCCCCATGATTATTCCTACCATCAACAATAAGAAGTACCAATGTGCGGATACTCTTTGCGAAATAACGGAGAATCAGGCAGAATAGAGTAAAATGAAGGCGGATTTTATCGTATTATACAATTGCCAGCGTGTCAAACTTGCGCCCTAAAATGGCAATATCATCGGTTTTGAGCCAGTCGCGGAGCAGTGTTGCGTAGATACTTCGGAAATCGACGGAGTATTTGAGGTCACCTTCGTCAAGATCGGTTAAATTGGGAGCCGCGTTGATCACCCGTGAGCTGGTAGCGGGCGTTGCTCCGTTGCCGCCAAACAGCATCACGTTGCTTGCGGTACCATGGTCGGTGCCGTTACTACCATTTTGTTTTACCCGGCGGCCAAACTCCGAAAATGTCATCAGCAAAACATCCTGCATACGCCCTGCGGCTTTGATGTCGTCCATGAATACCCGCACGGCTTCGGCGTATTGCTTCAACAACCGTTCCTGTTGCCCCGGCTGGTTTATGTGCGTATCGAACCCACCAATAGAAACGTAATATACGCTAGTTTCAACACCTGACTGAATCAGTTCTGATACGGTTTTGAGCCGACTGCCCAGCTCACTAGCCGGGTACGTTTTCGTACTCGAAACGTTTTTGGCTTTGCCATATACGTACTCCGCCGACGAAACCGTTTCGGCGAGGGTTTTGTACAAATATGCCACGTTACTATGTACTCCAGAACCTTGCTGATCAGGGGTTTCGGCACTCAGATTCTTCACCAGTTCGCCCCGTGTCTGATTGAACAGTTTTTTGGGGTCTAGCACGGCCAATCCATTGATGTCGGCCCCTTTCATTGACAAACTGAGCGTATCGTCTACTTCAAGGGCGCGATATGGTACGCCTTTGCGATTAGCGGTTTTGCCCTGGCATTGGGCATCGAGGTAACGGCCTACCCAGCCCGTATTGAGGTACTGGTTTGCGTCGCTGGCCGTGTGCCAGATGTCCATAGACCGAAAGTGCGAACGGTCGGGGTTGGGATAGCCGACGTTGTTAATGATTGTCATCTGCCCATCGTCGTAGAGCGCCCGGAGTGGGTCGAGAGCCGGGTTCAACCCTAAATCATCGGTCAGTTTCAACACTTTATCGGGTCGAATTGCAATGGTCGGGCGTTCGCGATAGTAAATGTCGTTGCGAAACGGCACCACTGTATTCAGACCATCATTGCCACCCGACAACTGTACCACAACCACAATTTTCTGGCTGTTGGCGGGCATACCCATCCGGTCCAATTCGTAAGCTTTCAAAAAGTGGGGAATCATCAGCGATCCGGCTGTAGTCAAGGCTGATTTTTGGAGAAAATTGCGACGGTTCATGGTCTTAGTTGACAGTTAACAGCCAACAGCCAGCAGTATTTTCAGTCCACATCCCTCCATTTGATAAGTAGGAAACTGTTGCGGTTCCCCGCCGGAACTGTTAGCTGCTACCTGTTAACTGAGTTGATATTCCGGCAGGGACATGATCCCGACGGTGAGTGTTTTGATTTTTTCGGATTGGGATTGGCCCGGCTTCAGTTGCTTCAAAAGCAAGGCACGTTGCTCATTCTGCAGCGGGAAAGGGAGCAGATATGCCGCTAAAGCATCGGGCAGAGCCGTTTCGTCGGTATGGGCAAATGTCTTGTCGAAGTCATCCCAGTTAACTTTTGTAGTGAACTGGTTCTTGCCTTTAACAGCCAGAAGAACGGCATTTGCATCGCCTTCATCTTTAGCCCTTACGTTTACTTCAGCCGCTTTCAATACATACTCGGGCAGCTTCATTCGGAATAACAAACTCGACGAGTCGATCCAGTTGCGGCCACCCGGCCAGCCCGCTACATTGGGCGGGTAGAACAAAATCTGTCCTAGCGTCCGCTGTACAAATACCTGTGGTTGCGGCTGATCAAAGCTAACTCCCAGCGCGTGGCGCATCCCTGCCAGCAACTCCACCGGCGACTTTACATGCGCGCCCATATTGGCTTTGTCGTAGAACCAGTCGGCCGCGAAGATGCTCTCCATCAGGTCGGCGATCTGGTATCCATTCTTATAAAACTGGGCCGCAAGCGAGGCAATCCGACGTTCATCGGGTGTTTCGTTCACAAAGAAACGGTAGATTTTATCGACTATGAACCGGGCCGTTTCGGGCTTTTCCAATAAGAGCTGAATTACATCTTCTCCCTTGAATGCCCCTGTTTTGCCAAAAATCGTTTTCTGGCCCTCGTCATGTACGCGTTCCCGAAAAACAAACGCTCCTTCGAGTGTAAACTGCCACCCCGTAAAAGCGCGGGCGGCTTCTTTAACATCCTGCTCTTTATAGTTGCCATGTCCCAGCGTAAACAACTCCATTACCTCGCGGGCGAAGTTCTCGTTAGGGGCATTTTTGCGGTTCTGCTGATTGTTGAGAAACTGCAACATAGCGGGCGTTTTCGAAACGGCCATCAGCAAATCGCCAAACGACCCCAGCGCATTTTGTCGAATTACGTTTCCGTAGTGCTGCATCACCTGAGCATTACGACCCTGCGCCCGAACGGCAAAATGACCATGCCAGAACAAGGCCATTTTCTCCCGCAAAGCCCCTTTGGCTGCCGCCATTCGGTCGAGCCATTGGATGTTCAGATCGCGAACCATTTCGGCATTTTCCCGAATCCGCATTCGGAGCGCTTCGCGGTCAATCATACCGCCACGCAGCATTCCTTTCAGCTCTTTTTTACTGTCATATTGCTCATCAACTACTTGCAGCGGCTCTATAGTTTTGCTTTCGTCGAGCAATTTTCGAATAACGCGCCGGAGGGGCTGGCGACTAGCCTCGTCTATTTCGGCAGGGGTTGCCCCAAAAGCAGCTCGGTTAAAGAGGTGCCGTACCTGGGCAACAGGTTGACGTTGGGGCTCATTTGTCGGTTCCATAGCTGGGGTTGATGGCCTATTCGGGTATGACCAGGGAAATACCTAAAGGTTTAAAAGAAGGAACACAGATTAGACGGATTGAACAGAAGTTCCTATCAATCACCGCACGCCCAAATCCTGTAAAGCCCCCTTCAGCACCTGTATGCGTTCGCGCTTGTGCAGGAGTGTGGGCGGGGCTGAGCGTTCGAGGCAGTCGATGGCCGGGCAACGCTCACATGATTCATTGACAGCCCGCCGGGTGATGGCGGGGTCGTTGAGAAAACGGACCCGTTTCTGGCTGGCTTCGTTCAATAAAATCCCCATTGAAACGCTGTGATTCAGATCGCGAATAGGTGTGAGTGGGCGGGCAAGTCCAAAAACAAAATAGGCATTTTGAGAATCAATGTAATCGGAAATTTGCGCCCGAAGTAAGGCCTTTTCAACAGGCCCCCGCTGCTGTTGATCGGCCAACTCAGTCAAAATAGAAAGCGACACCCACCGGCGGCAATAATGTTCGCCCGTAATGCCATGCGGATTATGCAGTCTCGCCAGGTGCATCTCTTTAGTAAGCTCGAAGTGCGCATCGCCAGGTTTGTGTTCAAAACGAAGGAAAAACAGCTGATCTATCCCGAAGTAATGGGGTAAAAAATTACTTATCCGGTGCAATAACGTTTCAGGAGTAGCCTGCAACTGGTCGAGCATTTTTTCGAGAGCTATCGCGGCTTCAGCCCAGGTTGGTAGGCTAAGCCAGTGTTCCATTAAGGGCAACACCCGATCTTTTCGCATCAGAATTGCCCCCGAAAAATAGGAAGCCTGAAAATTGGTCAGTACCTGATCGAAGGAACGGACCTCGACCCACGAGGAAGTAAGAGGCCGCTCTTTGCCCCCCAGTTGTAAAAAACCCACTTCACGACCCAGGGTAAATGCCCGCTGATCCGTAGTCAGTGTTTTGTTTAGAAGCAACTTCTTTTCGGTAGGCAGCATCACCGACCGCAGACTATTCAGATGCGGATGACTGTGATCGTCAAACAGTTCGACGACGTAGCCGTGACGTTCGCGGAGGTATTGAATCAGAAACTCGTCGGTAAGCTGGTTGGTTGTTTCAGGGCTTACGTCAGCCAGAAACGTCTCGGCAACCTGCTCAATGTCTGCGAAATAATTCTCGTGCATCTCAACGTAGGTGCGCAATACAGCAAAGTAAAATTCTTCGACGCTGAGGTTGTATTGCCGCCCAATTTCCATGATCGTACTGATGAAAGCGCTCAGCTTGGTAGGAGCATTAGCCAGTAGTTCAAGCAAGTCGGCAGGTTCAATTCCGAACATACTCAGCGGTAAGTCGCGAAGAATATTGGAGCGAAGAAATTCATAGATCGGCTCCATCTTTTTGCTCAACTGCAACGAAACCAAGGCTTCGTACGTCACGCCCATAGCCGAAGCCAGCGCGATGATCTTGTCGGTTTTGGGGTATTTCTTTCCCTTTTCTATTTCGTTGATGTACGATACCGACACGCCCGACTTGTCTGCTAAATCGTACTGAGTTAGCGATTTGTCTAAACGCAACTGCCGAAGTTTCAAGCCGAAAAGAATACGAATACTAGTTGAGCTAAAATCCATGATGTGTGCTAAAGACTCACCTGAAGTGGCGTACCACCCAAACTTACGATAATTCGAAGGTAGGACAAGTTTTCGTCATGTCGATACGGGCTCGTTCAAGTTTATCATTTTTGCAAATTTTAGACCGTTTGCGAATATTCGCTTTTTTATCTAAAATTCGCTTTGTATTCTTGTTCTCCAATTTGGAAGCCTCAACGATTACACACTTACCTTATGACATCCATGACATCAATATGCTCTACCGCTGAATCCGTTATGATTAGTTATACAGAAGTAGTTACAGAAAGTAGCCTTCGGGCATTTATCAGCGTGGGGCTTCGGCAATTGGCAAAAGCCATTGAGCAGGAAGAGACAGTAGGTCTGAACAGCGAAACACAAACCGTTCAACCGGCCTGCCAACAAGTGAGCATGTGGCTCAAAAATCGCGCTAAGACCTACGATGGCCGCGTCATTAACCTCTCCTGGTTTCGGCACTTATTAGCCGAAGAATTAGACACCCTTCGTTACCTCATTGGCGAACAGGCTTACTGGGCTGGAAATTTTGCCGAAGCGGGGCGGTTGTTTAATGAATTGGCTACGCGAACAGGACAATAAACTACCGATTAAAGAAAGGCTAAAATTACCAACCTGACCATGTTAGTATCCAGGCATCAATGCGAAAGGCTAACTCAAATTAATCCAATACAGACGCAACAGAAATGGTCTTTTTTTCGTAAATACAGTTGTATCTTAGTCCGCTTTTTACCGGCTATACCAGTGATTTACTTCCCATAATGAGACTCTTCTACGCACTATTGGCATTTTTGCTGGCCTTTACCCACTCGCTGTTTGCACAACCACTTCGTCAATATACCTCCGGGCAGTTGCAGCAGCAGCAGGCCATTCAGAAAACTGTGCGGGCTTTTGAGGAAACCAATTACACAAAAGCGATTGAAAAAGCCCGTTTGCTTGGCCGCCCGATCCGGCAGGTGCAATCCGACGGGTCGGTGCAGCAGCTATGGGGTTTAGACGAGCGGGGAAACCTTCTCTACGAGCAAACTTACAGCAACAGCCGGGCCGCCAACACCACCCGCACGTCCGATCTGTACACAGGAGGAATATTGGGTCTCTCGCTGTCGGGCACCAGTGCCAATGTGCGCGACCGGCTGGGTATCTGGGATTCAGGGCGGGTACTGGGGTCTCACATTGAACTGGCCGGACGGGTTACGCAGATGGACAATCCGGGTGCGGTCGATAGTCACTCCACCCACGTGGCCGGTACAATGATGGCTCAGGGCCGTAATCCGCTGGCACGGGGTATGGCGTTTGGGGCCAACCTGAAAGCCTATGACTTTACCAGTGGGGATACCGAAATGGCCGATGCAGCCAACACCTATTTAGTCTCGAATCACTCCTACGGATTCACGGCGGGCTGGTATTTTAATGACAGCCGAACGACCACCGTTAAATGGGAATGGCACGGCGACACCACCATTAGCAGCACGGAAGATTATAAGTTTGGGTTTTACGAAAGCCGCACCCGCACCTGGGACCGTATTGCGTTCAACGCACCCTACTACCTGATTGTAAAATCGGCGGGGAACGATCACGGCGACAACGGGCCGGGAGCAGGTCAGCCCTATTACTTACTCAGCCGTAACGTTATCAGTACCAGACCCCGCAACGACCAGAACGGATATGACCAGATTTCGACCAACGGAACGGCCAAAAATATCCTGACCGTGGCGGCAGTGAGCAACATTTCCAATGGATACAATGCCCCCTCCGATGTTCAGATTGCCAGTTTCAGTAGCTGGGGGCCAACCGACGATGGCCGTATAAAACCAGATATTGCTGGGGTGGGTGTCAGTTTACTCTCGTCCAGTACCCGCAACGACAGTTCCTATGCCGCGCTCAATGGCACATCAATGTCGTCGCCCAATATTACGGGCTCCCTGTTGCTGTTGCAGGAGCTTTACAGTCAGCGTAACAACAGCCAATTTATGCGGGCTTCAACCTTGAAAGGACTGGCCATTCATACGGCCAATGAAGCCGGGCCAAGCCCCGGCCCCGACTATAAGCTTGGATGGGGGCTACTCAACACAGGCCGGGCCGCCGAAGTACTACTGAACACCAATTCCAATCATTTACTGAGCGAGCGAACGCTCGAACAAGGTCAGAGCCGCTCCATTCCAGTTGTGGCATCAGGGCGAGGACCGCTGGTTGTAACCATTAGCTGGCACGACCCCGAGTCGGTGGCAACCACGCTTTCGGCCGCTAACCTAAACAACCGAACGCCTAAACTTGTCAACGACCTCGACCTGCGGGTGAGCGCCCCAACGGCCAACGGCGGTCCACAGCTTTCGCTGCCCTGGATTCTGAACCCCGATGCCCCCGGTCAGCCCGCGACAACGGGCGACAACATCCGCGACAATGTGGAGCAGGTTGTTATTGCCAATGCCGTACCGGGTCGTTCCTATACCATTACGGTATCACACAAAAGCTCCCTGACCAATGCAAAACAGGATTACGCACTGATTGCTTCGGGCGTGGGCGGTACGGCTTACTGTATATCAGGACCTGTTTCGTCGTCTGGCATTCGAATCGACAGGGTTCAGTTGGGATCGTTAAATCAGCGCGGTTCCGACGGTTGCACTACCTACACCGATTTCATGCAAAATCCCCTGTCCGTTCAGGTAGGTCAAACCATTCCGCTGGTGATTACGGTTGGTACATGCACTACGGCAACCAGTACGTCAACTAGCGGTAGTGCCGTAATCAGCACCAGCGCTGTTCCGAACGCAGTTGTTCGGGCCTTTGCCGACTGGAACGGCAACGGGTCGTTTGCTGACCCAGGCGACACAGTGACTACCGCTGGCGTGTTGACCGCAGGTGGGTCGGTATCCGCTACGATTGCCGTACCTGCCACTGTTCCCGAAAATCAGTTGGTGCGGGTTCGGATTGTGGCCGTTGGCGGAACAGATCTTGCTCTTGCATCGGCTTGTGGGTCGTATAGTACCGGAGAAACCCAGGAGTATCTGATTCGAACAACCCGAGCGGCCAACGATATTGGCATCGTATCCATCGTAACTCCCGATGCCAGTTATTGCACGGCGTCCAGCACGCCTGCCGTGTCGGTGCGCATCCGTAATTTCGGTACCGAAACACAACGAAATGTAGCCGTTACTGCTACTGTAACCGACCCTGTTACGGGCAGTATTGTGACTAGCGAACAGACGATCAGTCAGGTTGGTAATTTCCGCGATGCGTTAGTACGAATACCGCTCCTGGCAGGTACACAGCTGGTAAGCGGCCGAGCCTATCGCATCACCGTAGCGACGCGCCTACCCAATGATCAGAACCAAACTAACGACCGCCTGACCGAAACCCGCACCATAGCAACCGCGGCCCCTGTGGCAACAAACCTCTCGGCCCTCGTATGTGGTAACGATTCAACCGTAGCTTTAAGAAATAATGGTCTCGGTACAGCATTCTGGTATGATGCGCTCAACAGCGGAAACCTGTTGGCGGTGGGTAACCAAACCAGCACACGCCGACGGCAGGATGTTTTTTACGTGGGAGTAAATAATCTCAACACAAGCATTGGTCCCGCTACCAAAAGCGCATTTGGGGGCGGCACTTATGCCGGTAACTTTGGCCCTTCGCCCCTCATCAGCACCCGAGTTCCGGTACTCCTCGAAAGTGCGCGGCTTTACATTGCCAGTGCCGGTACGCTCACGTTCACGGTTCGCCGGTTAGACGATGCCGTGGTATCGAGCGTATCGCTCAACGTCACCCCTTCTCGCAATACTAGCCTGACCGCTGTGAATGCATCAGGGCAGTTGCTAGACGACCCCAATGATGCTGGTATCGAATACCCGTTGAACCTGCGTCTTCCTTCGGCTGGGGATTATAAAATTACGCTCGATTACGAAGATGGTGCCTCCCTTTTCCGTAGCAATGTCGGCGTAGCCGGATTCCCCTATCAGATTCGGACTGCAACCGGAGACCCTATTGTAACAATGCGGGGGGCGCTGTTCAACGCAACCAGCACCCGGGTCGATACGATTACCAATGCCTGGTATTACTTCTACAATTTGCGGGTGCGCTCGCTCGATTGCCCTGCCCCTCAACGAACGGCAGTAGCCACTTCGGCCACCAATTTGCCAACCGTTTCTGTAACGAGCGACGGGCCCACAACCATCTGCCGGGGTGCTGGAGTCAACCTTATT
>Ga0105049_10004766_pt1 | contig 15901 bp, 9 predicted proteins | sample MAT06_FD_78087 | JGI IMG/M metagenome (GOLD analysis project Ga0105049, IMG submission 78087) | Freshwater microbial communities from Lake Fryxell liftoff mats and glacier meltwater in Antarctica - MAT-06 | ecosystem: Environmental > Aquatic > Freshwater > Ice > Liftoff microbial mat | place... | reverse complement strand
GAAGGGGAAGGAGTGGAAGAAGTAGGTCGGCTCCTTCAGCGAATCGCCGCAGCCGGGCGGATGAGAAAATCCGAAACGAGATACTTTCGCTCCTTCAGGCACTTCCCGGCCTCCGGATAGCGAGTGTCGCCATAGACACTTTCTGGAATTGATCGGATCGCGCTGGCATACTCCTTCTGTCGCACGGTTTCCTGAGGATGGGTCCATTCGGTCGGCGCACAGGGATACGCTAGTAGGCAGTCCAGCGCCTTGCGGAGACTGCCGCCGGTGGGAGCATCGAACTTGTAGAGATCGACGCCGACTTTCCCGCCGATCAGGCCCAGCTTGAAGAAGCGCTCCAGGTTCTCCGTGCAGTAGCTCCACGAGCGCGTCCACGCGAGTTCTTGGGGCTGGGTGCCTTCCGGCGTATTCGTCGAGCGAGCCGCGCTACGAAGCGGAGGACGCTGACACCTGATTGGGATGCCCCCTACCCCCGCGTCCCCTTACCCGCCACCAGCGGTTCTGTCTCCGCTTCGGTGAGAGGGTTGAGCAGCTTGGTGTTTCGGCGGGGCCTGCCGTCGACATACACGCCGGTGAAGCAGGTGGTGCAGTAGCTCATGGTCTTGGGCATGGCGCGCATGAGGCCCTCCATGCTGATGAAGCCGATGGTGTCGGCGTCGAGGTACTTGGCGATGCCGGGTATGTCATAGTTGTTGGCGAGGAGTTTTTCCTCGTCGGGGGTGTCGATGCCATAGAAGCATGGGTGCTTCCACGGCGGCGCTGAGACGCGGAAGTGGATCTCACGGGCGCCGGAGTCGCGCAGCATCCGGACGATCTTCTTGGCGGTGGTGCCGCGGACGATGGAGTCGTCCACGACGGCGACGCTTTTTCCGCGGAGGACTTCGCGGACGGTGTTGTACTTCATCTTGGCGCCAAAGTCGCGCATCGTCTGGGTGGGCTGGATGAAGGTGCGGCCGACGTAGTGGGAGCGGACCAGCCCGGTCTCCAACGGGATTCCAGAAGCGACGGCGTAGCCCGCCGCGGCGGCGTTGGAGGAGTCGGGAATTGCGATGACGATTTCGGCGTCCGCGGGATGCTCCCGGGCGAGTTCCTCTCCGAGGCGCTTGCGGAACGTATAGATGCTGCTCCCCGCAGCGGTGCTATCCGGGCGCGAGTAGTAGATCAGCTCAAAGACACATGAAGAAGGCTGGATCTGCTCCAAAAGTTGAAGCTTCTCGATGGTGCCGTTGCGGAAGACGACGACTTCGCCGGGAAGCAATTCGCGGAGGTAGGTGGCGCCGAGGATGTCGAGGGCGCAGGACTCCGACGCGACCACCCAGGAGTCGTCACCGAGCTTGCCGAGGCAGAGCGGGCGAAAGCCGTGGGGATCCTTGAAGGCGTAGAGTTCCTTGTCGCGCAGCATGGTGATCGAGTAGGCGCCGCGCAGGCGCTTGAGGCTGATCGCGAGGGCCTCGATGAAATCCTGGGAGCGGTTCTGCGCGATCAGGTGGATGAGGAGTTCGCTGTCGGTGGTGGACTGAAAGATGGCTCCGTTGGCTTCGAGGGCGAGGGCCAGTTCATCCGCGTTCGTCAGGTTGCCATTGTGGGCCACGGCGATGTGGCCTCCGCGATAGTTTCCCTGGAGCGGCTGGGCGTTACAGAGGCTGCTGGAACCGGTGGTCGAATAGCGCACATGGCCGACGGCGTTGCGGCCCGGAAGGCGGTCGAGGGAAGCGGGAGTGAAGACCTCGGAGACGAGGCCCTGCCCCTTGTGGACGTTGACGCGGGTGCCGTCGAAGGCGGCGATGCCGGCGCTCTCCTGTCCGCGATGCTGGAGGGCGTATAGCGCGAGATGCGCGAGCCGGGCGGCGTCGGGGTGGTTGTATATACCAACGACACCGCAGCCCTCGGGCTCGCGGATGGCGTAGTCGTGGGCGGTGATGCCCGACTGGGGCAGGGGGGCTTGGCTCAAGGGGCCTTCCGATTCGGGCGCGATCGACTTCTCTCCCTCGGGGGGAAGGCGGGAGCCTCTTGCATGGCGGGGGGTGATCGCAAGGGCTAGATGGCTGATCTTTGGCGGTCCATCCGGATAAGGCCCAATCGACGGGGATTAGGTGAAGCAGCGTCAGCTCGGCGCCTACTTCAGCGATGGAAGGAGCAACCTGAAGCGCGCCCCCTTGCCTGGTTCCGATTCGGCGGCGAGACTGCCGCCGGCGGACTCCGCGAGGGCGCGGCTCAGGCTAAGTCCGAGGCCCGTGCCCTCGGCGCGCGTGGTGAAAAAAGGATCGAAAATCTGGCGGATCGTGGGGGAGTCCATGCCGGGACCATCGTCCTCGACGACGACTTCCAGCATGGCGCCGCTGCGCGCAACGGCGACGGCAATGCTCCCCGGTTTCTCGCCCAAGGCCTCGTCCGCGTTTCTCAGGAGGTTGAGGACAATCTGGCGCAGCCGATCCTCCGAGAAAAGCACGAGCCATGATTCGCGCGGGGTTTCGGCGCCCTCCGCGGGGCGGTGGGGAATCCGCGTATCCACGCGGCGGCGTTCCGGGGAGAGGCCCTTTGCCCACAGGCGAACTGTGGCCTCAACGACCTCGGCGATGTCCACCGGGGCGGGCTGATAGCCTGCCTGCGCGCTGGCGGAGGCAAAGCGCAGGAAGTCCTCCGTGAGACCCTTTAGCCGTTTGGTCTCCGCACGGAGTTCCGTGGCGATGGATTCGAGGGAAACTCGCGATGAGCCGACCGGAAGCTCGCGCAGGAGGACCTCCAGCTCCTCAAGCTGAAGCGTGATGATCCCGAGTGGATTGCGGATCTCGTGGGAGATGCCCGCCGTCATGGTGCCCAGCGCGCGCAAGCGGTCGGCATGACCCGCCGCGCGTTCCGCCTCGAGTGTGCGCCGCACGAGGCGTACGGTTCCGAAGTAAAGGAACACGAGCACTGCGCCGGAAATTAGGAAGCCGACGAAGAGCCTGTTTCTGAGCAACGCGAGGGGGGAGGACCGCCCGCTTTCGGCTTCGAGCCGCAGCAACGCGACCACGCGGTTTTCCCGGTTGAGGAGCGGCAGATAAGTCCGGCGCGCTTCCGCGCGCGAGCGGGGGCTGACCTCCTGTTGATTCCCCGCGGCGGCGGCGGCGATGGCGGTGTCGTCTTCGGCGGCAAACTTCTCGCGCTCCTCGGCCGGCACGGTCGTTCCATCGCCGCGCATGATTACGCTGCCTCCCGTTGTCAACACGTGGACTCCGCGCAGGAAGGGCTGGCGACGGAGCGACTGGAGGGAATTGGCGACCTCCACCCAATAGAGAGAGCCTTCGTAGTCGGCCAGTGCATCCTCGTTTAGTCGCCCGGTGCTCGCGTCCGTCAGGAACTCGAGAAAGAAGTAGTAGTCGCGTGGTCCCACCAGCGAGGAACTGGCGACAGAGATGTAATCGGGGAGGAGTTCCTCCTGAGCGCGGACAAGGACACGGATGCTGGCGATGGCGCTCAGGAACAGGAGCAGCAGATAGACGCCCAGAAAGATGATGGCCCATTGGGCGCCGCGCGCCAACCGCCCCCCGCCGGGGGCGGGGGCGCGGGGGCCGGGGGTTTGTGACTTACCGCTCATGGGGGCGCTCCAACTGAAACACTTGACCCATTTTGGGCTGGAACCTGACTCTTGGGTGCCAACAGTACCCCGATCCCCCTTCGATGGAATGAAGCACCGTGGAAAACTCCCCCTTCGGCGTAAAGGAAATGATTCTCCACTTCTGGAGACGCCGCTATCTGATCCTTGTCCTACCCCCGGTTTTTGTGATTCTCGCCTACTTCTACGTCAGAAACACCATGGGGGAGACATTCAGGGTCACGGCCTTGGTCCAGCTTCGGGAGGAGGCCAGCGGACTTCGCGTGGGCACGCGACCAAACCAGATGGAGCCGCCAGTTTACGAGGAGATCCTGCTAAACGACTTCCTTCTTCGTCAGGTGATCGAGGATACGCGCGCAAAGTACCCCAACTATCCCCGGTCGGGATTCGAGGGGCTTCGCGGGGCATTCACCGTCGAGACGATCACGACCCGGGAGACGGCGGTCATCACGGAATTCTCCCCGGTGCTCCGACTGGAGTTGCTCGGTTCGCCTCCCGCCATGATTCACGATATGATGAATATTTGGCTGACTCGGGCCGAGGAATTGTATGGCAGGCTCCGCGACGGCGAAGCGCGGGCGATGCGGGAAGCGTTCGAGAAGCAGTTCGAGACGCTGAGCGTGGAAGTCGAGAGCCTGCAAGGGGAGGAGGAAGCTGCTCAGCAGACGATGCAGCAGGCCTCGAACCTCCTCATGGCCCGAAACAGGACGCTCTATGGCGGGGCCACGGGACGCATCGGGGGCGGCGATGGAACTCGCGGAGACGATGGCCTCCTTGCGGAACGGGTCCGGCTTGATCTCGACATCGCGGAGGCGCGCGCGGCGGAGACGCCCGAAGCGCGCAATCGCCTTGCCGGCCTCGAAGCGCGTCTTGCCAAGGTGGACGAGTTGATTGCCTCAACTTCGGAGGAGTCCACGCGGGCCGGAGCAAGCAAGGCGGAACAAGTCCGCAAGATCGACCGCGTCCGCGAGAAGCTATTGGCGCGGCGCGAGATGCTTTCCGACGCGCGCGAGATCATCGTGACCACCTTTGCCGATACGGCGCGGGACTTGGCCGACAACCCTGGCGTGTTCAGCGTCATCGCGCCGCCGGTGGTTCCCGAGACACGCGTCGCCCCGCCGAGGGCGCTGTATGCGATCATGATCGGAGGCCTGCTGGCGGCGGTTATGCTCGCCCTGATGCTTCTCGAGTTCTACATTCGCTCCGCGATCCGTGAGGACGATGCATCCCGCTAGACTCGGGCAGAAAACTTGCGATGCAGGGCAGGTATGACCAACTCTCCCGTTCGCAATATCGGCCAATTCGTTGATCTCCTCCGCCGGGATCGGGACATTGCCGTGATCGAGGCGCCGGTCTCCGCCGACCAGGAGATCGCCGAAATCCATCGTCGAGTCGTCGCCGCCGGGGGCCCGGCGCTCCTTTTCGCCAACGTCGAGCGTAGCGACTTCCCCGTTGCCACCAATCTATTCGGCACGCTTCGCCGCGTTGAGAGGGCCTTCGGCAAGCGTCCGCTGGACTTTGTCAAGGAAGCGGTTCGCTTCGTGCACGAAGGACTCCCCCCCACACCGCGCAAACTATGGGGATTTCGCAATTTAGGGCTTCAGGGTCTGAAGGTTGGTTTTCGCAGGAACGGCACGGGGCCCGTGCGCGAAGTGGTCGAGCGCCCCGCGCGCCTGACCAAAATCCCGCTGCTCAAGCTCTGGCCGGAGGACGGCGGGCATTTCGTCACACTTCCCCTTGTCTATACGGAGCATCCCGAGACGAAAAAGCCCAATCTGGGCATGTACCGAATCCAGCGCTACAACGATCAGGAGACCGGTATCCACTGGCAGATTGGCAAGGGGGGCGGATTTCACCACAATGTGGCGGAGGCCAAGGGCGATTCACTCCCCCTCACGATCTTCATTGGCGGCCCACCCGCGCTGATTCTATCGGCCATCGCTCCCCTGCCGGAGGACGTGCCGGAGATGCTTCTGGCATCGCTGCTGCTCGGCGAGCGTCTTCCGCTCTGCGCCAACCCGGCGGGGCCTCATCCACTGGTCGCGGAGGCTGAATTTGCGCTGGTGGGCCGGGTGCCCGCGCGAAAGCGCCGCCCCGAGGGCCCGTTCGGCGATCACTATGGCTACTACTCGCTCAAGCACGACTATCCCGTTTTCCAGTGCCGCGCGGTATGCCGCCGTAAGAAGCCGATCTATCCGGCCACGGTGGTTGGGAAGCCCCGGCAGGAGGACTTCTTCATCGGCGACTACCTGCAGGAGTTGCTGAGCCCGCTCTTTCCGCTCGTGATGCCGTCGGTGCTCGACCTGTGGTCCTATGGCGAGACGGGATTTCATTCACTGGCGGCGGCGGTGGTGAAGGACCGCTATCCACGGGAGGCAATGCAGTCCGCGTTCCGCATCCTTGGCGAGGGACAACTCTCGCTCACGAAGTTTCTCCTCCTCACGGACAAGCGCATGGACCTGCGCGATTTCAAGGGGCTGCTGACGCACCTGCTCGAACGCGTCCGGTGGGAGACCGATCTCTATGTGTTCTCCAACCTCTCGATGGACACACTCGACTACACGGGCCCCAAGGTGAACAGCGGCAGCAAGGGCGTGATTGTCGGGCTGGGCGACGCGATTCGGGAACTTCCGCGCGCGTGGTCGGGCGAGTTGCCATCGGGCCTTCGCGACGCTCGCGTCTATTGCCCCGGCACGTTGGTGGTTGGCGGAAGTTCCTTTGCCGACTCTCCCGAGCAGGGAGCGGAGGTCGCGCGGCTCGACGCCCTGGCAGAGTGGCCGCTCATCATCCTGTGCGACGATCCGAAGCAGACGGTGGCCAGCGACATCACGTTCCTGTGGACGGTGTTCACGCGCTTCGAGCCGGCGGCGGACATCCACTCCAGGGAGATTCGCCTTGTCCGAGCCCACCCCTGCCGCACCGGGCCCATTGTGATCGATGCCCGCGTCAAGCCCTGGTATCCGAAGGAAGTTTTTCCCGATCCCGCGATCAAGTCCCGGGTTACGGCCCGGTGGAAAGAATACTTTCCCGGCGGGATGAAGATGGGCGATGGAGATCACGGGCACCTGACCCCCGGATAGAAACGCCTTGCGGTTCCGCAATCGCGGGCCGTTGCTTCGCCCCATCGTCCCCTCTCAGGAGATTAGATGGGCCTCTTGTTCAGGATCGCCAAGAAAGTCGCCCCCGCGGATTTCCATCCCGAGATAGACGCCGTCGGCGACAAGATCGGCCTGCGGCGGCGGCGCGCACGGTACGCGGGCACGCGCTACCATTGCCCCTGCTGCGACGGGAGGTTTAGCGAGTTCCTCCCATTCGGGGTGGCGCGAGCCACTAGGCAGGGGGCCATGTGCCCCGCCTGCGGATCGCTCGAGCGGCACAGGATGCTAACGCTGTATCTGCGGCGGCGGACCAAGCTCCTCGAGGTGCCAACGTCCCTCCTCCATTTCGCGCCGGAGCGGCGCATCGCCAATTGGCTGAAGGGGCATTCGAACATCAACTACGTCTCCACCGACTTGTTTTCCCCGGAGGCCGCCGTGCGGTCCGACATCACGGACCTCCTGTTTCGCGACGCCACATTCGACGCGGTCATTTGCTTCCACGTGCTGGAGCACATACCCGACGACCACAAGGCGATGACCGAGCTGCTGCGCGTCCTGAGGCCGGGGGGCGAGGCACTCATTCAGGTGCCTCTCTATCCCGACCAGGAGGAGACATTCGAGGACCCCACCGTGACCGACCCCAGGGAACGGGAGAGGATCTTCGACCAGTCCGACCATGTCCGACGCTATGGGCGGGATTTTCCCCGAAAGCTGGAAAGGGCCGGCTTCGAGGTGGAATGGGTAGAGGCGGATTCCTACTGCACGCCGGAGGAGATCGCCCTGCATGGACTTACGCGCGACACATGGGTCGCCCACTGCCGGCGGCCCCGCTAAGGACCCGCTCGGCGGGGGGGGCAATTTCCCTCTTTCCTGTTGCGACAAGAGGACTTCGGAGCGACCTAAAGGGCGGGAGCGCGTCTCCGGACGGCCCACGCCATCCTTACTTGTCATTGCCGGGCCCCATCCCCTTGCCGCCACGGACTCCTCGAGGAGAAAAATACCATGAGCTTCCTGAGGAACTTCATCAAGAAGGACACCCCCGAGAAGCCGGGCGATTCCAAGGCTAAGGCGCCCATCGACCGCGAGGCCGCCGCGCCTGTTGCGGACAAGTCCAGCCGCCCCAATCCGATCGCCGGGATGGATGCTGCGGCGCCACTCCCCGGCTCCACGCGCAAGGCCAAGATTCCCTCCGAGGAGCAGCGCAAGTGGCATGACTCCGCCTCTCGCACCACGCAGAGCCGCATCGCCAGGATCCTAACCGACTCCGGCCTCGTGAACGAGGACATGGTCAAGGAGGCCCTCAAGAACCTCGGCAAGGAAGGCGCCACCACGATTCAGGCCAGCCTGGTCGAGCAGGGCTTCGTTCGCGAGGACGACGTGCTGGAGGCGCTCGCCGCAGAACTTGGGATGGAGAAGATATCCCTGAGCAAGGTGGAGGTCACCCCCGAGCTACTCGCGATGATCCCCAAGCGCGTGGCGCGTGAGTACCGCGTCTTCCCCGTGTCGTTTTCCGAAAACGAGATCGGCATCGCCATCTCTGACCCGCTCAACATTCAGGTGATGGACGACCTCCAGCGGATTCTGGGACGACCCGTAAAGACGTCCATCGCGGGCGAGGATGAGATCGACCGCTACTACAAGCGATACTACGAAGGCAGCGAGATCGAGAATATCTACGGCCAGCTCACGGAGGACATGCGTCAAAAAGAGCTGGACGCGATGAACGACAACGAAGTGGAGCTGGACTCGGACGAGGATGCTCCGCCCGTCGTCCGCTTTGTGGACCTCATCTTCAAGCAGGCGGTGCATGACCGCGCCTCGGATATTCACATCGAGCCCAACCGCAACGGCGTGGGGATTCGGTTCAGGGTGGACGGCGTGCTGGGCGAGGTGCCGTCGCCGCCCAAGAAGTGGCAGAACGCCATCATCTCCCGCTTGAAAGTTCTGAGCGGCATGGACCTCGCCGAGAAGCGGATTCCGCAGGATGGTCGTATCAAGTTGTCGCTCCCAGACCGCAAGCTCGACCTCCGCGTTTCCGCCCTCCCGTCGATCTACGGGGAGACGATCGTCATGCGTATTCTCGACCAGAGTTCCGTCATGCTCGGCCTGGAGGACGTTGGGTTCCTGCCCGACAACATCGCGCTCTTCAACGAGCTGATCCGGCGACCCACGGGCGTTATCCTGATGACGGGCCCCACGGGATCGGGGAAGACCACGACCCTGTATTCCGCCCTCTCCACGATCAACACGCCGGAAGTGAAGATCGTGACGATCGAGAATCCCGTCGAGTACATGCTGGAGGGCGTGAATCAGGTGCAGGTGAACGAGGAGATCGGCTTGGACTTCAAGCTGGGCCTTCGCTCGATCCTCCGTCAGTCTCCCGACGTTCTGCTGGTGGGAGAGATGCGCGATCTCGAGACGGCTGAGATTGGCATTCGGGCCGCACTCACTGGCCATCTGGTTTTCTCAACGCTGCACACCAACGACGCCGCCTCGGCCCCCAGCCGCCTGGTGGACATGGGGGTGAAGCCTTTCCTGGTTGCATCCTCCCTTCAGGCCGTTGTGGCCCAGCGCCTTCTGCGCCGCCTCTGCGCGCATTGCAAGAAGCCGCGGATCCCGACGCCCGAAATCTTGAAGGAAATTGCCGCGTCGCCCGCGGACATCGAAAACATCGAAACCTTCAACATTCACGGGCCAGTGGGATGCGACCGGTGCTCGGGCAACGGATATCGCGGGCGCACCGCCATCCACGAGATATTCGTGATCGAGTCCCGCGCCCGCGCGATGATCATCAAGGGCGAGTCGGGCTTCCGCCTCAAGCGCGTCGCGATCAAGAACGGCATGAGGTCCCTCCGCATGGACGGCTGGCAGAAGGTGAAGCTCGGGCAAACGTCCACGGACGAAGTTCTGCGTATTACGCAGCCCGACTAGCGAAGCGGCGACTCATTTTCCTGGGTGCAGATGCTCTTCGACTTCCATGCGCAATGCTCTAAGGGACAGGACGATATCCCCCAGAAAGTACATGATCGACGCGATCAGCGATGCGAGGCTGGCCACGAAAAGGCTGATGATGATCCAGCCGATCTCGGGCCGAAAAAGCACCATGACCAGTAGTCCGATCACCGTGAGGCTGACAAAGAAAACACAGAGTCCCCCGCAGAGGATCGACGTCCTGAGCACTTCGGCGCGGCGATAGAGAATGCGGATTTGGTCTGCGGCGCCCGGCTTGTCCAGTTCAGGGGCTGTACGGTGGTACTGGGCCATCTGCCGCGCGCGGTCAGTCGCGCGGCCAAGCCGGTTAGTCAGCGTCAGCAGAAGCAGCCCCACGCCGGAAATCAGGACCACCGGGCTGATGGAGGTCTGAAGAATCTGGATCGCACTGGCGGAGTTCATCGAGACCTACTTTCCGGTCGAAACGACCGCCGTGACCCATCCGTCGAGTCCGGTTGTATAGACAACACCATCCTCCACCACGGGTGTCGAGTGGACAAAGAGCTTCGGTGAGACGCGGTAGCGCCAGGCAAGCGTTCCCGTCTCCGCGTCGGAAACGCTCAGCAGGCCGATGCCACTCGTCATGTAGGCGTAGCCACCTGCAATGGTGCCCGGGGCTGGAGTACGATCTCCGTTCGCGGTTGTGGTCCAGACCGGCGATCCATCGACGGCAGTCATGCTCCAGGGCTTTTCCAGATTCCTAGTCAGCAGCCTCAAGCCATCCCCGCTGGCGGTGATTGCTGAGACATTCTCCGCAATCTTGCCTACGTACTTTCCGTCCAGCGTATAGCGCCCGAGCCAATAGCCGCGGTCGGTCACGAAGATCGAATCGCCGAGCACAACCGGCGCGGTGTCGGCGGAGCCATAGTAGCGGACAAGTCGCTCCTGGCTGCGGGGGCTGGCCGTCTTCCATGCGGACTTTCCCGTCCTGCGGTCAACTGCGTGGAGATAGCCATCCCATGCGCCAAAGAGGAGCAGATCGCCCGCGATGGTCGGCGCCGCCTCGATGGCATAGTCGGGATCGGTATTGCGCCAGACCTCCTTGCCGGTCTCTGCGTTGAGCGCTATCAGGTCGGCGCCATTGGTGCCGAAATAGACGATGCCCTTTTCATCCACCGTGGGCGAGGAATAGACGCCCTTGGCATCCTTCCATATCCATGCCTCGTTGCCGTTTTCCAGCAGAGAGCGGAAGGTGCCGTCGGTTGCGCCAAACAGAATCTGGCCGCCATAGGTTGTGGCCGAGCCGATTACCTCTGCGCCGATCTCCTTCTTCCATCGCTCCTTGCCGTCCTTGGCGCGCAAGGAGTAGAAGGAGCCGTCGTTCGCTCCAACATAGAGGTTTCCATTATAGAGAAGTGGTGTCGCGCGCGAACCGCCGTCGAGTTGCGTCCTCCAGATCGCGCGGCCCTGGCCGGGCGCGTTCTTGCGCTCCACGAAAAAGGAAACGCTGCGCTGATACTTCCCACCGTCGGCGGTCTCGAAGCGAACGCGCAGGAAATGGGCGCCGTTGTCGAGGGTTGTGGTGTCTATCTTGCCGGTAGCCTTGCCGCTCCTGAGGGTCAGTTCGACGGTCTTCTCGTCGTCGATATCGGCAAAGACCTTGGGCGTTGTCGCATCGCCCAGCGAGGTGGAGACAGAGATGGAAAGCGAGTCGCCGGTATAGCGGCGCGACTCCCGGGGGGAGGAAAATTCGATGCGGGGATACGGCGCACCCGGAGCCAAGGGCTTGTGCAGGAGTTCCTTGGTCGCGTTCTCCTGGCCAAGGTAGCGATACACCACGGAGAGCATCCCCTTGTCCACGAGGCAGACGCTGTAGCCATCGACCGGATTGGCGGCGGCCTCCTTGGAGAAGGTTGACCCGCCGTGGACTTCGTCGAGCTCGCCATAGGTCTTCTTATAGACAGCCGCGTGGTGATGTCCCACGAAGAGCGATACGACATTGTGACCGCGAAGGGCATCAACGAGCCGATCCTTGTCATAGTTGGAGGCAAATCCATCGTTCTCCAGCGGATGATGGAAGAGGACGAAAACGGGGGCGGCGACTGGGATGCCGGCCAGTGTGCCCTTGAGGTACTCGATCGTTTCATGACTGAAGGAGGGGAGGGGATCCTGAATGGAGGCGCTGTTGAGGAAGATGAAGTGGACCCCCTCGTATTCGAAGGCATAGTTCACGCCGCCGTGGCGCCGCCGGAGCTCGTTATTGTCGGAGACCCAGGTATTGTCATGGTTCCCCGTGGTCCAAAACTGGGGGATGGAAATTCCCTCGAAGTATTTGTCGTAAACGGCAAGCGTGGGATCGGGAAAGCCGTACTCCACCACGTCGCCCGTGAGCGCGACGAACTCCGGAGGTGGCGCGGTGATGCGCAGGGGCTCCAGCAGAACGGAGCCAAGGCCGACAATAGTGCGGATCGCCTTGTAGCTTCGCTGGTCATCAAGGCTGGCAGGCATTTCGAGGTGTGGCCCCAGATGCGGGTCGGATACGTGCAGGAAGGAGAACGTGCCGATCGGCTCGCGCGGAGGCGGTGGCCTCACCGCCGGCGGCGCCTGCGCGGGGGCGGTGCCGACAATGGCGAGGAGTAGCGAAACGGCGGCGATTTTTTTCAAGGCACGTGCTCCCGGCTGGAATAGATCCGAATCGTGGCGTCAAGCGCGCGAGCGTCCAGCGGAATGTGGATTTGTACATACGGAGAGAAGGCTTGCCTCATGGCGCGCGCTTGTCGACAAAAACTCTCGCGCCTTGGAGGAGAACATCGCGCTGCCGTTAATTCCCGGGGAGAACTAATCATGGTGCATTCGCGAATTGCGGCGATTGGGTGCATCGTGGCGCTCGTGCTCGTCGCCACGTTCGGCAAGTCGCGCGCCGCGGACACGGAGCGCAAGCTCGTCGAGATCCCGGTTCCGGATCTCTTCGTGCTGAACTCCATCACGGAGATGGGGCTCGACGTGTGGGAGATCCGGGACGGCGCGGCGTTGGCGTATATCGATGCGGGCGAGGAGGCGCGCTTGGCGGCCGAGGCAATCGCCTTCGTGCCGTCCTCCGCCTACTCCGCCGTCCCCGATCCCAAGGGCACCCCGAGCTATCCAACCTTCGACGATTACGTTGCCCAGATGCAAGCGTGGAACACCACCTATCCAGAGATCACAAGCCTGTTCTCCATGGGCCAGAGCGGAGAGGGGCGCGAACTGTGGGTTCTTAGAATTAGCGACAACCCGGCGGTGGACGAGGGCGAGCCGGAAGTGCTGCTGATGTCCCTCCAGCACGCGCGGGAGTGGCTTTCGGGCACGACCCTGCAGGGGATCGCGGAGCACATACTCTCAGGCTATGGAAGCGACCCCGACGCGACGGCGATTGTCGATGGAATGCAGCTTTACGTGATGCCGGTTTCCAATCCAGACGGCTATGTCTATACGCACACGACACAACGACTATGGCGCAAGAACCGCACGCCAAATGACGACGGCACATTTGGCGTGGATCTGAACCGCAACTGGCCCTATCAGTGGAACACGGCGACTTCCCAAACTTCCAGCAACCTCTATCGTGGGCCGTCTCCCCTCAGCGAGCCTGAGAACATCGCGCTGAACAACTGGATCGCCTCCCGGGGGGAGAAGCTCCTCGGCATTCTCAACTACCATACCTATGGCCAGCTCATCATGTATAGCTGGGCCTATACCACGGCCGATCCGCCAAACAAGGAAGCCTACGGTCCCGTCATCCGCGAGATGAAGAACCTGATCCTTGCGGCGGGCGGCGCGACCTATACCGACGGACCGTGGGCACAGGCCCTCGGCTATGTCGGCGGAGGAACGACCGACGACTACGTCCACGCGGTGCTTGGCGTGCCCACGATCACGCTGGAGCTTCGGCCCGCGACCGAAAGCCAGGGCGGATTCACGCCGCCGACCACCTTCATCGAGCCGACACTGGCGGAGAACATCCCCGCCGCGATCTATTTCCTGAAATGGGTACTCGGCTCGGCGGACGGCGGCGAAGATTTCCGAATCGCCAACATCCGGGCGACCGCCGGAGCCACGACGATTCGTTTCGACTACGAGACGAATCAGCAGGCGCGATGCGCCATCGAGTTTGGCCCGACTCCGGAACTGGGCCAAGTTATAGAGAACCTCAAGCTAAACGACCTGCGCCATATCACGACGCTGACCGGACTCACGTCCGGATCGGTTGTCCATGCACGCGTCCGGGCAGACCGCTATGGCGGGGGGCGGTACTATTCCAGCATCGTGCGGGTTCCACTCGAAGTTCAACCCGCCTCGCCGACTCTCCTCGCTGTGACAAGGGGGGGCGATCACCGGGTGCGGCTCTCATGGTCGCCGCAGGCGGGGGTTGCGGGATTCCGAATACAGGAGAGCCTCGACCGCTCGACGTGGACAACGGTTGCCGACGAGTCAATGGTGCTCGCCGCCGCCACCTCGATTGAGCTCAATATAGACAATGAGTTCTTGGTTCGCCACTATCGGATCGTCGCGGTATCGGCAACGCTCCTAGTGTCGGAGAGCGCGCCGAGCGATGTCTATTCGATCCTGCCAACGAATGATGCGCCGGGCATCCTGCTGGTGGACGGCTATGATCGGTGGAATGCGAAGGCGCCGCCGCAAGGGGGGAGCCAGGACTTCCTGACGGATGTTGGTGTCTCCGTGGCTGCGTACCCCGCTGGATTCGAGAGTTGCGCCAACGAGGCGCTGGGATCTGCCATCGACATTTCCGGGTATGGGACCCTGATCTGGATGCTCGGCGACGAATCCACCGTGGATCGAAGCTTCACGCCGGGCGAACAGGCGATCGTGCGCGAGTTTCTGGAGGTGGGCGGCAACCTGTTCGTGACGGGCTCGGCAACGGCATTCGATCTGGGGCGCACGGGGGCGGCGGCGGACGACATCACGTTCCTGAGGGACTATCTGGGCGCGGGTTTCGTCGCGGAGAACCCCTCCGCCGACACAGCCACGGGGGCCGGTGCGGGAACGCCGTTTGGCAGCCGAGTGATTCGCTTCAACGACAGCCGGTGGGGTACGTTTGGCGTAGCCTCTCCAGATACCATTTCCGCGCAGGGTGGCGGAATCGTCGCATTGACCTTCGCCGGCGGCGCCGTCGCGGGCGTGCACGCGACCAAGCAGTTTGGCAACTCCGCGGAGACAGGCCGCGTCGTATTTTTTGGCTTCCCCTTCGAGCTCATCCTGACAGACTCCGCGCGCGAAGGAGTGATGGCCGATGTGCTGGACTACTTCGCCCAGCAGAAGGTAGCGGTTCCCGAGTCATGGATGCTACTCTTCTAGGCACGCAAGAAACTTCCCGCTAAGGATATCTTCATGGCACGACGCAGTTTTTGGCTCGCGCTGACGACAGTCGCCGTTCTTCCCAGCATGGTTGCAGCGCAATATCCGACGAGCGCGGGGTATTCGGAGGGTACCGACCTGGTGCTGGAGCGTTCGCTGGCCCGCGGCGTCACGCATCGCTTCGAGGCAAAGGCGGAGGGTCCCTTGACGATCAACACGCTGGAGTTCGACCCCAAGGATCCTCGCCTGCGACTCGAATCAGAGAAGGGTCATGCGAAGATGGGCGGCCGCGAGCCGGTGGGGGCGATGATGGAGCGCATCGCGACGGAGGACCTTCGCCCGATTGCGGGTATCAATGGCGATTTCTACGGGGGCGGCGGAGAGCCTGTCCACATGTTCGTGGACGAGGGGACAATCTGGCGCGGGCCGTGGACGCAGCGCAGCGAGGACGGCACGAAAACGCGCCCAGTGGTGGCAGTGGATGCAGCGGGAAACTCCTTCGTCGGCACGCCGCGCTTCACGGCGAATCTGCGCGGCGGCGCGGGCGAGGTGCTGCTGATCGACAAGATCAACTTTCATGACAACGCCTCGCTGGCCACCGCATATACATGGGCCAAGGGCGAGCGCACCGCCGCGATCCGCGAAAACCAGTCACAGATCGTACTGGAACTGGCAACGCCGGAGTGGCTCCCCAACTCCCCCGCCACCGTCACGGTCAAGACCGTTGACCAAGGGCCCGACGCGGCGCTGACAAAGACGACCGTCGTGATCCACGCCGACAACCCGATTCCCAATTGGATCGCAGCCGACGCGAAGCTCACGCTCGACGCGCGATTCGAAGGACTCCCCGGCAAAGTGACTGCGGTGATGGGCGGGCTCCCCCGCCTGATCGACAACGGCGTGAAGGATCCCAAGCGATTCGGCG
>Ga0105049_10004762_pt1 | contig 15903 bp, 9 predicted proteins | sample MAT06_FD_78087 | JGI IMG/M metagenome (GOLD analysis project Ga0105049, IMG submission 78087) | Freshwater microbial communities from Lake Fryxell liftoff mats and glacier meltwater in Antarctica - MAT-06 | ecosystem: Environmental > Aquatic > Freshwater > Ice > Liftoff microbial mat | place... | reverse complement strand
GTCCCCGGTCAAGTTGGCTGCAAAGGCAGCAGCACCCAACGTTCCAACGGCCAACCCTGCAAAGACAGCGTCATCAAGGCGGATAGTGTCATCAGCCACGTTGAAATCATTGATACGATCGAGGTTCGCGGCACCAGGTGCCGTGTTGAAGACAAAAGTATCGGCACCCAGACCACCAGTGAGGGTGTCCGAACCGCCCAACCCGGTCAGCCGGTTATCGCCCGCATTACCAATGATTCGCTGCCCCAGTGCATTGCCGGTCAGATTGATCGGGCTGACGCCTGCCGCGCCGGAAGTCGACAAAAGCTCAATATCGTCATTTGCGGCAAGGGTGAATGTCACGGCTGCCACCACGCGGTCGTTGGTTCCGCTTCCAGCATTCTCGACCACGATATCACCGGCATTGAACACCCGGTATATGTCGCTGCCGCCCAGCCCGATCAGGGTGTCAAACGCGCCGCTTGCCCCGGAAGAGAGGTTGTTGACGCCGTTGTTACCGATAATCCGCTGGGACAAGGCATTGCCGGTCAGATTGATCGCATCGGTGCCGCCACTATTCGCGGTGGTCATCACCTCGATATCGTCATCGGCGGCCAGCGCAAAGCTGACGGTTGCGGCAACACGGTCGTTATTGCCACCTCCGGCTGCTTCGACAATGATGTCACCGCTGTTGAAAATGCCGTAAAAATCGCTGCCGCCCAGCCCGACCAAAGTATCCGCTGCACCGGCACCCACACCCGAAGACAGGGCATTTGCACCGGCATTGCCGACAATCCGCTGGCCAAATTCGTTGCCTGTCAGGTCGATCAGTTTCATACCCACTGCCGATGTGGTGGTCAAGAATTCGACCTCTTGCCCAGCCGCCAGCACATAGGACACGGCCGAGGAAACCCTGTCCGCAGTGCCTTCGCCGATGGTCTCTACTATGGTGTCGCCTTGGGTATTGACAAAGAACACGTCATTGCCAGTCCCGCCCGTCATGTTGTCGGCACCGCCACGGCCATTCAGCATATCGTTGCCCGCGCCGCCGTCGATGCTGTTGGCCAAGGCGGTGCCGCGCAAGGTCTCGTCCGCCCCGCTGCCGGTGACATGCCGGAAATTGAGCACAGACTGCACGACGCCGCCGTCAGTCACCGTGCCTGCGCCCAGATCGTATATTGTGCCAGTGAATATGCTTGTTCCGACCAGCCGGTTTATGCCCGACCCGCCATCGACGATCTCGCCCGATTGGACGCCGACCATGATGATCGTATCGTCGCCATTGCCGCCAAAGATGTTGTTCACACCCGACCCGTCCGTGATCGTATCATTGCCGTCATAACCAAAACTGTTGTCGGCACTGGCAGTGAAGACATCATCGCCGACGGTGCCAATTTGCTGGCTGTCGGGCGTGTAAACACTGAAATTGGCGTTGTCGCGGGTATCGAGGATCTCCATATGGATCTCGTTGTCGCTTTCCAGAATGTAGGTGACGGCAAAGCGGCCATCGGCCAGCGCCACGGCAGACATGGCGAAAGACGCACCCTCCAGATCGAAACTGCCCAGGGCCGCCCCGGTGGCGCTGCGGTGCGAGGCGGTCTGCACGCCGGTCTCGTCATTGTCATAGATCACCACAAAGGTGCCATCGGTCAGGCCGACGACGACGGGTTCATTGTTTTCGTTGGTAATCCCGGCAGCATCGATGCTCGTTGCGCCGGTCGGCACCCCGGCGGCATCGTAAACGCGGGCCTGGATGTCGATATCCACGCCAGCCTGGGTCCAGACCAGCACAAAGCCGCCGCCGGTCAGGGCGGTGACCGACACATCGCTGTCACTGGTCCCATCCGTATTGGTCCCGGTGACAAATGACGGCCCCAACACACTGGTACCCGCCGGGTTCATGATCCGGTAAACGATGGAATTGTCCAAAGGCGCGGTCTGGTCGATCCTTTCGGCGGCGACGACGTAGTTACCGTTGCTCAGCACCGCGATATCGGCGTTCTGCGTCCGTTGGCCGGTAATCAGCGACGTTTCGGTCCCATAGTTATTGGTCGTGGGATCGTAGATCCGGAAAAACACGCTGGTCGTGGCAGCTTCGATCCGGTCATAGACAATCATCACCGAGGTAGCGCTGGAGGCGGCACCGCGCGGATTGGCAAAGTTGGGGAAACCGGGGGCGAAGTTGTCGAAGACTACCACCGCGCTCTCCGACACCGGCGCGCCTGCCGCATCGAACTCTTCCAAGCGGATGTTCGATCCGCCCAACCCGTCAATATCACTGTCATGATAGAGGACGATGAAGCCGCCGCCGGGCAGCGCCACGATGTCGCTGTCGCGCTCGTCATCTTCGTTCGAGGTTTGGTTGATCCGGAATTCGCTACCGATCGGCGTGCCCAGCGGGTCATAGATCTGCCCGAACACCTCGGTCCCGGCAGGCGATCCGTCGCCTGTGACATGGTCCGAGGCCCAGGTGACCAGGATATTGCCATTGGCCAGTTGCGCGATATCGGGCTGCGACTGGGTGCCGGTAAGGGTGGTGTTGACGATCTGGCTGTCCAGCCAGGTTTCGGGGATCAGGGGCATGGGATGATCCTTTGCCGACAGTCTTCAAGCGGCGTTCCATTGTCGGGTAAGATCGCCTGATTTTGCCTGCTGATCAAGTACTTTGCGCCACGGGCGGCGTCGGCGTGCGCCAGGATGCCCGAATGTGGGCAGATCAAGCTGCGAACTCGCCTGATCCTGGTCGGGAGGCAACGTTTCCCAGCGCGTGTGACAGACCTGTCGACCCGCTTTTGTTCGCTTTCAGAGGGTTTCGGCATATGCACATGACGGCGGCGCTCGCAATCGGCGGATCGCGGCAATGATCGCCCTGACCATGAGGCCGGTGACTGCGACCTCGGCCAGTTGGAAGGGGATGGCGCGGGCGTGACCCACCACGCGGGCCCCGATCTTGATCAGCTTCAGTTGCAGGCTCGTCGGCGACCAGTCGGCCATCCCGGAATGCCAGATGCCCTTCGTCGCTCGCGCAAGCCATTGGTCTCTCACAGCGCCGGCGGGATTGTTCTTGCGGGCAGGTTGTCCCGCCATCAGGGAGCGTCGCTCGGACAACGCCGCGACAGGCCTTCTGCCGAGTTGTCGGAGAGCGGGACGCCAGTTGCCGCCAATGCAGTCATATCCTCAAGATCAACGTCTGGAGTCAATTTTTCGACCGCTATGGCAGGGTTGCTCTGCCCCTCGCAGGCCACCTCTGCAGCACGCAGCCGCTGGAGTTCGGTCGCATTCGGCCGCTGCACCAGGGCTCGCCGGAGAAGGTCAGAGGCCTCCCTCGGCTTTCCCTGTTCAATCAGCAGTTCATAAAGTTGTGCCGATGCCGCATCGGTCTGCGAGGTTTGTTGCGGCAGGGTGGCGAGGGTCGCCACCGCCTCGGGGAGCAGGCCCTGCGATGCCTGAAGCCAGAACAGAAGCAACGAAAGAAGCTGATCGGTTCGGTCGGCGCTGATCATTTGAGTGACGGTCTGGACAGCATCGCTCAGCCGGGACTGATCAATCTGACGGCGCAAAAGCGCCAATGACGAGGATCGTTCGATCCCGGCATTCAAAGCCAGATCGTCCATCAACGCGCTGATGGAACCGGCGCGCGCGCTGGCTGCGTTTCGCATCCGGATCAGGGCCGATGCGGTTGCAGGGCTACCGGTCTGACCTGAAGCAGTGATCCGAGCAATATGATTATTGGCATCCTTCCAGTTGAATCGGTAGATCGCGTCTTCCGCCAGAACTTTCAGCAGCGAGATATCCTCCGGATGCTTGTCATGGGCCCGGGTCAACACCTGGGTCGCAATTTCGGTGCGCCCAACCCGCATGAGATATTGGTAGAGCAACACGGATTCTTCGGACCCGAAGTCAGAGATACTAACGGCAAGGCGGCGTTTTTCGCCCTCCATCACAACGGCACCTTCGGCGCGAAAAGCGTCGGCGAGCAGGGTTACGACCTTCACATCGTTCGCGGCCTGGTTTGCGGCAATCGTCAGTTTCGCCCGCGCCTGCCCCGGATCGCCGTCGCTGATCAGCCATGCTGCCTCAAGTTTCAGAGCCTCGACATTGCCGGGATCCTCGGCAAGAATCTCGTGAACGCGGCTTCTGGCCTCAACAATACCGCCTGATTGCATCAGGTAGCCAACAAGCTGGAGTTTTATCCGGCGCGACCCGTCCGAGGGTTTGGCTGTGGCGAGGATTTCCTCGAGCATGCGGACGGCCCCCCCCCGGCGCCCGGCATCAAAGGTGACCTGTGCGATCTGTGCCCGATAGTTGTCAGCGTTTTCGCCCTCCGGCGCAGCTGCGACCAATCGCGCCAACTCGACCGCGGCGGCCTCGGGGCCGAGCTGATTCATGGCGAAATCGACCCTCCGCTGGCTGGCATTCTCCGCACCGCCACTCATGATGTCGATCGCGCGCAGCATTTGCAGGGCCGCCGCAACATCGCTGCCGGCGACGAACCATTGTTCGAGCCAGGTTGCGTAGTTGGCACTGTCAGGGAAGGTGGCGTGCAGCTCCTTGAGCATCGCACCGGCCCGCACCGCGTCGCCCGCCCTGGAATAAACCGACAGCTTCATGTCGCGCAACTCAGTAAGCCGCGGCGCCAAAGCGATTGCGGCGTCCAGTTCCGGGATCGCCTGGTAGGGGTCTGCACTTGACCGCAATGCTTCGATCAGGACCCAGCGCGCCAGCATGTCGCTGGGTTTGCCGTCACTCAGTACCTTGGCCTCTTCCGCCAGCGCGTCTACCCGGGCACGGTCGCCGCTGTCGATCGCCCGGTGCATTCGGAGCACAAGGGAGACGGTTTCTGCCTGTGGTTGGTCCGGGGCAAGGCGCTGGATCTGGTCGCCTCGCCGCTCCACTTCCTCCCAGTCATAGCGCAACACGGCCAGCCAGGCGAGTTGGTAGCGAGACGCAATATCGCGCTGGGCCATTTCCGCTACTGCCGAATATGCGTCAGTGGCTTCAGCCGTTTTGCCGAGCTTTAGCAAAGCCCCGGCCAAGTCACTGTGGGGACCGATGCCCTGCGGCTCGTCCAGCACCAATTGCCGGTAGACCGCAACCGCACCGGCAAGGTCGTCTGATTGCATGAGTCTTTGCCTGGTTGCTGCCTGTTGATCGGCACGGTCGGCCAAGTTGAAGTGCCGCATCTGGACGATCAGGACCGAGGCGACAAGCAAGCCAGCGGCACCTGCCCCCACAATCACCCACCAGGCCCGCCGGAGAGTATCCCGGCGGCGGTACTCCAGCGCAAGGTCGTGCGAGCGAAAGGTTTTCCTTCGCTTCACTGTGTTGCCCGACAGGGTGTACTCGCTCTGCACATTGTTCACAAATCTTTGAATTGTCTGGTAAATCCTTTATTCAGATTCTTCCCCTATCACGCGCATCGGAAGCCGTCGATGGGATCAATCTCCGTCGGTTCAGATCGATGTTCACACAAATCCGCCGATCCCCACAACTAAACAACTCTGGGTATTAAAATAAATCAGAACACAACCTTCAATAGGTGAATCCCGCCAATTTGAACGGTATCTGCCGAATTTGTGAGTGTGAGCTTCCCCCGGCACCCACAATATTCTAGTGATCGCATCTGAGAAAATGGTATAGATACCCAGTGCAAGTGTCGATTCGGATTGTGATCCTTGGACGGTTTCGGGTGAGGATTTTGAGTTTAGATCAAGCCTTGCGATTTATTCGTCCGACTGTGTCCGTGGTCATTCCGGCCTATAATGCGGCTTCGGTGATCCTCGACACGGTTCTGTCGGTGCGGATGCAGACCCTGACCGATTTCGAACTTTTGATCATTGATGACGGGTCAACGGACAACCTTGGCGTTGTACTCTCGGCGACGTTGCGTGACGATCCGCGCGTCCGCGTCATCCGGCAAGCGAACGGCGGCCTGGCGGCGGCGCGCAACCGCGGGTTGGCAGAGGCGAGCGGGTCATTCGTCGGTTTTGTCGATGCCGATGACCTCTGGCATCCGGACTTTCTCTTGAAGCTCGTCCGCGCTTTGAAGATGAAGCCCGAGGCACCTTTTGCCTTCGCCTATTCCCGCCGCATCGATGAAGCAAACAATGTGATCCCAACCCAACTCTGGCGACGCCCACCTCAGCACGATTTCGTGGGATTGTTGACGGTGAATTCGGTTGGCAACGGATCTGCGTCATTGTTTCGAACCAGCGAAATCCGCACGATCGGCGGCTTTGATCGTTCGATGCAAGCGCTCGGCCTGCATGGCGCCGAGGATTGGAAACTCTGTCTGTCGCTTGCCGCGCGCCATCAACCGGTTGTGGTTGCCGAGCCGCTTGTCTGTTATCGTCTGTCGCGATCCAGCATGTCACAGGCAAATCCGACCCGGCAGCTTTCCGCCGTCCGCGCGGTGATGGCTGATATGCGCGCCAGTTTCCCTGCCACACCGGAACGGCATTTCCGCGATGCACGCACCATGATGAATGGCTGGCTATGGGGTGCCTTCGTGCGCAAGCGCGATTGGAAAATGCTTCTGCGGCTGTTCACCCAGTCCTACATCCTCAATCCGCTGTGGTTCCGCTCTGGCGCCTTGCGTGACGTGCATAGGATGAAGATATTTGCACTGATGCAGGATAATGCGGTACGCCAGCCGCTTCATGCGCTGAACGAGAACGGGCGCCAACCATTCGCTTACCTGAACCGGTTGACCCCACCACCGCCGGTTCCCATGCCGTTGCGCTTGATTCTCCGGCAGGATTAGGCCGCTGCGGCGCAGGCTCCACACCTAGTCCAACTGCCAATGCCGCGGCGGGGCCAGCGGCCCCTTCAGCCTGGGGCCACCGGTGACGATCAACTGGGCGACGTCGCGCCGGTAGTCGAACGCATATTCCCAATCATGCCGCCACAGGCCGACCGTCACGTTATAGCTGCCTGCGCTCAGGTCCAGCCGGTCAAGGGCAAGGGTCACCGTGGTATCCAGCCCCATCGGCGGCAGGATAACCTCATCTGTCGCACTATTCACATCAAGGCAAGGCCGCCCCTCGGCATCGGCAATGGCCACGCTCAAATGCCATTGGGAAACCGGCCTGTTGGCTCGCACCCGCGCCCTCAGCGTCAGCGGCGATCCGGCGGGCAATTGCTCGGTGGCTTGGCCATCGGCCCCGAGCAGTTCGAACCCCAGCAGGGTCGCTTCGCCCGATCCGTTCTGGACGCCCGCCTGAACGGCTGGACCGCCGCTCCGGGCAGCGCGCGCCGCATTTTCCGCCCTCAGCCGTTCGGTTGCCTGTTCATATTCCCAGGTTACGTCATAAGGGGTGCCGATTGCCGCCACTGTCCCGCTGTCCAGCCAGATCGCCCGGTCGCAGACTGACCGGATCTGCCCCAGATCATGGCTGATCAGCACAATCGCGCAGCCATGGCGCTTGAATTCGAGGATCCGTGCCAGACATTTCTGCTGAAAGCCGAGATCGCCCACCGCCAGCACCTCGTCGATGAGCAGGATCTTCGGCTCCACATGCACGGCAACCGAGAAGCCCAACCGCACCTTCATTCCACTGCTGTAGCTTCGTACCGGATCGTCGATATGGCTGGCCAGTTCGGCGAAATCGATGATCGCCGGCATGCGCTCCTCAACTTCGGCCAGCAGCAATCCGGCCAACACTCCATTGATGCGGATGTTCTGGCGCCCGGTCAGGTCCGGGTGCATCCCGGTGTTGAGTTCCAGCAGGCCATTCACCGGGGAAAGGGCGGACACCCGCCCGGCATCAGCCCGCATCACCCCGCCCAGCAGGCGCAGCAAAGTCGATTTGCCCGAGCCGTTTCGACCGATCACCCCCACAATCTCGCCCGGGGAAACAGCAAAAGTCACATCGCGCAGCGCCCAGAATGCCGCACCGCGCCGCGAGCGAAAGCCGCCCGCGACCCAGGCGCGAAACGTGGGGGCGCTGGCGGCATTGCGGTGATAGAACCGTTTGCCAAGCCCGGTGACGGTCAGTGCGGCAGGCGAATGCGGCGTCATATCTCTTCCAGAAACCCGTCGCGGGCCCGCAGAAAGTAGCGCATGGTGATCAGCAACAGCAGGCAAGAGCCCGCCAGCACCAGCAAGATCAAATTGGCATCAGGCCATTCGCCACGGATCAGAACCGCGCGATAGGCCTCGATCAGGACAAGCATTGGGTTCAACCCGACATATTGCATGACCTCTGGTGGCACCGAAGACAGGTCATAAAAGATCGGCGTGGCGAAATAGCCAAGCTGCAGCAGGATCGGGACGATATAGGCCAGATCACGAAACCTGACATTGAGGCCCGCCACCAGAAAACCGACCGCCAGCACGAACAGGTATTGGCAGCCGATCAAAAGCGGCAATGACAGAAGAGAAACGCCGGGCGTCGCCCCCTCGAACCACAGGATCACGACCAAAAGCGGCAAGGTCAGCAGAATCGTGACGAAGTGCGATGTGGCGACGGCAACGGGCAGTGCAACCACCGGAAAACGCGGCTGGTTCACCGCGCCCGGATTGCCGACGATGCAACCCACGGAATCCGATACCGTATTCTGAAACCATGACCAGACCACCAATCCCACGAAGACGTGGCTTGCATAGTTCGGGATGTTCAGCGGCAAGATCACCCGGAACAGCAAATAGAATGTCAGAAGAAACAGCACCGGGCTGGCCACGGCCCACAGCACGCCCATCAGGGTGTTGGAGTAGCGCGATTTCTGATCGCGGGCGACCAGAACCCGGACAACGTCTCTGAGATGTTGCACCGTGCGGCGGGTGGGCAGCTTCATGCCGCTCCCGCCCGCTCCGTGCTGGTCGATCCCCGCTGGTCGGCCAGCCCTGCCGCATCGGTCAATGCCGTGAAGTAAAGCTGTCGGCTTGCCAGCACCCCGCCCAGTTCCGCCATCACCGTGTCGCGCCGATGGCGCCCGGGACGCAACAGCCGTTTGACCTGCCATTCCCAGATCCAGTCCTTGATGACAAAGGCCAGAATGGACCGGCGCGGTACAGTGCGGTTTCGCCAGGCGGCCATGAGGTAGGCCGCGAAGCCCGAGCCGTTGTCGCGCAATTGGCGCAGCAGGGCAGGGAAGTCGGCCCGGTGTTCGTGCCAGACGAAGGCAGCGGGCGTATAGGCCAGCCCGGCTCCCCGCGCCATGATGCGATGGAACATCTCGATATCGCCACCGCCGCGCGTGGCAGTGCCAACATCCAACGCAGGATCGAAAAGTCCGACCCTGGCGAATACGGCGCGACGAAAAGCCATGTTGGCCCCGACGCCGCAACTGCTGGACCAAAGCTGGTCGCGGGTGCTGACGCTGCCGCCCGGGCGGAACCAGGGCGTGAAGCCACGCCCCATGCCGCCATAGACATCTTCGAAATAGACCCTCGCCTTGGTATCCAGCGCCATCGGCACCACGAGTCCGGTCACGGCATCGACCCCCGGCTCCGAAAACGCATCGGCCAACCCGCGCAGCCATGAGGCATCGACCTGGGTATCATCATCAGTATAGGCCACGATCTCATGGCGCGCTTCGGCAATGCCCCGGTTGCGCGCCCAATCGAGCCCGGGGCGATCCTCACGCACATAAAGCAGACCGGGCAGGCTCAGCACAAGAGCCCGGGTTGCGTCGGTGGTTGAGGCGTTGTCGACCACGATGACCTCGAAATCCGGATAATCCAGTGCCTGCACCGCAGTCAGACACCGGCGCAACGTTTCGGCCCGGTCCCGGGTGCAGATCACCACCGAAACCGGCGGCAGCGCCACCGCAGGGGCCGGCAGAGATTGGGCGCGCAGCAGCCGGTTGATCAGAGCACCATGGTTCAGCAGCTTCTGGCGCAGATAGGGCCAAAACGTGCCGCGTGGTGGCGGCGCAACAAGGATCAGCCAGCCCAGGGGTATGCGACCCAACCGCACCAGCAGGCGCATCGGATAGGTCAGTGGCGCATTCTGCCCCGACAAGGTCCAACTCGTCAAATCCAGCGTACCCATCGCATATCCGGCTTCAGGCCGCGGGGTGACGCCGGTCAACCCTTCCGGTTCGTCGGTGGGCAACGGCGGCAAACGCTCGACAGCACTGACATGCACGGCCCAGAGATGGGCAGTATCGCGCAGTGCCCGGTCCAGATGCTCCGGCCGCAGAGCCTCGGCTCCCCGAAAGCCCCATAATGTGGTGATGTGCCAGAGCCCGACCATGATCTGCAGATGTTCCGGCCGCCGGACAGCCACCTGAGCGCGTGCTGTTTCCAGCCCATCGAGCAGATCAACCTTCAGAATGTCGGGCTCGACCCAGGTCTCAGCCTGCAAGCGGGCCAGTTCGAAAAGCTCACCGGCGTTGTCCAGCGTTTCAGCCACGGACCGATAATAATTGAACTGCCGCACCGCCACACAGCCCCGCTGCCACCAGCGGTGCATCCCCAGCCGCTCGAGCGTGGGCAAAAGCCACCTTACTGTCCGCTCGCAGGCCACGCCAATGCCCGGAAACTGGAAGACCATCGTACGCAAAATCCGCCCGGAGGGTGATCGAGATGTGAGATTGGCCACCCGCAATGTGCGAAACAACTCCGGATGCTTGCGGGCAGTTCGCACATCGTTGACACCTTCATCGCTGGCTCGAGACCGACTGCGCAGCAGATGCGATCCGTCATGGTGCCAGGCATAAGCCCCGGGGGCAAAGGCAAGCGGCGCCCCAGCTTGCACCAACCGGTAGCCAAGCTCGTAATCCTCACGGCAATTCATTTCCGGATCGAACCCCTCCGCCTGATCGAACAGCGCCTTGTCGAGCGAGAAATTGCCGGAACAAAGGTCAAAATGGCTGAACCGGTGACCGGGTTGCTGGAGTTCGGCAAAATGGTCCAACCAGTAGCGGCGCAGATCATCGTAGAACCAGCCTTTACCCGCAATTCTTGGCGCACATTCGGCGATCACCACAGCGCCCGGATTCGCCGCCGCTGCCCGAAGATGCGCAGACAGACAGCCCGGGCCAGGCTCCATATCATCATCGAGGAACACCAGTCGTGGCGCGCGCGCGCGTGCGGCCCCCTTGTTGCGGGCATTGGAGGCGTTGCGGCCTTCAGGGACAAAGGCGGCCACACGAAAGGGCCAACTGCGGTCTGCAATCCGGGCTGCGGTATCGTCAGTCGGCGCATCCATCGCCACGATAACTTCGAACTGCGTCGGGTCAAGGTCCTGCAGCGCCAGCGCCTCCAGCAGCCGGATCACCGATGCCGCGCGATTGTGCGAAGGGATCACAACTGAAATCAGTGGGAGCGTCATTCCTTCCCTTCCTGTGCGCGCTTGCGCGCTTCCAGATAGGCGAATGGCCCGCGAGCGCATCCGCGCATCTGCACCCAAAGGATGTCAAAAGGTTTTTCCGACGAGGGCCGACGCCAGGCCCGCCAAAGTTCCGGCAATTGATCATGCCACAACCAGCCAAAGGCACAGCGGAACACGCCCCAGTCTCTTGTGGCAAGAAAGGTGCTGGTCCAGGCGGCATAGACGCCGACGCCATAGCCCCACAGCGCACGGTGCAACTCGTCCCAACTGCGGCGGTGGCGATGCCAGTTCAGCGCATGCGGGGAATAAGCGATGATCTGGCCGGTTTTCAGAATACGGGTGAAATATTCGTGGTCGCCGCCCGATTGCGTTGCCGTACCGGCATCCAGCGCAGGATCGAACAGACCGATCTCGGGCACGATCGCCAATCGGATCGCCATGTTGACCCCGGCACCTACATCGCCCACAATCAAAGGGTTGTTTCGCGGTGTGCGGAACTCGCGGGCATGAAAGCCCCGCATCGAGAAGCCGGACAGGGATTCGAACCGCTCCTGTGCCAGCGTTTCAAGCTCAAGCGGCATGGTCAGGCCGGTCACGCATTGCACGCGGGCATCGGCAAAAGGCCGCACCAGCTCCGCCAGCCAGTCCGGATCAGCCACGGCATCATCGTCGATGAAGGCCAGCACCTCGGTCCGCGCTTCGGCCACAGCCCGGTTGCGGGCGTTGTCGAGACCCTTGACCGGTTCCACCACATAGCGCGCGCCCGGGAATTCCGCGGTAACCTGGCGCGTGGCATCGGTGGCCGGGCAATTGTCGATCACCAGAATTTCCTGTCCCTGCGGCGCGGGCAGGGTCAGCGAGGCCAATGCGCGGCGCAGATCGTCGGGGCGTTCGCGGGTGCATATGGCCACGGTGGCGCTGAGCGAAAGCGGTGGCAAAGGTGGGGCGAGCCGTTTTCTCCACGCGGTCACCGCTGCCAAAGCCACGGAAGCGTCCGGGATCGCCCGTTGCAAGGCGCGCGGCGAGGTCTGCCCGTCCGTCACCGCAACGGTAACTTTGCCCACTGGCCTCCCCTCGGCCCGCAGCAGGAAAAGCGCGGCAGAATAGCCTTCCAGCCCGCTTTGCGGCGCAGACGAGCCCCCAAGGTCGATATCCAGTATTTTTGTGGCCATTGCGTTGTCTAACTCATCACAGGGAAACTGAGCGGCATTTCCACCGGATCGAGCGCGCGGCAGCGTTGACGCAGAATCTCCAGGAATTCGTGCAGTCCAGCCTCCAGTGTTGCCTCGGCCCGCCAGCCCAGAACCCGTTCCGCCGCGTCGGGGCAGCCGCAGAAACCTTTGACATCAAAACTGCGCGACGGCAACACAACCACCTTGGAGGTCGATTGCGTTACTCTGATTGCCATTTCCGCCAGCGCTCCAAGCGTGGTCGCCACGCCGGTCGCCAGATGAACTGTCGGCACCGTCTTCACTCCCGCCGCCAATTGCTCGATGGCCATCACGATCCCCTTCGCTGTGTCGCTGACATGCACAAAGTCAAAAAAGCCTTCCAACCCGGAAAGCCGCAGATCCTCGCCCTGCAGCGCGCGCCACATCAGCGAGGGCACGGCGCGATCCGGGTGATCATTTTCGCCGCCATAGACATTGGACAGCCGCAGAACCGCAGTGCGCAGGCCAGCCGCCGCTGCGACGGCCATCAATGACTCGCCCGAGGCTTTCGACCGGCCATAGTTGTTCAGCGGGCGGATGGCTGCCGCTTCCGTCACCGGCATCTCATCTGGGTCACCATAAACTTCCCGTGAACTGGCAAAGACAATCCACGGCTGCTGGTGACTGGAAAGAGCTGCCCGCAAAACCTGCTCGGTACCGATCACGTTGACCCGATGGCACAGCCCGGCGTCTTGCTCGCCCCAAGCAACGCGCGACACAGCCGCCAGATGCACAACCCCCTCGCAGCCCGCTATCGCTGCCGCAATCCGCCTTGGGTCACAGATATCCGACCCATCCGCTGTCAGATCGAAAGGAGAGAACTCAACGCCCCGCGACCGGAGCAGGGTGCCGAGACGGCGGCCAACCAAACCGGAACTGCCGGTTATCAGAACTCTCATCAAAAATTCTCTTTCGTGAAATTCCGCTCAAGGCCAAACCGTGGGCTGCAAGACGAACGATGCACAAAACAAGCGGCGGAAAGATAGGCGAAGGAAAGATGACCGAAAGCCGGATGGGCGCGTCGATCTTCCGAAAGACTATCGCACAAGAACAAGAGTGTATGCACCTTCCGGGTGCGCCGGAAGCATCAATTGCATTGCCTCGGAAGCGGACAGGGCAATTTGTCCGGGTTTCGCTGCACGAATGCGCCGGCGCTGGCTGGTACCAAGCGAGATCGGGTTTGCACAACAAGTGCCGGGTCGCCAACAGTGGTAAATCATTACGGGAAGCCTATGGTTATTGAACAATGATTCGTGTGGCTGAACCGCTCCCGCTTGATTACACCGGCCAACTTTTAACGTACGGTATAATTCTTGGCAATTCGAGAAATCTGCACAAACTGTATCCAGGATGGGATCAACCAATGACTGAGGCACGAACCAAATCCGGCTTTCAGTCCAAGGAGGTTCTCGGGGGCACCGGGATGCTCGTCCTGGTGGCGCTGGCGGCAGCTCTGTCGGTATTTCTGGTGAACGGCGTCGGCCTCTATTACTATGATACCGTCGGTTATCTTGAGGCCGGGGATCGCGTCCTCGCTGCCTTTGGTGCGGCACCCCTGCCAGATCCGCCTGCGACCCTTCCCGCGCTGACGACCAGCCCTCCGACCCCTGCCGAACTGCAGGCCTCTTCACCGGCCAAAGCTCCGGTTGAGAATGCAGATCTCCAACCATCGGCTTCTGGCCAGGTCGTTGCAACCGGCATCAAAAGCGGCCTCGAAGGGATTGCTCCTGAAGCGGGGCCGCCGGTGACGGTCGGCAGCAGATCTGCCATTTACGGCGTCGCGCTCGTTCTTGCGCTGCGATCGGGCTGGCTGGACGGAATGGTTCTGGTCAATCTGGCCGCGCTATGGCTGGCGTTGTGGCTCGTGGCCCGACAGTTGCGGCCCTTCGGGCCAGAAAAGGCCGCGCTCCGATTGAGCGCCTGGATGATTCTGGCCGGATGTGCCGGATCCCTTCCTTTCTACGTGGCCTTTCTGATGCCTGACATCTTTGCGCCAATCTTGATCCTGATGTTGGCTCTGCTGGCGAGTCACAGTCGGGAGATGACGTGGTGGGAATTGGGGTTGGCGCTGGCATTGGCGGTGCTGGCGGTACTGTTCCATCCGTCGCATCTGATGATTGCAGCCTTGATGATTCCGCTGGGGATCGTATTTTCTCCGATCCGGTGGCGGTCGCGGTTGATCCTGACCGCGCTGTTGGGTGCGATCGTGGTCGGATTGGGCGTAGGTGAACGGATCGCCTTTTCCGGAGCGGTATCGAAAGTTCAGGGCGGGGTGGTCATGTATCTGCCGTTTCTGACGGCGCGCCTGATCGACGATGGGCCCGGGCGGGCCTTTCTTGCCGGCGCTTGCCCCGATCCGGCACGCGCCACTTGCAAGCTGATGGAAAGTCTCACCCGCCCGGGAGACCGCCCGGAACGGTTCGACGCGCCTGTGATCCTGTTCGACAGGACCAAAGACTATGGGTCTTTCCGCCTGCTACCGGAAACCGACCAGCAAATGATCGCAGCCGAGCAGGTCCCCTTCGCGCTGGAAGTCGCCGCAGAGCGTCCATTGAGTATAGCCGCCGCCGTCGCAGGCAATATCCTGCGCCAGCTCAGCCTGTCGCGGATAGATATGACGCTGACCACTCCGGAAATCATTGCCCGACTGGTGGTTGCCGGCGGAAAGCTGAACCCGTCCTATGCAAAGGGTCGGCTCGGTCACATTTCTGGATTTTGGCGTGCGCTGATTTGGGCCGAACAGGCAGCAGTCTATCTCGGCTCCGCCCTATGGCTTGTCGTGGCTCTGCTGCGTCAGGGCGGGCAACTCGTCGGGGAAAAACGGCTGGTGACGCTGATCCTTCTGGGCATTCTGGTGAATGCTTTGGTTTGCGGTGCGATCTCGGAACCTGCGGACCGCTACGGTGCCCGCGTAATGTTTCTGTTGCCTTTGGCCTGCCTGATGCGAAGCATCCCTGGAAAAAACAAGTCGGCTGGCCCGGCGGTGGCGTGATGTGTGGATGGCTCGGTTTATGCAAGTGCCATTTTGAGGGATGCTGACGGTTGCGGTGTGCGGTCATGGGTCCGGCCTGTCGACGCCTTGCAGTGACCGCTGGCGTTGATGAAGGGCGATGCATGAAGCTGGGTGATGGGGTTTGAGAAGGCGGCGTATCGTGGCGGGTGTCGAAGCCTGCCCGAGCCTCCAAAGGAGCGATACGCCTGTGACGGACGATACCACGATCATCCCCTTCCGCCAGCCTGGTTCGATCATCGACCCCCTGACCGAGATTGCCCGCGACGGGGCGCTGCGCATGCTGATGGCGGCGTCGAAGGCGGAAGCCGACGGCTTTGTCGCCCGGTTTTTCCGAGGACCTGCTCGCCGATGGCCGCAACGCATCGTTCGGCATGGTTCCGGACCAGAGCGCGTTATCCAGACCGGGATCGGGCCGATCAAG
>Ga0105049_10004757_pt1 | contig 15916 bp, 14 predicted proteins | sample MAT06_FD_78087 | JGI IMG/M metagenome (GOLD analysis project Ga0105049, IMG submission 78087) | Freshwater microbial communities from Lake Fryxell liftoff mats and glacier meltwater in Antarctica - MAT-06 | ecosystem: Environmental > Aquatic > Freshwater > Ice > Liftoff microbial mat | place... | reverse complement strand
CGGGCGGCCGGATCGTCATGGGCAACTGGATTCCGAACGATCCCACGCTGGTGGCGCAGATCCTCAAGATCAGCAGCGCGTACTCGCCAGCACCGCCGGAAGGCTTCATCAGCCCGATGACGTGGGGCGTCGAGCAGCACGTGGTCGACCGCTTCGCTGCAGCGGGTGTTCCCGCGTCGCAGATCGTGTGCGAGCGCAGCACATGGGTGTTCCGTTACCCGGCCAAGCCCTCCGCGCTGCTTTCGGAATTCCGGTCGTTCTACGGCCCGACGCTGAATGCGTTCGCGGCTGCTGAGTCGTCTGGCCGGTCGGAGCAGTTGCATACGGAACTGGACGAGCTGTTTCAGAGCCAGAATGCCGCAGCGGAAGCGGGGACCACGATGATCCCCGCGACGTACCTCCGGGTGACCGTCACGGTGTAGGCGGCAAGTAGCGGCGGCATGTCGCGCGTGTTCGTCGCCACCAAAGCGTCGCTCGGACGCTCGGCCGTGGTGAAGGTGCTCCCCGGCGAAATGTCCGGACAGGCGAGCGTGGAGCGCTTCAGCGCGTGATCGCGCTCGATGTGCGGTTGCTGCGTGATATCGCGTTGGCGCTGGCTCAGTCGCACGACCGCGGCATCGTGCATCGCGACATCAAGCCGGACAATGTGCTGCTGTCTGGCGGCAGCGCGATGATCACCGGCTTCGGCGTGGCCAAGGCACTCTCCGCCTCCAGCAATGGAGACGCGACTTCGATCACGTCGCTCGGCATGGCGCTCGGTACGCCGGCGTATATGTCGCCGGAACAGGCGAGTGCCGATCCGGCCGTTGATCATCGTTCGGACATCTACGCGTTTGGCGTGCTGGCGTACGAACTACTGACGGGTCAAACGCCATTCGTGGGCCGCACGCCGCAGAATTTGCTCGCCGCGCATGTGACCGAGACGCCCGACTAGGTCACGAAACGTCGACCGTCAATTCCGCCGGCGCTCGCCGCGCTCGTGATGAAGTGTCTCGAGAAGCGCGCCGCCGATCGCGCAGGCCTTATACCAGACAACGACCGCGCCGTATGCAATCGTGGCCAAGCGCAGTCGCGGTCGTTGGATTGCGGCTGTGCTGGTACTCGTGATGGCGGCGTCGGCCGCATGGCTCGTTGGCTCGGGCGGTAGCGAGACGCGCAGCATCGCGGCGCTGCCTATCGACATTGGGAGCGATACGGCGCACGCATACTTGGCCGCTGGACTCTCGGGTGAGCTGACGTCGCTCCTCAGCAAGATCCTTGGTGTCGATGTACGAGCGTATTCGTCGTCGAAGGCGATGCGCGGACGCTCCGCGCGCGAAGCTGGGGCGGCGCGGCGCGTACTGCGGGTCGTTTTCGAAAGAGGCGCCGTCGGCGGTCGTACCCGGTTCTGCGTCCCCCGCTGCTCCCTTCACTCCCACAACACCGACCGATCGATCGACGCCAGCGACGGCCTCCCGCACAGCTTCATGGCCAGCTCCAACTCTGTACGCAGAATCTCGATCACGCGCGCCACACCCTCGGCTCCGCCCACCGAGAGGCCGTAGCAGTACGGGCGCCCGATGAGCACCGCCGTGGCTCCCAGTGCGATTGCCTTCACGACATCGGTGCCGCGCCGAATGCCACCGTCGACGAGCAGCGGGATGCGCCCGGCAACGCGCTCCGCGATCGCCGGCAGTGCCTCGATGGTGGCGGGCACGGTGTCGAGATTTCTCGCGCCGTGATTGGAAACGATGACGCCGTCCGCGCCCGCCTCGATCGCGCGCGCGGCGTCGTCGGGGTCGAGAATGCCCTTGAGCAGCACCGGCACCCGCGCGATCGACCGGAGCCATTCGATATCGCGCCACGTGATGCTGATGCGTTCCGGGGTGATTACGCCGCGCAACTTCGTCGACACGTCGTGCAGGTGGGGCGTCTCCATCCCCTCGGGCAGTGAGAACTTGGCCTTCACCATCCGGTCGCGTGCGCCAAGCGTCGGCGTGTCCACCGTGACGCACAGCGCGCGACAACCCGCGTCCTGCACATGCGCCACCAGCTCACGGGTGAACGCGCGGTCGGACTGCACATAGAGTTGGAACCAGAGCGGCGCCGAAGTGGCCGCGCGAACCTCGGTGAAGGCGCTCGTTGCCGCCGTGCTGACAATCATCGGCGTGCCGGACGCCCCCGCCCCTCGCGCCGAGGCCACCTCGCCCTCGGGGTGCATCGTGCGCTGATACGCGGCCGGCGCGAGCACGATCGGGGACGGCAGCGTTTCGCCGAACAGCGTGGTTTGCAAGTCGATCGTCGCGACGTCAACGAGTACGCGCGGTCGGAGCCGCAGCTGCTGCCACGCGCTCCGGTTCCAGCCGAGCGAATGTTCGTCGGCCGCACCGGCGGCGACATACTCGTAGGCCATGTGCGACATGGCGGTGCGTGCCAGCCGCTCGAACTCGTCCAGGCTGACAACGTCGCGTAACTCGTCGATCGAAAGCGTCATGCCAACTGAGGTTCTGGTGGTAATACTGTGTGGGTGACGTGAGCGGCCGAACGGGACCGACAGTGGTCCGCCGCCCGCGGCCAACAGATAACCGTTCGGGCCGGCGGACGATAGCGGCTGGCGCTTACCGGCCGCCCCCTGTGCATCCGGCTCGCGAGGTCGCATAGTGTTGGGTAGTGTTGCAGGCGGAGGGCGCACGCTCCTCGCCGCGCGATACGCCACACGCCACACGCCACACGCCACACGCCACACGCCACCCCACAGCTATGCCCCGCTACAGCCTCTCCGTCAACGGCAAGCCACAGCGCGTCACCGCCGACGCGGATACCCCCCTCTTGTGGGTACTCCGCGATCATCTCGGAATGACGGGTACCAAGTACGGGTGCGGCGCTGGTCAGTGCGGCGCATGCACGGTGCAACTAAACGGCACGGCGACGCGCAGTTGTCAGCTCCCGGTGTCTGCCGCGACGACGTTCAAGATCGCGACGATCGAGAGCACTGGCGATGCAATCCTCGACGCGTGTCGTACGGCGTGGCTGGAAGAAGACGTGGCCCAATGCGGCTACTGTCAGGCCGGCGTGATCATGACCAGCGCGGCGCTGCTGCGCACCACGCCGTCGCCGACCGACGCGCAGATCGATACGGCCATCACCAACATCTGCCGCTGCGGCACGTACCCGCGCATCAAGCGGGCGATCAAGCGGGCGGCGGTGCTGGCGAAGGCGCCCAAGGCATCGGTGGGATCTGAGGGCCGCGAATCATGAGTATGCCCCGTCAACATTCGACCAATCGTCGTGATTTTCTCAAAGTCGGTGGCGCAGCCGTCGGTGCATTGATCATCGGGATTCCGTCGGCGATGGCAGCACCGCTCCGCCGCCTGGACGAAAACGGCGTCTCCACCGACACGCCCGTCGATGCAACACATAACGCAGATGACACCTTCACGCCGAACGAATTTCTGCGCATCGAGGCGACCGGTGCCGTCACCATCACGGTTGCCCGCTCGGAGATGGGCCAAGGCGTTCGCACCGCACTGCCGATGATTCTCGCCGATGAACTCGGCGCCGACTGGAATCGCATCACGCTCGTGCAGGCATCACCATCTGCGACATTCAAAAGTCTCAGCACCGGTGGCAGCATGAGCGTGAGCGACATGTATCAGCCGCTCCGTCTGGCTGGCGCCGCCGCACGTGAAATGCTCGTCGCGGCAGCGGCAACCCAACTCGCTGTGCCAGCGAGTGAACTGCGTACGAAAGACGGCATGGTGGTGCACAGTGCAAGTAACAGATCGCTCACGTTCGCATCGCTTGTCGGCGCGGCGTCGAAGTTGCCGGTACCACAGACTCCGCTGTTCAAGGAGCCCGACGAGTACACCTTCATCGGCAAAGCACAGCGACGCATTGACGGTCCCGATATCGTCACCGGAAAAGCGCGGTACGGACTGGACGTGCGCGTTCCGGGCATGACCTTCGCGGCCATCGCGATGCCGCCAGTGCAGGATGGTAAGGTGGCGTCGTTCAATCGCGCCGCGGCGTTGGCGGTAGTCGGCGTACGCGCCGTTGTCGAACTGCCGCGCGGTATTGCCATTGTGGCCGACAACACGTGGGCGGCATTCAAAGGCCGCACCGCACTCGCCGTAACGTGGAGCGATGGCGAACACGCCGCATTCGACAGCACGCAGTTTCGCGCCAAGCTGCGCGCGACCACCGCAAAGTCAGGCACCATCATTGCGCGCACCGCGGGCGACGCCGACCAGACGCTCGCAAGCACAATCGCAACACGACGCATCAGCGCCACGTACGAGTCGCCGTTTCAGGCTCACGCCACCATGGAACCGCAGAACTGCACGGCACATGTCTCCGCAAACGGCTGCGAACTGTGGCTCGGCACACAGGAACCCGGTGATGCGCAACAAACAGTCGCCAGGACGCTCGGCCTCAAGCCCGAACAAGTAAAGGTGAACGTCACACTGCTTGGCGGTGGATTCGGCCGACGCATCGTCAACGAGTACGCGAGTGATGCGGCGCTGTTGTCAAAGCAGACGGGTAAACCCGTGCAACTGGTCTGGTCGCGCCCCGACGATTTTGCGCACGACATGTATCAACCGATGTTTGTCGCGAAACTCGACGCAGCCCTCGACAAGTACGGAAAGCCTGTCGCATGGCGGCATCGCATTGCCTCACCAGCCGTGACCGCTGGCTTCGGTGGCGTAGCGATGGAAGCCGAGACACTCGGCGCGCGCGATTTTCCGTATGCGTCACCCAACATTCGCATCGAGTACACGCACGTACCTGCACCAATGGCCATGGGTTGGTGGCGCGCGATTCAATTCGTGCCGAACATCTTTGCACGCGAGTGTTTCATTGACGAACTCGCGGCGGCCAGCAAAACCGATCCGCTTGAATACCGATTGCAGCTGCTGAACGAACAGAGTCAGGCCGACTTTGCAACTGCACCACTCAAACCCGGGCAGACCACGCGCGAGCATGTGAGCGTCGACCGTCTGCGTGAAGTGTTACTGCTGGCGGCGAAGAAAGCGGCGTGGAATGTGCCGCTCGCGAAGGGACATGGTCGCGGTATCGCCTGCTTGTCGTACGACAATCGCAGCTACGTCGCACAGGTGGCCGATGTCGAAGTGACCAAGAGCGGCCAACTCCGGGTCAACAAGATCACGACGGTGCTCGACGCCGGGCTGGTCATCAATCCACTCGGCATCGTCGCGCAAGTTGAGGGCGGAATTGTGTGGGCCCTCACTGCCGCACTGTATGGCGACATGCGGTTCGAAAAGGGACGCGCCGCACGCACAAGCTTCGCGCAATATCGGGTGGCTGCCATGCGCGACATGCCAGTGATGGAAACGCATCTCATTCCGGGTAAGTTTGCGCCGAGTGGCGCGGGCGAGCCGCCGGTGCCAGCCGTCGCGCCGGCCATCGCGAACGCGATTTTTGCCGCGACGGGAAAGCGCGTGCGTTCACTTCCGATTTCGGCGGCGTCACTGCTATGACTTCGCACCTCGCATCGAACAGCGCTGACACGATGCATGCATATGTCTGGACTCGCTGAACTCGCGCGCGCTGCACAGTCGGCGCTCGAGTCGCGCCCCACGGTGCAGCTCGCACTAGCCACGCTCTTTGACGTGGAAGGCTCGTCGTATCGCCAGCCGGGAGCACGCCTGCTGGTGGATGCAGATGGGCGTGTGCTGGCCGGTGCGATCAGTGGTGGCTGCCTTGAAGGAGACGTTGCTGCGCACGCGGCGGCGGTGTGCGAATCGGGACGCGCAATTGCGCTGCGGTATGATCTGCGCGACGATCTCGAGACGATCTGGGGTTTCGGCAGTGCGTGCGACGGCATCGCCCACATTGTGCTCGAGCCGTTGCATGACATCCGCTGGCTCGTGGACGCTGCCAACATTCGCTCGGGGCGAGAGGGAGGCGTTTTGCTCACGGTGGCGGCAAAGGCCACCGCGGGTGATAGCGCCAGTGGCGAACCGCGGACGGGCGTGTTTCTTGGCACCCTCGCGTTGCTGCGTGGCAGTGCAACGAACGGCGAGTGGTCGATGATCGATCGCGGCGCAGCATCGTTCGGCGCGACCTTCGATCGCGCGCGCGCGGCGCGTCTTGCCGACATCGCACAGAAGACGGCGAGCGCCGAATACGAACGCGAAGGAGCCGTGCGCTATTTCGCCGAGCCGCTCATGCCGGCGGTGTCTCTCTTTCTTGTCGGCGCGGGTCGCGGTGCTGAAGCGTTCGCGCGTCTGGCGACAACGCTGGGGTGGGAAGTCACTGTCATCGATCATCGGCAGGCACTGCTGGATGCGCTCGCGTTGCCCGACGGTGTACGCGTGGTGTGTGCGCGTGCGGAAGACGGCGCATCGCTTGTTACGCACGACGCACGCACTGCGGTCGCCCTGTTGACGCACATCTACGACGTGGATCAGGCGTGGCTCACCGCGCTGCTGCCGCTCCCCGTCGGCTACCTCGGCGTGTTGGGGTCGCGCGCCCGTGCGGCGCGGCTCATTGACTCGTTGTCAGCGGTCCTTGACGCGTCCGGACCGACAGCGCGCGCGCTACATGCCCCGATCGGACTCGATCTTGGTGGTGAGAGTCCGGAATCGATCGCGCTGGCGGCTGTGGCTGAGATCGAGGCGGTGATGCACGGCCGGCCGGGTGGCTTTCTGCGCGAGCGTGAGAGCCCGATCCACACGCGTACGCCGACGCCTATTCCGCACCATTAGCCATGGCCGCTCCGCGGGTTGCGGCGGTGCTGCTGGCGGCGGGCGCGTCGCGTCGGCTGGGGACGCCCAAGCAGCTGCTGGCCGATGCGGATGGCGTGCCGCTGGTGGTCCGCGCGGCGCGTCAGTTGCTGGAGGCGGGATGTGCGCCGGTGTTGGTGGTGACCGGGGCGGAGGCGGAGGCGGTCGCCGCCGCGTTGCAGGATCTCGACGTGCAGCTCGTGTTCAACCCGGCCCACGCCGACGGGATGGGGCGATCGATCGCGGCGGGGGTGGTGGCGATCGGCGATCATCCCGCGCGTGATGACATTGTCGGCGTGCTTGTTGCCGCGTGCGACATGCCGACGGTTGATACCGCGCATCTTCAGGCGCTGATGGAAAGGTCTGCGAATGGCACGATTCGCACTACATCCGTTTACGTGGCGCTCGACGGTGTCGTTGATGTCTCGATGATGCGCGGTATACCCGCCGTGTTTCCCACTTTCGATTGGCCCTGGCTGATGGCCCTTGATAGCGATCGAGGCGCCAAGCCGCTGCTCATGGAGGCAGGGAGCCTGTCCGTGCCGCTGCTTCAGGGAATGTTCGACCTCGACACACCCGCGGATGTGGCGGCGTGGCGGGGCGAGCTGGGTCGGTAGGGCGCGGGCGGGAAGCCCCAAAAGTTCTTGCGACATCCCGCGGTGGCCAGCCGGAGAATGAGCCGATTTTTCGGACTTCCGTGTGTTCTCTAAGTGTCGAGGGGCGGACCGCGCCTCTGGCCAACTTCACACTCGGGACAGGGAAGGCGCATGACGTGGTGCACCAGGCAACGGGACCGCCCTGACCCCCGTCCGGGTAGGAATTCATGACGGTTCGTTCCGCACCTTCACTCAGGGAATGGCGAGCTCCATGGCGCTCGAACGACTCGCCGAAGACGGTCCCACGGGACCAATCAACCCATTGCATCGTTACCTGAATTACGCCAGCATGGTACTGCCGAGCAACGACGCATTCATCGGGAACGCCAACCCGCTGGCTTTCGCCCTGCGCGCTGGCAGCGGTCAATTCCGTTCCTTCTCGTTCAACGTGATGGGTCGGAACGTGTGGGACGCCGGAACCGAAGTGAATGACGAACTCGCGAGCACCACTGCTTTCTTCGGACAGTCCATGCCCAATACCGGTACGACCGAGAACGGCGTGGTGACGCAGCACCCAGGATTCATGCAAGGCGGTCGTATTCTGTCCGCCGCGCAGTTCGCGAATGCCGATTTCACCCAGGCCGGATATCAGGTGGCTCAATTCGAGGTCGCTGTCGTTCCTGAGCCAAGCACGTATTTGTTGATGGGCGCCGGCCTTTTGGGGCTTGGCGTAGCCGCGGCACGACGAAAGCGCGCGCTTCTCCCGCAGCTCGGCTGAGATCCGGTGTACGGCCCCGTTCTCCTCGGACTCCTCGCTTGGGCGACATCGTCGCTAGGTGAGCTTCTCGATCTGCGGACAATGCGGCCGGGAGACGCGCTTCCCGCGGGCTGGACGGTTCGTCCGGTCCGCGGATCGCGTGCGCCCACCTCGGCCATCCGCGACTCGAGTGGGGAGCGGTTTCTGCGGATCGAGGGCCGCGGCACGGCCGCTTGGTTTGTGCGGGCGCTCGAACCCGCCGAGAGTCCGAAGCGCGGCCAACTGACTTGGCGGTGGCGCGTGCCCATTGCCCCGCTCGGCGCCGATGTGCGAAAGCGCGATCGGGACGACTCTGCCCTGCGTGTCTTTGTGGTGTTCGATCATCGCAGTTTCATCTCGCGCGTGCCGCGCACAATCTTTTACACGGTCACAGAGCCCTCGCTGTCGGGGTACCAAGCGAGGAGCGCACAGTCCGGCGATCTCATGATCGTCGGCATCAGCGCCTCAGCGCCGGACATGCAATGGAACCGAACAACCCGCGATCCGATAGCTGACTACCGCGCGTTCTGGAACGCGGAGCCGCCGCGTATTCTTGCCATTGGTATCCTGCAGGATGCCGAGCAGACCAAAAGTGCTGTGGTGGCGGACATCACCTCTCTCACATGGAGCGAACCCGATGACGTACGGTAAACGACAGGCTGTTCAGATCGCGTCGATGGCGTTGATCGCGGTTGCGGCATGCGGCGGTAAAACGCCTCCCACTGCTCCCGACGCGGTGGCCGTCCAACCTGGCGGTCCGATCGCATCAGGGGCCGGTATGACCGGCACCTTCGTCCGAACCGGGTATGCCGTGACGGGAATGGCAACACTCTCCATCAGGGGCGACACGGCCCGACTCGATTTCTCATCCGATTTCACCATCGCCTCGACCCCAGGTCCGTTCGTGTACCTGAACACGACCGGCAATGCTAACCAAGGCACGCCGCTGCGAGTTGCCGCGCTTCGCTCCAGAACAGGCGCGCAGAGCTACACGTTTCTCGTGCCGCAGGGCGTCCGTTACACAAAAGTGTTGATCTGGTGTGACCCGTTCAATGTCGGGATGGCGGAAGCGACGCTGCCGTAGTCGCGTGACTACATTCTCCGACGGGAATTGCGGCGGGACGCGTACCTGTGTGGGTCGCGTTTCCACGTATTTGGCACCGGAATGGATGACTGACGCCCCTCTGCACGACGACGAACCGATCACGGGCCTGCTGCAGCGTTGGTCTTCGGGCGACGCGGACGCGGGACAGCGGGCCTTTTCCCTCGTGTACGACGAGCTGCGGCGGATCGCGCGGCGGGTGCGTCGCTCCGGGCAGAGAGACGACACGCTCGACACCACGGCGCTGGTCCACGAGGTGTACCTCCGGTTCAGCGGCGCGAACGGGTTCGTGGCGAATGACCGCGCGCACTTTTTAGCCATTGCGGCGCGAGTGAGTCGACAGGTTCTGAGCAACTACGCCCGCGCGCGGCTCACGGCCAAACGCGGCGCTGGCGGCGAACCGGTGTCCCTCGGCGCCTTGGACCGTGCCTTGCCGCTGTCGGCAGACGACGGCGAACAGCGTATGCTCAGCCGCCTCTGGGAACTGGATGATGCACTCCAGCGTCTGCAGGCCATTTATCCGCGACCGTGCCGCGTGATCGAGTGCCGTTTTTTCGGCGGGATGTCGATCCCCGAAACCGCGATCGCGCTCAACGTGTCGGCGGCCACCGTGAAGCGAGACTGGGAGCTGGCACAGGCGTGGCTTTATGATGCGCTGCGTGGAGCCGAGGCGCTGGATGCCTGACAGCAACCAGGACACAGCCGCTGCTCGGTGGGAGCGGATGTCGGTGCTGTTCGAAACGGCACAGTCCTTTCCGCCCACGGAGCGCGCCACTTTCCTGGCAACCGCGTGCGGTACCGACGCACCGTTGCGGCGCCAGCTTGAGGCACTGCTATCGGCAGCACCGTCTGCGCCGGATTTCCTCGAAGCCCTGTCGCGGGACGTTATCGCCGAGTCGCTCGGCGCAGCGTTGCTCTCCGACTTTTCGCTCCCTGAGATTGCGTCGCCGGGGCCGGAGGCGCAGTTGCCCGCGTTCGTGCGCCACTATGCCGTTCGTGACCTCATCGGCGCTGGCGGCATGGGCGTCGTGTACCGCGGTCGCGACACGCTGCTCGACCGCGACGTGGCGCTGAAATTCGTGTCACCCGAGCGGTTGATCGCGAGTGATGCAAAGCGCCACCTCATTCGGGAGGCGCAGGCCGTATCGCAGCTCGACAGCCCGCACGTGTGCGCGATTCACGCGGTCGAATCCCTGCCGGATGGCGGAATCTGCCTCGTCATGGCGTACTGCGCCGGCGGCACGCTGCGCGAGCGACTGCAAACCGGACCACTGCCGCTCGAGCGCACGCTCGACATTGCGACGCAGCTGGCCCGTGGTCTCGCGGTCGCCCATCGCGCGGGACTGGTACACCGCGACCTCAAACCCGCCAACATTGGGTTCACCGACGACGGGGTGGCGCGGATTCTCGATTTCGGCGTGGCGTCGCGCTCTGATACTGGCGCTGGAATCGGCGCTCCGGCCATGTATGGCACGATTCCTTACATGGCACCCGAGTTGCTCAAGGGCGCCGTCGCAGGCCCGACCGCCGATGTCTGGGCGCTCGGCGTGATCCTCGTCGAGATGCTGACCGGACGCCGGCCGTTTCAGGGTGCGTCCGAAGCGCAATTGGTCACCGCCATTCTCAATGCGCCGTCGCAACTCGCCCTGTTCGCCGACGGCGACACAATTCCGGTGTCGGTGCAACAGTTGGTCGCCGATCTGCTCACCCCCGCGCCAGAACTGCGCCTCGCGAACGGTGACCGCGTGCTCGAGCGGCTATCGGTGCTCCCGATTGGGAGGCCGGTTACTCCTGCGGCTCAGGCAACGGTGATCGCGCCGACCGTCGTCGTGCCAGCGCGCCGCCGCTGGTCAGTGTTCGCTGTTGTGACGCTCGTAGCTGCGAGCGGTCTGACGGTGTTGTTCTCATTGCGTCGCGAGCGATCGCCAGCCCCGATTCAGTCCGTGGAAATCGTGCGTAGCGCTGTGCCACGTCCCACGGTGGCGGTGCTGCCATTCTCCGTGCGTGGCGGACCGGAAATCGCCTACCTCGAAGCAGGCATGGTGGATCTCCTGACGCCAGCGTTCGACGCCACGGGTCTGCTCCACGGCATTGATCCGAATGTGGTGTTATCGGTGCGCGCTTCTCAAGGGGCACGCGCGCTCGACTCCGCGCTTGCGCGCGCGGCCGCGAAACAGCTGGGTGCCGCGCGGTATGTCGTCGGCAGCGTGGTGAGCACCGGTGCGGCGTTGACCATTCGAGCGACGCTCTATCGCTCGGACGGATCGGAATCGGGACGCGCGCAAGTGGCCGCGGCGACGCCCGACTCGCTGCCGAGTGTGATCAGCGCGGTGGTCCAACGGCTTGTTGCATCCGAACTCAACGCGCCGGGCGACACGCTCGGGGCCATCGCAGCCGCGACGACGACATCGTCCCGCGCGCTTCGCGCCTATCTGGACGGGGAGCGGGAGCTGCGGGACGCTCGACCCGCAGCAGCAGTCGATTTCTTTCGACGCGCGGTGTCGGAGGACTCGACGTTTGCGCTGGCGTGGTACAAGCTTGCGCGCGCAGCGAAGTGGAGTGAAGTGGATTCGCTGAATGCGGTCGCGGCCGCGCGGGCGTACGCTTTGGTTCACACGCTGCCGAATCGCACGCAGGCCATCGTCGCTGCCTATTACGACCTGCGCCTCGGCAGTCCCGCACGTGCGGAACGAGCGTTGACTCGCATTGTGTCGGACTACCCAACTGATGTCGATGCATGGCTGTTGCTCGGCGAAGCGCGATTTGACCATGGGCCGTTCCAAGGTCGCCCGCGCGAGGAGGCGGACACCGCGTTTCGCGAGGTCATGAGGCTGGATATGCGCAATCGTGAGGTAACGGTGTACGCGATGGAGCTCGCCGCGCGAGCCAATCGGGTGGGCGCGCTGGATACGCTGTTCAACATGTATTTCTCGCCGAACAGTGCCGGCGAACAGCCGGGCATCCGACAGACCTATTTGGCACTCCACGCGCGTCGGGTGTCCGGGAAGACCGCCGCCGCACGCATCGAGGATGTTGGCGCGGCTCAGATCGCGCTCCGGCGCGTGGGGACTGCGCCGGGTGACGGCATCGCGGCACGTCAATTCGCCCTGCGCCTTTCCCAGCCAGCGAATACAGTGCGCACGCGCGCTGAGGGGCTGTACGCGCTTGCCATGCTTGACGCGGTCGCCGGCAACGTGAGCGGTGCCGAAGAATCTTGGCGCAGCGCGGACCAGCTGGACCACTCGACCACGCTGGTGTACCGAGCCCTCGTCGCCCTCTCACCGGCCGGCGCCGCCTCAGCGGATACCTTGCGCGTATTGCGCGCGGCGTTGACGCAGAGCAACTCGCCCGGTGCGGCATCGGGTGTCGGCGCATCCGATCATGAGGCGATTCGCGCTTACCTGATTGCGCTCATCAGTGTTCGTCTCGGCGATGACACGGCGGCGTTGCGACAAGAGCGCGCGCTCGAGCTGCTGCGCGGTCAGACACGCGTTTCCACCGCGCTGCGTTCTGCCGTTGTCGCTCACCGAGAACTTGCCCGTGGGGACACCGTCGCGGCCATTCGCGCATTCGAGGTGGCGATGCTCGACATCCCGGCAAGCGTTCGCGGGCACTCGCCCGTGTTTGAGCAGCACGTGGAGCGGTACGCGCTGGCGCGCACTCTCGAGAGTCGCGGACTACGCGGTGCCGCACGCCTTTGGTATAGCGCATTGCTGGAAGGTGGCGGCGTGTACAGCGCCACCTATGCCGCTGCAGCGCGAGAGGGCATGCGAACGCCCTGACGCGATCATCTCACCGCGCGGTTGCCGCCGGAGGCGAGATTCCGATCGGGCGCCATGCGGTACAAGTCACGCGTGGCGGCGAAGGGTCGGTCATCGAACACGTGCATCAGGGCGCCGCGCAGCATGAGCACTTCGCCCACGAGCAGCGCGTCCTGCCGCGCCAGTCGAAACTGCGTCTCAATCCAAGTGGTCAGGCGATCGCCACGACACACGTCATCAAACCGCAGCAGGCCTTCGGAGGCGGCTCCAAAGAGCGGCCGCGCGGCTCGGCGCAAGCTCTCAAGGACGAGCGACGTGTCCGGAAGCCGGTGCGCGTGAGCGTCCCGATCGACCAACGACGGTCGGACATGGAAGAAGAGGTACTCATCCTTGAAGTCATGCTCTTCCATTACGTGCTCGATCTGGCCCATGGCAGTCAGCCGCTCGCCGACGCGCACGGCCCGTTCGCGGGTGATGTCGAGATGCTCCTGGAGCCAACTCACCGCATCGGAGGCGACGAAGCAGCCTGGGTATCGACGCAGATGGTACCACCGGTTACGAATGGCCACGCCGCCGGGTCCCTGCATGGCAAACACGAGGCCGTCCAAAGAGACGGGGGTGTGTGCCTCCCCGACCACCTCCAGCGGCGCGGCCAACCGTGAGAAGTCGTCCAAGGGCATGGGTCTGCCGTGGAGGTACCCCTGAATGCACTGCACGCCGCGCTTGGCCAGGTAGCGATGCTGCGCTTCGGTTTCCACGCCCTCCGCAATCAGAGGAAGGCCAATTCCGTGCGCCATGGCAATGATCGCGTCCAGCACGGGGCGTGGTGCGTCGTCGTCGCCAATACTCTGCACGAATGCACGATCGATTTTGAGCTTGTCGGCGGGCACGCGCTCCAGCAATGACAAACTGCTGTGGCCTGTGCCGAAGTCGTCGATCGCAATCCGAAACCCGGCCGCGCGCAGGGCATGCAGCGTCGCGACCGCGGCGTCTTCCACCAGGTCACGTTCAGTGACCTCGATCAACACCTGCTGGCGCGGCAAAGACTCGTCGTCGAAGACCCGGATGAGGCGACCGATCAGCCCGGGGTCCGCCAGCTCGCGTGGCGTGAGATTGAACGAGATGTACAAATCCGGATGGCGTTGCACCGTGGACGCCAGGCGATCGCGCGCCTTCGTCATGATAATCTCGGACATCGACTGAATGAGGTCCGTCGCCTCGGCCAGCGCGATGAACTCCGACGGCGGCAAGATGCCCCTGGCGGGGTGCGCCCACCGCATCAGCACTTCGCCGCCGACGATCTCGCGGGTGTCCGCTCGCACGATGGGCTGAATCCACGGCTCGAACCGCCGCTTTCGTACCGCACGACGCATCCGGTGCTCGGCACTGACGCGGCGAAACACGGTGGTGTGCAGGGCCAGGCGCGCGACGCCCAAGCCGATGGCGGCAATCAGCAGCAGCCAGCCCCAGTCCCGTTGTACCCCATCAGGGATGGACAGGCCATCCAGTCGCGTTGTCCAGAGCATCCCGTCGGGAAGCACCGTCCGCAGCTCGAGCCTTGACTGCTGGGATGAGGCCGCTGCCGCTACGATCCCGTGAATCCATTGAAACCGACTGTTCGGAAGCGCCGTGTCCAGGACGCTGGCGACGTCGCTGCCCAATTCGGCGATCACGTCGTACCCATCGGCAGGGTACACCACGTGCAGCGAACGAGCAGCGCCACGTCCGGACACCACCAGCGATGGCACCCGATGTGACCGAGTCGCCAAGGGCAGCAACGCGCTCGCACCCAGCGGGCCGCAGGCGCGTTCGTCACCAGCAAAGCGCACGAAGAAGCGTCGGGCATCAGGCGCGGACAGGCTGTGGCTCACCAGCGCACGCACGGTGGCGGCGTCACACCGCGCCGTGAGCTGCGTCTTGAGCGCGGCGACTTCGGCGCGCGTGCGCGTCAGCGCCAGCGAGAGCTGCGTGTGGCGCTGTGCGTGGTCCCGCACGGCGGCGCGCCACTCCATGGGAATGCGAACGGCCGCCCACAGCAGCGCCGATCCCAGCAACACGGACACGACTAATCCAACGCGTGCCCGACGACGGGGGCGCGCCTTAAGATCCGACCAGATGTCGGCGACATGTCGAGAGACGGTTAGTGGCATCACCTCGAGTATCGGTCGACCCACGGTCATGCTGAAGCACGGCACTGCGCTCCAGGGCAGTATGGCTTCTTGATGACTGGCTTGCGCCATCACGAACTGCACGGTCGATTTCAGTGGCAGTGGCTCACAAGCACCCCTGAGGAATGCACCTATGCGCACACCTGCCTCGCTGCTGCTTTTGGTTTTCGTAGCCGCGTGTAACGTCGGGGGCGGTACACAGCCGTCCAGCACGCGCCTCGATGTGCGCGTGCGCGATGACATCGGAGCCGCCGTCGATCGAATGCCGGTTACGGTCACGTTCTCGTCCGGTGAGCGCGTCAGCACGCGAACCGGCTCCGACGGCAAGGTGGCGATCGATGTGCCTGATGGCGGGACGTATCAGGTCACCGTGATTCCGCGCGTCGGCTTTATCGGCGGTGTGGCAGGCTTGTCCAAGGCAGTAACCGTGGATGAGCGAACCTCTCGCACGGTCGACTTCACCGTCCATCGCGCAGGGATGTCGACCGGCGATCACCCGGGCTGAGCAGTGTGGGAGGTGTGAGCCATGAGTTTCGGGAGCCCTTTCGGTCGGTAACGGTCGGGGTATGTTCGACGTCGGCACGCTGGCGGACCCTTCCGCTTATCGTGCCGCGCCACCACCCATTCCCCGCCCAGCCCGAGTCGCCCATGTCTCTCGCCCACACCGCGTTCGCCGATTTCGAGCACGAGTTCGCGAACACCCGCCGCATGCTGGAACGCCTCCCGGAAGGCCACCTCGACTTTGCGCCGCACGCCAAGTCGTGGCCG
>Ga0105049_10004754_pt1 | contig 15924 bp, 12 predicted proteins | sample MAT06_FD_78087 | JGI IMG/M metagenome (GOLD analysis project Ga0105049, IMG submission 78087) | Freshwater microbial communities from Lake Fryxell liftoff mats and glacier meltwater in Antarctica - MAT-06 | ecosystem: Environmental > Aquatic > Freshwater > Ice > Liftoff microbial mat | place... | reverse complement strand
TGCAGGCCATCGGACGACGGCGGTTTCGAGGAGTTCGTCGAGTCGAGTTTGGGTTGCGATTCGAGTTCCGCAACGCGCGATTCGAGCTTCGGGATCTGCGCCACGATGGCTTCGATGACGCGAACGTACGCCTGCACCGCCCCAGGCAGCGAAGCAAAAACGTCCAGAGGTAGCGGCGGCGGCATCGTCACGACGATATGCTACAAAAACAATCCAAACGCGCAAGGGCCATGAACGGTTGTTAATAAGTGTATATTATCTCATCGCCTCCGCTACGAAAATCGCATACGCAGTTTGCATCGCAGGGGTAGTGTGCCACAGAATCGGGAGGGAACACCGACGCAAACCTCGACGAAATGGCACTGATCCACAAACTGCTTTTCACCGGACACTTGAATGCCCGCGAGCGGAAGACACGGCCGGGGCGACCCCCCCCGACTCTGCGATGGAGGAAATGATGTCGGAGCAACCCGTACCTGACCCGGTTCCCGACTGGGCGCAAGAGACGATTCTGCCGGTCGACGAGTTTGCCGAATCGATATCGCCGGAACTGGAAACCCAGCCGGTTGTGGTCGGGCGATTCGTCGTGCGGCAACTCCTCGGTCGAGGCGCGTTTGGCATCGTGTACCGTGCCTACGACCCGCAACTCGATCGCGATGTCGCTTTGAAAGTTTCGATACCGACGAACCTTTCCGCGGCGCAACTCGCGCTGTTCCGGTCCGAGGCGCGGGCCGTGGCGAACCTTCGCCATCCGTACATCGTTCCGCTATTCGAAGCGGGCGCAATCGACGGGCGATTTTATCTCGTGAGTGCGTTCATCCCCGGCGTGACGCTCCGCGAGGCAATCGATACACGCGCATCGCAGGGCGGTTTTCCGGTTGCGGAGTCGGTGCGAATCGTCGAGCGTTTGGCCACGGCGCTCGACTATGCCCACAGGACCGGAACCGTTCACCGCGATGTGAAATCGGCGAACGTGATGCTCGACGCGGCGACCGAACCGCACCTCCTCGACTTCGGTCTCGCACTTCGGTCGAAGACGTCGAATGCGGTCTCTTCGGCGCAAACTCGCGTTGGAACACCGGCATACATGGCCCCGGAAGTCGCTCGCGAAGTGGCGAACCGCAACGAGGCGATTGCGGATCAGTACTCGCTCGGCATCGTACTATACGAGTTGCTGACGGGCCGCACGCCGTTCGAGGGGCCGGTTGAAGTGCTGCTCTTTCTGCAATCGCAGGAACTGCCGATATCGCCGGATGTCCTGCGGCCGTTACTCGCTGCCGACCTCGTTGCGATCTGCCTGAAGTGCCTGAAAAAAGACCCGGCAGAACGGTACGCAGACTGCCGGGCGCTGGCCGACGATCTCGTGCGCTTTCAGAACGACCAACCGACGGTGGCTCGCCCACTCGGACGAGTGGGGCAACTCGCAAAATGGGTGAAGCGGAAGCCGTGGCAGGCGGCGGCCGTCGGTACGCTCGGGATGTTGTTCGCGTCGATCGTCGGTTTCGTCATCGTGTTCCAGTACCAGACATTGCTCGGCGAACGCGAGCGGTATTCGGCAGAACGGAACGCCCGGGCCACCGCACTCGTCGATGCCGTCCCCACCGTGGATTCGCGGATGCTCGTCGCGATGATTCCGGAAATCGAACCGCTCTACGATCTCGCGCATCCGCTGATTGCGGCGCGGCTCGATGAGAGTACGAAGCCGGGTGACAGGCTGCGGTACGCCACACTGTTGATCGGCGAACGTCCCGATGCCATCGGAATCGTTTCGGAACAACTCGAGACGGCTGATGCGGGGGAAGTCGCGTTCGTGGCGAAGCGCATGCGCGATGCGTCGTGGGATGCACCCGCCGACTGGTGGGAATCGGTCCACCGCCTGACGCAGGAACGCGACTCCGCGCGGGTCCGCTACGCCGCCGTGCTGGCGCAACTCGAACCGAAATCGCCGCGCTGGTCCGATGCCGGCCCGGGGATCGCTCGCGCGGTTCTCGCGATCCCGTTCGGCGAGTCGCTCAACTGGCGTGCGGGATTCGACCCGGTTCGCAGTCGAATCTCGCCCGCGCTCGGCGATGCCTGTCGCGATGCCACCGATCCCAACCGGCGATTGCTCGCTGCGGAATGGCTTCGAGTACTGGCGCGGGAGGAACCCGACGTGCTCGCCGACCTCGCGCGATCCACCGCGCCGGATGCGTGGCGCATCCTGAATCCCGCATTTCGAAACTCCGGGCCGAAACTCCGGGAGGCGTGGTCGAAGTCGTCCGCAACGACCGTCGAACAGCGCGCGAACCAGGCTGTGAGCGCGTACAGTTTCGGCGAGCCGAGCGAGCTGTTTGCGATTTTTGGCAATCGCCAACTCGCCGATATCCGGACGGCAGCGATCCATCGCCTGGCCCCGTGCGAAGTCGCCATCGTGCCCGCCACCAACGGAAATGCCGAGTTGCTCTATGCGACAATTCTTGCTGCGGGCGATGCCCCGTCGCCGCCCGATGCCGTCGTCAGGACGGTGCGCGAAGCGTACCGCGACCACCCCGACCCCGGCGTTCACTCGGCTGCCGAATGGGCATTGAAACGCTGGGACAAAAGCGAAACCCCCGACGTTGCGACCGCATCGCCTGACAGTGCAAAACGGTGGTGGGTCGATTCGAAAGGGACGACGATGGCGATCGTCGCGCCCAGCCGGTTCGCGATGGGTGCCGCCCCAAGCGACCCGAGCGCGTACGACAACGAGACCCGTCACTCCGTCGAATTGACGTATCAGTACGCCCTCGCAACGACGGAACTGACTCGCAAACAGTATCTCGAATTTTTGAAGGAAAACCCCGACTGGAACGACGCGACGGCGTTCGTACTCCCCAGCGACGCGCGGTCGAGTGACCGCCTGCCGATTCACAACATTGTGTGGTACGAGGCGATCGCATTTTGCCGCTGGTATACGGAAAAGCTCGGGTTACCTGAGAGCGAGCAGTGCTACCCATCGCTTGCCGCAATCCTCGAGGGAGCGAAGGACAAAACGTTTCCGCCGTTCGCGTTGCCTGCCGATTTCACGAAGCGGCGCGGCTATCGATTGCCTACCGAGGCCGAATGGGAATGTGGGTGCCGGGGCAGTGTCGATTCGACGATATACGGGTTCGGCAACGATACGAAGCACATCGACGAATATGCGTGGACGGTCCGCAATGCGGGGAACAACTTCCTCCCCGTCGCGACGAGGAAGCCGAACGATTCCGGATTGTTCGACATGCACGGAAACGTCTGGGAATGGTCGCAAGATGCCTTCCGGCCGTTTGCGGCGGCTGCGGTAATCGATCCACTCATCGACGGCGACCGTACGCAAATAACTCGCGGCGGTTCGTGGGACGCATCGCCAAAAATGTCGCGCTCCTCGCAACGGGCGTGGAACGTCCGCGGCGCGGCCCGCGAATATTCCGTCGGGTTTCGACTTGCTTGCAGCGTTCCGAACAAATAAAATCTCGTAAGTTCTTTTACGTTCAATGGAAAATGCATCATGGCACGAACTGTCCGCCTCGGTGTCGAATCGCTCGATGAACGAGTTATGCCGGCGGCCAGCGTGACGGATGTGTACGCGGCCTCGTTGTTCCAGATGGCATTGCGGCGCGATTCTTCCGCCAATGGAATTTCGTTTTGGAGCAATCAACTCGCGGTCAGCAGTAACCGGTCTGCGACGATCGAACGATTTCTCAAAACCGACGAAGGGTACAGCGTTCAGGTCCACGATTTTTATCGCTCGACGCTCTTCCGGACGCCTGCCTCCGTTGACCGGTCGTACTGGGTCGGGCAACTCCTCGGGGGTAGCACGCTCGATACGGTGCAATCGCAGATTCTCGGCTCCGACGAAGCGTTCGGCAAGGTGGGAAATAACCCGATCCACTTCCTGAGTGTCGTCTATCAGCGGACGCTCGGCCGCAGCCTCGATACTGGCGGGCAAGCGTTTTGGTCGGGGCTTCTGAATCGCGGCGTCCCGCGCGCGGAAGTCGCGCGACAAATCCTCGCATCGCCGGAGGCCACCGCCAGAACCGTACTTTCCCAAACGCAAAATGCATATCAGTCGATCCTCGGTCGCACGCTCGATGCGGGCGGGCAAAGTTTCTGGACGACTCGTCCGAACGTCGCAAACAATCCGTACCAGATCTTCTCCGGCGTACTCGCTTCGAACGAATTCGTATCGGGAATCAGTGCGTACATTCAGAACGCCCCCGTCGGGATCAACCGCGACGACCCCACCGCGCTGGCTGCAGGGTTTATCGCCGATCGCGGGCGCGGAACGACGAATCCGCTCGACCTGCGCGACTTTGCTTCACTCGGCACCAGCAACGATCCCGTCGTCGTGAATTACAACCAGAACGTTGCGATGGCGAGCATCCGCGGCGTCTATCGTGGGAGTTACGTCGCGAATGTCCGCGTCAATAATACCGACGCACAACCGATGCAGACGCGAGTCCAGATCTCGATTACGAACGTCAGCGCCAACCCGGGTAGCGTGGGAAATCCTGCCACGGCTTCATCGACGAACCCGTTCGTCTATACCATCCAGGGTATGGTGAGCGTGCAAGTGACTTCGCTATCGAATACGATCCAGTTCCCGATGGATGATTCGCTCGTAGTACGTTCAGTGAATCTGACGCAGTACCCCACCACCACCGACGTACCACCGCGCGGCGGTATGGGCGTTGCCACGCAGGCAAACCGGCCCGGTGGGGGAATCCAGACGTCTTTTGATTTTGTAACGGGCGTCGTCACGACGACCTTTTTCAGCTACGCACTCGACAGCCAATACGAAAGCAATACTTCACTCACGCCGATTCGTTTTCAGCGATAGCCGGACTGACAGACGTCGTTTTACGTCACGATCCCCGACCGTCGGTGCCCAACTTCGCATTTGTTGCGAGACGGCGACTACTGACGTGTCACAACGAAAGCCCCGCCTCACCTCATGCAAGAGGTTTGAGGCCGAACCCCGCCCCGCAATGCGATATCTGTCACGATCGTGCAGATAGCCTGTGTATTGCCTCAGTCTGAACTGGAATTTGCTGGGGTTTGGGTATGGTAGACTCAACGTCTTGCACTGTTTCAAATGCGGACGCCACGGCAACGCCCTCGACCTCTGGTGCGCCGCAACCGGGGAATTACCCTACGACGCCGCCGTGGAGTTGTGCGAGCGACTGGGCCTGACGCTGCCACTGCTCGAGAAATCGGGCACCGAAGAAGAGGAACGAGTAGCCAAAGAGCCGATCGTCGCTTGAATTGTCCACGGCTCAACCCGAGCCACAATTAGTCCCACCCTAACAAATTCCAGATCACGCTGAACCAGTACACGGGCAGATAAGGAAGACGCCCAACCGCGGATGCAGGCAGACCTGCTCAGGCAATTGGCGCCGGACCCAACTCAGCGGGTCGCGGAGGAAGACCAAGAGGACGAACCAGGCGGAATAGCAGACGATGAGGCATAACTTAGTTCTGCGGAACCATCGTTGCAATGAGGGCGTTATGGGACAAGGCCAGGTTGAGTAATTCCGTCGCGCCGATGCATGCTTGTCGAGTAAACCTCACGCGAACAAATCCAGCGTTTTGTAGCTCTTGCCGAGGATTGTGGTGGCGTCGAGGCCGAGCCATTTGTCGAGCACGGTGGCGTAGACTTGGCGGAAGTCGATCGCGTGGACGAGGTTGCCGTCTTCGAGTTTCGCCAAGCTCGGGTGTTCGCCGACGATGCTCGCTTTGACTTTGCCGCCGACGAGGAACATCGGCGCGCCCGAGCCGTGATCGGTGCCATGGCTGCCGTTCTCTTTGGCACGCCGTCCGAACTCGGAAAACGTCATGACACAAACGCGGTCGCCGTTGCCGCGTTCGGCGAGATCGCGATAGAACGCGGAGATTCCTGCCGAGACGGTTTCGAGCAAATTCGCGTGCGACCCCGTTAGACTGCCTTGCCCCGCGTGCGTGTCGAAGCCATCGAGAGAGACGTAGAAAATCCGTGCGCCCAACCCCGCATCGATCAGTTGTGCTGTCAGTTTCAGCCGCCCCGCGAATGCCGAGGTCGGGTACGGCACCTTCGGTTCGTAGGTTTTGCCGATCTGTTGTAGGCGCTCGGTGCTTTCGTACGTGTTCGTTGCGGTACGTCGCACGAAGTCGAGCAGGTTCGGCTGGCCCATCGGGCCATCGCCCTTGGCCACGTCTTCGATGATCTTCTTTTGCGCCTGATTGTCTTTGCCGTTCGCGCCGCCGGTTCGCAATTGAAAATCATCGAGCGAGGTAATCGATGGCACACGAACCGGTGCCCCACTCAGCGCGAGCGGGGCGATCTCGTTCCCGGCGGCGAGGTGGAACGCGGGCATCGGCTTCGCCTTCAGCGCCTTGCCAATCCAGCCTTCGGTGAGGTTCTCTGCGGTACTTGCTGCGTGCCAAATATCCATCGAGCGGAAGTGCGATTGATCGGGGTTCGGGTAACCGACGCCCTGTACGATGCACGCGGCAGCGCGGTCGTTCAGAAGGCGTCCGACGGGTGCAAAACTCGGGTGCAAACCGAGGCCGTCCTTGAGGCCGAAAATCTTGTCCTTCGGGATCGCGATCGTCGGACGGTTCTTGTAGTAAAGCTCATCCTTGAACGGGATGACGGTGTTGAGACCGTCGTTACCGCCAGTAAGTTGCACGACGACGAGGATGGTGTCTTTCGCGCCGGGCTTGCCCGCAGCCGGGGCCGCTTGCGCCGCACGTCCGAGGAATGTCGGCACGGTCGCGCCGAAGCCGAGAAGCGTCGAGGATTTGAGGAAATTGCGTCGGTTCGTCATGGTTCACCGTGTGGAAAAATTATGCCAGTTGAAATTCGGGTAGTGTGAGTGTCAGGTGTGCGACGGTTCGCATCCGGTGTTGCTGAACTTCCTCGGCCGACCAGAATGGCGGGTACTTCGCCGTCTTCGATTTGGCCAGATAATCGAGCAGTGTCGTGCGCGTTTCCGGCGCGACATCGCCTTGCAGGAAGACATCGAGGAAGAAACTCACCGCATCGGCGTCGGTCGCTTTTACGTGTTTCGCCAACACGACAACGGGGTCGCAACGTCGGCCGAATCGTGTATCTTCGGTCGAAGTCAAGGAGAGAGCAAGGTTCTGGCGGAACAGCAAGGTTTGTGCGTTCAGCCACGCGGCTCCGCCGTCCCAGCCTTTCACCGATGGTGGCGCGAACAGCACCTGCCCGAGCGATTCCATCGCGTTCGCAAGGTTCAACGGGCCGACGTTCCCTTCGAGGCCGCGAACGATGCCGACCGCGAAATCGACGGGGGCTTTCACCTTCGTTCGGTAAACCGCACTGGAAAAGAAGCGATTCGACCGCAAAATCGTCTCGACGAGCTTGCCGGTGTCGTACCCGGATGCCTTGTACATTTGCGCGAGCGGTTCGAGTTTCTCCGCTGTCGGCACGTCGGTATCGGAGACGAGGTACGCATGCAGCTTTCGCGTCAGGAACCGTGGGCACGCGGCTTGTGCGAGGCAAATCTCGACGATGTCCGCACCTTTGAAGTCGCCACTTTTACCGAGCACGGACTTCGAACTGCCATCGTGTTCTTTTTCGATGAAGGTCATTTTGCCGTACTTGACATCGTATCCCGTGAACGCCTTGGCGGCCTCGCGAATGTCGCGTTCGGTGTAATGGCCGATGCCGAGGGAAAAGAGTTCCATCAGTTCGCGGGCGTAGTTTTCGTTTGGCTTGCCCTTCTTGCTTTCTTTCGCGTCGAGCCAAATCAGCATCGCCGGATCGAACGACATTTCTCGCAAGAGTTCGCGGAAACTGCCGAGCGCGTGCGTGTAAACGAGCCGATACTGCCCGAGCATATAGCGGGCGTTGGCGACTTTGGCGATGCTCGTGGCGAAGTGGTTATGCCAGAATAACGCGATCTTTTCGCGGAGCGGGTGCGGGCTGCGGATCATCCGGTCGAGCCACCACGCCGCGAGTTGCACCCCTGCGGTACCGACCGGCATACTGCGTTCGCTCGCCATGAACTCGGAGGTCCGGTCGAAGTCGGGGTCCGCCGCGGTGCCGTTCAGCAACCTAGCGATCGTCTTCTCGTGGCCATCCTTTACGCCTTGCAGAAGCTCCGCATGCGTCGCGCCGAACCCGGCACGCCGATACAGGTGCCCGACCTTTTTGATGTCCCACGGGTTTTTCTCCGAAGGCGAGTAAGCCTCCCACGTCGTCGCATCGCGTGCCATGTTAGTCTCCTTTAGTCGCCAGCTTTCAGCGGTCAGCGGTTAGCCAGAATCGAACTGTGGAAATCGTCACCCGTCACTTGATGCCGGATTGGCTGATCGCTGATTGCTAATGAGCGAACGTCCAGTCGAGTTTCAGTTCGTACCAGTCTTTTGCGTGATCGATGCTGAGGTTCAACTGTCCAGCGGTTCGTAGCCAAGCTGCGAAGTCTTCGACTTGCTTCTTGGCTTCGGCGAGGCCGATGCCTTGCGTCAGGATCGTTTGCGTGATCGTCGGCTCGGGGTTCGCGAGAAGTAACTCGGCCCCGCCCGCCGCGTAGCCAGTCGCTCGCCAGACGACTGAGGAGCCATCGGCCTTCGATTCCTTTTTTAGCACGGGAATCAGCAGTTTTACGATGCCCGGCGTCGAGCCGACGATGAGATGATCGCCGACGATGGCAAAGCTCGGAGCGGCGTTGAACCGTAACTTCGTCGGGTCGTCGTACTTCGGCTCGGCATTTTCGGGGAAGCGATACGTGACGATTTTCACGCCGTCGTGCATCGTCTCGGACATCTTCCAGCCGGTCTGAAAGCTACCGAGTAATGCGGCTGCACGCAGTACGCCGTCCATCGTTCGCCCGTACTCTTTATCGCGCATCGAGCCCACATACGCGGTCGGCGGAATGCGTTGCCCCGGCTCGATGGCGTACAGTTTCTCACCCGTTTGCACCGACACGATCCGATGGTATGGCCCCGACATTTCGAGCAAGTTTCCGAACGTCGTTCCAGGCAGCACCTTGTCGATGTCCGCGATGCCTTTCTCGATGTCCTTGAGGTTCTCCGGGTTGAACATCGTCTTGCGTTCTTTCCACAAATAACCGAGGTCGAGGTAGAAGCTCTGGCTGTAGATCGTCCCCTTCGGTTGCAGCAGTGGCCGCGAGCCGGGTTCGCCGTTCATTGGGGCGTGGACGGACATTGCCTTGTCGAGTTCGGCACGCTTGGCAGGCATCCGCAACCGCAAGGCGTAACCATCTGGCGATTGATCGAGAACGAACGCGAGGAAGTCTGAACGTCGGGCGGCGTCAATACTGCTACCGACGACGACAGTTTGCAACACGTCTTTCCGCGTCGCTTCAAAGAAGTCTTTGCCTTGTGGCGTCGCTTTCACTTTGGCGAAGTCCAGCCACGCCCACGCCACGGGGTCTTTGCCTGCGATCTTGCGAGCGGCGGGTAGCGTCGACTTCGTTAGCACACTGTTCGCACCGGCTTTCGTGGCCAATTCTAATGCGGCGTGAAACCCCGCTTGATTGTTTCCAAACACGATCGCTGCACCGATTCGGGCAAGGAATACTTCCTTCCCCGCTTGCACCGTGGGGACTTCACGGTAAGTCGCTTTCACGAGTTCTTGCTTCGTGCCATCGCGGTTCGATTCATCGCGAATGCCCGCCAGAAACAGCTCGTATGCTTTCGTAGTGGCGGCTTCATCGGTTCCCTGAACGACGATTACCGTCGGGGCCGGTTCGGCACCGATCACCGCGCCCAGTGCAATTCCGCCGCCTGCCAATTTGTCGATTAACTCTGGCCACGGTGCGCCGAGTTCCGTTTCCATGTACGACACGATTTGCAAGAATCGTCGAACCTGCGTCGATTCCAGTAACTCGCGAACTTGGGGAAATTTCCGCAGACTTTGATAGGCATCGCGCTTGACGACGCCTTCGATGAATTCGCGTGGTTTCTCGATTTTAATAACGAGCGTCGCTTCACTGGGAATCCATCGAAGCGGGTCCGGCGGGGCGGCAATCAGTTGCGGGGCCGCGAGCCAAACGAAGGCGATTGCGAGCGACGATAGGCGAAGCGGCCTCATGATATGCATCTCTCGAAAGTGTCGTTTGGTTTCTGCCCGTGATTACTTCCCCCGAGCGAGTAGAGTTTCAGCTTTTTGGAAACGATCCGCGATGTAATCGAGTTGCCGCGCGAGTCCGTGGAGCATTTTGACTTCTTGCGGTGTCGGTTGTGCGCGGCCAATCATGTGTCGCACCGCGTGCATCAGCAGCTTCGCATTTTGCCCGTACAGGAACTGCATTGCCGTAAGCGAATCTTCGAGATGAACGAACGCACGATCGAGGTCGACGTACGGCGCAATGGGTCGTCGCAACACCGATGGCATATCCATCAGACGCACGACGTGATTGCGCAATTCATACAGACACAACCCGACCGATAGCGACAGATTCAGCGACGAATACGCGGGGTCGGTGGGCAGGTGCAACAGGCTATGGCAACGGCTAATTTCGTCGGTGGACAATCCGTGCGGTTCGGGGCCGAAGACGAGCGCGCACGGCCCGGTGGTAAGCGCTTCGCTAAACGCGGGCAGAAGGTCCGTCGGCGTGCCGATAACAGTTTCGCGCTTTGTGCCGAGGACTTCACCGCCCGTTGCGATCACCACGCCACAATCGGCGACGGCTTCCTCGAAGGTTGCTACGATCCGCACGGCATCGAGGATGTCGATGCCATTTGTCGCCAGCATCCGCGCTTCGTGTGCGACCACGCTGGCAATCGGGTCGACCAGCACGAGGTCGTGCAGCCCGAAGTTCTTCATGGCACGGGCCGCCGAACCGATGTTCCCTGGATAATGCGTGCGAACGAGTACGACGCGGCAATTGGCAATCATGAGGATCAATTCGAGGATCGGAGAACAGCGTAAAGTTACGCAACCCACACGGTCGATATTATCGCTATCGTTAAATTCGACTAACGCAGGAGAGCAGTTCTATGGTCAACAGCGATACGAATTGGGCGAGAGACGCAGCCGGTCTTCCTGGCCCCGCATCATTTGCGAACATCGGCAACGCACACAACTCGATCAGTCAGATGCTTTGGCCCGAGCGCGTCCTCGTCTACTCGAGCGTATTCGGACTGCGACCGAAGCGTTGTTTGGAAATCGGCACATTTCAAGGCGGTTCGGCGTTAGTCATCGTTGCGGCGCTGGACGACGTGGGCGAAGGGAAGCTGATCTGCGTCGATCCCTTTCCCAAAGTCACCCCGGAAAACTGGGCGAAAATCTCGCATCGTGCAACGATGATTCAAGCGATGTCGCCGGAAGCGTTAGGCCTCGCGGAAACCGCAGCAGGCGGGAAATTTGATTGGGCACTCATCGATGGCGAGCACGATTACGACTCGCTCGTCCGCGACCTCGAAGGCACTATGCCTGTGTTGGAAAACCGCGCTTACATTCTCTTCCACGACGCGCACTTTATCGACGTCGAAAAGGGTTTGAAGGATATGTACTACAAACACCCGGAACTGACCGATTTGGGAATGCTCTCAATGCCGAGAGTCGCCGACGGCGCAAATCCAGGGATCTACTGGGGCGGTATTCGCGTCGCCCGTTATGACCGTCGGAGCTAACAAAATCGTTCTTGACTCTCAGAAGGTGCTAGTAAGGCAAACGCCCGAACAACCTTGCCAGCGTGTCACGAAGTGGGAAGTCAGACATACGAAATCGAATCTTTACTATCGTTCAACCTAATAACTGATGAGCTATTCTATGGTCGATCACACAGTGTCCGTCGAACGATTGGGTCTGCGAAACCGCGCGAAAGAGTTGATCGTCCAGGCCGTGCGGCCGGTATTGCTCAGCGAGCAATTTGACATCGCCGTTCGCGGGTCGGTAGCCAGCTATGTCAATGGTTCCGAGTTCAAGCAAGCAATCAAGGACGCGATAACGGCCGCGCTGCCGCACGAAATCCTGGCGCGCGCCGCACAGACCGGCGTGGCCGCCGCGTTCAAAGATCCCGTTGTCACTGCGACCGATTTCCTAAGTGGCGGGGCGCGAGTCGATAAAGGCACGCAGATTCTGCTCGTCGAAAAATATCGCGAACTCGTTCGCAACGGGTCGCCACTGCCGAGTTTCGCCGACGTCGGCTTCCGCTCGTTCTCGCAATTCGACGAAGACGGCATTTTGCTGTTTCTCTTCGCCGTGATCGGTACGACGAACCGCGAAGCGATTGAAATCTGTAGCGGCGTCGGCTACGAGTGCAACTGCGCCAATCTCGCCATCCATCACGGTTGGGAAACGCTAATGATCGACGGCAGCGAATCGAACAACGCGATCGCCCGTCAGTTCTACACTCAGCGTTCCGATACGCAGATTTCCATCCCGAAATTGTTGCACGCCTGGATCGAACCCGAAACGATCGATGATCTGATTACCTCGAACGGCTTCCGCGGCGAAGTCGATCTGCTGACGATCGACCTCGATGGCGTCGATTACTGGATCTGGAAGAACATTACGAGCATTAACCCGCGGGTGGTGGTCACCGAATATCAACCGTGGTTCGGCCCGAACGAACCTTACACCGTTAAGAACATCAAGGGATATTTTTACCCGGACTATGCCGAAACCAAAATGGGGTACTGCGGCTGTTCGCTGTCCGCACACGTCAAACTCGCCCAAGAAAAGGGCTACCGCCTGATCGGTTGCAACCGCAACCAGCTCAACGCTGTGTTCTTGCGGAACGACATCGCACCGGAACTCTTCCCAGAAGTCTCCGAGCAAAGTTGCTTGAATAGTCGCCGTATCACCGAAATGACGAACTGGATTCGCCCGATGGTTCAGAAGCAGATCGACGCAGGCGATTGGGAACTCGTGTAACGGCATCTTGGTTTCCGTCGCCCGAACGTCTACAGTATTGGTGTCACGCCAGGGGTGCCGACTTCGTAGGAGTTGGCTGAGAACAAACCCTTAGAACCTGACCCGGATTCTGCCGGGTGAGGAAGGCGACTTCGGAAATGCGGAATTGGGAACTGGGAATGCAGAGTTTTCAGTCACATTTCGCTAAGGCATTTTGTAACTATCCCATGACACAACTCGAATCGGCCCGTGGGGGCACCATTACGCCAGAGATGGCATTCGTCGCCAAACGCGAAGATTTGTCGCCGGAACTTATCCGCTCCGAGGTTGCGCGCGGCCGGATGGTCATCCCCGCGAACATTAACCACCTGAAGGGCCGCCTCGAACCGATGTGCATCGGCGTGGCGTCGCTTTGTAAAATCAACGCCAACATCGGCAACAGCGCCGTCACGGGCAAAGTCGAAGACGAACTCGAGAAGTTACACACCGCCGTCCACCTCGGTTCGGACACCGTGATGGACTTGTCCACGGGCGGAAACATCGACGGTATCCGCCAGGCCCTGATCGAGGCATCGACCGTGCCGATCGGTACCGTGCCGATCTACCAGATCATTCAGAACGTCAAGGATCCGAAGGACATCACGATCCAGATGATGCTCGACATGGTCGAGCAACAAGCGAAACAGGGCGTCGATTACATGACGATCCACGCGGGGGTGTTGCTCGAACACGTGCCGCTGACGCGGGACCGGGTAACGGGGATCGTCAGCCGCGGCGGGGCGCTGATGGCGGCATGGATGATCGGCCACCACAAACAAAACCCGTGGTACACGCACTTCGACGAAGTTTGCGAAATCATGCGGGCGTACGATGTGACGTTCAGCCTCGGCGACGGGCTTCGCCCCGGTTGCCTCGCAGATGCCAACGATGCGGCGCAGTTTGCGGAACTGAAAACGCTCGGTGAATTGACGCTCAAAGCTTGGGGACACGGCTGCCAGGTTATGGTCGAAGGGCCGGGACACATCCCGATGCACCTTGTGAAAATGAACATCGAAAAGGAACGCGAACTGTGCCACGAGGCCCCGTTCTACGTGCTCGGGCCTCTGGTGACCGACATTGCACCGGGTTACGACCATATTACGAGCGCCATCGGTGCCGCCCTCGCTGCCGAGGCGGGCGCAGCGATGCTTTGCTACGTGACACCGAAGGAACACCTCGGCCTGCCTAATAAGGATGATGTGCGCCAAGGCGTGATCGCATACAAGATCGCCGCCCACGCCGGCGACATCGCGCGAGGCCGCAAGAACGTGCGAAAACGCGACGACGCGCTGTCGAAGGCCCGCTTCGAGTTCGACTGGAATCTTCAGTTTGAACTGAGCCTCGACCCCGAAACCGCTCGCCGAATGCACGACGAAACGCTCCCGCAAGACGTCTTCAAAAGCGCGAAGTTTTGCAGTATGTGCGGGCCGAAGTTTTGCTCGATGCGGATCACCCAAGACGTGCGTAAGATGGCCGAAGACGCATCGCGCGTGTCGCTAGGCTTAGCGACCGTCGGTAACGCATCGTAACCGAAGTGCGGATTCAGCGAAGCGGAATGGGTGTAGCAGGCATTCTTGGAGTTTGCGAATCGAGTAGGCGTCACATTTGTTCAACATGCGAGGATCCGCTCCCAGTAGGCGTCCCATTGGCCCTTCTCGCCTCGGTACAACGCTCGCACGTGGCACAGCGCGTGCGAGCCCGACTCGCTCCAGCGCATTCCCGTGCCTTTTAGCCGCGCATTCACCACCGTCTTGCACGCACTCTCAATGGCACCGCTGCCTATGAACCAACCGTTGGCTTCATAACTCGGATAGTCCATCCGATGAGATTGATTCCGAAAGTAACCCAACACCTCATTCCGCACAATCGACGACGCTTTCGACGGCGGCCAGTCCCACTTCTCCCACACCGCGAGCATTGCCGCACCGCCCTCGTCCCGCAAAAATCGCGACCACGACTTCGCCTGCTCCAACGCCTTCCCCTCATCGTTCGGATGCAATGCCTTCGCCAGCTTCGACACGTACTCCGATGCATGGAAGAAATCCAGAATCACCGCGTTCACACGAGGAAAATTTACAGTCAGAAACGGTTCCAGACCCGAACCGCCATCGCTCAAGGCCACCCACACCTCGGCGTCGTCCAGGCCGACCGCCGCACCTTGTTTCCGCAGCAGCGGACCCATCTCGGCCAGCGGATACAACCCACTCACGTATCGAGCCTGCATCGTCGCGCCGGGCTTCGGAAGAGAATCGACGACGCGCTCGCGATCCGGCAACGGGTTCAGAATCATCCCCACATACGCCATCCGTCCATCCGCTTTTTCGCCTCGAATTCCCTGTTGCGGAACGCCCGTCGCATCGATTTCAATGTAGCCCACCGTCTGTCCGTTCGCGTCGCGATGCCAGTCCCACGGTTGCTTGCCGCCAAAGACGCGACCCGCCTGAAGATGCTCCGCAATCCGTTCGCCCGCCGCCTCCGTCGTGCGTTCTACCGTCGATTCGCTCAGGTGAATTCCCTACGCTTCCTGTAACAACTCCGCCGCCTCGTCGAAACTGTCCGCGTTCACGCCGCAAAGCGTGGCGAGCCGTTCGACGCCCGGTGACATCCGGCGGTCGGTCAACCCCATGCGATCGTCCCACGGGCACGATCCCTTCCCGCACACGCGGCAGTAGTAGTAAGCCCGATGGCAACGGACGTTCCCGCCGACGCTCAAGACCGCTTTTTGGCGGTAGTCGTGGAAGCCGGCGGTGCTTTTGCAGTTGGGGCAATCGATGCCGGAACCGACGTAGCCACTTTTTTTTCGAGGCGTTCTTCGAGGGCATGGCCGAGAATCGACAGGAGCCGATCCCGGAGTTAAAGTTCGGTTTTGCCGAAGAGTTTTTCGTCAGGCGTGGCCACGAGTTGTCGGGCCATCTCGAGGATGGCATCGGCGGATCGCGTACGAATGCGCGCGGCGAGTTCTTGGGCCTTCGCTTCGAGTTCGGGTGTCAGCGGTTGAGACATGGCGGGCTCCTACCAAAAGGGAATTTCCTCTCCGCAGTCAAAACTACGCCGAAGTG
>Ga0105049_10004753_pt1 | contig 15925 bp, 11 predicted proteins | sample MAT06_FD_78087 | JGI IMG/M metagenome (GOLD analysis project Ga0105049, IMG submission 78087) | Freshwater microbial communities from Lake Fryxell liftoff mats and glacier meltwater in Antarctica - MAT-06 | ecosystem: Environmental > Aquatic > Freshwater > Ice > Liftoff microbial mat | place... | reverse complement strand
GCGAACGGCCACGCGGACGAGACTCACTTCCTCGATCCCGTTTCCGAAGTGCTCGAACGGGGCCAATCGCCGGGCATGGCGATGCTGGCGGACCGCCCATTGAACGGCTCGCACGTCCTCCGCAAACTCGAGTATTAGCCGGTCTGAGCCCGAATGAGAGAGAGGTCTTCACCTAAAACCTCACGCTCGTTCGGGCTCAGACAGGAGATCAAGTTTGGACAATAATTGTCTGGACAACTAATTCTCCATCGGTTACATTTCTGGCATGGGCACCGCTACGCCGAAACGAACGTCGAAAAGCACCCGCTTCGATTCCCGCCAACAAGAGGCGTACCTCGCCCTTTGGCGCACCTACGACCGCTTGCGGGCGTTCGAAGACGATCTGTTCGCTCGCTGGGATTTGACCGCTCAACAGTACAACGTGCTCCGGCTTTTGCACTCCTCGCACCCGGTCGCAGTGCCGACGCTGAGCCTCGTGGCCCGCATGGTTTCGCGAGCCCCGGATGTGACGCGGATGCTGGACAAGCTCGAAACAGCGGAGCGAATCGCACGCACCCGCTCGCTCGCAGACCGGCGAGCGGTGCTGGTGGGCCTCACCGAATCCGGTCTGGCATTGCTCGATGAAATCGCCGAGCCCCTGCGGGAATGCCACGAGAAGCAACTCGGGCACCTCTCCGCAACCGAACTGAGTTCGTTGATCGCCCTGTTGAAAGTGGCTCGTGGACCGCACGAAACCGCCGAAAGCGTATGGCGATGAGTATAACCGAGACGCCGACGAAACCGTTCGCAGCTTCGACCGGTTCCCGCGCCGCGTGGATCGGAACGGCCATTTACATCGCCATGCTGCTCGCGGGCATTGGCCTTTTCGTCCTAATCCGCGGCGTCGGCGAAGGACTGACGGCGGCGGAAGCCCCTCCGGACGCGGTCCTCAAAGGGCCGGGATCAAAGGGGCAAGTCGATGTCATCCGCCACGTCCTCCTCACGCTCGCGGCCGTGATCGGCGTTGGGTTTCTACTCGGTCGCGTTTGTCGTGCGGTCGGCCAACCGCCCGTCATCGGCGAGGTCCTTGCGGGCATCTTGTTGGGGCCGTCGTTGCTCGGGGCGATCTCCCCAGACGCGATGCACGCTTTAATTCCCTCCGCGGCGGAGGATCCGAAGGGGCAAGTCTCCGTGGCGCTCAAAGCGGTCGCGCAACTCGGCATCATCCTCTACATGTTCCTCGTCGGCCTGGAACTGGACGCCGGGCGGTTGCGCAAGAAAGCCCATGCCGCCGTGGCCGTGTCGCACACCAGCATCGTCGTCCCGTTCGTGCTCGGGGCCGCGCTCGCCCTTTGGCTGTACCCCCTGCTCTCCCACCGCGGCGTGCCCTTCTCCGGCTTCGCCTTGTTCCTCGGGGCCGCCCTCGCAGTCACCGCGTTCCCCGTCCTCGCCCGCATCCTCACGGATCGCGGAATGGAGAAAACCGACCTCGGCGTGCTCGCTCTGGGGTGCGCCGCAGCGGACGACGTGACGGCGTGGTGCCTGCTGGCGTTCGTCGTCGGTGCAACTCAGTCCGAAGTTGCCGACGCCGCGGGCGTTCTGGCGGGTGCGGCGATTTTCATCGCGCTCATGTTTCTCCTGGTCCGTCCCGTGCTCAGACGGTTCGCCCGCAAGTTGGACGCGACCCCGGGTCCGGTTCCGCAGGGTGCCATCGCCGGGGCGTTCTTGCTGTTGCTGGTGTCCGCGTTGACCACGGAAATGATCGGGATTCACGCCGTGTTCGGGGCGTTCCTGCTCGGTGCGTTCATCCCGCACGATTCCCGGCTGTCGGCCGATTTGGGGGCGAAGTTGAAGGGACCGGTCATCACGCTGCTGCTGCCCGCGTTCTTCGCATCGACGGGAATGAAGACCGAAATTGGCCTTTTAAACACGGCGAATGACTGGCTGATTTGCCTGGCGATCATCGCCGTCGCCACGCTCGGGAAGTTCGGCGGCAGCTTGATCGCCGCACGGCTCACGGGGCACACCTGGCGAGAAGCCGCTGCGGTCGGGGCGCTGATGAACACCCGCGGGTTGATGGGCATCATCGTGATCGACATCGGCCTCGACCTCGGAGTGATCTCGCCGACGCTGTTCACCATGATGGTCATCATGGCGCTGGTCACGACCGCGGCGACGGCGCCCATGCTGAGTTGGACTTATCGAGGAGACCGGGACCGATATTAGCCCCTCAACCGCCGGAACAGCCACAGGCCCAACAGCAGCGTTCCGCCCGCGAGCGCGACGATCAGGCCGCAGCCGATCAACGCGTAGATCGGCTTGCCCGAATCGTCGTTGACGTAGACCGTGTTCGTGTAGATCGTCGGCGGGCGTTCGACCTCGACCTGATTGTCCGATTTCGAGAAGTAGACTTCGTCGGTCGCGGGCCGCGGCGACGAACGATCCTCGAACTCGCTCAATCGCCACTTCTGTTCGCTCGAATTTGCCGGTGGAAGCTTGATATTGGCCCATGAGTTGGTGGCTTGAACCGTGTCGAGCGGCTTGGACCAAACCGTTTGTCCAGGCCACGCCGGACCGTTGCCGATCTTGCCTTCGTAGTGCGCGTCCGCAAGGACGAAGAGCCGCAGGAGCCGACTGCGCTGCGGGGTCGCAGTCGGGCTTTCCACGAGCGGTTCGCGGTACGGGTAGAAGGGTCGTTCCGTTTTGAACGACATTCGCACGGCACTGGAGCGGATGGTTTGGGGGCCGGCGTTCGGCACGTTCGCCGCGATCTTGAACGCGGTGATGATCCACTTCAACTGGGTATAAACGTCGAGCCATTTTTCGAGTTCCGGGCGGGCGTCGTAACCGTTATCCGAGAGCCATTTCCTCAGCACCGCCCCGTCGGTCGCTTTCAGCACGACCGCGTCGAAATCGCCGACCCGCTTCTTGTCGAGTACCTCGACGCTCGGGCCTTTGGGTGCCATCTCATTCGCCGCACCGGCGGACGATTTGGGGGCCGAGGACATCGCTCCGCACCCGCCGCTGGAACGGACTTTCACCGTCTCGGTGCGAAATTCGATCTTCGGCGCCGTGATCGTACTCAAGCTCGTGAAGACTCCGGGCTCCACTTCACCGAGTTCCGGTTGCGTGGGCGTCGGCACCAGGAAACCGAACTCCGACGAGGTCGAGGCGAACGTGGCGGTACGGACGAAGTGCTCGGTTTTGGTTTGCGAATCCCATACGATCAACGCGGTCTCGTCCGCGACATCGACGGAGTACCCACCCTTTATGGGCGCGATGGCACAGGCGGCGATGGGCGTCGGTGTTTCGATCAAGGGAATGACGAAGGCCGTGATTGCGACGAGGGGGATCAAGCAGTGCGCACGCATCGAAAGCTCCTCGAACGAGGTGTCATTCGTTCATACGCAGCGGTACGAAGACCGGTTCGTGGTCCGCGTCCGAACCGTGACAACCGTGGGCGACGAGGAGAAACGCGGACAGCGCCAGCAGTATCCAGCCGGTCGAGAAGACTCGGCGAGCGGCAATCGGCTGTTCCTGAATCACTTCGGCGTCCCCAAGTGCGCGGTCAGGAACTTCGCGGCGGTGGCGCTGGTCGCCAGGCTGTCGTCGCCGCCCCAGCCGTGGCCGCGGCCTTTGAGGATGACGAGTTCGCTTTCGACGCCCGCTTCCTTGAGCTTCGCGTGCAGCCGTTCGGAGTGGATCGTGGGGACGATGAAGTCCGCGTTGCCGTGGAAGATCAAGAACGGGGGGGCGTTTTTCGTGACGTGGTAAAGGGGCGATGCTTGCTTGTAGAGCGCCGGATTGTCCTTCGCTCGTGCGCCCATCCAGGGTACGAGCCCGGCCTTCTCGACGCCCGGCGTATCCGCGTAAAGGCTGATGTCCGTGGGCCCGAAGAAATCGATCACGCACTGCACGCGGCTCGATTGTTCGGGGTACAGCTTGCCGTCGAGTTCGGGGTCCGATTCCGCCATACCTGCGAGGGCCGCGAGGTGCCCGCCCGCGGAGAAGCCCATCACTGCGAATCGCTTCGGGTCGATATTGTAATCCTTCGCGTTCGCTTTCAGGAATCGGATCGCCGTGCGGACATCCTGGATTTGCGCCGGGAATCGGTGTTTGGGAGCGAGGCGATAACTCACGCTCACACTGACGAACCCGTGGGCGGCGAAGACGTCCAGCAAGCTCTTGCCCCGCTCGCCCGTGTCGATCCACGAGGGCGTGGAGAGGTCTTTCCGGCTACCCGCGGACCACGCCCCGCCGTGCAGTAGCACAACACAGGGCAACGGCGCGTCGCCTTTCGGCGCGAGCAAATCGAGTTGGAGCTTTTGCCCATCGATGGTGGCGTAGACGATGTCGTTCTTCGCGAGCCGTTCCGCGGCCGAGGCGATTGCGGGCACAATCATTATTGCAACGAGGGCAAGGCGATACATTCGAGGAGTTCCGCAGTGGTACGGTAAGACTGAATCTTACCCATCGTTCGCACGAGGAGCAAATAATAGTCCAATATGCGAAGCCGCTAGCGGCTTTGCGTCATCCCTTCGCGACACCACTCCGAATATATCTCAGGGCCAATCCGAGCATCGAGAAGTGCCTCGCCGCGGTCAGGGTCATTACCTCGTGCTGGTTCAAAGTCACGGCGAAGAGGAACACGCCCGTGGGGTGACCGTCTTCGGGTATTGGATCGGTTTCGATCATTTCGCCGTAGACAGCCCCATAGCGGACGTCGAAGCTGATCGCGATGTTCTTCCCCTGGCGAGCAGCCGCGACGGCCTTGTCGAACGTGGGCCAGTGTTCGAACAGTTCGAGCGCGAGAGCCTTCCAGATTTCCTTCTGCGGTGCGATGTCCGGCCGGCCGCGGGCGTCCGTGACCGTGTGAATCCCCGGCAAGCGGTTGAGCCCGCGGAGGATGGCCCGGTCGTCCGATCCCTCCGCGACGACTTCGAGTTTGCCGCCGCGAACCTCGCAGAGGATGGCGTAATCGAGCCCGCCTTTCCAGCGCGCGTAGTGCCGCAGGGCTCGGCGGTATTCTTTGATCAAGTCTTTCGGGTTCGCGTTGAACGTCTGCGGGGCGCGAGGAAGGAACCACCAGCACCAGACCGCGACCATCATGATCGCGAGGCCGAAGACCAGGAACGACACGGCCCCGACGACCTCGGGCTTGGCCTTTTCTTCGGAGACCAATTCGCGGAGCAGTCCGAGGTGGTTTGTGTGGTACTTGTAAGTGGCGTGCAGAAGCGAAGAGTAGGCCCCGCCGAACATGGCGAGAGAGAGCCACGGGATGTACCTTCGGCCCGGGTTGATCCACTCGACGAGGGGCCGGCCACTGCCGAAGGAAATGAGGTAGTTGAACGCCACGTAAACGAGCGCCGCGTAGCCGGTGGCTTGGAGCAAATCGTTCATCGGTCTACTCAATCATCGACCATTTCGGCCGTGATGTTCGCGTTCGTGTAGACGTTCTGCACGTCGTCGTTGTTGTCCAACACGTCGATGAGGCGGAGGATTCGCTTGCCGGTTTCGACATCGACATCCACTTGGGTCTTCGCGAGATTGCGCACGTCCGCTTCGTCCGCGACGATCCCCGCGGCGATCAACTTTTCTTGGACGCCCACGAACTTGCTCGCGTCGCAGGTCACTTCGAAAACGGCGTCCACGCGGTTGAAATCGTCCGCCTCGGCTTCGAGGGCCGCTGTCATCACCGCGTCTTCGTCCGGGAACTTCTTGGCGCTGATGACGAAGAGGCCCTTGCGCTCGAAGAGGTAGCCGACGCAACCGGGCGTGCCGATGTTGCCGCCGCCCTTTTCGAAAGCCGTGCGGACTTCGCCGCCCGTGCGGTTGCGGTTGTCCGTCATCGCCTCGACGAGGATGGCTACGCCGCCGGGACCGTAGCCTTCGTAGTTGATTTCGTCGAGCGTCTCGCCCGCGAGTTCGCCCGTGCCCTTTTTGACGGCGCGTTCGATGTTGTCCCGTGGCATCGAAACGGAGCGGGCCTTATCGATGGCGTAGCGGAGCCGGAGGTTCGTGTCCGGGTCGCCGCCGCCATTGCGCGCCGCGATGATGATGTACCGGCTCAACTTGCTGAAAAGCTTCGCCCGCTGGGCATCTTGCTTGCCCTTGCGGACGGCGATGTTCGCTGAGTGAGAATGCCCGGCCATACCTGGTCTCCGTCCTGCGGTTCACTTCGGGTTACAGTATAGTGGCTGGCATTGCGAGTGAAACCGGAACCGCGGTGGATGGGTAGTTCCTCGCACCGTTCCCCATCGAATCGGGACTTGCCATGCGTACCTGCGTAGCCCTTCTTTCACTGTCACTCCTCTCAAGTGGCGCAATCGCCAACGATCTCGCTTCATTGCGACTGATGGACACCACCGGGACAGTCCACAATCTCGGCAAATCGAGAAGCACGAAAGCCATCGCCATCGTGTTCCTCAAGCCCGATTGCCCCATCTGCCAGCGATACGCCCCGACGCTCAACCGCCTCGCCGAGGCCCGCGGACCAAACGTCGAGTTCTACGGCGTGTTCTCCGGCACGAACGTGTCGCGAGCCGAGGCGGTTGCCTACGCCGCGGATTACAAACTCGCCTTCCCCGTCCTCTTCGATGGATCGAGCGAATTGGCGAAGCGATTGAAGCCCTCGCACAATCCCGAAGCGTTCGTGTTCGCACCGACGGGCGAGGTCGTCTACCGTGGCCGAATCGACGACTGGTACTTGAGCCCAGGCAAGTCCCGCAGCGTGGTGACGGAGCACAACCTGAAGGACGCGATTGCCGCATTGGTGGCGGGAAAACCCATCGAACACACGAGCACGAAACCCGTCGGATGCATTGTCGAAGACAAACCGGCAGCGGATAAGAAGGTAACTTTCAACCGCCACATCGCGCCGATCGTTTACTCGCAGTGCGCGACCTGCCACCGGCCCGGTGAAGTCGCCCCGTTCAGCTTGCTGAGCTATACCGACGCCGCGAAGAGGGCCAAGCAGATCGCCGCGGTCGTGGGCGACCGCACGATGCCGCCGTGGAAAGCGGAACCGAACTACGGCCACTTCCGAGACGAGAAACTCCTCGGCGCGTCCGAGATTCGATTGATACAAGCCTGGGCCGCGGCGGGGGCACCCGAGGGCGACGCTCAGGACAAACTCGCCCCGCCGAAGTTCCCCGAGGGCTGGCAACTCGGTAAGCCGGACCTCATCATCAAGATGACCGAAGCGTTCCACGTCCCCGCGGACGGTCCGGACATTCAGCAGAATTTCGTGATCCCGATCGATGTCGTTTCGGACAAAATGGTCGGCACGATCGAGTTCCGCCCCGGCAATCGCCGCATCGTTCACCATGCAATCTGCTACCTCGATTCGAACAAAGCCGCCCGGAAGTTGGATGACGCTTATCCTGGCCCCGGCTACTCGATGAAGCAGATCGGTCTCGGCTTCTTCCCCACCGGCGGCCTCGGCGGCTGGGCACCGGGCTCGATCCCGCGATTCTTACCCGAGGGCATGGGCCGCTACCTGGCCAAGGGCTCGGATGCGGTTTTGCAGATTCATTACCACCCGAACGGCAAAGCCGAGGCCGATCAGTCTGAAGTTGGCGTTTACTTCGTCCGCAAGCCGGCGCTCAAACCCGTCGGCGGAATCAGCCTCGAAAACTGGGCCATCGACATTCCGCCCGGCGAGAAAAACTACTTCCGCACCGGCGAGTTCACGCTCACCAGCGACGCAACGTTCGTCGGCGTCGCCCCGCACATGCACTTGCTCGGCAAGGAAATGAAAGCCTGGGCCGAACTGCCCGACGGCAAAACGGTGCCGCTCGTCCACGTCAAAAAGTGGGACTTCAACTGGCAGGACTACTACCTCTACCGCGAGCCGTTGAACCTGCCGAAGGGCACGAAACTGAAGCTCGAAGCCACGTTCGACAACTCCGCGGACAACCCCTCGAACCCGAACAAGCCGCCCAAGCGCATCACCTGGGGCGAAGGCACGGCGGATGAAATGGCCCTTTGCATTTTCGAAGTGACCTGCCCGACCGTGCCCGATTTGCTGAAACTGATCATGGACGACCTCGCCAACCGCAAGATCTTCGAGCGAGTCGCAGCCAGCGGCGCGTCCGGTAGGAAGTGAAGAAAGAACTCACGCAGAGGCGCAAAGCCGCAGAGTATTTAATGATTTCAATCTCTGCGTCTTTGCGCCTCTGCGTGAGAAAATGAATCTACAGTGTGAGACTTGTTATGCCTTACTGGGTCCACGGAACGGATAACGAAACGGGCGAACCGGCCGAGATGCTGAGCGACGCCGAGACGCAAGGTGCCGCAATTGAACAAGCCCTCGACCAGGGCATCCGCGCCGAACGAATAATGAAGGCAGCGGACCCCCGGCGAGCGAAGCGCGAAGCCGTCACCATTCGCCGCCCCGGCCTCGTCGGCGGCCTATTGATCGGCACCGCCATCGGAATGCTCGTCGCCGTCCTCTGGGGCGACGTGGCCCTGTGGGTCGATAAAAACTCCGACGGCGTCCTCGCGGCGGCGATGTACTTGAGCCTGCCGGCGGTGCTGCTCACGCTCGGGTGCCAGCATCTTTGGCGGGGTCAAGATCTGGAGGAATCGTCAAACGTTTAGCCCTCAGTGAACATGCTGAGGTAATCGGCCTGCCAGCAGAGTTCAACGCATAGTTTGCGATGCTCGGCATCTGGGCATATATGAATTATTAAAATAGCATCGAACCTTTGGGTGGACGTCACTATCATTTCTTTGTTGTTTTTGATCCACTTTGAGCTGACCCATGGCCACACCTTCCTTAGCCCGCAATTTTTACGATCAAATCGTGAACAACCCAGACCCTTTCATGGCAATCCGACGACTGGTTAACTCCAATCCACCAACCCTTGAGTCCGATCATTTCGACTGCAAACTTGAGCACCAAGATCAAAAGCAACGAGAGAAAAAATCGAAGGAATTATGGTCAGAAGTTCTGGGCGGATTCGCAAATGGCGGGGGAGGAGTACTAATTTGGGGCTTAGACGCGCGAAAGCACAAGATCGACGGTCGAGAAATTGATGCCGTTTGTGGAGAAGAGTTGATTGCGAATCCTCGCGCACTTGAGGCTCGACTTCGCGAGTTACAGCGTCAGGCAACGGATCCTCCACTCGGCGGCGTTGAGATCATGGCCATCCCAGTTCAAGATGACGATTCGAAGGGATTCGTTATCTGCTTTATTCCAGACGGCCCATTCAAACCTTATCGTAGTGAACAAGCCGGCCAGCAATATTACATACGGGCGGGGGACACCACTCAAGTAATGCCCAGATCAGTCCTCTCGGCGATGTTTTTCCCACGTTACAATGCAGTCTTTAACGTCCGAACCGAATTAACATACAAACAGTACTGTAGACCTGGGTCTGCCGGATCACGACATGGATATCCAGTGAGTTCTTCAGATGAAATAACGTGCCTGATGGAACTGAGCAATCAAGGCACCGCGACTGCAAGAGGAATATTTGGTCGTCTTAGATGGCGAATACCGGGGGAAAAAGAGAATTTCAAGGTAATCGGTGGAGATTGCTGGTCGAATGGCGACAGTGAGTGTTCGTTTATGCGTTCGTTCCCAATCCATCCCGGAATGGGTGCAATAATACTTTCCGCTTCTTGGAGAATTGAACATAAGATCATCGATCAAAACGCGAATCGTGGTTTTGTGTTCGGTGATACACCACCGAGCATTGGACTGTCAGTTTTTTGCGAAAACCATCAACCCCAGACAATTACATTGCAGTTCGATTTGAAAGAACTAGTGACAAATGAGAAACTCGAATTGGTATCCGCGGCCGACTCTTGATCCAATAATCAGTTTCCACAGCACGATTTTTGAATTCATATACTCCATGTCATGTCTACCCTCGAACTCCGCCAAATCTCGAAAACATTCCCCGGTAATCCCCCCGCGCTCAAGCAGATAAACCTGGCCATCCCCGCCGGTTCCCGCCTCGCCCTCCTTGGCCCCAGCGGGTCGGGGAAGAGCACCTTGCTCCGTCTGATCGCGGGGCTTGAAACGCCGGACTCAGGCGAAATCCTCCTCAATGGTGAGCTCGTCAATCGCCGGCCGCCGCATGGGCGGGGGGTCGCGTTCCTGCCGCAGAGGGTGGCGCTGTATCCGCATTTGAATGTCGAGCAGAATCTGGCGATTGCGGGGGCAGCTCGCATACCTGAGACGCTTGCGGCTTTGCGCTTGGTCGAACTCCAAAAGCGGTTTCCCCACGAACTCTCCGGGGGCGAGCGGCAGCGGGTGGGGTTGGGGAAAATGCTCTGTCGGAATGCCCCGATCTGGTTGCTGGACGAGCCGTATAGTGCGCTCGATCCTGCCTTCCGGGCGGAATTCCGGTGCGATATGCACTTGCTACTGGCCCGGTCGAACGCCACAATACTGATGGTCACTCACGACCCGACAGACGCTTTCGCTCTGGGCGGCCGCGTCGGTGTGCTGGGGAATGGGGTTTTGCAACAACTCGGCACCGCCGAGGAATTGCAGGCCCGCCCGGCAAACCGATTTATCGCGGCAAGCCTTGGGCGATTTGGCTTTCTGGAGGGTCGTTCGAGTGGCGGCGAGCACCCCGCAACGTTCGTTTCGGAGTGCGGGTCGGTGACGAGCCCCCTCCCCGCGGAAATCGCGCGGCAGGTCTCGGCTTCGACCCCCAATCTGACGCTCGGCATCAGGCCCGAAGACGTGCTGATCGGATCGCCCGAGCATTCCCAAAAACCTCCGGGTTGGGCGGAGTGGTCCGGGTGGCCCGTCGTCTTCGCCGAACCGGTCGGCAGCGGGTGGTGGGTCACGGTGGCCCGGGGTAAATCCCGGCTCGTCGTGAACTGGCCAACCGGTTCGCCGCCCCCGGTCGGCGCGAAACTCACCCTGCTGAGTGATCCCGATCGCTGGACCTGGTTCGACGGCACGGGCCGCCGCCTCGAGCCGCTCGCGGCTTCGCGGTAGGCGGCGAGTAGCGGGCGCGAAGCCGCAAGCGGCTAACTTTGCACCGGGAGAAGACTCATGGCGGTCGCGAAAAAAGAAAAGGTCAAGGAAGTTGCCGTCAAAAAGGACATCGGCAAGGAAATCCTCAAGCTCGTCGAGCTCATGCACGAGGAGAAGAAGATCTCCCGCGACGTGATCTTCGCCGGGATCGAAGCCGCCATCCAACTCGCCGCCGAGCGCCACTTCGGTGTGACGGAAGACTCCCCCGAAGATACGCCGGGGATTTTGGTCCGCCTCGACCGCTCCACGGGCGACATCACCGCCAAGCGCGGCGACGCCGACATCGATACCGAGACGCTCGGCCGCATCGCAGCCCAGTCCGCCAAGCAAGTGATGATTCAGAAGATCCGCGAAGCTGAATCGGATACGGTTTACAACGAGTACAACACCAAGAAGGGCGAACTGATCGTCGGGACCGTCCAGCGAGTGGACGCCGGAACTGCGATCGTTTCGCTCGGCAAAAGCGAAGCTCTCTTGCCCCGCAGCGAACAGATTCCCGGCGAATCGCACCACGTCGGCGAGCGCGTCAAAGCCGTGGTATTTGAAGTTCGCAAGTCCGGCCACCGCGTCAAAATCGTGCTTTCCCGAGCGCACCCAGACTTCGTGCGGTCGCTCTTCGACGAAGAAATTCCCGAGATCGAAGACCGCACGATCGACATTCGTGCCCTGGCCCGCGAGGCCGGCTACCGCTCGAAAGTCGCCGTGTCGAGCATCGACTTGAAAGTCGATTGCGTCGGAGCGTGCGTCGGCGTCCGCGGCAGCCGGATCAAGAACATCATCGAAGAACTCAACGGCGAGCGCATCGACATCGTCCGCTGGAACGACTCCCTGCAAGTGCTCATCCCGAACGCCTTACAACCGGCCCAAATTAGCGAAGTGTTCACGTATCCGCGGCTCGGCCGGGCGATCGTGCTCGTGCAAGACGATCAACTCTCTTTGGCCATCGGTCGCCGCGGGCAGAACGTCCGCCTCGCCTCGAAACTGGTGGGAATGGACATCGAGATCATGACCCACGACGAACTCGGCGAGGCTCTCGAACGGGCCGAGCGGTGGTTCGGTCAGATTCCGCACGTGACGGAAGAACACATTCAAAAAATGATCGAAGAAGGGTTCTTGTCGTACAACGAACTTACGTTCATCGACGCCGAAGAGTTGATGCTGTTCACGGACCTCAACGAAGAGCAGGCGACGGAAGTCATCGACTACGCGGAAGAGTACGCGGACCACATGGACCGCGCCGCGGAAGAAGAACGTCGGGCGAACGAGGAAGCGGCGGCAGCAGCAGCGGCTCAGGCCGAAGCGGACGAAGTTCAAGCCGAAGCCGAGGCGCTCGCCGCGAATCCGCCGATCGTCGAAGGCGAACCTTCCGAAGGGGCCGAGGTCTCTCAAGAGGGGGAAGTCTCCGAGGCGACTCCGGAACCGGTGGCGTACCACGAAGGTATGCCGAACGACGCTCAGGGGATCGAAGAAGCGCTGATCCACGAGGAACTGCGCACCGGGGAGGACGGCGAAATGACGACGAACGTGGATGAAAAGGGCACCGACGAGGCCTCGGCATGACCGCCGAGATGCCAGTTCCCCTGTTCATTGAGACTAACCGGGTTAGAATGGTTATCACGCCTATTTCGGCCGATTGGGCCGGAATGGGAGATTTGGGGTGTCGCGGACACCCCCCAAGGAGTGGCGCTTGTCGCAGACCAAAGAGACGAAAGAGCCGAAGGACGCCAAGGGCGATAAGAAGCCCCGCGTCTTTAACCTGGCTGCCGATTTGAAGTTGGATACGAAAATCGTCCTGGAGTTCTGCAAAGAGCTCGGCTTCACGAGCATCAAAAATCAGTTGAATGCGCTCGACCCGGAGCAAGTGGACGCTCTCAAAGATCGGGCCAAAAAAGGCGCTCCGAAGCCGAGTTCATCGGCCGCGACTTCCCTTCCCGCCGCCAAACCGGCGACCCCTCCCAAGCTGGACGTCAAGATTCCCACGCTGAGTAAACCCAAGCCCGTGGCTCCGTCGCCCGCTCCAATTCGTTCGGCACCCGTCGCCGTGGAGCCCTCGCGGCCCGCACCCGTCGCCGTCGAACCGCCGCGTCCGGCTCCGGTTGAACCCGTTCGGCCAGCGCCATTGCCGCCGCCGCGCCCGAACCGCGTGCCGAACATCGCGCCGCCGCCGGCCCCGGTCGCCGAAGCGCTGCCGAAGCCGGCCGCCATCGAAGCGCCGCCGGTTGTCGTCGATGTTCCGACTCCGGTCGTCGAAGCGGTTCAAGCGGTCGCACCGGTCGAGGAATCGCGTCCGGAACTCGTCGAAGCTGAGGCGCCTTCGACCTCCGCACCGACCGTAATTCTACCGGCCCCGTCCGCGCGGATGCCGAACCTTTTGCAGCGTCCCCTCACCCCGATGGGGTCGAACCGCCCGCAAATGCTCGGCGCTTCGGGCAAACCGAGCACGCCACCCGCACCGCGGCCCCCGGCTCCGAACCCTCCGCCGCCCCGACCTCTCGGCCAAGGTCCGCCTCGGTCCGCTCCGAACCCGGCTCCTCCGCCGAACCAATACACGCCTCGCCCCGGCGGCATGCCGCCCCGATCCGGTCCCGGCGGCGGGCCGCCCGGCGGAGCTCAGCGCGCCGGCGGGTTGCCTCCGCGATCCTCGACGGCGGGTGGACCTGCACGGCCGGGCGGAACCCCCGTTCGACCGGGTGGTCCGACCTTGCCCGCGAAGCCCGGCACGCTCGCCGCGGCCGCCGCTCAAGGCGCTTCGAAGCAGATCAAGCTTACGCCCGAGCAGATTCAACGGCTCCGCCAACTCGAACAGGCGCGCGGCAAAGTCGTCTTCGATAACGTCCACAAGGCGACCGCTCCCGCGGATGCGCCGCCGCCCGTTCGCCCCGGTCTTCCCGGCCCCGGCGGACTCGCGAGACCGAAGCCGATCGGCCCGCAAGATGCCGAACCCGAAGGCGGCGGCGGCGGCGGAGACGACGATCGCAAGGGCGCAGTCGGCCCCGGCGGCAAACGGCCCGGCGAAGTCGCCGGCCGCGATGCCCGCCACAAGGCTCGCCAAGACAAGGGCCGCCAGGGCGCGCCCATCATCAACCGCTCCTCGATCAATATCCAGGGCGGCCAGGTCGAAACCGTGGACGAGCGGTTCGGCTCGCGCCGCGGCCCGCGGGCAGCCCTCCTCCGCAAGCAGCAGCGCCGCCAGCAGGTGATCAAAAAGATCGAAGGTAAGGTCGATATCCTCCTCCCGATCACCGTGCGGACCCTCTCCGAAACGATCGGGATGAAGGCCGGCGAATTGATCCTCAAACTCAAGAACCTCACGAACTCGCTCTACACGATCAACTCGAACCTGGACTTCGAAACGGCCGAAGTGATCGCCATCGACAAGGGGATCGAGCTCGTCGCCAAGAAGCAAGCCGACGCCGAAGACGATCTGCTGGATTCGATCCGCAAGCGGGGCGAAACCGCGGACGACTCGAACCAGATCTTGCGCCCGCCGGTCGTCACGATCATGGGCCACGTGGACCACGGCAAAACGTCCCTTTTGGACAAGATCCGGCAAACCTACGGGCACGCCTCGGACGTGGTTTCGACCGAGCACGGCGGCATCACGCAAGTGCTGCGCGCGTGGCGAGTCGAGAAGGATTCCAAGTCGACGACCTTCTTGGACACCCCCGGCCACGAGGCGTTCACGAAGATGCGGGCCCGCGGGGCGAACGTCACGGACATCGCCGTGATCGTGGTTTCCGCGTCCGACGGCGTCATGCCCCAAACCGAAGAAGCCATCGCCCACGCGAAGGCGGCCGGGGTGGACATCATTGTCGCCATCAACAAGGTGGACTTGCCGGACGCAAACATCGACCGCACCCGGCGGATGCTCTACCAGTTGAACCTCTTGCCGGACAACATGGGCGGCGAAGTACCTTTCGTCGAGTGTTCGGCGAAGACGGGCAAGGGCATCGACGAACTGCTCGACAACATCGCCACGCTCGCGGAACTGGCCGAACTCAAGGCCGATCCCACCCACGCGGCCACGGGCACCTGCCTGGAAGCATACAAGGAAGGCGAACGCGGCGTGATCGCCACGCTGCTCGTCCAGGACGGTACGATCCACAAGGGCGATGTGCTCCTCTGCGGCTCCACGTTCGGCCGCGTTCGGGCAATGTACGACGACCTCGGTCGAGCCATCGAAGAAGCCGGCCCGAGCACACCGGTCAAGGTCATCGGACTCGACGAAGTCCCGGATGCGGACGACCCGTTCTACGTCGTGGACGACTTGGCGACTGCTCAAGAAATCGCCGAAAACCGTAAGGACCGTCGCCAGGAAGCGGCCCTCTCGAAGTTCAGCCCCGTGAGTTTGGACAAGCTCAAGGAAGCGAACTCGAAGGCGAAGATCACCGAACTCAAGGTCGTGCTCAAAGCCGAGGCCCGCGGGTCGGTCGAAGCGATCAAGAAGGAACTCGAAAAGCTCCTGCACGAGGAAGTCCGCGTTCGGTTACTGCACGCCGGGATCGGGGCCATCAACGAGTCGGACGTGACCCTGGCCCTCACCAGCCCGGACGATACGCTGGTCATCGGCTTCAACGTGACCGCGGACGACGCGGCCCTGCGGATCGCGGATGCCCGCGGCCTGAGCATCCGCGAGTACCAGATCATCTACAACCTCGTGGACGACGTGAAGGCGGCGCTCGAGGGCCGGCTCAAGCCGGTCGAAGAAGTCGTTCACTTGGGTCGTGCCGTCGTCCGCGAAGTCTTCAAGATTTCGAAGGTCGGCAGCATCGCCGGGTGCCACGTCACCAGCGGCGTCATCGAGCGGAACAACCGCATCCGCGTCATCCGCGACGGCACGGTGCTCTACCCGCCGGCCGAGAAGAACGCGGTCCTCGATTCGCTCAAGCGGTTCAAGGACGACGTCAAGGAAGTTCGCGAAGGGTTCGAGTGCGGCCTCAAGAT
>Ga0105049_10004747_pt1 | contig 15934 bp, 12 predicted proteins | sample MAT06_FD_78087 | JGI IMG/M metagenome (GOLD analysis project Ga0105049, IMG submission 78087) | Freshwater microbial communities from Lake Fryxell liftoff mats and glacier meltwater in Antarctica - MAT-06 | ecosystem: Environmental > Aquatic > Freshwater > Ice > Liftoff microbial mat | place... | reverse complement strand
GTAAGTTTTGTTCTTTTGCACTTTCAGCCAGAGCCCTGAAATCAGAAATAGTTCCCTCTGTGTCAGGATATTGAATGATAATCGCAAATAAATCAGGATTGGTTAAATCTGCTGAAAAAATATCCCCAACATGCACCTTTATTTGTAAAGGCTCAGACCTGAGATGAACGAGTTCAATGGTTTGAGGGTGGCATTTTTCAGAAACAAATATAGATTTTGCCTTTGCTTTTATTGCTGGTTTAACGGCATGCATTAAGTGAACAGCCTCAGCAACGGCAGTAGCTTCATCCAGGAGGGAGGCATTTGCAATTTCCATTTGGGTAAGATCCATCACCAAAGTCTGAAAATTGATAAGAGCCTCCATTCTACCCTGTGCTATTTCGGCTTGATAAGGTGTGTAGGCTGTGTACCAGGCTGGATTTTCAAGTACATTTCTTAAAATAGGATTTGGCGTGATCGTACCATAATAACCAGTCCCTATGAAAGACCTAAACAGTTTATTTTTGGCTCCCATAACTTTAAACTTAGCCAGGAACTCAACTTCCGACAAAGCATTTGGAATGGCTAAATTTTCTTTTAACCGAATTGCCGGGGGTACTACCTTTTCAATGAGTTCATCCAGAGATGAAACATTTAAGGTTTCTAACATTATTTTTGTTTGCTCGGCGTCTGGTCCGATATGTCTTGTGGCAAATGACTCTTTGTAAAAAGCCGGACTATTAGGCATGAATCTTGATTTAAAAATACTTTGCAAATATAATTTTTATACTTACATGAATACGATGATAAAAGTATAGATCGGGGTATTTTGTTATCAATCAATTTAATAAATTTTAATTTTTATTTAGAACATTCCTTTTGCAGTTATTACCTACTTTTGCTAATTAGTTTTACTGACAATTAATTAATATGTTTTCAACACTTTTATTTTTAGGAAACCTAGGTGCAGGAGAAATATTCCTGATAATCGCTTTGGTGGTTTTGCTTTTTGGTGCGAAGAAAATACCAGAACTAGCCAGAGGTATTGGCAAGGGAATCAGAGAGTTTAAAGATGCCACAAAAGATATAAAAGATACCATCGAAGAGGAATCCAAAAAGCCATCTTAATTCCATTTAGATTCATACTTTGAAAAATAATCGTCCTTTTTCTGAGGTACGAGCTGAAATTTTGCAGGGTAAAGTTTCGGTTTTGGACTTGGTGCTTCAACATTTATCAGCAGCCGAAGAGTTCAAAAATTTGAATGCATTTCTAGAGATTTTTTCAGAAGAAGCAGTTGAAAGAGCAAAAATTATAGACAAGAAAATTGCGTCAAAAACTGGGGGACGACTTGCAGGAATGATTTTAGGAATCAAAGATGTATTCTGTTATAAAGATCATAAGGTAAGCGCCGGGTCAAAAATTCTGTCTGGTTTTGAATCTCAATTTACTTCTACAGCTATTCAAAGATTGCTTGATGAAGATGCGATTATAATTGGCAGACAAAATTGTGATGAATTTGCTATGGGTTCCAGCAATGAAAATTCTGGTTATGGACCTGTTCTTAATTATATGGGAGAAAACAGAGTGCCTGGAGGTTCATCGGGAGGCTCTGCTGTTGGAGTTCAGGCTGGTATTTGTATGGCCTCAATTGCTTCAGATACAGGTGGTTCGATAAGGCAACCAGCTGCTTTTTGTGGTTTAGTTGGATTAAAACCAACGTATTCAAGAATTTCCAGAAGTGGCCTTGTCGCTTATGGTTCTTCTTTTGATTGTGTTGGACCTATAACAAGATCTGTTGAAGATGCAGCCTTATTGTTGGAGATAATGGCAGGAGAAGATCCAATGGATAGTACCAGTTCATCAAAAAGTGTTGATTCTTATTCTAAATTGGAAGATTCTGAAAAAAAATATACAATAGGATATTTAGGTTCGGCCCTTCATTCAGACGGGTTACAAAATGAGATTAAATTGGCTTATGAGCACTCTATAAATGTTTTAAAAGATGCAGGACATAAAGTGGAGTTGGTAGAACTTCCATGGCTGGACTATGTGCTTCCTGTTTATTATGTGTTGACTACCTCTGAATCAAGCAGTAATCTATCACGCTTTGACGGTATTCATTATGGCCATAGAAGTGAAAAAGCCAAAAATCTGGAAGAAGTTTATAAACTGTCCAGAACCGAAGCTTTTGGACCAGAAGTTCAACGTAGAATTATGCTTGGAACTTTTGCTTTGAGTGCGGATTATTATGAAGCATATTTTACCAAAGCACAACAAGTGAGGCGTTTAATTCAAAATTCAGCCATTGAAATTTTTAAAAAAGTTGATTTTTTGATTATGCCTACAACTCCAACAACTGCATTTAAGATTGGAGAAAAATCTACAAATCCATTATCTATGTATTTGGCTGATATTTTTACGGTTTGGGCAAATCTGGCCGGAATTCCAGCCGTAAATATTCCAGTTGGAATTGATAATGAAGGAATGCCAATCGGACTTCAGGTGCATGCCGATTTTTTTAAAGAAAAAGAAATGCTGCAGTTTGCAAATAACTGGAGCAAAATGATTTAACCTGTTTTATTTAGACAGAGATTTTCGAAAATGAGCAATATTTTACTCAAAGTGACTGGTATTTCCAGCTTGACAGATGCCCGATATTGTGCAGGAATGGGTGTTCAAAAACTTGGGATAACTTTCGATCAGAATGGAATTGGATCCATTAATCTGACTCAATTTTTCTCTATAAAAGCTTGGATTGAAGGCGTTTCATGGACAGGTACATATCAGGGAACAGATATTGAGATTTTTAAAAATCTAAGCGATCAATACGAAATATCCGAGTGGACAATTTCTCCAGATTTAATGCAATGTGATTTTGATTTCAGTCCTTTTAAAGTCTATTTGAAAGCAAATTCAATCAGCGATTTGAATTTTACTTATCAATCGCATATAGCTGGATTTGAAATTTCTGCTGATGGAGACTTATTTAAAGAAGGTTTAGAAAGTATAGGTTTAATTGTAGGAAAAAATCAGGAATTATATCTTGATAATGTTGCAAATGTTGAATTTATACTCAAGAACCATAAATTATTTCCAAATCTGGGTTATACGTTGGTTTCAGGAGAGGAGGAAAGACCGGGCTGGATGGATCTTTCTGATTTGCAGGATATGCTAGAACAATTAGAAGAAAGAAACTTAAATTAGAGAATTATTAAACTTAGGGAATTTGATTATTATTGGAATTAATCTTAACATGAGCATTACTTATAATTTAACATTTCTTCTCCTTTTTATTTTTAGTTGTGCGTCTGAGCAAAAAAATCCTGAACCAGGTATTCTATTTGAAAATACCTGGAATGTTGATTCAAGTTCTAAAGTAATTGAACTCAGAACTGAAATTTCTGTAAAATATCCAACTACTCCCGAAGGTTTGTATTGCAAATCCTGGCTGGCAGACCAAAAAGGGGACATTAAAAAAGCTATAAAAACAGTAGATTCTTTGGTAATTGGGTTTCCGGGTTTTGAGAAAGGTCTTTATTTAAGAGCGAATTTACGAGCCAAACAAGATGATAACAATGGTGCATTTTCAGATTTTGGTAAGGCAATAAAAAAGAATCCATCATTTTTTGAGGCGTATGTAAACAGGGGTTCGCTTCATTTTCAAACCAAGCATACAGATTTGGCCTTGAAGGATTTTCAAAAAGCAGATCAGCTCAAACCCAACCAGGCGCAGGTTTTGTTTAATATTGGTAATTCTTATATGGTTTTAGGTAAACCTGATGACGCTTACAGAAATTGGCAAAAATCGGATTCATTAGGCTTTGGAGAAGCAAAGTTGGCCTTGCTAAAATTCTTTAAAACGAATAAATAAATGCTGGTTAAAGAACAGATATTCACTGTTTTCCTTCTTCCTTTTCTTAATTTATTTCTTTGGGTTTTTTTAAAGAAAAGACCTAGTTTTCTATATCTGTTTCCAACCTTTTTATTATTGGTTTTCTGGGCATTTCTATTGATTAGAATTGAGAGTCCTGAAATCTGGTGTCTAAATTCCTGGTTGAAAATCGGAAACCTATTTTCGGTAGATCTTGTCTTAAACTTAAATTCAAGAGTTCTGTTTTTGGCAATCCTGAATGGGTCTATTGCTTTTTTTATCCAGATTTATTCTTTTGCCTACCTAGCTAAAAATGAAAACTTTGGATTTTATAACACCCTCATTTCAATGTTTTCTGCTGCGATGGCCTGGTTGTTTTTGGCGGGAAATTTCTTTACTCTATTACTTGGTTGGGAAATCGTTGGTCTTATTTCGTATTTGTTGGTTCAGTTTTGGTATGTAAAAGAGAGGGCTATTCAGGCTGGGCTTAGGGTATTGCTAATTAATAAGTTAGGAGATATTGCTTTAATTGCAGGCCTGGGTTTGTTGGTTTCGTTTGGATTTGGACCTGTTTTATTTGAACATACCATTTTTCCAACAGGGAGCGAAGTATTCTTTCAATCAAAAACAGGCAATATTGTCTGTCTCTTTCTTATTATTGCTGCTCTTGTGAAATCGGCTCAATTCCCCTTTAATGTTTGGTTAAAAGAAGCTATGCAAGGGCCAACTGCGGTTTCTGCTTTGCTACATTCAGCTACTATGGTTGTTGCTGGAATTTGGTTGCTAATTCAATTAAGCCCAATTCTTAGTGATGAAATGCAATGGTTTTTAGTTGTTGTTGGTGGTTTCACTTTGTTGATATCCAATGGAATTGCTATTTTTTCTTCTCATTTAAAAAGTACTTTGGCATTTTCTACCATGGCTCAATTGGGCTTGATGACTTTGGCAATTGGCTTGGGAAAATCAGATAGCGCTTTGCTTCATTTGGTTTCGCATGCGTTTTTTAAATCTTCTTTGTTTCTTGTTTGTGGCATTTTGATGTTGCAATTAAGTCAGCTAGGATTTGGTTCTTTGGAAAGTCAATATTTGGCAAATCTGCGAGGCATTTTAAAAAACAAACCCATTGTGAAGATTCCTTTTCTTTTTTGTCTTGCGGCTTTGGCTGGTTGGCCACTTACCTCAGGATTTATTTCCAAAGAAAGCATAATGCCTCAAATTTTTTTCGGAAATGATTCACCAAAGGATATTTTTGGTTTTGTTTTTTTGCAGGTTGGCATATTTGGAACTGCCTTTTATTCAACCAGAATAGCAATTATTACTTGTTTCAAATCCACAGAAACGAGTTTTGGTATTTCAAAAATATCCAAACTGCTTTCTATTCCAGTAATACTATTGTCTCTTGGCGGCGGTTTTTGGCTATTTGGATTTAATCCTTTTTCCTCCAATGGTTGGCTTTCATTTATTTTAAACGTGGATGGCCATTTTGTGATACCAGACTTTTTTGCCCTTGCTTTCGGTACATTTCTTGGGTATAGATTTTCGAAGCACGAGAATTGGCATGAAATTCCTGTTTCATCAAAAATTCTAAGTTTCATTTTGGATATTAAAAACCAGTTAATTCTATTTCAGTTTGGCTGGAAGTATTTGCTTCAATTGAGCAGATATTCTAACAATTTAGACCAAAAAGTGATTAACCGAACTTTAGATACTGGTTCAAAAGTGGTAGTTATTGGTGGGCATTTTACAAATTTTGTTGACAGAAAGTTGATTGACGGCTTGATAAACGGCTTGGTTTTGGTTATCAAATTTATTGGTGAAAACCTTTGGGAGCAATCCAGAAAAGCGCCTCAGAGTGTTGCTTTTGTGATCGTTTTTGTACTTTTTCTTATTATATATTTTTCAAATTAAGACATGATTAGCACTGAATATCAAAAGTTTATAACTGAGTCTCAAAATCAAAATCAATTTATAGTTGCAGATTTTAAGTTAAAAGAGTGGGCCGATGTGTTGCCTTATTTTGAACAACTTCATAAACGAGAGATCACAGGAACGGATGCTGTTTGGCAATGGCTCCTGGATAGGTCTGAATTGGATGCACTATTGGAAGAAGATTTGGCATGGCGATACATCAAAATGACTTGTAACACAGCAGACGAAGAAGCTGTAAAGTCTTATACTTATTTTATAGAAGAGATAGAACCACAGGTAGCAAAGTTTCAGAATGATCTGGATGTGAAACTGAACCAAACAGCTGATTTTGATTCTATTAATTTTGCAGGCGCAGACATTTTTCGAAAAAATGTAAAAAAGGATCTTGAAATATTCAGGGAAGAAAATATTCCCCTCCAAACTGAAATCCAGAATAAAGCGCAGGAATATGCGGCCATTTCAGGAGCGTTGACCATTGAATGGAGAGGGGAGGAGCTTACTATGCCGAGAGCTGGCATAATTTTGCAATCAACTGACAGAGAGGAGAGAAAGTTGGTTTATGAAAAAATTCAAAACCGAAGATTGCTTGATGCCGAAAAGTTGGAAGGTATTTTTTCGGATCTTGTAAAACTGAGACATGCAGTTTCGATTAATGCGGATTTTTCCAATTTCAGAGACTATATGTTTAAATCAATGGGGCGGTTTGATTACACGCCTGCTGATTGCAAAGTGTTTCATAAAGCTGTTGAAACGGCGGTGCTTCCATTGGTTCAAAAGTTAGCTGAAAGGCGAAAACAAAATCTGGGTTTAGACCTCTTGAAACCGTTTGATCTTGCTGTTGAAGAAAACGGAAAAGCTCCATTGAAAGCTTTTGAAGGTGGCGAAGATCTATTGAATAAAGGCAAAGAAGTATTTTCAAAACTAGATCCATTTTTAGGTAACTGCTTGAAAGCGATGGAAGAAAAGGGGCATTTTGATCTGGAATCGAGAAAAGGAAAAGCACCGGGTGGCTACAACTATCCATTGGACCAAACTGGATTTCCGTTCATATTTATGAATGCGAGCAGCAGTCTGCGGGATATGGTTACGTTGATGCATGAAGGCGGCCATGCGGTTCATAGCGTTGTTACCAGATTTTTGCCTTTGAGCTTTTTTAAACATACTTCTTCAGAAGTGGCCGAACTGGCCAGCATGAGTATGGAGCTGATGACGATGGATTATTGGGATGTGTATTTTCAAAATCCAGATGAATTAAAAAGAGCAAAAAAAGATCATTTGGTGCAAGTGATAGACACACTTCCATGGGTGGCAACAATTGATGCTTTTCAACATTGGCTTTATGAAAATCCGGAACATACGGTAGAAGAAAGGTCGCAGGCCTGGCTTGAAGTATCTGGCCGATTCTCTTCTGGGATGGTTGATTACACTGGATATGAGCATTTTAAAACCATAGCATGGCACAAGCAACTGCATCTTTTTGAGGTTCCATTTTATTATGTTGAATATGGAATGGCGCAACTTGGAGCAATCTCAGTTTGGAGAAATTATAAACAAAATCCTGAAAAGGCGCTAACACAATATTTGCAGGCGCTATCACTTGGCCACACTGCCGGAATACGGGAAGTATATGAAACAGCAGGTGTAAATTTTGATTTTTCGGAAGCCTACATCAGCGAACTGATGCAATTTGTGTGGGCGGAGATGGAGGGGCTTTAAAGGACGTTTGTAGTTATCCATTGTAAAACCTCTATCTTGCAATAGAGATGGTGAGCCAAAACAAACTTCTGCTTCTATGTTTTTTTCTGTTTTTTTGGAATAATGCCTTTTCCAAATCACTCACCGTTTATATATTTCTGTCCGAAACCTGCCCTATTTGTCAAAATATTAGCCCTGAGATCAAAAAACTAAATATGCTGCATGCTTCTGACAATATCCGTTTCATAGGTGTTTTTCCTGATCAATCTCAATCGAATGAAGTCAGCAGAAAAGCATTTGCCAAAAAATATGGCCTTACTTTTGAACTTCTTGGTGATTCTGGCCGCCAGCTTACTTCCAGGTTTAAAGCAAGCATTACACCAGAAGTTGTGGTATTAGACAATGAAAATCAAAGCATTGTGTATCGGGGAAAAGTAGATAATTCATTTGTCTCTGTCGGCAAACGTAGAACTGTGGTAACTGAATATTATCTTCGCACTGCATTGCTACATTGGATTGAAGGCAGGCAAGATTTAATTATTAATACAGAGCCGGTTGGCTGTTTCATTCAAAAACAAAAAATGCAATATGAAAAGTAGATTTCTGATCATGGCAGCGTTGCTCGCTTCTCTCATTTCCAAAGCGCAAACCATAACTTTTTCTGAACATATAGCCCCGATAATTTATAACCATTGCACCACATGCCATAGATCAGGAGAAGTAGCGCCGTTTCCATTAACAAATTTTCAGGAAGTTTCCGGGCGTGGAGATATGATAAAGTATGTGACGGGTATTGGATATATGCCGCCTTGGAAACCAAATCCACAATACAGAAAGTACCAGAAAGAAAACTATTTGAGTGCAACTCAAAAACAATTGATTTCTGATTGGGTAAATGCGGGTATGCCTCAAGGAAATATTGCTTTAGAGCCTGTTTTGCCTGTTTTTCCAAGTGGATCACAAGTTGGCGTACCAGATTTGGTGGTCTCTTTTGCTAAGAAATATACACATGCAGGCGATAACACAGATGAATACAGGTATTTTGTATTACCAACTGGTTTGACTTCGGATAAAAAAATACGGTCAATGGAGTTTAGACCGGGAAATAAAAAGATAGTACATCATGCCTTGGTTTGGGAAGATACTACAGGTGCAGCCGCAGCCGCAGATGCTTTAACGCCTGAATATGGATATGCAGGTGGAGGTTCAAATGCAACAGATTTAACCCAACAACAATTACCGGGTTATGTTCCAGGTGCTTTTCCGGTAATTTATAGCAATGGCATTACTCAAAAATTGCATGCAGGAGGAGATTTGAAAGTGCAAGTACATTTTGCACCTACACCTGTGGATGAACCAGATTCTTCATCTATCAATATCTTTTTTGACAATGGAAACAACAACAGACTTTTACAAACCCATATAATGTTGCCTCTTCCAGGAGTTTTGGTTAATGGTCCTTTTTATATTCTTGCCAATACAAAAAAGGAATTTCATGGCAGATATACGGCCCCTTCTGATTTGAGTTTGTATTCCGTTTCTCCTCATTGCCATAAACTGGGTACACATTGGAAAGTATATGCGATAAAACCTACCGGTGACACCATTCCACTAATTCATATTCCATCGTGGGATTTTAACTGGCAGGGATCCTATCAATTTAAGCGATTAATTAGAGTGCCTCAAGGGTCTGTTATCCATGCTTTTGCAGGTTATGACAATACTACATCAAATGTGAATAATCCTAATAATCCGCCAATAAATATAACATGGGGTGAAGGTACGGCAGATGAAATGTATTATTTACCCATTTCGTTTTTGCCATATCAGGCTGGAGATGAAGATATAGTTTTGGAAGATGAGGTAACGGGCATTTCCAATCCCTTAATACAACAGATTACAGATAAACTTTATCCGGTAGCGCCTGTTCCTTCTAGTGAAAGTATTCGCTTTGGTTATACACTCGCTACTACAGGCAATGTTGGTCTTCGATTATTTACAATGGATGGAAAACTTAAAAAGACCATTGAGCCAGAATCTTATCACTTGCCAGGCTATCATACAGGGGATTTAAATGTTTCTGATCTGCCTGCCGGAGTTTATTTTCTCGAATTTACGAAAGGAAAAACAAGACAGACCCAGAAGGTGGTTGTGGGTAGGTGAGGGGGTAGAAAGAGATAATAAAAGCATAAAAAAACTCCCAACTATACGGGAGTTTTTTTATGTTTATGTGTCTAATTCCTAAATGCGAATTTTATTTTGGGTTTCCGTCCCATAGGCATCTAACAGAAAGACCTGTTCTTTTATCCGTTTCTTGTATATAAATAGTTGGATCATTATCTTTAAAACCAATACTATATGCAGATGAATCCTTTCCAGGAACTAGAGACGAGGTCCAATAGCCTCCTTCTGATATAAGATTACCTGGTAACAAACCTTTAAAGGTAGCATTTACCTGCCTAAAGCCTCCAGGGTTTGCGCCAAAATTGCCAGTAATCGTTACAGGTGTTTTCCATCTATTGACATATTCTGGAGGGATAGCATTAAAGTTTAAAGTTTGCCCTTTTAGCTCAAAACCGGCATTACTAATTCCACCACTAAGGTTTATTAAGATAGTCCATTCCTCAATAGTTGGAACATGCCAACCCTTTGGACAAAGCCCGCCAGAATTTACTACTGCAAAGTGATTGTATAAACTTCCAAAGATAGGAGGAATAGCACTACTTCCTCCTAGTAATACATTGTTATATAAACAAAAAGCGCCTATCTCATCATTAGTCCATTTTATAGGTTCATTTCTGATGTAATTAATTGCCAAGTTGTTATTATAATTTAAAACTCTTAGATTTTCCCTTGTCCATACCTGATCACGATAGGCAATGGTTGAATAGGTAAAACCACTTCTATCTGAAACATTAATTGGTTTTGTAACTGTGGTAAACGAATTTCCATAACTAATACCAGCTTTGTTTAAAGCATACGATCTTAAAAAATATCTGGTTTGAGGTATAGTTAAAATTAAAGAATGTTCAAAATTAAAAGCACCTGACCTAATAGTGTCTTTCCTCGTTTTTGTTCCTAATTCAATAGTTGGATTTACCGCTGTGCCCCAGCAAAGACCATACGATAATATTGGAGCACCTCCATCGTTCGTTACTTCGCCTACAGCTGTTAATGCTGAAAAGCCAAAGTCAGACGGTTGGATTGTTTTTACCAGAGGCAAGCCCGGACTAGGAATAGGCGAATTATCCACCACGGTTCCTTTTTCTTCCTCACAGCCAAAGTTAAAAATTAGTGCCGTTAAAAGTAAAGCTGATGTAAAAAGCTGGCTGACTTGTTTTTTCATAGTTGAACTAAAAATATACCAAAGTTCAAATTAAGCGTGGACTGAGGTATTATCAAAATGAAGACAAAAAAAACTCACAATTTGATTTGCCAATTCAAGTTTCCAATTGCTACATCTTCACTTAAATGAAAGGTTTTTATAAATCAAAAACCGAGGTTTTATCTAATTTTTAAATCCTTTATTGAATCAAAAACCAGCTCTGCTATCTTTTTAGCACCTTTTGCATTTGGATGAATTTTATCAGGAAATAGCTCTCCAAGATTTAGAAAAGGATCATAGAGGTTGATTAGACCTACTTTTTCTTCACTCGCCACAATTTTAACAAGAGGTAAAATTTCTTCTTTAATCACTTTATCTCTTATATTGAAAGCATCACCAAAAGCTGGAACAGGAAGGCACACAAATATCACCACTTTTGGATTTGCAATTTTGAAACTAGTTAACAAAGATTTGTAGTCCCGAATAAAATACGATTTGTACTCATCCCAATTGTGTGGTTTGCTGTCGTTTGTACCCAATTTGATAACTACAATTTCAGGCTTAAACATAATTGCTTCTTTGTAGGCTTGCTCTTTCATATAAGGTTTATCGCCAAGGTTTAACAAGGTGGCTCCACTTACGCCAAAGTTTTGAACCTCATACTTTTCGCCCAGCATCCTTTGGATTTGGTTGGGATAACAATTGGCTGATCTATTTTCAACTCCTGAGCCAAAAGTGATACTATTGCCTATACAAGCCACCCGGATCGGATCTATTCTGTCCTGACATTGAACAGAAATTGAAAAAAGAAAGAAAATCCAAACCAGAAAAAATCCAAACGATTGTTTTTTTGAAATGACCTGAAGCATACAATTCTATAAGGTGAGTTGATTAAATTTTAGAAATTTTGAGTAATAATACTCCATGAAATGGTATCTGAGTTGCAATTTTTCCTTTTCCAGTTGCAATGTCTTTTTGCTGCCAAACATCCCGGATTGTGTATTTTCCTTCCAGACCCAGTTGTTTCAAAACCAATTCGTATTTTTTTGGATTTATGGACAGATTAAATAAACCAACTGCTTTGCTGCCATCTTCCATGTCCTTCATCCAAATCTGGAAATTATCGTCTCCGGAAAGTTTTCTGGCCTGGTTTCCCAATGGATCCTGATTGATGTCTATAACCTCGTCGTTTGTGAGCAAATTGAGCGTAAAATCATCCAAAGCCGATAGGTCGCAGCCAAGCAATAAGGGCGAAGAAAGTAAAGACCAAAGGCTGATATGGGTGTATTGCTCATTTGGGGTTAAACGGGTTGGATGCAAATTCGGACCCCAGCCAACGTTGCCAATTACCAGCATATCAGGGTCGTTCCAGCGGCCTGGTTTGGCATACGCACTGCTTTTGTCCTGGTCAAAACCTATTACCCGCATGCTGTTCCAGGTGTCAATAATATCTCCTGTAGTTCGCCATGCGTTGGCATCTACTTCATGTCCCCATTTCCAAACATCGCCCATTCCATATTGGCAAAGGCTATAGACAATGTCGCGTTTCTGACTGCGCAATGCCTTTTTCATGATCTGGTATGGAAGTTTTAATTCATATAAAGATGGTTTTTTATAAATCTCGCTGTAGCTGCACCAATCATGTTTCAAATAATCTACACCCCATTTTGTGTATGTGGCTGCATCGAGGTCTTCATGCTGAAGGCTACCCAGTCTTTTTCCACAAGTTAAAGAGCCGGGAGAGGAGTAAATACCAAACTTCAAACCTTTGCTGTGCACGTAGTCAGACAAGCCTTTCATGTCGGGAAACTTTTCCTGATCGGTTAAAATTTCTCCAGTAACTGTGTCTCGGTTTGGCCCTTGCCAGCCATCATCAATGTTGATATAGGTCCAGCCATGTTCAACCAAACCTTTCGAAACCATAAAATCAACTGAGCTTTTTACCTTTTTTGCATCTACCGCCATGCCCCAGCAGTTCCAACTGTTCCAGCCCATGGGTGGTGTAAGGGCAAGCAGATCACCACATTTAATGGTAAATTTTCTTTCTGCTTTGCCCACTTTGTTGCTGGCGATAACTGTGGTTATAAATTCTCCTTTTTGTGCCAATTTACCAGTTATCAATCCTGTTGCCGCATCCAAACTCAAACCAGCCGGTAGGTTCTTTACTTCATACGTCATTGGTTTTTGACCAGTTGCTGCTATCTGAAACATAAAAGGTGAACCTGGGCGAACGCCAAAAACTTTGGCTCCGTTTATTCTGGGTTTGGGTGAAGTTTTAGGTGTTAATATCACTGCTGGCTCTTTTGGTCGGGTGTACATTACTGGTTTATCGCCAGTTACTTCAAAATAAGCTTCTCCCCAGGTGAAATGAGAATGGTGGGTTCCTCCTACGCCTTTTACAATTAATTCCAGCATATTGATACCCGTAATATCCAGGTCTATCACTTTGGAATGGTCGGTTGGTTGCATTACGCCTACGTTGAGCAAGATTTTTTCATCTCCTATTAAAACAACTTCTACGGCATTTCCACCAAGTCTTGATTGGGTATCTTCAATGCCAATAATTGCATGAAAGCGTTTGCTGCCCTTTTTTAAGAGCACCTGAGCCGTGCTGAATGCATGGACACAAACGCCTCTTTTCATCAAAACGCCACTGAGTTTTAGTGGGCCGTTTCTAAAGTTTTTGTTAATTCTAGGGTAGGACCAGCCATTTTCTACATTCGTAAAATCAAGCTCATCGAGATATACTTTTTTGTCGCCCTGGGCATTGGTCACATAAGGCATCCAAACCATCAGGAAGATGGCAAATATTTTGTTCATTTTTTGTTTTGGTTAACGAGAGGCCAAACCAAACCAAATTCATTGGAAGTAAAAAGTACCAGCAAATCAATTCTGGTCCAAACTGACTATTGGGCTTTCCATTTGTTACCCATTTATAGTTTGGGGTGGTTTTAAGCCTATAGCCTGAAAGGTTTGGTTTGAGATTAGACTTAAAGGAAATGCGTATGTATGCCAACAGGTAAAAGCCATTCCAAATAAAAAAAATGAATGTTGTTTTATAGATGACTCAAACGTCTGCAAAAATAAGACTACGTTATATTTTAATTACAAGCTGTTTTCAAGTCCGGTAAGGTCTGATGTGATAGATGGATATTTTTTAATCAGACTTTTTGCATGCTTTTTAAAAGTAGGTGTGATTACTGTTTTATAATTCACTTAAAAAATCTCCTAATGATTGTTTAGGAATATGGCCCGATTCCATTTGTTTAACTTCTTGCAAAACTGCATTAAATCACCTTTCAATTTTTTCACAAAATTGGAGGTATTCAATTCCTTTTCTATTTTAAGCCAATCCTTTTTTGGAATTTAAACAGCCTTTTGATTGCCTTTGGCATCAGTCAAATATTGGATCATTGGTCATTTAAAAAGATAAAGTTTCGCAAGAAAGTTTTGTTAAAATTAATTTAAGGTTTATGCCAATCTTAAGTATTCTGTTGGGGAAATTCGTGTTATGTAACATGCAGTTCTGCTTTTGGTTTTGTTTGCTACTATTTATAATTCAACTTTAACCCATAACTTTTAACTCATAATTCATAACCCATAACTCTAAACTCTCCTTACATTTGCCCTTCAAAACACTTATTTTCTACATGTACAAAATTATACAAGTTCTTCTTTTCGTTTCGGTTTTATCATTTCAAAGTCTTTATGCCCAGGTTTGGCAAGATCTGGGAGACATATCTGGCGATGCTTTTTACCGGCATGACGATGTTTATTTTACAAGTCCGCAGGTTGGTTATACGGTTTATTATAGTGCGAATCCGGATGTGAAAATAGGTACAATTTTTAAGACTACCAATGCAGGCCAAAGCTGGAATGCGGCTAAGGTTTCTGATGGAACGCACTTTAGATGCATCACTTTTATGGATGATCAGATCGGAATTGCTGGTAATCTTGGTAAAGGTTCTTTTGACAATACCTCGGACACCATTCCGATTTACAGGACTACAGATAGCGGCCAAACATGGACGGGCATTAATCCAGATCCAACCAATTTGAAGGGACTATGCGCCTTATTTAAAGTAAACGCCAACACCATTTACGGAGCTGGAAGGGTGCGGGGTCCGGCACATTTGGTTAAGTCTATAGACAAAGGCGCCACATGGACTGTGATAGATTTACTTGCCACGGCAGGTTTGGGCGCAGCAACTGACCTGTATTTTACCAGTCCCGATACTGGATTTGTGATTGGTATGAATGCAACGCCATTTACAACAGGCACAACTGCTACCTATAAAGGAAAAGTTGTTTATACCACAAACGGTGGATTAACGTGGTCAACCGTTTTGGAGGAGCCTTTGAATCCTACCTATTTCTGGAAAATCAGCTTTCCAACTAAAACAACAGGATATGTGAGTCTGCAACAAAATACCACCACTTTTCAGTCTGTGGTATATTATAAAACTACCAACAGCGGGCAAAACTGGGTCCGCAATGAGATACCAACTGCGCTGTTTGGTGCGCCAGTTAATTTTCGGGCACAGGGAATAGGTTTTGTAAATGAAAACAGGGGCTGGATAGGGGGTGGCGGATTTGCTACCAATTTTCTGGAAACTTTAGATGGCGGCACCACCTGGTCCAATCTGACCACTACCTTTTCGTTTCGGGTAAATAAAATACGTTTTTTTGGCGATTATGCTTATTCTGCCGGAATCAGGGTGCATCGTTGGTTTGATCCGCTGGCTACAGATGAAGACCAAAAGCTTGAAAGTTCTGTTTTGTTATTTCCGAATCCATGTAGAGATGTTGTGCATATTAAGCTGAATGCGGACGTCTGGAAACAGGCTGTGGTTTCGGTGCATTCGGTGTCCGGGGCGGAGTTAAAGAGTCAAACTATTGAAAATGAATCAAGTATTTCAATGCTTGGTTTTAAGTCTGGGGTTTATTTTGTGCGGGTTAAGGCTGGGGAGAGACTATGGATTCGGCGGATTGTGAGGGAGTAGGGGAGGTAATCTGTGGGCTGCAATATCCGTGGGCTGCACCCACGGTTATGGATATTACGCCCTTTCAGGGCTTTGGATTTATGGTGTGAATTTTAAAGTTTTTGGGATAGAATATACTTTATTGGATGTGG
>Ga0105049_10004746_pt1 | contig 15934 bp, 4 predicted proteins | sample MAT06_FD_78087 | JGI IMG/M metagenome (GOLD analysis project Ga0105049, IMG submission 78087) | Freshwater microbial communities from Lake Fryxell liftoff mats and glacier meltwater in Antarctica - MAT-06 | ecosystem: Environmental > Aquatic > Freshwater > Ice > Liftoff microbial mat | place... | reverse complement strand
TGGAGCAAATCCCTCACCGTGGTCGCCGGCATCAAGAACCTGCTGAACGAAGATCCCCCCTTCAGCATCGCATATGACACCAACACCGGTGCCGGCAGCAGTTGGGAGCCGCGCATTGCCGATCCGCGCGGCCGCTCGTTCACGCTTAGCGTCGAATACGCCTTCAAGTAAACAGGCGCTGCCGGCTCCGCCGGTCCAAGGCCCCGTCACCCCTCAGCCCGGCCACAAGCCGGGCTTTTTTGCGGGTGAGGATATCGGACTTGCCGTTGCAAACCCGGCCGGGATGCGGACGATTTTGGGTTTATGAAACAGCACGTTGGCTTCGGGTGGGATACCGGACGGTGGGGGCGCGGTCTGATGATCGTCGTCTTGAGCTGCGCCATGGCCGGTGCCGTGCCGTTGGCGCTTAGTCCGGCGTCCGTCGAACTCGGCCGACGATTGCAGCACGTGGTGATCGAGACCGAGGTTACCTTGACCAACACGGGCAGGGAGCCGTTGGAGATCGTCCGGGTGTTGCCGGATTGCGCATGCGCGGTGGCGGAGCCGGCCGAGAAACGGCTCGCCCCGGGTGCGGCCACGACGATGAAGGTGACCTTCGACACGAAGAGTTTTTCCGGGGCGATCCACCGGAAGATCGCGATCCAGACGACGGCAGGCGAAGTCGTTTTGCCGCTGCGGGCGGAGGTCACCCCTTATGCCGATTGGAGTTTCGCGCCGAGCATGTTGGTGCTTTCTCCGACGCTGCGGGACCAGGAGACGGGCGGCACGGTCGTCGTGACCCATCTCGGCGAAGGGGCGGCGGAAGTGAAGACGGCGGCGAGCAATCTCCCTTGGCTGCAAGCGAGCCTCGCACCGGGTGCGGACGGCCGGAGCACTTTGGTGAATCTGCGCAAGAAGGCCGGTGCGCCGGTGGGCAACAGTTCGGTGATGGTGGTGCTTGAGACGATGAAAGGCGGCAAGGCGGAGACCATCATGTTTACCGTGGTCGTGCCGGTGGCCTCGGCGACGCGGGTGGTGCCGAATCCTATCGTGTTGCCTTCGGTCAAGGCGGGCGAGATGTCGCGCGCGGCGTTTCGTGTGCAGGGCTGGGAGGGGCCGGGTGCGCCGCAGGTGACGGTGGCTCAGGGCGAAGTGACGTCCCTGGGGGAGCTGAACGGCGAATATACCTTCGAGGTGGCTTTGAAGGCGCCGGCCGCGGGCTCCGCGATGGTGATGGTGCGGGTGGCGGACGCCAAAGAGGCGCGCGTCGAAGTCCCGGCGGTGGTGCGGGCGCTCGCGCCTACGGCGCCCAAAGCTCCGTAAAGGCGGGACGCGCGGAGGGCGGTTGCCCGTCGCGGAGCAGGAGGGGGCTGGTGTCGATGCCGGCGGCGGCGAGCGCCGCGTCGTGGCGGGCGAGGATTTCGGCGGCGGCGGATTCGCGGGCCGCGGCGGCGGGGAACAGACTGCGGATGAGTGCGGAGGCCTCGGCCGGCCGCGTCATGATCAGATCGCGTTGCGTGGCGGCGAGGGTGACGACGACCGCGAGGGCATCGGGCGCGGGCGCGGATTGCGCGAGGACGGCGGCGATGAGCGCAATCGTGACGTCACGATCTTCGGGGGTGGCCTTGATGAGAACGAGCGCGGGGGCGGGGCGGGCGACCGGGGGAGACTGCTCGGAAAGAGGAGCGAGGATGCGTTCCCAGCAGGCCGGGCAGGTGAAGCTGAGGACGAGCACGGGGCTGCCCGGCGTGGCCGGACCGAGCCAAGGGAGCGCGGCGGCGCGGAGCGGGGCTAGGGACGAGAGCGCGGCGGCGGGCGGAGCGCGCAGGCCGAGAGCGACAGGGATGGCGGCGAGGGCGAGCGCGGCGAAGAGAGGGAGCGCGCGGCGGAGGGTTGGCGGTGGTAGCGCGACGGCGGCAAAACTGGCGAGGGCGTGGAGCGTGCAGTAGAGGCAGAAGGCGCGGACGACGAAGAATTGGAGCGCGAGAAAAACGGCGGCGCCAAGGGCGAGTGCGTAGGCGCAGGCGCTTTGCGCGCGGAGGGAAGGAAGGAAAATCCAGCCGAGCCAGAGCACGATCGCGGGGAAGGAAACGGGGACGCCGAGGAGCGCGCCGTAGCGGCTGTGGATCACCGCGCCGCAGTCGCCGAGGCCGGTAGCGCAGGGCAAGAGGAGGAGCTTGAGCGCGGCGAGGTAGAGCGCGAGCGCGAGGCCGCAGGCGGCGGTGAGTCCGCTGAGGAAAGAGGACGCGGCGGGGGGCGCGGGCGTGGGGAGCATGGGCGAGTAGACTCCCCCGGGGCGGCCGAGGGCGATCAGTTGTTCACGCGCACGGTGAAGTAGACGTTGCCGCTGGCGCCGGGGGCGAGGGTGCCGGTGAACGTCCAACGGATGGCGCCGGTGCCGTTGGCGGCGGGGGCGAGGATGGCGGGCGCAGCGAGATTCAGCGGGGCAGGATCGGCGGTCGCGGATACGAAGGTGGTGAAGGCCGGCGTGGTGTCGTAGATGATGACCGTGGAGAGCGGGGCCGAGCCGTTGTTGGTAAAGGTGAGGCGGTATTTCACGCAGGCGGTGGGGACGGCGCCGGCGGTGATCTGGTCGAGGCTGAAGCCGGTGGTCTCGGCGGCGTCGCAATTGGCGTCGAGGACCTGCATTTTTACGAGGTCGAGACCGGCGGTGGCGCCGGCACCGGTGGTGGTGAGATCGGCGCGGGTGAGGGCGACGGGGCTGCCGACGGGAGTCGCGCCGTTGAGGGCGGTGAAGGTGGCGGTGGTGGTGACGCGGTTTTGCGCGCCGGCGGGGGCACCGGTGGGGGCGAATTGCTTGATGACGATCTTCACTACTTCGCCGGTGACGACGGTGATTTCATCGGTGGCGGCGAGGATGGGTTCACCGGGGTCGGCTTCGCCGTTGCCGTTGGTGTCGCGGTAGACGACGTGACTCCAGGCGGCGATGGCGCCGGGCAGGCCGGGGGCGGGACCGGGCGTGGCGGCGACGGTGCCGAAGGTGACTTTACCGCCCGTCTGTGCGGTGAAGGTGTGAGGGTAGCTGGCGGTGGCGCCGGGGAGAATGGTCTGGACGCCGTCGGTGTCGAAGGTGGGCGGCGGGACGTCGCCGAAATCGACGCCGGTGTAGGCGGTGCCGGCGGTGGCGGTGAAGGCGACGCGATCGGCGCCGAGGGTGTAGGTGCCGCCGGTGGTGCCGGCTTGGCCGCCGGTCGAGAGGAAGTTGGCGGGATTGGTCTCGAGGATGTGGACGGTGGTGGCGGTGAAGGGAATCCAGAGGGTGTAGCTGCCGTCACCGGCGGTGGTGGTGGCATCGAGCGTGGTGGTGCTGCCGTTGGTGGCGATCACGGCCACGCCGGCGATGCCGGGTTCGCCGGCTTGCTTGACGCCGTCGTTGGCGGTGCCGGAGGGAGAGGCATTGTCGCGGAAGACGGTGCCGGTGAGTCTGGAGCCGCGGAAGACGCCGAAGTTGAGATCGCTGGCGGAAGTGACGCCGACCGAATAGGGACGGCTGAGGCCGGGAAACTCGATGCCGATGAAGCCGGCGGGTTGGGCCATCGGGGCGGTATCGGCGAGGGTGTTGTTATCGTCGACGATGAGGAGGTATTGGTCCTGCTGAATACCGGTGAGGGTGTAGGCGCCGGTGGTGTTGTTGATGGCGGCGAAGGCGATGGCGTTACCGCCGGCGAGGGGGACGGCTTTTACGAAGTAGGTGCCGGAGCCGAGGCCGACTTCGGTGGCGTCGCGATTTCCGCCGCGGTTGGCATCGATGTAGTAGAACCCGGAGAGTTGGAATCCGTCGGCAACGCAGGGGGCGGCGCGGTCGAGGGAGTAGTTGTTGGTGGTATCGGTGCCGGCCTGATTGTGGAGGGAGCCTTCGACCTCGCCGACGAGGACGAGGTTGGCGGCGCCGGGGCGAGGGCCGACAACATTGTAGGCGACGGTGGTGGCGGAGACACGGACGACGGCGACCTGCCCTTGGTCGAGGCGGCCGAGGTTGAGCGTGTCGTAGGGCGCGGCGGCGGTGGTGCCGCCGATAGTGGCGCCGGCGCCGGTGGAGCTGACGAGGGTGGCGCTGACGGAGGCCCAATCGGAACCGACATTGGGGAGGCTGAACCTGATGCGGTTGGCGGTGGAGCCGGAGTCGCCGTTATTCACGACGCGGAAATCGAACTGGAAGGTATAGGGGGCCTGGCTGGCGGAGATCTGGATCGGATTCGGCGTGACGGTGAGATCGAGGTCGGGGGTCCGCGGATTCAGCGAGATCGTGCCGGTGGGGGCACTGAGGGCGTTGCCGCAGGTGGATTGGTATGAGAGCGCGAGCGCGACGTCGGTATTGCCGGAGGCAGGGAGCGCGGGGTCGAGACCGTTGCCGGTGGTTTCGGGGGTGGAGTAGGCGCAGATCTGCGCCATGGTGGGGGCGGCGGGATTGACGGTGGTGTCGAAGTTGGTCCGTTGAATAAAATATTGGTTGATGACGGCGGTCTGGCCGTTGCGGAGGCGGCCGGCGCCGGCATCGGTGAGGGTAAAGGTGTAGGTGGGGTGAGCGCCGGTGACGTTGACGCCGGTGTAGCCGCCGGTGCCGGTGAGGGTGGCGGCGAAGGAGGGATCTATGTCCATGGACGCAGGCACGGTCAGCGTGAAGGCCACGGCTCTGGCGGTGCCGCCGCCGTTGGTAAGGGTGACGGTGTGTTTGACGCGGCCGTTATCGACGAAATCGGTGCCGTCGTAGGTCGTCTTCACGACTTGGGTGATCGAGCCGGCGACGTTCCCGAAATCGGGGACGGTGTTGAGGCGGGCGGTGGCGGTATTGGTGGTGGGCGAAGCGAGGTGGGGCGGAGTGGCGTCGCACCCCCAGGTGACCGTCGCGGTGTTCAGGGCGTTGACGCAGGTGGCGCCGAGCGTCTCGGTGAAATAATAATTCACCGTGGTGGAGGCGGGGATGTCGACGATGGCCGTAGCCGTGCCGGACGTGTAGGAGCCGACGAGGACGCCGCCGGCGGCATCCCGCAGAACGGTGGTGCCGACGGTGCCGGCCAACGTGTCGGTGAGGAGCACGTTTCTGGCGGGTTCACCGCCGCTGTTGGTGATCTGGATCCGCCATTCGACGACATCGGTGGTCGAGGCGAAGACGGTCGTGCCAAAACTCCCGACGCCGAGGGCTCCGGGGGTGACGGTGCGGTTGATGCCCGTCTTGACGACCGTGATATTGGGTTTCGAGACCGGGACGAGGTAGGGCGCGCCGGGGGAACTGTAGCCGGCACCGCAGAAGGCTTTGAAAAACGTGAGACCGGCGGTGATCTGCGGGGAGATGCTGTTGGTGGTCTCGCCCGTGATGACACCGAAGCGGATGCGAAGGGTGTGGGGTTGGGTTGAAGGCGAACCGAGGAGGGTGGAGTCCATCCGGGCGAGCTCGGGGATCTGCGCGTCGGTCCAGATGTAGGGGTCGGCGGTCGTGCCGGAGCCGGTCGGGTTAAAGGCGGCGGAGGCGGCGTTGAAGCTCCCGTTGTTGAGCGAGTATTGGACCGACCCGGGCGTAAAGGTGAGTCCGGTGCTGGCCGAATTCAGCGCCTCGGAAATTCTGACGTCCTGGGTGGCGCTGAGGCCGACATTACGGACGACAATCTCGATCGTCGAAGTCGCGCAGAGATTGGAGCGGGTGTTGACGGTATCGTGCACGATCTGCATCTGCGGCACCGGCTGGGAGAACGAAGGGTTGTTGGCCGTTTCGGTCTGGACGTAGATCCCGCCGGTTTCGCAGCCCCAACGGGCGACAATGCTGTTGGCGGCGGAGATGAACGCACAGCCGCTGCCGTCGAGGTTGCCGACGATCGTGATGCGCTTGCTCTGGCCGGCGGTGAGGGTGCCGAGTTGGATGGTCATCTGCTGACCGGCGATACCGACATCGCTGACCGTGAGTCCGAGAGCCGAGTTTTTGGGGTCGGTGCGGGTCGCGGTGGCATCCGGGGTGATCCCGGCGGGGAAGGTGTTCAACAACTCGACGACCGTGGCGGAACCGTCGCCGCCGTTGGTGACGAAAATATCCCAGGTGGCGACGCTGCCGAGGATGAAGACCTGTTGGGGCGAGGCGATGACGGTGAGGACGGCCTTGCGCACGAGAAACGGCGAGGCGGTGCCGGAAGCGGTGAACTCGCGGGTGCCGGCGCTGGGGTTGGTCTGGTTGTCGTCGTAGTCGACGCGGGCGGAGACGGGATCGGTCGTGGTCGCGGCGGCCACGGTGCCCTTGCGACGGACGTTGAAGGTGAGGGTGCCGGAGCCGGTCTGGTCCCCGCCGGTGTAGAGGAAGGTGGGATCGATGCCGGCGTTGGGGGTGAAGGTGATGTTGCCGCCGTTGTAGACGCCGCCGTAAGTCGGAGTCTGCGGGAAAACGAAGGCATACTGGCCGGTGCTGCTGAAGAACGTGGTGAGCACGTTGGAGATGTGCTCGGCGTTGGCGTTGTCGACCGTGAGGGTGACCGGGAAGGTTTCGCAGACGGAAATCTGCGACGGCATGGAGACGCCCAACGCGGCGGTGGCGCGGGCGAGGGTGTAGAAATCGCCGGTGTTGAAGACGCTGTTGCCGGTGCAGGTGACGGTGCCGCCGGCGACGGTGAGGGTGGCGATCTGGGTGACGATGCGGGTGCTGCCGGAGGTGATGGCGGCATCGGGAGCGGTGGCCCGATAACGGATGGAGACGATGCGGGTGGCGCCGGAGGAGAAGCCGGGGGTGTTGAAGTAGCCGGCGCCCTCCAGGAAGGTGAGGTCGATGCCCAGGTTGCCGGTGCCGCCGGTCACGCTGCCGCCCGGGACGGAGGTGTAGCCGCCGTTGTTGAGCGAAATCTCGACGGAACCGGGAACGAGGTTGAGCTGGGTGACGCCGCCGAAGTTATCGGCGTAGGTGGTGCCGGCCCACGTGCCGGGATAACCGGCGCCGATCGTGTAGTCGGCGGTGAACGTGATGAACTCGCCTTCGCCGTTGTCGCGGGTGAGGTCCGCGGTGTTGGCGCCGGTCTCGAACGTGCCGTCGGCGGGGGAGGCGGGCGCGGTGACGTTGAAGGTTTGGAAGACCGTGCCGGTGTTGTTGCTGTTATTGAACAAAATCCTGTCGGTGGCGGAGGTGTTGAGGACGCAGGCGGCGGTCGAGGTGACCGAGGCGGTCGCGGTGTTGGTGAGCGACGTGCCGCCGGTGCACGGATCGGTGGGGGCGGTGAAGTTGATCACGAACGTGCGCGCGGAGGAGAGATTCGCCTTGGGCACGCTCCAGGTGACGACGTTGCCCGCGACGGAAAAGGTGCTCCCGGTGCTGCCGTTGTTGACGAAAGAGAGGCCGGAAACGCCGGCGGGCAACGTATCGGTGACCACCACCGGATCGGTGGTGATCTTCGCCAACTGCGTGGCGGAAAGGGAAAGCGTCCACGAGCCCGTGCCGGCGACGTCGATACGGCTGGCGCTGCCCGATTTGGTAAGCGTGAGCGAGGGCGCATCGCCGGCGGCGGCGAGCGACCCGACCTTGGTGGGCGTCGAGTAGAGCACGTTGCAGCGGTTGCGGTATTGAGGGCTGAAGACGAGCACGCCGGAGGGACCGGCGCCGCAGTCGTCGCTCGCCTTGATGTTGAAAGAGAGCGGAACGGTCGCACCGCTGGCGATCGTCCCGCCGGTGCCGGAATAGGTGAAACGGCCGTTGGTAGGATTGTAGCCCCAGCCGGTCGACACGGAAGAGACGGTGACGGCGTAGGCGTTGAGGTTGGTGCCGATAACGAAATTATTGCCGTTGGCGGCGAGGCCGAGCGCATCGCCGAGACCGGTGTTGTTGATCGGCATGTTGACGGTGACGTCGGTTCCGTAGGCGAGGGCGATGGACGGGGCGGTGTAGTCGATCAGCGGTTGGGCGAGGTCGAGAATGACGGGGGAGAACTGGGCGACGGGCGTGGTCTCAGCGAGGTGGGACGTGGCGAAGTCGTTCTGGATGTTCGCGCAGTTGAGCACCACCCCGGTAACGGGGAGCGAAACGGAGTCGCCGGGGGCGAGGTAGGCGATCGTCACCCGGGCGGTGGTATTGTTGACGACGGCCGCGCTGCTTTTGCCGCTGGTGTTGGTCACGGCGACGGAATCGAACGACGTGAAATCCCACGAGGCACCGGGATTGGAGGCGGCCTCGTCGAAGACGACGTTGAACAGGCCGCCGAGGCCGGTGTTGGTGACCCGGTAGGTGAAAACGCCGCTGGCGTTGACGGCGAGGGTGAGGGTGGCGGGAGCGACGGTGGTCACGTAAGCCCCGGCGCGGACGAGAATGTTCTGATTGGTGGCGGTGTAGGTGCCGACACCCGCGCCGTTGGCGGTCGCGAAGGCGTAATCATGGCTGAACGGGTAGGTGCCGGCGGTGACGGTGGACTCGGCGCGGATCCGGACGCGCAGGGTGATGGAAGCACCGGCGGGAAGATCATACGCGCCTAGGGTATCGCTCCCGACGCGGCCAAGAGCGAGGTTGACCGTGCCGGTGGTGCCCCCGGGCGTGACGGTGGGAGTGGTCCCGGTGGTGACGCTGACCGACGCGACGCCGACACGTGTGAAACCGGTGGGAAGCACGATGCGCGGGGCGAAATCGAAGGCGACGCCGGCGCCGCTATTGGTGTAGGTGATGGCGAGTTCGTCGCCCGTCGGACTGCCGCCGATGTCGACACGGGCGGTGCCGTTCCAGACGGCGCCGACGTCCATGTAGGTCCGCGCGGAGTCGGCCGGGGTAAAGACGGGGGTGCCGGCGGACAGCGAGGCCTGGGCGCGCAGGCCTGTGACGCCGAGGGAAAGTCCGGCGAAAAGAGCGAGGAGGCGGAGGGCGGACTTCATGGCGACGGGACGACGGAGAGTTCGCGGGCGAGGCGCTCGGCAGCGAGGAAATAGGATCGGGCGGGGCGCCAACCGCGTTGCCCGTGTTCGTGCGCGGCGTGGATCAGGGCAACCTCGAGCTGGGCGAGCGTGGCAAGGCGCGGATCGACGGTGGTGAGGCGGGTGGAAAGTTCGTCGGGGCGGGCGGATTCGGCGAGGGCCCAGAGGTCGGCGCGGAGTCGGGAGGAACGGCCGAGGAAAGGTCGGGCAAGGGCGAAGGCGGCGAGCGTGTGATCGGGATCGGCGGGGTAGGCGACGGAGCGGCCCGGCTCGCGGTCGAGGGAGGCTTCGAGGCGGTCGAGGATCTGTTCGGCTTGCCGGGAGGCGGCGGCGACGATGCCGGAGGCGTCGCGGAGGTGGTGTTCGTCGATGGCGAAATCGAGCCACGCCTGGGCCTTGGCCCAAGCGTAGGAATTCACGGGGACGCCGGCGTCGTGGAGTTTTGCGAGCCGGTTTTGAAGGGCGAAGAGCGCGGCGGTGAGGTGGGGCGGGCGGGCGTCGGCGGGAGCCGGAGCGGCGGTTGCGAGGGAGAATTGCCGGATGAGGGGCAGGGCGGCCCGGAAGCCGCGCGTGGTGCGGCGGTGGGCGATCCAAGCGCGTGGGGCTTCGTCGGCGGTGGCGGTCGCGGCGACCGCGGTGGCTTGGGCGGCGGCGAAATCGACGAAGGGATCGCGGGAGGTGGCGGTGTATTCGGCGCGCGCGACGAGGAGCCAGGCGCGAGCGGCGGCGGGCGCGGGCGAGGCGGAGGCCCGCTGGGTGAGGAGGTCGAGGTAGCGGGAGTCGGCGGCGATGGTCTGGTCGGTGATGCGGGCGGCGACAGGGACGAAGGCGGTCGGCTCGGGCGGCGGAGGCGCGAGCTCACGGGTGACGGGAGCGGTGCGGCAGCCGGCGAGGGCGAGGAGGGCGGCGACGAAGAAGAGGGCGCGGGTCATGGTCGGTCCTCCCGGCGGGCGGCGGTGGCGGGTGGGGGGAGGGCGCGGGCGCCGTCGCGATGGGAAGCGGTGGAATTGTTGCCCCAGCCGAAGAAGGACTCGTCGAACTTGAGGCGGAGGTTGATGAACACGCCGCGGGAGGTGGGCTGGTCGCCGACGAGGTCGCGGTCGTAGAAGCCGACGACGTTGTAGCCGAGGCCGATGCGGAGGTTGTTTTTCGCGTTATAGCCGATCTCGGGGCCGACGGCCCAATCATAGCGTTTCAGGCCACGCGAGGCGCCGGCGGACAGGGAAAGGCCGGCGTCCCAGCGTTTGGTGATCTCGCGGAGGATGCGGCCGGAGAGGATGTGGCCGAAGTAGCGAGACCGGTCTCCCGCCAGCGTCTCGTCGACGTATTTCGCGGCGTAGCGGGAGCTGAGAATCCAGTGCGGGTTGGGCTGCCAATTTGCGGAAAGCGAGAGGATATGGACTTGGCGCAGGGCGTCGAGTTTCACATCGAAAGGGGATCCGTCTTCGTAGCGGTATTCGTATTTGCCGAGGGCGTTCCAGACGTCGGTATCGGTCTGGCGCCAGGCGAGGCCGGAGAGAATGCGGGCTTGGAGCGAGTCGCGGGAGCCGGGAGCCTTGTTGTCGACGTGGTAAACGATGGTCTTGGCGAGACCGGTCCAATCGCGGCTGAGTTTGCGGGCGTAGCCGACGGTGTTGAGGACGGAGTCGGCGCTGTCGGCGAAGCGGAGTTCGACGCGAGCGGAGCCTTTCCAGAGCGGGTTGTCGGTGTAGTCGGCGCCGGTGGCGACGGAAGTGGATTCGTTCTGCGTGGTGCCGTCGAAAGGGGTGACGCGTTCGAGCGAGGCTTGCAGGCGGAGACCGGAGGCGAAGGTGAAGGCGTTGCGGAGACCGGTGGCGGCTTCGGCTTCGCGGCCGTTAAACGCGTCGCGGGCGCGATATTCGTTGAAGAAGCGGCCGTCGCGCACGTAGTCGGTTTCGATGCCGAAGACGGTGACGTTGTTTTGCTGGGTGGAGTTGAGTTCGAAAGGTCCGCCGAGGGCGGAGATGATTTCGTGGCGGGCGTAGAGGCGGCCGCGGGAGGAGAACTGCCAGTCGCCGCCGACGGCGACAAGGCGTTGGTCGGCTTTGACGATGTCCTGTTCGTATTCGCCGAAAACGGCGGCGTCTTTCACGTAGGGCAGGGGCGCGGTGGCTTTGAGGCGGAGGGCGCGGACCTCGAACGGGGTGACGGGGAAATTGCCGAGGGTGGTGCCCGGGGTGAGGGCGTTTTGCCGGGTGGTGGGGCCGGCGGAGAGGCCGGTCTCTTGCGACCAACGTCCGCCGCCTTCGAGGCGGAGGCGGTTGGCGAAGGTGTGTTCGAGATCGGCGCGGAGACCCTCGCGGCGGCCGCCGGAGCGGGAAGTGTCCTCGGTGATGAGTCCTTGAATGACGAGGCGGTTGCGGGAATCGAGCTCGCGGCTGACTTTCAGGCCGGACTCGATGCGGCCGGGGGTGAGGGAGGCGCCGGGGTTGGCGTAACGGCCGTCGGTCTGGCCGTAGTAAACACGGGCCTCGGTCTTGTCGTCGCGGTGGCGCAGGTCGACGCGGCCGGCGAGGCCGGTGCCTTTTATGTCGGTCTCGGTCCGGGCGATTTCGCCGAGGAGGAAGGTGCCGGCGCCGAGTTTGACGGTGGCGTTGGCGGAGCCGTGGGTCTGTTGATCGAGGGGGTTTTCGTCGCGGGCGGCGGAGCCGCCGACTTCCAGGCGATCGGTGACGCGGAGTTGGGCGTCGCCGCCGTAAACCCAGAAGGGGAGGCCGCCCTGATCGACCTCGTAGGTGACGCGGATGAAGCGGGGATTTAGATTCTCGTCGAGGGAACGGACGGGGCGGCGGAAGAGGAGACGGCCGGTGAAGGGTTCGAATTCGTAGTCGGTGAAGCGGATCTGCTCGACGGTGTCGATGATGAGGGCGCGTTGGTTGCGGTCGCGGGTGATGAGCTCGACTTTCTCGGAGCCGAGGAGACCGGCGGCTTGGCGAAAGCGGTAGGGGCCGGAGGTGCCGTCGGCGGGGATTTCCTCGATGACTTGGCGGGTGGTGTCCTTGGAGGCCCAGGCGTTGGCGACGACGCGGGGAGTCTCGTAATGGGCGCGGACTCCGTTCAGGGAGCGCTGGTAGTTGCCGAGCTGGCGTTGCTCGGACTGGGTCTGCGTCTGGAAATCGCCGAGGAGCAGATAGCTCTTTTTCCTGTCGATGCGGACGTAGAGGCGGCGGGTAGACTGGGCGTCGTAGCCGCGGATCGAGCTGTCGCCGTAGACGGGGTAGTAGCGGTCGGGCTCGATGTCGCGGAAGAGGCGTTCGTTGGTTTTTTTATCCGTGTCGTAGGCGGCGGTGAGGAGGAGATCGCCCTTGATCTTGCCCTTCAGGAAAAACGCGGCGCGGCCGGTGGCGCGGAGATCGCCGGAGGAGGAGAGTTCCCGGAGTTCTTCCTCAAAGGCATCGGCGGCGGTGATGGCGCCGACGCGCAGGGCGGAGCCGGAGCGGAGGAAGAGCTTGCCCTCGAGGATGCCGCTGGCGACGAGCGGGCGAAGATCGGGGAGGAAAGGGATCGTGGCCTCGGCTTTGATGGCGCCGGAGCTGATCACGAGACGGCCATCGGCGGGGGCGTCGGGCGGGAGGAGATCGAAGGTGGCGCGGCCTCCGATAATGAAGACCTGGATGCCGGGCTCGACGGGATCGAGGTCGAGATTTTTATCGAGCCAGCGGCCCGCGGTGGTTTCGAGAGTGAGCGGCGTGCGGGCGGAGACGGGAGTGCCGGCGGCGTCGGTGAGCGCGACGGTGATGGCGACGGGAGTGCGGCCGTCCGCGATGGGTTCGGGGTTGGAGAAGCGCAAAGCGATTTTTGCGAGGCGGTCGGGGGCGAAGAGACGGAGGGGGAGGCGGGTGCGTTCGTTGCCGAATGAATCGCGGACAAGGAGGGTGAGGGTGTTTTCGCCGGAGCGGAGTTCGAGGCCGAAGAACTCGAGGGCTTCAAGCTGGCGGCCGACATCGACCGCACGAGTGCCGACTTGGGAGGCGGGGACGGGTCGGTCGTTGAGGAGGAGAGAGAAGGCGGAGCCGAGAGGGCCTTTGATGCGAACGGTGGTCTGGCGGGAAGCGAGGGTGTCGCCGTCCTTGAGGCCGAGGAAGGCGGGGTCGTTGCCGGCGGTTTGCGCGACGTAAAGTTCGAGGGGGGAGTGCGGGACGGTGGCGACAGGGGCGGGTGCGAGGGAGGAGTTGCCGGAGGTGAGCGTGCCGGTGGGGAGGACGGAGGAGAAGACGAAGGCTTGCGCGGAAGGAACGCCGCTATCGGGGCCGGGGCCGGCGCCGGCGACGCTGCCCGAGGCAGGCAGAGCGCGTGCATCGGAGATGACGCGGGGACGGGCGTCGGTCTCGAGGCGTTCGCGGAGGGTGCGTTCGATCTCGGCGCCGGAGATCTCGCCGGCGGCGCGACGGCGGGCGATTTCGAGGTTGGCATCGGGGGAATCGCCGGAGAGGGCGAAGTCGGCTTTGTGAAGTTCGCCGCGTTTGAGATCGACGAAGCGGGAACCGGGGTCGGCGGCGTGGCGGGTGTCGAGGACGAGGAGTTCGGCGCCGGGCGGAAGGGTGGTGCGGTCGAGCTTGAGCGAGTGGGTGATGGGGCGTTGCCCGTAGAAGGAGAATTTGCCCTCGGAATCGGTGACGGCAGAGGTGCCGTCCTGGAGGTAGAGGCGGATGCCGGGGACGCCGGGTTCGGAGGGGCTTTGGACGCGGTCGCGGTTCCCATCGACAAAGACCTTGCCGATGATGACCCCGCGGTCGTCGAGGGCGCCCTCCTCGACGAGGACGCGGGCGCGGGTGACATTGGAGGCGACAGGAGTGGGGCCGAAGGTGCCGCGGGCGACGGCGGTGTTGACGCCGAGGCCTAGAGGAGCGTCGCGTTCGATGCGGATGCGGTAGGTGAGAAGCCGGGTGGACTTCGGCTCGAGGTCGCCGATGGGAAAGGTGAGCCGCGGGCCGATGCCGCCGGTGGGATCGGGTTGGCGGATGTTGGCGAGCTTGGCAGAGCCGCGCTCGTAGGTGAAGCCGGCGGGGAGGGTGTCGTCGATGTCGACGGCGCGGAGGGTGCGGTCGGTGCCGTTGAAAAGCCTGAGGGTGTAAAGGACGGCGTCGCCGCGCTCGGCGGCGGGGCGGGAGGCGGTTTTTTCGAGGGTAAGGCCGCCGTTGAGCGGGACATCGACGGCAATATCGATGAATACGGCGCCGGTCGTCGTATCGACAGGGAAGGTGCCGCCGGAGGAACCGCCGGTGGGCGGGCGGAGGGTGGGACAATTTGCGGGTAAGCGGCTGGGGAAGACGCTGCCGACGGGGCCGCCGGTGACCTCGATGCGATAAAGTGAGGGCCGGACGAGCGGAAATTCGTAGAAACCGTCAGCACCGGTGGTCACGGGATTGGGCGAGGAGTTGATACCGTCGGCTTTGAGGACGGTGGCGAGTTGGCCGGGGCGGCCGCCGTTACCTGCGCCGATGACATCGATGAGTGTGACGGTGACGTTGGCGACGGGCTCGCAGGTGATGCTGTCGTAAACGAAGCCGGCGGGATCGATCTGGACGATGGCGACGGTGAGGGTGGCGCCGCAGCCGGGGACGGAAACGGTGAGGTTGTCTCGGGGTAGGGACTGGAGGGTGCCATCGCTGCGGACGGTGGCGGTGCGGGCACCGTTGGCGGTGGGGGCCTCGATCACGCGAAAAATGCCGGTGTTGGGTCCGGTCTCGACGGCGGTGTAGGATTCGCGGTCGCCGGTGAGGGCCGATTCGACAATGACGGTGATGGTCTCGATGACGAGGGGCAGGACGTTGCACGCCGCCCCGTCAACTTGGATGTGGAGAGGGGTGCCGAGGACAACGGTGTTGGTGGTGCCGAAGAAGGCGGGGTCGCCGAAGAAGCTGATGATCGGCGGGGTAACGGCGACGGTGACGGTGACGGGGTTGGAGGGCGTGGAGCCATCGAGGGAAGAGAGTTCGGCGGTGTTGGTGACGGGGCCGGAGGCGTTGCGATTGACGGTGGCGGCGAAGCCGGCGGTGAACGAGGAGCCGTCGGAAAGGGAGGGGAAGCCGAAGGCGATCGCGTCGACGGTCGTGAGATCGGCGGGGGATGCGGTGACGTAGGTGTTGGTGGCGGCGCCGCGAAGGTGGATGAGTGCGCGGGCCCCGGCGGGGACGGTGGTGAAGCGGGCAAAAGCGGTGTTGGCCGGAATCACGTCGCGGAGGACGACGAGGGATGCAGGCACGCCATCGACAGTGGTGGCGAGGGGTCCGGCGGGCGCGCCGGTGTTGCCGCCGGAGAGGGTATAGGTGACGGTCTCGCCTTGGCGGAGCACCGACGGGGCGGCGGTCTTGGACAGGGTGAGGCGCGGAGAGCGGACCGTGATGGTATCGAAATTCGAGATCGCAGTCGAACTGAGGGCGGAGCGGGCGAGCAACTCGAGGCGGGCGCGCTGGCCGTCGGTGACGGTCGCGGGAACCTCGCCGACGAGGAGGAGGGCGACGCTTTCACCGATAGCAAGGGAGACGGTGCCGATCCGCGCGGCGGTAACCGCGGGCAGGCCGGCGGCATTGGGAGCAAGGGGGGCGGAGGCGGCGCGGAGAACGGTCTCGCCGGGGTCCACGAGGCCGTTGCGATTGGCGTCGATGACGAGACGCGGGAGCGCGAGATCGTAGTCGTCGCCGGCGAGGTTGGCGAGGTCGAGGCCGTAGCTATCGGCGATCTGGCCGGTGTTGGTGAGGAGATGGGGGAGGACGACGGTGGCGCGGGCGGAGGAGAAGACGGTGTTGTCGGGCGTCAGGGTGAAGGCGGCGGGCGGCGGTGGCGGCGGGGGCACCGGCGGCGGCGGGGGAGTGACCGGCGTCTCGGTGACGAGGGCGACCGTCTGGTTGGAGGTGCGGACGAAGGAGGTGCCGGCGGGGTCGAGGTATTCTACGCGCGCGGTGTTGGGGATAGCAGTGCCGGAGGGAGGGCGCAGATTTTGGGCGCGAACCGAGGCCGCGGTGCCGGCGAAAACGACGGCCGCGAAGAGCAGGTGCAAGCCGAGCAAGCTCCGGGGAAGGGCTTTAGCCGGCGAGGCCGTTCTATGGGA
>Ga0105049_10004740_pt1 | contig 15942 bp, 14 predicted proteins | sample MAT06_FD_78087 | JGI IMG/M metagenome (GOLD analysis project Ga0105049, IMG submission 78087) | Freshwater microbial communities from Lake Fryxell liftoff mats and glacier meltwater in Antarctica - MAT-06 | ecosystem: Environmental > Aquatic > Freshwater > Ice > Liftoff microbial mat | place... | reverse complement strand
CTGGCCTGCTCCGCGCGAGCCGAAGCGAGGCCGTGGGCGATGCGAGGTTCATGGCGCCACGGCTCACCGGCCCCCTTCCACAAACCGGAAGGCGCTCTCGATCAGCCGCTCACTCTCGCCGGAATCCGCGTCGATGCGGGCAAATTTGATCAAGTCGCAGCGCTCGAGAAATTCCGCGAGCTGTTGCCTCTCGGCAGCGGAAAACTTCACGGATTGCGCGATCGCCGCGAGGAACTCCGGCGAGGTCTGCTCCACGGCGTGGACCCGATACGCCGCGCTCACGTAGCGCCGGAGCACGTCGGAGACGGCGATGCTGAATTCATACGGCGCGGCCTGTTTCACCCGTTGCTGAAGGTCGCGCAGCTCGCGCAAGGCGATGGACTGCGGACTCGGCGGCGGAGCCGGCGCGCGCCGCCGGATGGCGCGGACGATGGCGTAGATCAAGGCGCCGAGGACGAGGGCGGCGAGGAGCGCCGCGACCACGATCATCCAGGTGGGATACGGAAAGACATCGACCGGCGGCGCGATGTCGCGGAGATCCGGGACCGCCGGAGCCGCCGGAGCCGCCGGAGCCGCCGGCACCGGCGGCGTGAGTGGCGGTGAAGTCTTCAGCGCGGCGATCATGCGCGGAGCTGGAGGCGGCGCTCGCGGGTGCGGAAGAAACTGCGCAGGGCCGGGATGTAGTCGGCATCGGTCTTGAGGACGATGGTATCGACGCCCTTGCGGCGGAGTTCGCGCAGCCGATCTCCGGAGAGCCGGGCGACGGTCTCGCGAAAGCGGCGCTGGCTGGCCGGGCTGGAGGTGTCGATCTCGATCTGATCGCCGGTCTCGGCGTCTTCGAAAATGACCCGCCCGATCGCGGGCAGGGTCTCTTCGCGCGGATCGACGATGGGGATGGCGATGAGGTCGTGGCGGCGCGCGGTGGTCGCGAGCTCGCGGGAAAAGTCGGGCGCCTGGAAATCCGAGAGCAGAAAGACGACCGAGCGGCGATGGAGGATGCGATTGAGGTAATCGAGCGCCAGCCCGGGCTCGGTCCCCCGCCCTTTCGGCTCGAAAAAAAGAATCTCGCGGATGAGCCGCAGCGTGGGGATGCGCCCTTTTTTCGGGGCGATGAAAAGCTCGACGTGATCCGAGAAAAGCAGGAGGCCGACTTTGTCGTTGTTGCGGATGGCGCTGAAGGCGAGCACGCAGGCGACCTCCGCGGCCAGCTCGCGCTTGCTGAGATGCACGCTGCCAAAGTCGCCCGAGGCGCTGACATCGACGAGGAGCATGACGGTGAGTTCACGCTCTTCGGTGAATTTTTTGACGAAGGCCTCGCCACGCACTTCGCCGAGCCGGGCGGTCACGTTCCAGTCGATGGTGCGCACTTCATCGCCTGGCTGGTACTCGCGCACTTCCTCGAAGTTCATGCCGCGCCCCTTGAAGACGCTGCGGTACTGGCCGGCAAAGGCGGCTTCGACGATGCCGCGCGTCTTCAGCTCGAGACGGCGGATTTTCTTCAGGATTTCGCGGGCGGATTCCATTTGGGACAAGGCGATGACAAGGAGCAGGGGCGCCCCCGCCCCGTGGATTGAACTCGGGGCGAGGGCGCCCCTACTCCTTGCTTCATGGCACCGGCAGCCCGTTGAAGATCTTTTCGATGATCTGCTCGCTGGTCACTTCCTCGGCCTCGGCTTCGTAGCTCACGATCACGCGGTGCCGCAGCACGTCGGGGCCGACCGACTTCACATCCTGCGGCGTCACGTAGCCGCGGCCGGCCATGAAGGCGCGGGCGCGGGCGGCCAGGGTGAGATTGATGGTCGCGCGGGGACTGGCGCCGTAGCGGATCATGCCCTCGAGCTTCAGCTTGTAGGCCTTCGGATCGCGCGTCGCAAAGACGACATCGACGATGTAGTCCTTCACCCGGTCGTCGATGTAGATGGCGTTGACGGTCTCGCGGGCGCGGAGGATTTCCGCGGGCTCGAGCATGGCCTGCACTTTCAGATTGGGCGCGCTGGTGGCCATGAGGTCGAGGATCTGGCGCTCTTCGGATTTCGTCGGGTAGCCGACGCGCAGCTTGAGCATGAAGCGGTCGAGCTGGGCCTCGGGAAGCTGGTAGGTGCCCTCCTGCTCCAGCGGATTCTGCGTGGCGAGCACGAGAAAGGGATCGGGCAGCGGATAGCTCGTATCGCCGATGGTCACCTGCCGCTCCTGCATCGCTTCGAGCAGCGCGCTCTGGACTTTGGCTGGGGCGCGATTGATTTCGTCGGCGAGGATGAGGTTGGAGAAAAGGGGGCCGCGTTTGGTGGTGAATTCGCCGCTGCGGGGATTGTAGATGAGCGTGCCGATGAGATCCGCCGGGAGCAGGTCGGGGGTGAACTGGAGTCGGGAGAAGCCGGTGTGGATGCAGCTCGCGAGCGTCTTGACGGTGAGCGTCTTGGCCAGGCCGGGCACACCTTCGAGGAGGATGTGGCCATTGGTCAGCAGGCCGACGAGCAGACCATCCACGAGGTAGCGCTGTCCGATGACGACGCGCGCGATTTCATCCTGCAGCGGCTTGATCCACTGGCTCTGGGCTTTGACTTGGTCGGTGAGTTCCTGGGTGTGGGACATAAAGGGAGCGGATTCGACAGGTGATGGGGCGGTTCGTTAAACGCCGGAGACTAGAGACGCAAGGGCACGGGGAAAGGAACCACTATCGGTCACGGATGCCCACTCCCGATGCTGCCCACTCATGAAACGGCCACGTCTCCCGCCTCCGCCGACGCGGGCCACCCCGATCGTCGATCCGCGTCCTTCGGGGGTTCCTTCCCCTGCCCTGCGGAGAGCGCCGCTTCGATCGCCGCGACCGCTTCGTCCGCAGTGATCGCCTGCATGCAGCGGAAGTCGCGCGGGCAGTCGCGGAGGAAGCACGGGCTGCACTCGACGTGATGCCGGAGGATGCGGTGGCCGCTGCCGAGCGGGCCGGTGAGGGCGGGCTCGGTGGAGCCAAAGAGGGCGACGACGGGCACGCCGAGGTGGGCGGCGAGGTGCATGGTGCCGGTATCGTTGGTGAGCAGCAGGTCGCAGGTGCGGAGTTCGGCGATGAGCTGCGCGAGGGTCGTCTGGCCGACCAGATACGTGAGCGGGCCGCCGGCGGTGCGCAGGATCGCATCGGCGAGGGGCAGGTCGGCCTCGACGCCGAAGAGCTTCCACTCGCAACCCGTCCGCGCGCGCACAGTTTGCACGACTTCGGCGAAACGCCCGGGCGGCCAGCGCTTCGCCGGGCCGTATTCGGCGCCGGCGCAGAGGCCGAGGATGGGAGGTCGGGAGACGGAAGTCGGAAGTCGGATGGGCGGGCGTTCCGCGTCATTTGGGATCCCGGCGCCGACGAATTCCGCGAGGGCGAGGTAGTGGTGGACCTGGTGCTTCGGGCGCGGAAGGGGCGTTTTGACCTTGGGGCGAAAGATTTGATTGAGCAGCCAGGCGCGCCGGTGGCCGGGATAGCCCACGCGACGCGGGATGCCCGCGAGCCACACCTCGAGCGCGGTGCGGAGGGAGTTGGGGAAAAGGATCGCGACTTCAAACTGGCCGCGCAGTCGGCGCGCGACATTGAAGACGTTCTCGGCCTTCTCGACGGCGAGCACTTCATCGACCTCGGGCACGCTGCGCCAGAAGTCGGCGAGCTTGGCCGGCGTGAGGATGGAGACACGGGCATCGGGCCGGCCCTGCTGGATCGCGCGCACCGCGGGCACGGTCATCACGGCGTCGCCGAGCCAGTTACTCGCGCGGATGAGGATGCGGAAAGGCTGGAGGCTCCTGGGAGCGCCGCCGTCCTCGTGCGGCAATCCTCCAAGCCGCGCAGCGCCATCTCCCCGCGACGAAGTTTGCGCTTCGCGATTGGGACGATGGCCGCACGGGACGGCGGCGCTCCCAGGGGCGCCGGTCGCCGCGCCGCGCTTGTAGGTCGCGAGGAGGAATTTCGGGCGCGGCGTTTTCCACCGGTTGTGGACCCAGAACCAATCCTCCGGCTGCCGGCGGATTTGGCCTTCGAGGACTTGATTGATCTCCGCGGTGAGAGTGTCGGCGCTGCGCCCGGCGGTGGGCATCGGCGGCTGGATCACCACGCGCCAGCGGGCCGCGCCGTCATTGTGGACGGCGGCGGGCATGAGCCACGCGCCGGTCCGCTGGGCGAGGGTCGCGGCGAGGGTGCTGGTGGAGGCGAGGCGGCCGAAAAGCGGGCACCACCGCCCGGCATCGCCGGCGTGCTGATCGACGAGCACGCCGACCGCACCGCCTTCGCGCAGGAATTTCGACGCGGCGACGAATCCCTCTTTGCGCTCAAAGAGCGCCATGCCGAGCCGGGCGCGCGAGCGGCGCACTTCGGCGTCGAGATACCGGTTGCCGAGCTGCTGGTAGATCGTGCCCGTCTTGCACTGGAAAACATGCGGCACGAGCTGCGCGAACATTTCCCAGTTCCCGATGTGGCTGATGACGAAGATGAAGCCGCCCTTTCCATACTGCGGCTTCATGTGCTCGAGGCCTTCGACGGTCACGACGCTCTCGATCTCCGCGCGCGACATCGTCGGCAGCTTGAGGCTGGCGAGCAGATTGGCCCCGAGCAGGGCAAAGTGCCGGCGCGCGAGGATCTCGATCTCCGCGTCCGACTTTTCCCGACCGAAGGCGATGCGGAGATTTGCCCGGACGAGGCGGCGATACGGCGGCGCGAGATACCCCGCGAGCGAGCCGAGCGCCCAGCCGAGCCGATAGCCCGCGCGCAAGGGCAGCACCCGCAGCACCCCAGCGAGGAGCCAGTAGAGCGCGTAGGCCAGCCGGTCCATCACCGCGGCTTCCAGTACATCGCTTTGAGCGGATGCTCGTCGAGGAGGTTGGGCACGACGCCGCCGAGGCGCGCGGGGTCGTAGAATTGGATGCCGACGTAATAGTACAGCGGGCAGATGGGCGCCTCGTCGGTGACGAGGATTTTCTCCGCCCGGCGGAAAATCTCGAAGCGCCGCTCCTGGTCCACCTCGCGACCGGCGGCGGCGATCAGGCCGTCGTATTCCGGGTGGCTCCAGCCGGTGCGATTATTCCCGCCACCGGTGATGAACATGTCGAGGAAGGTGTTCGGATCGTTGTAGTCGCCGACCCACGACGAGCGGCAGAGGTCGTAGTCGAGGGCGACCTGCGTGTTCAGATACACGGTCCACTCCTGCCGGGTGAGCTGCATGTTCACCCCGAGTTCGCGCTTGAAGACGCCTTGCAGCTCGACGGCGATGTCCTGATCGAGTTCGGAGTCGGCGCGGTAGAGGTAGGAGAAAAGCGGGAAACCCTGACCGCCGGGATAACCGGCCTCGGCGAGCAGTCGGCGCGCCTTCTCCGCGTCGCGCTCGTAGCTCGGCGGCGGTTGGTATCCGCCACCGGCGCCCGGCGGGGTGAAGCTGGTCGCCGGCACTTCGCCCGCGCGGCTGATGAATTCCGTGAGGTGCTTCTTATCCACCACGAGGCTGAAGGCGAGGCGCACCCGCGGATCGCTAAAGGGCTTCCGCGAACAATTGAAGCGGTAGAAGTAATTTCCGAGGAAAGGCGCGGAGTGAAAATCCGGGCGCTGCTTCAGCTCGTGCATGAGCGAGGTGGGCGCGAGACCCTTGTCCATCATCAGGTCGGCGACCCCGGTGGCGTAGAGATTGAAGGCCGTCATCGGTCGTCCCGCGGGGAGCACATCGATGCTCTGCATTTGCACCGCCGCGGCATTCCAGTAGCGCGGATTTTTCACCAGCCGGATGCGGTCGAAGAGCCGCCACTCCTTGAGCATGAAGGCGCCATTGCCGACGTGGTGCGCGGGGTTCATCGCCCAGTCGTCGTGCTTCTCCACGGTGGCGCGATGCACCGGGAGCAGCGTCGAAAAGGCGCAGAGATCGAGGAAGAACGAGGTGGGATTCTCCAGCGTCACCTCGAGCGTGGCGGGATCGAGCGCCTTCACGCCGCATTGCGTCCAGTCCTTGAGCTTGCCTTCGCTGAACTCGCGCACGCCGCGGATGTAGTGGAGCTGGCCGACGTATTCGCTCGCCGTCGCCGGCTCCGCGGTGCGCCGCCACGAATAGACAAAGTCCTCCGCGGTGATCGGGTCGCCATTGCTCCAGCAGGCCTCTTTGCGCAGGTGAAAGGTGTAGCGCAGACCGTCGGGCGAAAGCTCCCAGCGCTCGGCGACGCCGGGCCGCGCGGTGCCGGTCTCGTCAAAGGCGGTGAGGCCCTCGAAGACGGCGTAACCGATGCGACTGGTGGCTTGCGCGGTGATGAGCGGCGGATCGAGCGCCTCGGATTCCGCGCCGTTGATGAAGACGAGATCGGCGCGGTCGGGCAGTCGCCCGCAGCCGGCCAGGGCGACGACCAGGGCGGGGAGGAAGAGGGCGCGGAATGCGGAAGATCTATTCACTGGCGGACGGCGACCCTGCACAAAAAGCCGCGCGCCGTCCAAGGGCTTCCGAGAGGGAGGCCGTGCGGTTGGGTAATTCAATGGGGTGCAAGCGCTGCTCATCGTCCTCGTCCTCCTACTCCTACTCCTGCTCGACGCGATTCGAGTAGGAGCACGAGGACGAGGCTTGGAGCCATGCAGCACTTCTCATCACACCCGCCGTGCGCCCGGATCGGAGGCCGCGGGAGGATGAACCGGGCGGAGCGCCCGGTCAGTTCTGCGGCGCTGGCGCCGGGGCGGGCGCTTCGGACTTGGGAGCTTCCGCAGGTTTCGGAGCGGCGTCGGCCTTGGGCGCCGGGGGAGTCTTGGTATCCGCGGGAACCGCCGGCGTGACGGGAGCCGCCGGAGCCGGAGCACCGTCGAGCTTCATTTCCACGGGGGCCTTGGCGTCGATCGCGGGGGCCGCAGTGGAGGGCAGTGCGTCGGTGACCTCCACCGGTTCGCTCGTCGCCGTGGGCAGACTGGCCGCGGGCGTGGAGGCCATCACCGGCGGAGCCTGGCTGAGCACCTTGCTCACGCCGCTCGGGTTGGCGCTCTTCTTTACGTACAAGACGGAGAGGAGAAGTGTCAGGGCAAAGAAGATGCCGCCCAGCCAGCGGGTGATGGTCTGGAGCACATTGGTCGTCTGCGCGCCGAAAAGATTGTCCGTCATGCCACCGCCGAAGGCCGCGCCGAGACCCTCGTTTTTCGGCCTCTGCATCAGCACGATGAGGACGATCAGCAGCGAAACCATCACATGGATCGCGAGGAGGATATTGATGACGACAGGCATGAGGGCGCGGAATATGTCGGCGGGGTGGGCAAAGGGAAAGTGGAAAGTGGGCGCCGCGCCAGGGGCGGAAGGAGCGGCCCGCCAGGACGCCGCGCACCGGCCCGCGAGGCTTCGGGGCGCCCCCGGCCCGAGGCTTTTGGCGTCCGCCGAAGGCGCCTCCGCTTCCGGGCATCCGCCTGCTCTTCAACGCCGCAGCGCCGACCTCAGAGGCCGCCGGCCGAGGCGCGGAAGGCGACTTTGGTCCGCACGGCGGAGACTTTGGCCAGATGTCCGTCGAGGTACTTCGCCGCGGCTCCGGCGGCTTTGCCGAGATCGGTCTCGGCGCCGAGTTCATCGGCGAGAGTCCGCAGGAGGGGCAGGGCCTCGGACCGCTGGGTATCGGCGAGCGCCTGCACTGCGGCGAGGCGGTACACGATATTCGTCTTGGGTTCGCGGACCCAGCGCGGGAGCATCTCGAGCGCGACTTCGGGATAAAAGCGGGCGATGCCGTAGAGGGCGTAGTGGCGGGTGCTCGGGTCGCCTTGGAGCAACTCGGCGCGCCAGTATTCCCACTCGGTCTCCTCGGCGATGCCGTAGTAGCGCATCGCCGCGGCGCGGCAGAGGGGTTCGATCATGGCTTCGATCTTGAGCTGCGGATCGACGGTGAGGGCGAGGTCGCGGTCCTTGATCCCGATTTCCCGCAACGCGCTGAGGGCCTGGATGAGATCAAAGGTCGAGACGCGGAAGGCGTCCGTATTGAAGCGGCTGGGGAGCGCGCCCCCTGCCGGTGTGAATTTAGACACGGCGCTGAGCGGCAGATTCTCCGTGAGCGCGAGGATCGCGGTCTGGATGGCCCCGGGCGAAAGCTCCAGGTGCTCCTGGATGAAGGTGAGGAAGAGCTCGAGCTTGGCCACCGTCTGGTAAGTGGGCCGGTAGGGGCCGTCGGCGACTTTAGGGGTGGAGCGCACGGCGGCGGTCTGGAGCGGGATCTCGGCCGTCGCGCGCGGAGCGATATCGCGGCCCTCGGGACGCAGGGTCACCATGGCCTGGCGTTCGCTTTCAAAGACCTGCCCGACCGGCACCCGCAGGGCCACGGTGGAGCGCGTGAGATTCGTCACCTTGACGCGCAGCCGCTCGCGACCGTTGCCCTGGGCCTCGATCTGGACCATGCGGCCATTCAGCGCGTCCATGAGATCCACGACCTCGGTGGGCGGCAGCGCGACCTCCTCCGGCTGCGGCACGATCGCCGCGGGCGTCGGGGCGGCGGGGGCCAGGGCCACGGGCGCCAGGGTGGGCGCGGCGGTCGGCGGCTGGGGCCACAGGGCGTAGCCGCCAGCGAGGGCCACCGGAGCGAGGAGGAAGCTGAGAGCTTTGGCGTTCATCGTGGCCGTACGCTGAGCATCGCCCTTGCCACCACTTCGGCTGTTTTTCTTGGCACGGAGGCCCCGCAAAGCCAGTTTCCGCAGGGTGAAAAGCTACTCGGACAGCATCGATCGCGTGCTCCTCCGCGAGGATCTCCTGCAGACCCTCGTGCCCCGCGCCCCCCTCGGCTACGATCTCGTGCGGCGGCTGCGCGAGACCGACGATGCCACGCTGGCCGGCGACCACCCCGTGCCCCACCCCGCGTGGCTCGCGCTGGTGCGCGGCGGACTCTTTTACGCCCTGGACGCGCTGGACGAAGGCCACCGCATCTTTCAAGAAGACCACACCACCCCCGGCTCCTACTGGCACGGCATGATGCATCGGCGCGAGGGCGATTTTGACAATGCCCGCTACTGGTTCCGCCGCGCGGGCGAGCTGCCCATCGCCGCCGGGCTCCACGCGGCCGCGGCCCGGGTCTCGCCGCTCATGGCCCGCCAGACCACCTGGGACGCCTACCTCCTCACCGGCGAATGTGAGCAGGCCGTCCACGGCGCCGAAGAAGCACGCGCGGAATGCCTCGCCCTGCTCCGGGTGGAATTCGACGGCCTCCTCGACTACTGCTGGCGCCAGGCGCGCACCGCGTAACTCCGGCATCCGCTTCACGCGTCCACGAAACGACAGTCCTGCCGCAGGCTCCGGGAGAGCAGTCGCCGATACTGCCGGAGCGGAATCTCCTGCGCGCCAAACTGCAGGAGATGCGGCGTCGTCCACTGCGTGTCGAGCAGGGTAAAGCCCCGCGCCTTCAGCCGCTCCACGAGAGCGTGCAGCGCGATCTTGGAGGCATCCGTCGCCTCGTGAAACATCGACTCGCCGAAGAACGCCCCACCGATCGCCACGCCGTAGAGCCCGCCCCGCAACACCCCCTCGCTCCACGCCTCCACCGAGTGGGCAAAGCCGAGTTCGTGCAGGCGCACGTAGCTCGCCACGATCTCCTCATTGATCCACGTCTCCTCCCGCGCCGCACACTTGCGCATCACCGTTTCAAACTCCGCATCGAGGCGAATCTCAAACGGCCGCTTGCGCAGCGCCCGTCGCAATCCATGCGGCACATGGAACTCCTCGAGCGGGATGATCGCGCGTGGGTCCGGCGAAAACCACGCGATGCTGCCCTCGGGCATGCCCATCGGAAAGGCGCCCTGGCTGTAGGCCTGCAAAAGGAGATCGGGAGCGATCATGAACGGCGCGGGGTGCGGGGAGAAGTTGGCATGCCTCCCCACCGATGGCATTTCACGGCTGTGTTTGTCACTTCCGGGCACTTGCACTCGCCACCGCCACTACGTATGACCTCCTCAATGAAAGTATTCCTCGCGACTCTCAGCCTCGCCGGCAGCTTGCTCCTCGCGGGTTGCGAACACGACATGCCCCCCGCCGCTCCCAGGACCCAAACCGGTCAGGTCCCCGGAGCGATCGTCCAGCCCGATCGCTCCGACGATCCATTTACCCGCGAAGTCTCGCGCGTCGGGAACTAGCGGATGGCGGCGCCCGCAGTCTCGAAGATCGTCCTGCTCGACTTCGGTTCGCAATACACGCAGGTGATCGCCCGGCGGGTCCGCGAGTGTCAGGTGTTCTCCCACATCGTGCCGCACGACACCCCGGCCGACGAAATCCGCGCGCTCGCCCCGAGCGGCCTCATCCTCAGCGGCAGCCCGTGCAGCGTGTATGAGAAAAAGGCGCCGCTCCCCGATCCGGCCATCTTCGATCTCGGCGTGCCGATCCTCGGCATCTGCTACGGCATGCAGCTCATGGGGCACCTGCTCGGGGGCAAAGTGGAGCACAGCGAAAAGCGCGAATACGGCAGCGGCGTCCTGCGCATCGAGGAGCCCTCCTGCCCGCTCTTTCACGCCCTGCCCGACCACCTCGACATCTGGAACAGCCACGGCGACAAAGTCACCAAACTCCCCCGCGGCTTTCGCACCGTGGCCGTCACCGACAACTCGCCCTTCGCCGCGATCGAGCATCCGAAGAAGAAATTCTACGGCCTGCAGTTTCATCCCGAAGTCGTCCACTCGCCACGCGGCAAGGAAGTGCTCGCCAACTTCCTCTACGAGATCTGCGGTTGCTCCATGGATTGGACCATGGGCTCCTTCATCGACCGGACCTGCGAAGAGATCCGCGCCCAGGTCGGCGCGGATCACGTCATCCTCGGGCTCAGCGGCGGCGTCGATTCCAGCGTCGCGGCCGCCCTGCTCCACAAGGCCATCGGCGATCAACTCACCTGCGTCTTCGTGAACAATGGCCTGCTCCGCGAAAACGAAGCGGAAGCCGTCCAGCGCGTCTTCGGCGATCACTTTCACATCCGGCTGAAGTACGTGGACGCCAGCGAGCGCTTCCTGCGCAAACTCAAAGGCGTCACCGACCCCGAGCGGAAGCGGAAGATCATCGGCGGGGAATTCGTGCGCGTTTTTGAGGACGCCACGCGGGATCTCACCCGGCGCGGAAAGTCGAAGTTCAAATTCCTCGCCCAGGGCACCCTCTACCCGGACGTGATCGAGAGCGTCGCCATCGCCGGCAATCCCGCCGCCCTCATCAAGAGCCATCACAACGTCGGCGGCCTGCCCAAGCGCATGAAGTTCAAGCTCGTCGAGCCGCTGCGCCAGCTCTTCAAGGATGAAGTCCGCGAAGTCGGCGCCCAGCTCGGCCTGCCCAAGGAGATCGTCCACCGGCAGCCCTTCCCCGGCCCGGGCCTCGCCGTGCGAGTCCTCGGCGCGATCACCCCCGACAATCTGCGCATCCTCCGCGAAGCCGACGCCATCGTCGTCAGCGAGATGAAGGCCAGCGACTGGTATTACCGCGTCTGGCAGAGCTTCGCCGTGCTCCTGCCCGTGCGCAGCGTCGGCGTCATGGGCGACGAACGCACTTATGCCCAGACCATCGCGCTCCGCGTCGTCGAGAGCCAGGACGGCATGACGGCCGACTGGGTGCGGCTGCCCTACGAACTGCTCGCCCGCATCTCCACGCGCATCATCAATGAAGTGAAAGGCGTGAACCGCGTCGTCTTCGACATCAGCTCCAAGCCGCCCGCGACCATCGAATGGGAGTGAAGATCGGCTGGATCGCCGCGGCGTTTGCCGGGTTGCTTTTGCTCGCGGGTTGCGCGTCGAGTTTAGAGGATCGCGCCTTTTTCCAGAAAGGCTGGGTGCATCCCGAGGAAGCCGCCGAGAAGCGGATGAACAGCTCCGACTGGTGAAACGGCGCTTGCCGCCCCGGAAAATCGCTCCATGTTTCGCGGCTCAGTGCAGTCATCGGGCTGTGGCTCAGCTTGGTAGAGCGCTTCGTTCGGGACGAAGAGGCCGCGGGTTCGAATCCCGCCAGCCCGACCACTTTTACAGCTCCGGTTCCCCGCCCGGGATTCACGGCGCATTCAAGTCTGGCGCGCCATTGCCCCGCCATACCCCGTGGCCTTCGAGCGCGGCCAGCCGGCTCTCCAATTCCTTCACCCGCTGCAGGAGCTGCGGCAGCCGGTTCACGCTGGCGATGCGCCGCCGCTCCTCGACCGCCGGGCGCGCAGGGAAGCCGAGGTAGGAACCGCGCGCCGGCAGATCCTTGGTGACCCCGCAGCGCGCGCCCAGGGTGCTCTGCGAGCCGACCGAGACGTGCCCCGCCACCCCCGCCTGCGCCGCGATGACCACGTAGTCGCCGATCACCGCACTGCCGGCGATGGCCGCGCACGCCACCACGATGCAGTGCCGACCGAGCACCACGTTGTGCCCGATCTGCACGAGATTATCGATCTTCGTCCCCTCCCCGATCCAGGTCCGCCCAAAGCGCGCCCGATCGATCGTCGAGCCGGCGCCTACTTCCACATCGTCGTCGATCTGCACGATGCCCGCCTGCCGCACCTTGCGATGGCGCCCTTGCTCAAACTCGTAGCCAAATCCATCCGCTCCGATGACCACGCCCGAATGCAGGATGACCCGCGCACCCAGCCGGCAGCCGCGATGCACGGTCGCATTGGCAAAGAGCCTCGCATCCCGCCCGATCGTCACGTTCGGCCCCACGTAGCAGCCCGGCCCGATCTCCGCGCCATCCGCGATCGTCGCGCCTTCGGCGATCACCGCACTGGCGCCCACGCTGACCTTCGCCGTATCCAACTGCGCCGATGCCGCCACCACCGCGGAGGGATGAATCCCCGGCACGAAGACCTCGGGCGGCATACCATACCGCTCCACCATCTCTCCAAAGCAGCGCGATGGATCGGCCACCCCGATGCACGTCACCTCATCCGGAAACACCGTGTAGTTTAGGGGCATCAGCACCGCCGTCGCGCGGGTCGCGGAAAGCGGCGCGCTGTAGCGATGTCCGTTGAAAAAACTCAGATCCCCCGGCTGCGCCTCCTTGAGCGAAGCGAAGCCACCAATCGTCCGCTCAATGCAACCCGACAGCAGTTTGCCACCCGTGAAGGAGAGGACATCCGCCAGAGAAATCTGTTCCATGCCACACTCTTCCCGAAACCTGCACAGGGCGGCAAGGAACGCTTTTCCGCCACCGCTGGCGGGCGAAAGAATGGACGCCAGCGAAGGACCCTCCAGCCTCCTTTCCCGGACCGCCGCCGATCTGGCGCGCTCGGCGCTTGGCCAGCGTCGGCGACTCCCCTAGCGTGTGCGCGTGATCAAGACTTTTACCCCGTCGCATTTTCTCGGACGCGAATTGAGCTGGCTCGAGTTCGACCAGCGAGTGCTCGACCAGGCCCTGAATCCGGCCAATCCGCTGCTCGAGCGCCTGAAGTTCTTCGTCATCACGAGCACAAATCTCGACGAGTTTTTTGAGGTGCGCGTCGCCGGCCTCAAGCAGCAGATCGAGAGCAACGTCGTCGAACGCATGATCGATGGCCGCACTGCCAGCTCCACCTTCCGGGCCATCCGCAAGCGGGTGCTGGCGATGATCGAGCAGCAGTATCGCTACTGGCGCGAGGAGCTGGTGCCGGCGCTCGCTGCCGAGCAGATTCGCATCCTCGACTACGAGACCCTCGAGGAGTCGGACAAGGCCTGGGTGGAGCAATACTACCGGGCTCTGGTGCGGCCCGTCCTGACTCCGCTCGGGATCGATCCCGCACACCCTTTTCCGCAGCTCCTCAACAAATCGCTGAACATCATCGTGCAGCTCGACATCGAGCGGAATGGCGAGATCCAGCGGCGGCTCGCCGTCGTCCAGGTGCCGCGCGCCCTGCCGCGCCTCGTGCGCCTGCCGCGCGAAGACGATCGGCGCGACTACATCTACCTCGGCTATCTCATCGGGCACTATCTCGCCGACCTTTTCCCCGGCACCCAGATTCTCGGCTTCTGGCACTTCCGCGTGACACGGAATGGCGAGCTCTACATCGACGAGGAAGACGTGGGGAATCTGCTCAAGGCCGTGGAGCATGAGCTGCACAACCGGCGCAAGGGCGCGGCGGTCCGGCTCGAGATCGAGCACGATTGTCCGCCCGAGATTCAGCAGCAGCTCCTCGAGACCCTGGGCCTGATCGCGGATGATCTCTACCTCATCGACGGCCCGCTCAATCCCGTGCGGCTCATGGCGATCTGCGAGGGCGATCACTCGGCCGAGCTGCGCGACAAGCCCTTCGTCGCGCCGATCGCCCCCGCCTTCCGCGACACGTCCGATCTTTTCGCCGTCATCCGCCAGCGCGACGTGCTCGTCCACCATCCCTACGAGAGTTTCGCGTCGGTCGTGGATTTCCTCGAGCAGGCTGCGCACGACCCGAATGTGCTCGCCATCAAGCAAACGCTCTATCGCACCGGCGGCGATCCGCGCATCGTCGGCGCGCTCATGAATGCGGTGAGGAACGGCAAGCAAGTCACCGCGGTCACCGAGCTGAAGGCGCGCTTTGACGAGGCGAACAACATCCAGTGGGCGCGCAAGCTCGAAGACGCTGGCGTGCAAGTGGTGTACGGGATCGTGAACTACAAGGTCCACGCCAAGGTGACGCTGGTCGTCCGGCGCGACGAGGACGGCCTGCGGCGCTACCTGCACCTCGGCACGGGCAACTACAATCCCAGCACCGCGCGCATCTACACCGATCTCAGCCTCTTCACCGCCCGGCCGGACTTCGGCGAAGACGCCACGAACTTCTTCAATCTGCTGACCGGCATCTGCCAGTTTCAGGGTGCGAACAAGCTCTTGATCGCACCCTTCACCGTCCACGCCACGATGCTCGCGCTGATCCAGCGTGAGGTGGATCACGTGCAGCGCGGCCAGCCGGGGCGGATCATCGCCAAGATGAATTCGCTCGTCGATCAGGAGGTCATCGAAGCGCTCTACCGGGCCTCGCAGGCCGGGGTGAAAATCGACCTCATCATCCGCGGCATCTGCTGTCTGCGCCCCGGCGTCCCGGGAGTGAGTGAAAACATCACCGTGCGCTCCATCGTGGGGCGTTACCTCGAGCACAGCCGCATCTTCTATTTCCAAGGCGCCGGCGAGCCGCAGCTTTACGTCGGCAGCGCGGACTGGATGCCGCGCAATTTTCATCGGCGGATCGAGGTCGTCTTTCCGATCGAAGATCCCGTCCTGCGCGAACGCATCGTGAAACAGATCCTCGGCCGGCAACTCGCCGACAACGTCCTCGCCAGCCTCCTCGACGCCGAAGGCCGCTACACAAAGGCTGTGGTCAAGCGCGAGAGCCAGCGCGTGAACAGCCAGGAAGAATTCATGGCGCTGGCCCTCGGCGAATCCAGGGCCGTGCGGAAGAATGCGCCGGTCCGGCAGAAATTCCCGCGCATCAAACTCGTCACCCGCCCCTAGCCCGACAGTGAGCAATTCCCTCCGCACCCTCTTGGTCAATCCGCCGTCCTGGCAGGGCTTCGATGGCGGCGCAGGGTCGCGCTATCAGGCAAAGCGCGAGGTGCGTTCCTTTTGGTATCCCACCTGGCTCGCCCAGCCTGCGGCGCTCATCGCAGGCTCGCGGCTCGTGGACGCCCCGCCGGACGATCTCACGCCGGACGACGTGCTGCGCATCGCCCGCGACTACGAACTCGTCATCATCCACACCAGCGCTCCCACTTTGCGCGGCGACGCGCGGCTCGCCGAAGCCCTCAAGTCGCAGCAGCGCGACGTCCGGGTGGGCCTCGTCGGCGCGCACGCGGCGGTGCTGCCGGAGGAAACCTTGGGCGCGAGCGAGGCGATCGATTTCGTCGGGCGCAAAGAGTTCGACTTCACCTGCCAGGACGTGGCCCTCGGCAAACCCCTCGCCGCGATCGACGGGCTCTCCTTTCGCCGCGACGGAAAGGTCATCCACAACGCCGAGCGGGCCGCGATCACCGACTTCGATGCGCTGCCGAGCGTCATGGATGTCTATGCGCGCGACCTCACCATCGAGCACTACGCCATCGGCTACCTCCGG
>Ga0105049_10004739_pt1 | contig 15945 bp, 14 predicted proteins | sample MAT06_FD_78087 | JGI IMG/M metagenome (GOLD analysis project Ga0105049, IMG submission 78087) | Freshwater microbial communities from Lake Fryxell liftoff mats and glacier meltwater in Antarctica - MAT-06 | ecosystem: Environmental > Aquatic > Freshwater > Ice > Liftoff microbial mat | place... | reverse complement strand
GTCGTCGGTGTATTCGTGGTTCATCACCAACAGGCCACGGCGGCTGCCGTCCAGCGCGTAGTAGGCCAGCCCATCGTGGTGCATGCCCATTTGCAGCGCTTGATCGGCAGCGCTGTTGCTGGCGTCCGGCTGCCAGCCTGGCATTTGCCCAGGCACGCCCACAGGCTCGCCCCAAGGCGCCAGCACCTGGGCCACATAGTCTGCGGGCAGCGTGACCGCGTCGGCCCTGGACACCGCCACGCCCTGGAACCCCAGCTTGGCGCCACTGCGGCCTGCGCCACCGCCTGCCCCACCGAATGCACAGCCGGCCAGCGGGCCCAACAGGCCCAAGGTCGCCAGCACCGCCGAGCCTTGCAGCCATTGCCGCCTGGCCGGGTCGGACACTTCGTGGATGCTCGGGTTCGCAGAGCGGTTGCTGTCTTCCAAGGTGCTGAAGTCTTTGGCCATGTCAGGGTTTGAGTCGATGCAAGACCTTGGATTCTGTGGCGTAAGCTGAAGCGTGGCCGGGGCCGCGCTGTTTATTTGTCCCAGGGCGAGCACGGATGGCAGTCAGCGCATGGCTGCGCACAATTGCAATCGCCGATGTCCGGTTTAACCCTGGGAGTTTCATGAACGGATTCAATCGTCGTCAACTTCTGGCCGCTGGCGCGGCTGGTGCTGCTGCGCTCGGCGTGCCGCGTGCTTTTGCCCAGTCCTGGCCGACCCGTCCGGTCAGTATCGTCGTGCCATTCCCGCCGGGCGGGGGCACCGATGCTTTCGGTCGGCCGCTTTTTGCAGCCATGGGCAAAGCCTTGAACAGACAGTTCGTCATCGACAACAAAGGTGGCGCCGGCGGCACGCTGGGCGCCAACCTGGCGGCCAAGGCCAATCCCGATGGCTACAACTTCTTCATGGGCGCGGTGCACCACGCCATCGCCCCCAGCATGTACCCCAAGCTGGACTACGACATCGGCGGCGACTTCGTGCCCGTGGGCCTGATCGCCAGCGTGCCGCAGGTGATCGTTGTCAACCCGCAAAAAGTGGCGGCCACCGACCTCAAGGGATTGCTGACCACCTTGCGTGCCAACCCGGGGCGCTTGAACTACGGCTCTGCAGGCAACGGCACCTCGCACCACCTGGCGGGTGAGTTGTTCAAGCTGCAGACCAAGACCTTCATCACCCACATCCCGTACCGGGGTGCGGGCCCTGCGTTGCAGGATCTGATCGCCGGCCAGGTCGAGATGATGTTCGACGGTCTGGGCTCATCGGCCGGCCACATCAAAGGCGGCCGCATCCGCGCCATTGCGGTGGCAGCCGACAAGCGCGTGCCCAGCTTTCCCGACGTGCCCACGGCGGCAGAAGGCGGTGCGCCCGACTACAAGGTCGCCACCTGGTATGGCCTGTGGGCACCCAAAGGCACGCCGCGCGACGCGGTGGCGGCGATGCAGGCCGGCATGCGCGCCGCCTTTGCCACCGACGAGTTGCGCACCGTCTGGGCCAACCTGGGGGCCGACAGCCCGAGCCTGTATGGCGATGCTTTTGGCAGCTTCGTGGGCTCTGAGGTCAAACGCTGGGCCGAGGTGGTCAAGGCCTCGGGGGCCAAGCTGGACTGAGAGGCTGAGAGTCTTTCGATGATGCCCGCTCGTCACGCCAAAACGCACCTGCTCGGCGTTGCAAATGCTCGTCATAGCCCGGGCTATGACTGTGCTTTGCGCCTTGATCAGGCACGTTTCAGCGCACCGCTCGGACACGCTCGAAAAACTCTCAGCCTCTGATGCCGCGCATCGCGCTCGACGGATTGCGCGCTCGACGGCTTCCAGCGCTCGACGGCACAAGCGCTCGACGGCACAAACGCTCACAAATTCTTGCGGTACTGAAGGAACCCCGGCTTGTCGGCAATGCGGTCGTACAGCAGCATCGCTTCGGTGTTGCTCTCGTGGGTCAACCAGTGCACCTTGCCGGCCCCCAGTCGGGGCGCCTGTGCATAGACAAACTCGATCAGCGCGCGGCCCACGCCCTGGCCACGCAACTCGGCTGCGGTGAAGAGGTCCTGCAAGTACAGCGAATTGAGCGGGCTCCAGCAACTGCGGTGTTCGATGAAGTGCACGATGCCGGCCACCTGGCCGTGCAACTCGGCCAGCGCCAGGTGCATCGGTTCTTGCGGGTTCATCAGCCGCGCCCAGGTGGTCTCGGTGGTCTGCCTCGGCAGATCGACCTTGTAGAAGGCCTGGTAGCCGCGCCACAGCGGCAGCCAGGCCGCATGGTCGGAGTCGGTGGCGGGGCGTACGACAATGTCAGGGTGGGGCATCAGAAGTCCTTGCGTGGATGTGTTTGGTGATCCGGCAGGTCACCGGGTTGCTGAGACGCGGCGGCGCCGAAGAGCCTTGATTCTGCTGCCGCATCTGCCCATTTTCCTGCCCTGCTGTCGTGCTGCCCAGCTGCTGCTGACCGCTCCATACCCAAGACAAACGGAGACCTGAAATGACCCGTACCCTGCTCATCACTGGCGCCAGCCGCGGTATCGGTGCTGCCACCGCCAAGCTGGCTGCGCTCGCCGGCTGGGACGTCGCCGTCAACTACAGCCGCGACGCCGCGGCAGCACAGGCCGTGGCTGAAGCGGTCAAGGCCGCTGGCCGCCGCGCGCTGGTACTGCAGGCCGATGTGGCCGACGAGGCCCAGGTGCTGGCGATGTTTGCGACGCTGGACCGCGAATGGGGTCCGCTGCAGGGCCTGGTCAACAACGCCGGCGTGGTGGATGTGGCGGCCCGGGTGGACCAGATGGACTTGGCACGTTTGCAGCGCATGCTGGCGATCAACGTGTTGGGCACGATGGTTTGCGCGCGCGAAGCGGTCAAACGCATGAGCAGCCGCCATGGCGGCAAGGGTGGCGCCATCGTCAATCTCTCATCCGCCGCTGCGCGCCTGGGCGCGCCGGCCCAGTACGTGGATTACGCGGCAGCCAAAGGTGCAGTCGACGTCTTCACCCTCGGGCTGGCCAGGGAAGTCGCCGCCGAAGGTGTGCGTGTCAACGCCGTACGCCCGGGCCTCATCGACACCGAGATCCACGCCAGCGGTGGCCAGCCCGAGCGGGTCCATCAACTCGCGCCACAGGTGCCGATGCAGCGTGCGGGGTCGTCTGAAGAAGTGGGGCACGCCATCGTCTGGCTGCTGTCGCCGCAGGCCAGCTACACCACCGGGGCGGTGCTGGATGTGGCGGGTGGGCGCTGAAACGCCGGGCCGCCCCGAGTTTCCTCATCCCCTCTAGGGGGGCCTGACGCGAAGCGGCAGGTCTGGGGGCGTTCTTAAGTCGGCGTTAAGCCCTGGCAACACAGACTCGGGCAGATGCCATGGAAGTCTTCTGCAGTTCGCTCTTTTCGCCACATCCACGCGGTGGCCGCACTGGCCATTGTGCTGGCCATGCCGTTTTGCGCGTTGGCCCGGCCCACACTCGCTCAGCCCCTGGACCTGGCTGAACTCGAAGCAGCAGGCGCCCGGATCGGCGAAGTGCGGGTCATCACCGGCGACATTTTCGACACCAGCGACCCTGAAGAAGACAAGCTGCCATTCAGGGTCGCCAACGCCTTGCATATCAAGACGCAGGCCGCGGTCATCGAGGCGGCGTTGCTGTTCAAGAAGGGTGACGCGCTGTCGCTGAACCTGATCGAAGAAACCGAGCGTCTGCTGCGCAGCAACCGCTACTTGTATGACGTTCAGATTGCAGCCGTGTCTTGGCACGACGGCGTCGTTGACATCGAAGTGCGCACCCGCGACACCTGGTCGCTGGATCCGGGTTTCAGCGCCAGCCGCGCTGGCGGCGCCAACAGCACCGGCATCCGGCTGAAGGAATACAACCTGCTGGGCACGGGCATGGCGCTGAGCATCGGTCGCTCCAGAACGGTGGACCGCTCGAGCAACGAGTTGATGTTCTCCAGCGAGCGTGCCTTCGGCACCTGGACCGCGCTGAACTACAGTGTCGCCAACAACAGCGACGGACGGCGTGACGCCGTGTCATTGGTCAGGCCCTTCTATGCGCTGGACGCGCGCTGGGCGGCTGGGTTGTCAGCGGCCAGGGACGATCGCATCGATGCGGTCTACAACGCCGGCAACATCGTCAGCGAATTCCGGCACCAGCAGCAGCACGCCGAGGCCTTTGTGGGCTGGTCGCCAGGACGCCAGAAGACCTGGGTGCAGCGCTGGACAACAGGCATCGGTTGGCTGGACGAGCGTTATGCCCCCGAGCCCGATCGCGTGGCGCCTGCCCAGCTGCCTGACAACGACAGGCTGGTGACGCCCTTTGTTCGCTGCGAGCTGATCGAAGATCGTTTCGAGAAGCTGAAAAACCACAATTCCATGGCCCGCCCTGAGTTCTTTGCCATGGGGCTGGCGGCGACTGCGCAATTGGGATGGGCCAGTACAGCGTGGGGTTCGCAGCGCAATGCGCTCGTCTACTCGGGCTCGCTCAGTCGCGGCTTTGAGTTGGGCGGTCGGCAGAACCTGCTGACCTCAGCCAGCATCTCTGGGCAGTACGCTGCAGGCCAGATCCAGCGCCTGCAGTTGGGCGCGCGCGCGCAGTACTACCTGCCGCACGACGGGCGCTGGCTGTTTTACGCCTCGGCCTCAGCCGACAGCCTGAGCCGCCCGATGGCCACCGAGACCCTGCTGCTGGGCGGTGACAACGGCTTGCGGGGCTATCCGCTGCGCTACCAGAACGGGCAGCGGCGCGCTTTGCTGACCGTGGAAGAGCGTGTCTTCAGCGACGCCTTCGTCTGGCGGCTGTGGCGTGTTGGCGGCGCAGCGTTTCTCGACACGGGCCGGGCCTGGGGCGGCGACGCGCTGAACACGGTCAACCCGGGCTGGCTGAGCAACGTCGGCGTGGGCCTGCGCATCGTCAACGTGCGGGCAGCTTTCAGCAGCGTGCTGCATATCGATCTGGCCTTTCCGCTCAACGCCACCTCAGACATCAAGCAACTGCAACTGCTGGTCAAGACCAAGGCCAGTTTCTGACTGGCCTGCGCGCGCAGGCTTCCTTAAGTCCTGGTTAAGCCGAGGCTTTGCACACTGAGAGCTTCAGCTTGCATCCGGAGAATTGCTTTGAGCCAACTGCTGGTACCCCGGCGGGCCAAGTCCGAGCCCAGTTCCTGGCGCTCCACCAGCCTCAGCCTTGCTTCCGCACCTGACCCAGATGCCAACGATGCGTCAAGGATTGACCGGCGCAAACGCGATTCTTCGCTGTCGTGCATCGTGCCTTGCTACAACGAAGCGGCCAATCTCGACACCTTGCTGCTGCGGCTGCTCGATGCCGTCAGCGCACTGGTCGACGACTGGGAGATCATCCTTGTCGACGACGGCAGCAGCGACGACACGCCGCAACTGCTGGCGCGTTGGTCGCGGTATCAAGGCGTACGCTCGATCCAGCTGTCGCGCAATTTCGGCAAGGAAGCAGCGCTGTCCGCAGGGCTGCAGGCGGCGCGGGGCGACGTCGTGGTGATGCTGGACGCCGATCTGCAGCATGAGCCCGAGTTGATCGCCGAGATGTTGCGCAAATGGCGAGAGGGCGCAGACATGGTGTACGCGGTGCGCCTGAACCGCAAGGACGAGAAGGCCTACAAGCGCCTGGGGGCCAGGCTCTTCTACAACTTGGTCAACGCTGCAGACCGATTCGAGGTCCCGGCCGGCGCCGGCGACTTCAGGCTGATGGACCGCCAGTGTGTGGATGCCTTGCTGGCCCTGCCCGAGCGCAACCGCTTCATGAAGGGTCTGTATGCCTGGGTCGGATTCACCACCGCGGCCGTGCCCTACACACCGGCTGCCCGCGCTCATGGCAGCAGCCGCTTCAGGCCCTGGCAGTTGTTGCGCCTGTCGTTGGACGGTTTGACGTCATTCACGACCTGGCCCCTGCGCGCAGTCAGTCTGGTCGGCGTGTCGCTGGCCATCGTGGCCTTGCTGTACGGTGCATTCCTGACTCTTGAGTACCTGCTGTACGGCCACGACATCGGGGGCTGGACGACGATCGTCGTCAGCCTGATGCTGTTTGCCGGCATCCAGATGATCTCGCTGGGCGTGGTCGGCGAGTACGTCGGGCGCATCTTCGAAGAGTGCAAAGGTCGGCCGCTGTTTGTGGTCAAGCGCGAATTGGGTCGCGGTCTGAACAAGCGAACGGGCCCTTGAGCGCCATCACCAGCGGGCCCCTGGCGGCCCAAGCCGCGCGCAGCCTTGCAGGCCCTGCGCTGTGGGTGTTTGCAGCGGCGCTGGTCTGGCTGGCGCTGCTGGCGGGGCTGCGGCCGCTGATGCTGCCCGACGAGGGCCGTTACGTCGGCGTGGCCTGGGAGATGCTGCGTTCGGGCGACTGGTTGACGCCGACTCTCAACGGTCTGCCCTACTTCCACAAGCCGCCGCTCTTCTACTGGATCACTGCGGCATCGATGACGCTCTTCGGCCCCGGCGAGTGGGCTGCCAGGGCAGCGCCATTGCTGGGTGCTGCGGTGGCGTCAACGGCCTTGTGGCTGTTTGTCCGCCGCTGGTGGGGTATTGCGGTGGCGCAGATGAGCCTGGGCGCCTTGCTGGCACAACCGCTGTTCTATCTGGGCGGCCAGTTTGCGAACCTGGACATGCTGGTGGCCGGCTGCATCACGCTGACCGTCGTGCTGCTGGCCCACGCAGCGCTGGCCTTTGAACAAGGCAGCTCCTACAAAGCGGCGCTGGTGGCTGCCTACGCGGCCGCGGCGCTCGGGGTACTGGCCAAGGGCTTGATCGGTGCCGTATTGCCTGCGCTGGTGATCGGCGTCTGGCTGCTGCTGCGCATGCGCTGGCGTACGTTGTGGGCGCTGCTGTCAGGGCCTGGCGCGCTGTTGTTCTTTCTTGTGGCTGCGCCCTGGTTCCTGGCGATGCAGGCGAGGTTTCCTGATTTCCTGCACTACTTCTTCGTGGTGCAGCACTTCAAGCGGTTCACGACAGGCGGATTCAACAACGCCCAGCCCTTCTGGTTTTACCCGGCCCTGCTGCTGCTCTTTTCGCTGCCCTGGTGGCCTTGGCTGTGGGCGCAAGTGTGGCGACGCGAGCGGCTGGTGGCGTCGCCGACAGGCTTGCGCCTGTTGATGTGGGTTTGGCTTGTCGGGGTGATGATGTTCTTCTCGCTGCCCAAGTCCAAGCTGGTGGGCTATGTGCTGCCAGCCCTGGCGCCGCTGGCTGTGTTGGTGGCCGATGGTTTTGTCTCGACCTGCCAAAGGCCCTGGCAGCGCCACCGCGGTTGGTGGCTGAGCGCCGCTGTGGCGGCGTTGCTCAGCGTGGTCACGCTGGTGGCCTTGGCGGTGCGCCCGCCGTATTCGACCAAAGAGTTGGCCGGGTTGTTGCGCCGGCAGCATCTGTCTGGCCAACCTGTGTTGATGCTGGAGCACTACTACTTTGATTTGCCGCTTTACGCCGGCCTGCGCGAGCCTGCCCAGGTGGTGCTGGACTGGGCAGAGCCAACGCTGCGTCAGCGCGACAGCTGGCCCAAAGAGCTGGCCGACGCCGGCGACTTTGCGCCCGAGCTGGCAGCCCAGGTGCTGGTGCCCTCCCGGCAACTGCGCCCAGCACTGTGTGCCCATGCGGTGAGCTGGGTGCTCGGCTCGCCAGCAGCTTATGGTCTGTATCCCTTTCTGGCCCAGGCACAGCAGGTGGGCGTCGTGCGCGACGCAGCCTTGTGGCGCGTGGAGCCGGCCATCCCTGCGCTCAAGGCGGCTCTTCGCTGCGCAGAAACACCCAATGGCGGCTGAGCCACCAGGTGGCAAAGGCCACCCCCACCAGCACCAGCCCCAGCAGCACTTCGTAACGCGCAGCGCTGAAGCGCAGCAACAGGGCGTAGCTCAGCGTGTTGATCAGGAAACCGGTGGCCGAGACCGTCATGAAGCGCATCACTGAACGCAGCAGCGGCGCGCCGTGGCCACGAAAGCTCAAACGGTGGTGGCCCAGATACGAGCCCGCCAGCGCCACCAGCCATCCCACCGGGTTGGCCAGCAGCGGTGTGCAGGCGGCCAGTTCCACCAGCGCCACCACCACGCCCCAATGCAGCAGTGCTGCACCAGAGCCCACCGCCACGAACCACAGCAGCCGGCCATCGGCGCTGCCCCGTTGCGCCGCCGCAGGGCTGCCTGTGTGTCGCTTATGCTGAACCTTCAGACTTGCGGGGCCAGTACCAGTACCAGCACCAGCACCACCGCAACTGTCTGCATCTGTGCCGATGACTACGGCATGCATGAGGGCATCAATGACGCGGTGCGGCATCTGGTCGATCTTGGCCGGGTGCAGGCCGTGGGCGTTCTGGTGAAGGGGCCGGCCGCAGAGCTTGGCGGCAGCGCTCTGCGGCGGATGCCTGCGCAGCGGGTGGACATCGGCCTGCATCTGGACCTGACCGAATTTGGCGGGGCAGGGTGTGGCCCGCTGCCGCTGCCGCTGTCTGAGCTGATCGCCAAAGCCTACCTGGGCAGGCTGCAGCCGCTGGATCTGCGGCCGCAGATCCGCGCCCAGCTGGATGCTTTTGAGCTGCTCCTGGGTCATGCTCCGGCCTTTGTCGACGGCCACCGGCATGTCCACCAGCTGCCCGCAGTGCGCGAGGCCCTGCTGGCTGAGCTGCATGGCCGCTATGCCGCCCGGCTGCCATGGATCCGCTGTACCGTTCCGTCACCGCTGACGCTCAGCAGCATGGCCGGTGGCTGGTCCTTCAAGGCCGCAACCATTGCCTGCCTCGGTGGCAGGCCATTGCAGCGGGCCGCGAAGGCGCAGGGCTTCGTGCAGAACCGCAGGCTGTTGGGCGTCTACGATTTTCGCGGCGGTGCACCACGTTACCGGCGTCTGCTGCAGGGCTGGCTGGGCACGGCGGGCCGGGCTGATCTGCTGATGTGCCATCCCGGCTCGGCTGTTGGCCGCGACGGGGTGGCGGCGTCTGTGGGCGACAGCCTGAGTGCGGCGCGCCAGGCCGAGCTGGAAGTGCTGTCTGACCCGGCCTGGGACCAGTGGCTGGCGCAAGCGCGCACCGTAATGGCGCCGATGAGCCAGATACTGGGCCTCGCAGCAATCGCGCCTGCAATCGCGCCCGCAGCGTCATCTGCATCCCTGTCTCCATCCTGATCAGCCTGTGCGTTGGCATCTGCCCCGGCTCAATCGGCCGCGGATCCAAAAGTCAGCCGCACACGCAGACCCTGTCCTGCAGGCGGGTCCGCCAGATCAAGCCTGGCGCCATGGCGCTCGGCAATGGCCTTGACGATGGCCAGGCCCAGCCCGCTGCCACTGTGGTCGCGCGCCTGCAGGTGCGCATCTTCGCCGCGATAAAAGCGGTCGAACACGCGCTGCCTCTCTGCCAGCGGTATGCCGGGCCCGTTGTCCGTTACCTGCAGCGTCGGCCGCCCGTCTTGCAGGGTTGCCGAGACGTCCACCACGCCGCCTCGGGGCGTATAACGGAGTGCGTTTTCCAGCAGGTTGTCCAGCAGTACACGCAACTGCTCGGCGTCGCCCTGCACCCGGACCTGGCCTGCCAGCTCAGCGCCCAGGTCGAGCCCCAGCGCTTCGGCCTTGGCGCTGAAGGCGCCAACCGCCACGCGCACCAGATCCGACAGATCCACGGCCTCGACCTTGCTTGGCTGTGCATCGGGGTCGGAGCGCGCCACATGCAGCAGTTGTTCGATCAGACGTTGTGAGCGCTGTATGCCGTCGCCCAGCTCGCTGATGGCCTGCTTGCGCTCGGCCTCTGTTTCGCTGCGTTGCAGCAGCTGAAGTTGCAAGCGCAGTGCAGTGACCGGGGTGCGCAACTCGTGTGCCGCGTCGGCAGTGAAGCGCCGCTGCGCCGACAGCGCAACTTCCAGGCGCGCCATCAGACCATTGATCGACAGCACCAGCGGGGTGATCTCCCTGGGTGTGCCCTGGACGGCAATCGGCTCCAATGACCTTGCGCTGCGGCTTGCCACGTCACGCGCGGCAACGTCCAGGCTCTGCAGACCCCGGCGCAAGCCGTAGACCAGCATCGCGCCGACCCCCACCACCAATGCGAGCAACGGGCTGAGCATCTTCAGTGCCGATTCGCTGGCCATCTGCTGTCGGGCGGCCAGACTCTGTGCGGCCTGAGCGACGCCTTGTGCGCTGACGTTGGAGTAGATGATCCACTCCTCGCCCTGCACCTGGGCCCGGTGCAAGCCCTCTTGCGCGGTGAATGGCAGTGGCACACGCGGGTCTGAAGAGAACACCTTTTCGCCGCTCGGGCGCCAGCTCAGGGTCACGATTTCGACGTCCTCTGGCACGTCATTGCGGACCGGCGACCTCAGCAGTGCCAGGGTGTCCGAATCCGAAGCGGCCTGGTGGTAAGCGGCCACGCCCTGGGCCACGTTCTTGAGGTCGGCGTCAAAGACCTCGTGCATCTCTTCCAGCGTCAACAAGTACGTGGTCAGCGCCACCACCATGCCGCCCAGGGTCAGCGCGCCGAGGGTCCAGCCCAGCAGCGTGCGCTGGATCGAATGCATCAGCGCTGCGCCACGCGGTAGCCGACCCCGCGCACGTTCTTGATCGTTTCCGCGCCCAGCTTCTTGCGCAGGTGGTGCAGATGCACCTCGATGGCGTTGCTGCCGACCTCTGCGCCCCAGCCATACACCGATTCCTCCAGCCGCTCGCGCGACAGTACGGCGCCGGGCCGTTGCATCAGAGCTTCCAGAATCGCGAATTCCTTGGCCGAGAGGTCGACCGCCTGGCCCGCCTTGAGCACCGTCTTCTGGCTGGAGTCGAGCGCCAGGTCGGCGCAGCGCAATACTGGCGACGCACTGCCTGCATGGCGGCGCAGCAGCGCGCGCACCCTGGCAATCAGTTCGTCAAGATCGAAAGGCTTGAGCACATAGTCATCGGCGCCGGCTTCCAGCCCCTTGATCCGGTCCGCCACCGTGTCGCGCGCCGAGGCGATCAACACCGGCAGCGTCTGGCCAGCGGCCCGCAGGCTGACCAGAATGGCCATGCCATCCTTCCTGGGCAGGCCCAGGTCGAGGATCGCCAGGTCATACACGCCATTGGCCAGCGCCAGCTCGGCCGCGCGGCCGTCGCTGACCCAATCCACCGTGAAGCCGGCCTGGGACAGACCCGTGCGCACGGCTTTGCCGACCATGGTGTCGTCTTCGATAAGCAGGATGCGCATAAATCAAATGGAACTGGGGAAAGAGACAAGCAAGGATGCGGCCAGCCCACGGCTCAGTGCTTGGGAGTCTGATGCCACCTCTTGCGCCATCTCAGCACCATACCGTCATGCAAGCGCAGGCAGCGTACCAGCAGCGGCATTGTCAACGGACGCAGGGCCCAGCTGGCAACGGTACCGGCGAGTGCCACCGGCATCGCTGCCAGAACATCGTAAGGAAACTGCACGCCCAGGAATACCCGGCTCCAGCCTACTGCCAGGCCTGCAGCAAACAGCAGATAGCTCCACACCGCAAAGCGCGAGGTGCCCAGCGCCGCCCAGGCCAGGCTCCACAGCAGCGTGACTTGGTCGCCGGGCATGCCCGGTTCATCGGCGTGGGCCAGCAGCTGTTGGCCCAGATGCAGCGCAAACGGCCGCGGTTGCGGCCACAGATAGGCTATCCCTTGCGCCAACACCAGCGACAGCAGCGCAGCCAGCAGCATCTGCAGCAACTCCAGACGGCTGCCGTCGTCGCCTCTGACCCAGGCCCACATCAGCCCCGCCGCAGGCAACAGCGCCAACCAGCGTGCCAGGGCCAGTGCCAAGCCCAAGCTCAGCGGGCTTGGCCGCAGGCCGGCATTGATCAGTTCGAAGAGGTGGAGGTTGCCCATCTTGTGCGGGTCAGCACAAGCACCGGGGGCAGCGATCAATCATCGATTGATGCTGATCAGCTTCGACTTAACAAAGGCTTAACCCGTTGCCCTTGGACAACGCCGTGGCTGTGCCCGCGATGAATCAGAAGGCGAGCCAGGTGCGCAGTGGGCCTGCTTAAGGGTGTACCCGTCGTGCGGACCTTTGCACCCTTCTTGGCAGGTGTGGCGCAGATGCCTTGCCGTCTTTTTGCGCTCTTCAATCTGCTGGGGGGCACGGCCTGGGTGGTATTGCTCGTGTATGCCGGGGTCTTGCTGGGCTCCAATGCCTTTGTGCGCGCGCACCTGAGTCCGGTAACCTTGGCTGCCGTTGTGTTATCCGTCTCACCGGTCTTGTTCACTGCCTCTCGGGCTTGGCAGCGGCGGCGCGTGGCGCAGCGAAAACCGGCCGCAGAGGCTTGCAGCACGCAACCTAACTGAGCACTCTTCGTCTTGCGGCCTGCCCGAGCCTCCTAGCTCTAGTAAACCCAGTCCCTGAGCGTCAGCGACAAGGCTGGCACATAGCTGATCACCATCAGGCAGGCGAACACCACCCCCACAAACGGCAACAGATCACGCACGATGCGGTCCACCGATATTCGTGCCACGGTGGCGGCGGCAAAGAGGTTGACACCAAAGGGTGGCGTGATCATGCCCAGGGCCAGGTTGACGACCATGATCAGCCCGAAGTGGATCGGGTCGATACCGAAATGTATCGCCACCGGCACCAGGATCGGCGCCAGCACGATGATCGCAGCGCTGGTCTCGATGAACATGCCGATGGCAAACAGCGTCAGGTTGATGCCGATCAGGAAGATGGCCGGCGACTGCAGCACCTCGACCAGCCAGCGGCCGATCAGATCGGGTGCGCCGGCGCGCGTGATCAGGTAGGCAAACATGCCGGCATTGGCGATGATGAACATGACCACGGCGCTGGAGATCACCGAGCGGCGCAGGATCTTGCCAATGTCGCGCAGCCCGATCTCGCGGTAGATCACCATGCCCACCAGCAGCGCGTAGAACACCGCCACCGCCGAGGCTTCGGTGGGGGTGAAGACGCCGCCGTAAATGCCGCCCAGGATGATCACCGGCATCAGCAGCGCCCAGAAGGCTTTCATCGTCGCCGGGCCGACGGCCAGCCGGTCGTCGCCGTCGTTCTTGCCCCAGCCCTTGATGCGGCAGTAGATCCAGACAAACAGCATCAGGCTGAAGCCCACGAAGAGGCCAGGCACGATGCCGGCGATGAACAGCTCACCAATCGAGACTTCGGCGCTGACTCCGTACAGGATCAGCGGGATCGACGGCGGGATGATGACGCCCAGCTCGGCCGAGGTGGCCTGCAGCGCCGCCGCATAAGGCACCGGGTAACCGTGCCTGATCAGCGCCGGGATCAGGATCGCGCCGACAGCAAAAGTGGTGGCCACCGATGAGCCCGAGACCGAAGCGAAGATCATGCAGGTCAGCACACAGGTCATCGGCAAGCCGCCTTGCACGCCGCCCACCAGGCTCTTGGCAAAGTCGACCAGCCGACGCGAGATGCCGCCGGTTTCCATGATGTTGCCGGCCAGAATGAAAAAGGGGATGGCGGCCAGCGGAAACTTGTTCAGGGAGTTGAACATCTCCTTGACCGAGGTCAGCATGTGGGCGTTGCTCATCTGGATGCCCAGCACCGCCGACAGCCCGATGGCCACCGCCACCGAGATGGTGAGTGCAAAGCACAGCACCATCGAGACGATGATGGTCAGACTCACAGCGCGGTCTCCAGCTCTTCGCGCCGGGGTTCGAGCAGGTTGCCCAGGATGCCCATGACGCTGAACAGGCCACCCACCGGCAGCGCCAGATAGGCCCAGAACATCGTCACACCTTCCAGACCGATGATGGTTTGGACCTTGCCGCGGTTGGCGTAGTCCCAGCCCCACCAGATGATGATGCCGATCAAGGTCAACGCAGCCAGCGCTGCAACGGCTTCAAAGAAGCGCTTGCCGGCCTGGCCGCTGCGCCGGTGCAGCAGGTCCACGCTGATCATCCCGCCTTGGCGAAAAGCCGGCGCGATACCCAGAAACACCATCCAGATCAGGCTGAAGCGGATCAGCACCTCGGTCCACTCTGCAGGCGCCTGGATGACAAAGCGCATGATGACCTGGAACAGTCCCAGGCTGGCCGCCAGCGCCAGCATGGCGCAGGCGCCCGCCATGGCCAGCGCGGTGGTGTAGCGCTCGATACGCAGAAAGGCGGCCTTCAACGTCTGCACGCCCCCGGCTTCACTTGACGTTGCGGATGCGATCGATGTTGTCTTTGCCAAACTGTTTTTCGAAGTCGGCCAGTACCGGGGCCATGCGGGCAGCGAACTTGCTCTTGTCGATGTTGTCGATCACGGTCACGCCGCGGCTGCGCAGGTATTCCACGCCTTTGGCGTCGTCGGCATCGACACGCGCCCGGTAGGCCACGGCGGCCACCTTGGCGGCGTCGATGAAGTGCTTCTGGTCGGCAGCACCCAGTTTGTCGTACATCGCCTTGTTCATCATGATCAGCGCCGGCGAAAACACATGCCCGGTCAGCGACACGTGCTTTTGCACCTGGTCGAACTTGGCCGCCATGATCACCGACAGCGGGTTCTCCTGCCCGTCCACGGTGCCTTGCTGCAGCGCGGTGAAGACCTCCGGAAAGGCCATCGGCGTGGTCACGATGCCCAGGCTCTTGTAGGCTGCCACGTGCACCGGGTTTTCCATCGTGCGCATCTTCAGGCCCTTCAGATCGTCGGGCGTGTTGACGTCGCGCTTGCTGTTGGTCATGTGGCGGATACCGTTGTCCATCCAGGCCAAGACCTTGAAACCCTTGGGCTCGAACTTGCCGGCCATGTCGGTGCCGATGGGGCCGTCCAGCACGGCGCGGGCATGGGCCTTGTCGCGGAACAGAAACGGAATGTCCAGGATGCGCGCCTCGGACACGAAGTTGGGCACGGGTCCGGTCGAGCTCAGGGTCAGCGCTTGCGTGCCCAGTTGCACCGATTCGATCGACTCACGCTCACCGCCCAGCGAGCCGGCGTAAAAGGTCTCGATCTTGAAGCGGCCGTTGGTGCGGGTCTCGACCTCCTTGGCGAATGTGTCGATGCCCACGCCCTGGTGCGAATCTTTGCCCACCGAGATGTTGATCTTCATCACGGTCTGGGCGCTGGCCACGCCGATTGTGCCCAGGCTCAGGCCCAGCCCGATACCGAGACTCAAGGCCAGCAGCAGCCTGCGCGGGCGCATGCGGTGATGGCGCAGGGTGTGGGCTGGTGCTGTATGGGAAGAGTTCAAGAGCGTCTCCTGTAGGGGTTTTGCGGACAATGCTGGACGCGATGATAGGGAGCGCGCAGCCGCTCCTTCGTCCTTGTTTACCCCCAATCGATCCTGCGGCTCGTTTGCAGCACGCGCTCGGCCAGGCTTCAGCTTGCGCTGCCGGTGGCGTAGCCTTGCAGTGCGGCCAGCAACTGCCGCGCGGCGCTGTCGCCAGCCGCTCGCGGCGCCAGCACCAGCTCGGCCTGGTCGGCCACCGAGGCCCATTTGTGGGTGGACGAGACCCGGTCGTGCAATTCTGCATAACGTACCAACAGCGCTGGCAGTTGTGCGGCCAGGGTGCCGCTGGCCACGGCCTGCAGTTGGTCGATCTCGATGGCCGATGCGTAACAGAAGAAGTCGGGGTCGGTCTCGGTCTTGTGCTGCAGGTTGTGCCACAGAGCGGCCTGGGCACCCGCATCGAAGCCCGGCCAGGGCGCAGCGGCGTCGTGCAGCAGCACATCCAGCGCCATGCGGTTGAGCGATGGGTAAAACAGCGGCAGCTGTGTCTGCTGCAGCGCCAGCGTCTCGGCCTGCAGGTAAGCGCTGCGCGCCATCTGCAGGTTGGCCCTTTCGTCGGCGGCGTTGCCGGCCAGGCGCTCGACCAGCGCCAGCCGCTTCCAGCCCGAGCCGCACAGGCTGTGCCGCTCCAGCGTCGGTTGCAACCCGCACAGCGCCAGCAGGCCCCGCATCGCAGACAGGATCTCGTCGCGCGCCTGCTGCAGCCGCGCCTCGGGCGGGCGCCAGCCGGCAGGGTGCTGGCGCAGCAAGGCCTGCAGGCCAGACCAGCTGCGCCGCACTTGCAGGTTGCCGATCTGTTCGTGGGCTTTGATCGAGG
>Ga0105049_10004737_pt1 | contig 15948 bp, 15 predicted proteins | sample MAT06_FD_78087 | JGI IMG/M metagenome (GOLD analysis project Ga0105049, IMG submission 78087) | Freshwater microbial communities from Lake Fryxell liftoff mats and glacier meltwater in Antarctica - MAT-06 | ecosystem: Environmental > Aquatic > Freshwater > Ice > Liftoff microbial mat | place... | reverse complement strand
TCGTTTTCCGCTAACCACATTCAAGACCGACAAAACCGTTCAAATTTTAATTCGGACCGATGTTTCTGAAATCCTTAAAAACCCTACAGACATCGACTTTTCCAAACTTTCTTCTGTGGTTGATTTCCATAATTCCACAACCCTGGCCGATAATTATGCTGACTTGTTTTCCATTTTGAAAGTAGAGGAGCTCCCATGAGAAAACCGCTTCTCTTTTCAGTGATTTTAGCAGGGATTCTTTTCATTTCCGGCTTTATTTCAGACAATCCCGATCAAAAGGTTTCAAAAAAGGATGTCGCCCTGGAGATTCCCGAAGGATTTCCCAAACCCAAATACGATTTCAACCAAAACAGAATTACGCCGGAAGGATTTGTACTGGGCCGAAAACTGTTTTACGATCCCATCCTTTCACTGGACAGCTCCACCAGTTGTGCTTCCTGCCATCAACATTTTGCCGCATTCGGACACATCGACCACAAGTTGAGCCATGGAATTAACGCCCGCATCGGAAAACGAAATGTGCCTTCCCTACAAAATCTGATCTGGCAAAACAGCTTTATGTGGGATGGAGGAGTGAATCAACTGGATGTTTTTCCGATTTCTCCCATAACGCATCCTTCGGAAATGGGTGAAAGTCTGGAACATGTGCTCACAAAACTGAAGAAACACAAAGAATACCCCGAGCAATTTCGGAAAGTCTTCGGCAAAAAGGAGATTACGACAGAAACCACACTGAAAGCCATTTCTCAATTCCTATGCCTTCTCAATTCCACTGACTCAAAATACGATCAATTTGTTGCCGGAAAGGACAGTTTGACCCAACAGGAAAACTCAGGACTCACCCTTTTTCGTAACCGCTGCAGTCGATGCCATTCAGAACCACTTTTCACCGATTACAGTTTCCGAAACATTGGTCTTGAAATGGACACTGCCCTAAAAGACAGCGGAAGAGCGGGCATTTCGGGCATTCGATCCGATTATATGAAATTCAAGGTGCCCACTCTCCGAAACATTGAAATGACGCCTCCTTATATGCACGATGGCCGATTTAAGAATCTGCACCAGGTTCTTGATCATTATGCCAAAGGACTTTTTGCCGGAGAAAATGTGGATCCGGAAGTGAAGATCAATGTGGGTTTAAGCCGGAATCAGAAAGCCGATCTGGTGGCCTTCCTTAAAACACTTACCGATCAGCGGTTTTTGCATGACCTTCGGTTTGCGGATCCCGGTTTTAAGTAGTTGAATATCTTGAGATTGTGTTTCCTGACCAACCTCAAAAAACACTCTAAGAATTAATTCTTTACGATAACTCTGGAAAAGGACTTGTTTGACTCATTCCATTGAATCCGGTAAATTCCAGTGTTAAAATCCTGAACAGAAATGATTTGATTTTGGAAGACCTTTCCTTGTTTCACCATTTTCCCTAAGCCATCAAAAATCTGATAGGAAATTGGGGAGGAAATCTCTCCTGACAAATAAATCCTTTCTGTAGCCGGATTTGGGTACACATTTCTCCCTGTAGAAATTTCAGACTTCGTCCCTGTTGGAGCATTAATACCGGTAGCGGATAAATCAAAGATGAAGTTTATCGGGCTTGAGGTAACAGTGAGTTTTGCAGATTTTTTACCTAATGAACTTGTTGAAAACATAATCGGAACCTGGATTGAATCCTGAGCGTTTACCGTTACAGGATTGGCCAGAGGAGTGTTAGTAAATCCAGGATTTCCGGATAAAGTCAGTGCAGAGATAGTAATGGGCGTTGCACTGGCATTTCGTAACCAAACAGGAAAAGTAGAATTGGAATTCAATTCCGAATTACCAAGAAAGACAGAGGATCCATTTGGAAAACTATTTCCTTGCCATGACATAAGCATGGGTATCGGAGTGGTCAAAACTTCTATTTGTACCAAATATCCAAAATTAGTGTTGAGAGAAACTATAAGACCTCCGCTTTTCAGACCACCTGAAGTAGGTGAATATTTAATTTTGATTAATGTTGAATCTCTCGGTCCTGTGAAATGAGGAGAGAGAGTGACACCATCAGACGATTGCACTACAGTGAATTCAGTGCCAACGACCATTCCAGCCCCAATAACCGTTATGGGTAAAATAGAATCACCATGAAGCCAAACTGAATAATAGTAGATTGAATCCACCTCGGCAGCAGGTACACTAATTTTTACCCCACCGTAAGGCAACCTTTGTCCGTTCCATTTTAAAAAGCCTTTTGCAGTATACATAGGAGGTTGCCCGAAAGCACATGTCCAGCTAAACAATAAAAAGAATGTGAGTTTGATTTGTAGTGATTTTAGCATACTAAAAATGAGATAATTTAAAATCCAAATATAACTGAAAGTTTATCTTTTGCAAGATTTAGTTATGCATTGGAAACGTTGGGCCACAAATCGACATTACCAGAAATGCAGGTGAACCCGGAGGAAATGATTGTCTTTACCTATGATCTCCCAAACGGAATCTATTTTGTTTATTTATTGGGAGCTGAATGTACCGAAAACATCTTCTTCCTAATTCAGAAATCATGAAATACCATCACCTTGCCGCAATCCTTCTTTTCTTCTTTTTTTTTTCGTTTCCTGCTGCGGCCCAGCGAAATGTAATCCTCATCATAGCCGATGATCTGGGTAGCGATTATTGCGGGTTTTATGAGAATCATTTGGATACGGTGAAACTGCCCAATATAAGGAAGTTACTCTTGAAAGGAGTTCGGTTTCGCAATGCCTGGTCCAACCCACTATGCTCCCCAACACGTGCCGGAATTTTAACCGGCCGCTACAGTTTCAGAACGGGGGTTGGAAATGCCGTTGGCGGCACAGGATCGGCTGTGCTGGACACATCGGAAAAAACAATTCCCAGACTGTTAAAAGAATGGAGCCTCAACCAGTTGACAAGTGCAAACATCGGAAAATGGCATTTGCACCTTCCGATGCCGTCATCCAATTTCAGCATTCCCAATAAAATGGGATATGATTATTTTGAAGGAAATTTTCTGGGAACGTTAACCAGCTATACCAACTGGAAAAAAATCAAAGATGGCCAGAATCTTACAATCACCAACTATGCCACCACTGAAACTGCGAACAATGCCATTTCCTGGGTAAAATCGGTACCGCCAACAAAACCGTTTTTCCTGTGGCTTGCCTTTAATGCACCGCATACTCCTTACCATCTTCCGCCCTCCAATTTACACTCATACACCACTTTAAGCGGAACAGATGCAGATATTGCCACAAATCCAAAGGACTATTTCAAGGCAATGGCCGAAGCAATGGACACCGAAATTGGCCGTCTGTTTGATTCATTAAAAGTCGTGAACCGATTCGATAGCACGGAGATCATTTTTATTGGGGATAATGGGAATGAGTCTTCTGTTTCTCAAATTCAGGGAGGAGCAAAAGGAAGTATTTATCAGGAAGGAATAAGTGTTCCCTTCATTATCTCCGGTCCTGGAGTAGTGCAACCAAACCGGGCAAGTGATGCTCTTGTGAAGACCCAGGATTTGTTTGCCACCATTCTGGAAATGTTTGAAAACACCAATTGGCCGTCTCAAATTCCAGCGAACAAACCCGTTGACAGTAAGAGTATTATACCAATCCTCAAAAACCAGACAGACATCATCCGGCCTTGGGTTTTTACGGAGATTTTCAAAGTCCCAACCGTGTCCGGCGATGGCAAAACAATGCGAAACAAGCAATACAAGCTGCTCGATTTTGACAACGGAACGCAGAAGTTTTACAAAATCGACACCGATCCGGGCGAAAACCAGGACCTTCTTACAGGCACTTTGAGTGCAGCCCAGGAACAACAGTATTCTGAATTGTGCAGCCAGATGACGAATCTGGTTGGAATTCCCCGGTTTTGTGATCTTGTAACTGAAAATCCAAAAGAGGTGAGGCAATCAGAGACCCTAGTGGTTCCCAATCCATTCCGGAAATCGTTGCGTTTGCAAACCGGGACTGAAAACAAGAATGAAATAATGAGACTGACCGATCCTTTGGGAACTGTTATTTTCGAAGGATCCGATCTTGAAAATCAGGATTTTTCAAGGTTGGCAGCAGGAGTGTATTTTTTGAAACCGGCTACAGGATCCGGAAAAGGAATGAAGGTAGTGAAAGTGGATTGAGGGGATTTTTCTTTGTTCTATGAAATGATAAAAATGAAGGAAATGCCGTTTTGTTGGACAAATCTGCATTTCAATTGCAGATTTGTCCAACAAATATGCCACAAAATTGAAATTTGATAGTTTAGGTAAATTAGTATGTTGAACTAAAAATTGGTTGCGGCCCCGGGCGAAGCGGTTACCCCGCAGTGGCGCCGTGGCGACACGAGGAGTAATAGCAAAGCACGGGAAATGCCGCCCAAAAACAGAAACGTTTAATTGAAAGTCAAGCCGTTTTCCAATTACTGAAGATGGAACTAAACACATGCAGGAAGAATCCAAAACCGATAAGCAAGTTATCACTTATGGGAAAAGCGATGCCATTAAAAAATAGAAAAATTGGCTGTGGTTTTGCTTTCTCTGGTTTTGGTTGATTGTAGATATTCCCACATAAAGGGCGGGCATTAATTTTAATTATCTTAGCCTCACTGTCACTAATTGGTTTTTTTAGTTCCGGGTAATAAACCCAGATTCCACTGGCATTTGTAATCCAGAAGTGTTTGGCTTCTGCTGGACATAAATCAATGGCTTCAACAACTCTTGCGTATGGAAGAGTTTCGGAAAAAGCCAGGTTGATGCCCTTCGATACATCTTTCGATTGCTCCAATTTCAGAAATTCCGATTTAAAAAGTCGGTGAGTCAGATCATCCTTAGCCGTATTTCCACTGAGTTTGTAATTTTTATACGTTCGGTTCGCCTGGGGAATGCTATCCGGAATACTATGTGAACTGTAACCCAACAAGACGTAATTCTTATCAAAAACTCCTTGCCATTCCATTGCCCACAAACACAAGACCGGCAATAAAACCAGACTGATCATACCTGGACAGTAAATGATCCTGGATAATGGTTTTATCGATTTCAATATCAGCATCCGAACAAAACTCAAATATACCGGAATGATTGGTCCTCTACATCCATTCAGTTGTGAGACTTTTAATTAAAAGGAAGCTGATTACTCGTTGAGGCTTGATTTCAAAGGATCATTCTCTACGTTTGCACCACATAAAAACAATTGAATTGATCTTTGTATGAAAAACATTTTCGATAAGAAAGTTACGGAAGAAATCATTGCCCGCATTGACCAATTAACACCCGAAACCCAACCCGTTTGGGGAAAAATGTCGGTGGCACAAATGCTGGCTCACTGTAATGTAACCTATGAAATGGCGTTTGAAGACAAGCATCCGAAACCGGGTATGGTGGTGAGATGGATTTTGAAAGCCTTTGTAAAACAGGGCGTTGTTAGCGAAAAAATGTATCCTAAAAACAGCCGAACCGCTCCGCAGTTCATCATTACAGATCAAAGGGAATTCGAAAAAGAGAAGACAAGACTTCTAGCTTATATCCTTAAAACCCAGCAGCTGGGAGCTTCGAATTTTGAAGGAAAAGTATCGCATTCATTCGGCACCTTAACTTCAAAGGATTGGAACAATATGTTTATCAAACATCTGGAGCATCATTTGGGGCAATTCGGGGTTTAGGAACCATCCCAATCAAAAACCGCCTGTGCAGAAAGATTCAATTCCTACTCAAGCGGTTTTTTGATTTAAGGCTTGCTAAAAAAAGTCTTTTATTAGCTTTAAATGAGATTGTTGTGTAGTATTTTCAATGAACAGATGCAAAGGTATTTGATGAAAAAGTTTAAAATCCATGCGATCCAAATTTCAAGAAACATCAGATTACAATTGAAACCCTCATTTTGACCTTACCCCAGCCCTTCCGAAGCTAGTTCGGGACAAGTCTCCAGTGGAGAGGGGGTTTGATTATCATTGATTTATGGTTTCTTAAATATTTGCCTTATTTTTTAGCAAGCCCTACTTGCTGCTTTTTGAATACGCTTGCAGATCCTGGTGAATCTGATAGTCTTCAAAGGTTTTGCTCAGAAATCCACATTGGTCAAACATCTCATTGAATTTCTGGATTTTAGATTGCGCCTCTGGATCCGGGTATGGCTTATTGGGATTTTCCAGTTTGCTGTATTCTGCAAAACCACTCACAGATAACTTTTGGTAATAGGCTGCATCGTGGTTTTCAAAACGAGTGAAGTTGTACCGGACCATAATGCGATCCCAGTTGGGAAGATTAAACAGAATGAGATAGGAATAGGTAAACGCAATGGTAAGGTTTACCAGTCGCCAGTTTCCTTTTCTGAAATAGATACAGAAAGCGATAATAACCAGTCCGGTGATGATGGTTGTGAGGTATTCAAGTACAGATAATCGCTTGTATGTGAGTCCATAGGCATTGATGTAATTCAATGTTTTGTATACTCCGATCAGAGCCAGGATTGCGTTTAAAGAAATCCAGGCATAGGCCAACTGTCTGATTGCGGCAATCTTTGCCATAAAGAAAACCGCACCGGAGAAATAGTAAATTGTAACGCAAGCTGCCAGTAAGATGGAAAAAATGACGGCGTAAATATTCTCATGAACCCCTTCTGCCAATCCTTTCCCAGCGACAGGAAAAATAATAGAGGTGATTTCAAAACCCAGTAGCACCAGCAGGAGAAAATTCAAACCAAAAAAGGAAATGATGGCTTCCTTTTCTTTCACAAAGAGGGGTTTCCAATCCTTTTCGGGCATGTAAAGAGATAAGGACCAGGAACGTTTAAAATAGTCAACCATATGGGTAAGATCCGATATTTCAGAACTGTCCAGCACGGTGATCATGGCGATAAATGATCCGGCAAGAAAAAACAGTAAAGAGAAACTGATCACCTCTAAAATTTTATTCATCATTTTGCCAAAACCCTCGTTTGCTACCATGTAGATCATAATAAAACCTATGAAGAACAAGGCAGGAACCAGAAATGGGCGAATGGAAAAGGTTTGGGTCGGTTCCTTCATTTCAAGGTCGATACTCGTGGTTTGGTTGAAGCCTTCGCTCGATTTAACTTCGGATGGTATTGAAGAGAAAGTGAAACCTTCGGCTTGTTCCGGATTATCGGAACTAAAGGATTCGTCCGTTTGCACATAGGAAGAATCTACTACGGGTTCCGGTTTATGTTTTCGGGAAGACAGCCATTGAAAGGGCTTTGATACCAAATTAATGAGGACATACAATGGAGCGATCGGCCAAAAACCTTCCTGGGTTTGATGGAGATAAACCGAAACCAACATAGATGCCACATAGAGTATAGCCGCAAACCAGGAATTGGTGAAATTGTAGCCAATACCTGCCAGAAAAGTTCCGAGTGAAACCAGGAGCCAGGCATAATTCCGGATGAGGTCTTTGCGTGACATGAACTGCAGCACCGATACCACCAGTGAAAACAACAGGATGTTTACACCCCAGATCTGGCGATAGAAAAGGGTGGTGCACAACACGGCACCCATACCCACGAGGATCATTTTTTGATTTTTCATTTTAAAAGTACTTTGTATTACAGAGTGAATGGATAAAAAAAATTAAGATTGCGATTTGATGAATTTTTCGAGTGACTGAAGATGATTGGTGAATGCCTGCCGCCCTAGAACAGTGGCCCTGAAACTGGTGTTTGGCTTTTTACCGATGAATGACTTCCGGACTTCTACATAGGTTGCCTTTTCAAGGGCACCAAGGTGACTGGCCAGATTTCCATCGGTGAGATCCAATTGTTCTTTGAACCCATTGAAATCGACCCAATCGTTCACAATTAGAATTGACATAATGCCGAGCCTGACTTTGTTCTCAAAGGCCTTATCCCAATTTTGAATCAGATCTTTCACCTCTCGTATTTAAAATACATGATGCTGCCGTAAACCATGTGCATAACTCCAAATCCAAGGCACCAGAATACAAATCCATGGCCAATAAAGATCAGATTAAGGCAACCAAGAAATACCTGAATGTAACCCAGATATCGAACATCACTAAGTGTTTTATGGCTGGCATTGATCAATGAAAGTCCGTAAAATATAAGCATCGAAGGTGCGATCAAACCAATGAATCCCTGTGTGAAAAGAAAAATACTGAACACCCCTCCTACTGCCAGAGGCAAACAAAAATCCAGGAGAAGCTGCCGGCTTGATTGTGTCCAGATGGATTGACTTTGCTGTTTTGCTTTGCGGATTGTGAATACCAAGCCGGATAGGGTTGCCAGTATTAAAACCAGAAAGGCATCGACCAACATAAACTGGATTGAATCCGGATCGGATGCATAGGCATATCCGAGGGGTGTTTCCATGGAAAGTCCCAGTTTCCACCAGGCGATTCCGGCGCCGGTCAACGCAATGGCACCGGCAAAAATGGCGGACAGTCCACTCACAGAAATAAATTTGGTGGATCCCTCCATCAATTTCCGAATTTCCCTGAGGTCGTTTAAAGGATCATTGCTCATTTGTAAAGAACTTTGTGATGCAAAGTAAATTGAAAATTTCAATCCGATGCAAATTTTTGTCCTGAATTGTTTGAAAAATATTTTAACTAACTCTAAACCAATGCACTGAATGTGGCGAAAAAGTCAAAAGTGGACAGTGAATCGATTTCCGTAGATTTCAAATGCCATAACAATCTTGTGAATCAAGCCGTTCTCCGGAGGTCTGAAATCAGAACTCTTTAAAAGGAAACCGTCTCTAATTCAAACGATCGGGCAATTCGTACGCCACGTTCATTCATTTCTAATACAGCACATTCGTTTACAGGATCGTGCTCGAAAAACAAGGTCCACTCTTCCTTTAAAGCTCTGTCGAAAAACCGGGTTTTATCGGCCATAGTTTCTAAAGGACGAACATCATACGCCATTATGTAAGGCATCGGAATGTGGTGAAGAGACGGAAACAAATCGGCACAAAATACAAGCTTTGTTTTCTCACTCATGATCACCGGAAGCACCATCGACTCTGTATGGCCACTTACCCGAAACAATTCCAACCAGGGCCATTCCGTCGTTGAATCTTCTGGCAGGAAATGTAAAATCCCCAATTCCTGCATAGGTAAAAGGTTTTCTTTCAGGAAACTGGCTTTTTCCCTGGCATTGGGATTGATTGCCCAGTTCCAGTGTTTTTTATCTACCCAATACCGTGCATTTGGAAAGGCCGGAGCAAAACCATCACCCTTCCGAATAATACTACCTCCGCAGTGATCAAAATGAAGGTGAGTGTGAAAAACGTCGGTAATGGATTCAAATGAATAGCCTGCATCTTCAAGTGATTTGGCAAGACTATGCTCTCCATGTAAATAATAATGCGAAAAAAATTTGTCATCCTGTTTATCGCCAATTCCGGTGTCTATCAGCATAACGGTTTCGCCTTCTTCCACAACCAAACAACGCAAAGCCCAGGAGCACATATTGTTCTCATCGGCAGGATTGAGTTTACTCCACATCGATTTTGGCACAACCCCAAACATGGCACCTCCGTCCAGTTTAAAATTGCCTGCGTGAATGGCTGTTACTTTCATTGGTTTGCGGTGAAAATGTCTTTGAAGATAATAACCTGTTCTAAGCCGGAAGGAGCCGCTGTCGCACTACTTCAAACAAGGCAACGCCTGTAGCCACGCTCACGTTTAGTGATCCGATTTTTCCTGCCTGAGGGAATTTTGCTTCGTGGTGAACTTTCTTTAAAAGAAACTCAGAGATACCGTCTTCTTCCGAACCCATCACAAGAGCAACCGGACCGGTAAAGTTGAGATCATACACACTCTCATTTCCCTTTTCTGTGCAGGCAACAATGGTAAGTCCGCTGTCGTTCAGAAAATTAATAACTTTACCAAGATCTTGTTCCCTGCAAACCGGAATATGATTTAGTGCTCCGGCAGAGGTTTTCATTGCATCGTCGTTGATTTGGGCACCTCCTTTGTCTGGCACCACAATTGCATGAACGCCTGCACATTCGCAGGTTCGTGCAATCGCACCAAAATTGCGGACATCTGTTACCCGGTCCAGAATAAGAATGAAAGGAACCACCCCTTGTTCAAACAGAAGCGGCACAAGATGCTCAATTTTCTGGTACACAATCGGGCTCACAAAAGCGACAACGCCCTGATGCATTTTTGGTGTTACCCGGTTCAGTTTTTCAACGGGCACTGCCTGGTACGGAATTTCCCTGGTTCGACATGCGTATACAATGTCCAATCCCTCCTGCCGGGAAAGTAAATCCCGGTTTATGAGAATTTTCTCAACTTCTTTATCTGATTTGAGCAACTCCGAAACGGGATGCAATCCAATAACAATATTTCCAGTTGTTGAAGGGGGCTTCGAAAAACCCTGCCTCATCGGTTTATAACTCCTTTTCTCCATAATTCCACTACGCCATACCAGACGCGATCGTATTCATTGTATCGTTTTAACTCCCAAATATTTGGATTTTTTTCTACAGGATGGCGGGTAAAATAAAATACAGTGTTTTCGCCTACCACCGATTTGTCGTATTGCCACATTTCGGAATCCCAATTCTTATAAACCAAGGGTGGCTGTCCGTAAATAGCATAAACCATTCCTCTGTCTGTTTTCCATCCGGCTTTATGACTGGCAAAAAGAAAATTGGCTTCCTCAACGTTCTCAAAATAACTACGTATCAGTTTGCGGGACTGGTCTTTCTGAACATTTATTTTTAGCCAAAACTGATCCAAAGCCAACTTTTGATTGGTTGCCTCAATCAGGTTTTTGCGTTCTTCCCTTGTACTTATGTAAACCATTGGATCAATCAATTCGGCGGGTGTTGACACAATGGGATAGAAACGTGGGGTTACCATAAAACCAAAACCTTGATTTTTCATTCCCTTCACTTCCATAAAATAATATCCGGCCTGCTTAAATACGGCTGGCTCATTGAGTGGAACATTCACTTGAAAGGATTCCGTAAAATCGTGCCCGGAGGTGGGAATCGCTGCCATTGGAGGCAAGGCGATGGATGTATTAAACGGATGAAACTCGAAACTGGAATCGGTTGACTGGTAATTCAAACTTCGGACAACCACCGTATCTCCAACCTGAATGAAATTTTCAAAAACAGGAATCCTGCCTCTTCCTGCAAACAGACAGGTTTTATAGTTTCCCGATTCCGAATTCTGATGGATGGGTAGATCAAAGACGTAATCCTCCTGTGAGAATCGTTCTTTGATATGGAGTTCGAATAACCGGTCCTTCTCCGATTTGGGTATTTTTACCACCAAAACAAGAGGATTTATGCTGGGTGCCAAACGTTCTGAAGGATGGATTGTATCGCCGAGCTGTTTGTAATTGGATTCGTATCCGGAAGTAACCCGGTATACCAGATGGTACTTTTCCCACACAGCGAGGTGGTTTTGCATCCCATCCAGTTTCCGGAAATTTACCTGGATAAAGACCTGAAGATCTGGCCCTGACTCAAGCACCCGGAATTGAACCCGCAAAGGAAAATTCCGGTTATACAAATGAGAAAGGTTTTGATTGGCTACAGGTTTATACCCCTTGCAGGCAAGGAAAAATGAAAGTGGAAACAAAATCGATAGCCACTTTAAAACTACGGAAAACCGGATCAGGGTAAAATGCAAAGCGCTGCAAAGGTATTTCAATAAGGCAAAAAAAAGGCCGGATAAACCAGCCTTTTTAGAATTCGTAAAAGATTTATTTGAGTTTGTAGGTAAGACCCACCGCCAATACATGTTTAAACTGTACTCTGGGCCCGGCTGAGCCGTCTTTCTGAAGTATTTTTATATCGTCATCGTAAATCAGGTTTGTATTAAAGCTCACCTGAACCAGCTTATTTACCGACATAAGAATGGAATTGTCCCAGAAAACGTCAATCAATCGGGGCGTTTTGTAATTCATAAACAAGTTGACATTGGTTTGGTATGAAATATTATCCATCAGCTTACACTTAAACGCAGAGTTCACATAGGCTCCAAACTCAGACCTTGTCCTGTGCCCGGGTGCCACTCCGTACGCTCCTACGGCAGACAATCCTTTGTCGTTCACAATGGTCACTTTGGATGTCAGTGGCGAAATCATGGCATAAAACATTTCTCCCTTCTTATATTCAAAACCCAATGAGGTAACCAAAAATGCGGGAGACAGGAAATTGGAAATGAATTCATCGGTGATGGTATCGGTAATGCCATCCGCTTTTTTGCCTTTTACATCGTACTTAAAACCTTTGTCAAACTGAGACCTGAAATCAAGCAAGCCTGCAAATCCCCAATGTTTGTTTAACGATCGGGTGTATTTCGATGTAAAAATGAGCCGGTCTTCCGATTTCCGAATTTTGGCGGAAGATCCATCCTGTCCGCCACCTAGTCGGGTAATGCCATAGCCCATTTCCAGAAGATTATTCCATCGGTTAGAGCCATCTGCATAATTCAGAAATCCGGAGAAAATTCCGGTGAGCGTGAGAGCATCCTGGCCCCCACCCTGCCAGTTTACAAGGCCAGTGTTCGTAAAATTCGCACCCACTGTACCTCCCGATTTCCAGCGTTTTAATGAATCGGGTGGTGTCTCCACAGTTTTTACTTTCAACGCATTTTCAACATCTGATTTATTAAGCTCATTTACATTCTGAGCACAAAGTACCCGGGCTGCCAGCAAAGGCAGGATGAGTAAAATTCTCTTCATAAAGGATTTGGTTTTAGTTCTTCTTAAGCAGATCCCGTATTTCAGCAAGCAAAACTTCTTCGCGGGTTGGAGCCGGTGGTGCAGGTGGTTCTGCCGGAGCTTCTTCTTCTTTGTGCTTGGCTACATTAATTCCTTTAACGATCAAAAAAAGCACGAGAGCAACGATGACAAAATTAATTGCTGCAGAAATAAACATTCCGTATTTGACGGATCCAAACGCCGTGAGATCTTGAAGTTTGGTAAGATGGGCTGCTTCCAAAGCAGGTTTCAATAACAAAGGTGTAATGACATCGTCAATCAATGAACTTACAATCTTATTAAAAGCCACCCCAATAATTACCCCAATTGCGAGATCCATTACATTGCCCCGCATAGCAAATTCCTTAAACTCAGAAACAAATCCCATAAAACATTAATTTAATTGTGTAACACATTTTTTGCAAATCAGCACTTTTGAAAAGTAAAATACAAAATCATCTTCCCAATGGCCATTTTAGGTCTATCGCATTTGTATTAAACACAAACTCATGCACATTCTTTTTCCTTCATAAATCAACATCAATCCCGTGGATAAATTGGATTAATCTATTGGAGATCCTGCCCCTTTTTGAACAGATTAACTATTCTTCATCAGCTACAAAACAGCTTTTAATCAGTTTTATATAAATCCAAATAGCATTCAACTAACTTTGGTGCTTTCGTTTTAATCCGCTTTTCAGTTCAAATGCATTTATTTAAAATCAGCTCCGAATACACTTCGATTTTCTTTTCGCTTTTATTCCTGATATCAATGGCCGGATGTGGTAAAAAAAGAGAGCAATCAAAGGCCGTTTTTACAGAAATCACGGAATCGGTATACGCATCCGCAAGGATAAAAGCAGAAAATCAATACTCGCTTTACCCTACAATGAACGGAACTTTAAAGTCGGTTTTTGTAGAAGCCGGAGATACAGTTGCTGCTGGAAAGGAATTATTTAAACTGGACGACCTCACTTCCGGACTGACTGCAGAAAACGCCCGCCTGGCTCTGCAATTAAGTGAGGAGAACGGCAGAAAAGGATCGGATAAAATCAGAGAACTGGAAATCAATCTCAACCTGGCTCAGGAAAAATACAGGCTGGATGCCGATTTGCTCAAACGGCAAAAAAATCTTTGGGCACAGGGAGTAGGTTCCAAAGCCGATCTGGATCAGAAAACACTGGCTTTCGACAATTCGAAATCGAATCTGGAATCGGCCAAAAGTCGCCTCCAACAAATCAAAACCCAGCTTCGGAACGATGTTGAAAAAGCCCGGATCAACTATCGCATCAGCCAGAAGCAAAACAGAGATTATTTAGTGAGAAGCATTCGGGAAGGAAGGGTATTTGACGTTCTTAAAAAGGAGGGAGAAATCGTAAGCCCTCAAACTCCTTTGGCGGTTATGGGAGACATCGGCTCCTATCTCATTGAAATGGAAGTTGACCAGACCGACATCACCCGGATCCGGAATGGCCAGCGTGTCGCACTCACCATGGACAGCTACAAAGGGCAGGTATTTGAAGCGAGCGTATCTAAAATTTACCCGATTATGGACGAGCGTTCGAGAACCTTTAAAGTGGAAGCCCTTTTTAAAGAAAATCCACCTTCACTTTATCCGAATTTAACTGCGGAAGCCAATATTATAATTGTGGAGAAACCAAAAGCACTCACTATTCCACGCAATTATCTGGTGGATGGTAAATATGTGCTGGTTGGAAAAGATGAAAAAAAGGAAATCAGAATCGGGTTAAAGGATTACCGCAAAGTGGAGATTTTGTCAGGCATCGATACTTCAACTGTAATTTATAAACCCTGACCCATGAAAATATTTTTGATACTGGATGTTGCAACCGGGTTTCTTCTGGCAAGGCTAAAGCAGTCGATAGTGGCGGCCGTGGGTGTAACTTTTGGTGTGGCGATGTTCATTGCCCTGGTGAGTTTTATGAGTGGCCTCAATAATCTACTGGATGGGCTCATTCTGAACCGAACTCCACACATCCGATTTTACAACGAAATCAAACCCTCTGAAAATCAACCTGTAAATCTGTCTCAACAGCATAAAGATGCATTCAATTTTATCCGATCCTTAAAGCCTAAAGACCAGGGAAAAGAAATCTACAACAGTAAATCCATTTTACAGGCTTTAAAAAATGACCCGCGTGTGATTGATGTAGCACCCAAAGCCGCAAGTCAGGTTTTCTTTAATACGGGCATCATTGAAATTGCCGGACTGGTGAACGGGATCGACATAGCAGCCGAAGAAAAATTATTCCGTTTTTCTGATTATGTGCTGGAAGGAGATATTAACACGTTGGCTAATGCCACCAATGGTATTTTTATCGGGAAAGGAATTGCCGATAAGCTTCTGGTTGATGTTGGCGATGTAATCCAGGTTACAACACCAAAGGGCGACATAAGCAGTCTGAAAGTGGCGGGAATTTTCCAGTTTGGACTGGCAGAAATTGACAACGTTACCTCCTATGCCTCCCTTTCTACAGTTCAGAAACTGCTCGGAAAACCAGCATCTTACATAACAGACATCCAGATAAAGCTCACAGACATCAAAGCTGCCCCAGCTACAGCCATTGAACTTTCGAAAGAATTCGGAATTGATGCCATCGATATTCAAACCGCCAATTCTCAATTTGAAACCGGAAGCAAAGTGAGAACCATCATTTCCTATGCTGTAGGCATCACCTTGCTCATTGTGGCCGGGTTTGGCATTTACAACATCCTTAATATGCTTATTTATGAGAAAATGGACTCGATCGCCATCCTGAAAGCGACGGGTTTTTCCGGCAGAGATGTTCAATGGATTTTTATCCTTCTTTCACTCATAATCGGGTTGGCAGGTGGATTATCCGGACTGGGTTTCGGATTCATTCTCACTGGAATTATCGACAATATTCCATTCGAAACTGCTTCATTACCAACCATTAAAACCTATCCCATTGATTATAAGTCTGCCTACTATTTTATAGGAATCACTTTTGCGATGGTTACCACCTTTTTTGCCGGACTTTTCCCGGCACGAAAAGCAAGTAAGCTGGATCCCGTCACTATTATAAGAGGGAAATAAGGATGGAAAAAAATCAAACAGCACCCGTTCTTCAAGCCAAAGGCATCTGCAAATCCTTCTTCGACCCGGTTGAAAACAAGGTGTTGAAAGACGTCACATTTCAGATTGAAAAGGGATCTTTTTGTTCTATTGTGGGGAAATCGGGTTGCGGGAAATCAACCT
>Ga0105049_10004736_pt1 | contig 15949 bp, 10 predicted proteins | sample MAT06_FD_78087 | JGI IMG/M metagenome (GOLD analysis project Ga0105049, IMG submission 78087) | Freshwater microbial communities from Lake Fryxell liftoff mats and glacier meltwater in Antarctica - MAT-06 | ecosystem: Environmental > Aquatic > Freshwater > Ice > Liftoff microbial mat | place... | reverse complement strand
GAACCGGAGTGTATGCAGATAATAGGTGCCCAACACACCGACCCAGCCAAAAAAGATCAATACGGCAATGTCGCCAAGACCTGCGTAACCGTAGGCACGTTTTCCGTTGGTGTAGCCAATGGCTGCGGCAATACAACCCAGCCCCAGAATCAGAAAGAACCAGAAAATGGTTTGTCCCCCTAGGCGGGTAGCCTCTGCCAACAACCAGATTCCCGACACCAGCGATAACACCGACGTTATAATGATGCCCCGTAGCATGGCAGCCTTTGTAATGTCGCCGGTGGCCACGGCCCGGCGTGGCCCCACTCGTTCGGCGGTGTCTTTACCTGACACCGCGTCGCCATAGTCGTTGGCAAAATTCGACAGAATTTGCAGGAAAATAGTGGTCATACAAGCCAGAGCGGCAATCTGTGGGTTAAACATGCCTGCCGAATAGGCCAGAAAACTACCCAAAATAATACTGGCCAGGGCCAGTGGCAAGGTACGCGGCCGGGCAGCAGCAATCCAATTTCTCATAAGTAGCGAAAGAGTGAAGGAGTGAAGGAGCGAAAGAGTGATGATGCCTGTAGGTCACTTTTTCGCTCCTTCACTTTTTCGCTCTTTTATAGTCCTACTGCCTTTTTAAACTCTGCATCGTTGGGTTTCACGCCGGATGCAAAAAAGTTGGTAAGCTGGCCCTGCTCGTTGATCACGTATTTGCAGAAGTTCCACGACGGAGCTTTGTCGTTCCAGCCATTCTGATCTTTTTTAGAAAGCCACTGATAAAGCGGGGATTGATCGTTACCCACCACGTCGACTTTCTCAAACATCGGGAAAGTAACACCGTAATTTTTCTGGCAAAACGACGCTATTTCGTCATTGCTGCCTGGCTCCTGGCTCATAAAATTGTTGGCAGGAAAGCCCAACACGACCACTTTATCGCCATGTGCTTTGTGGAATTTCTCCCAGTCGCCGTATTGTGGAGTATAACCGCACCTTGAGGCTGTATTCAGAATCACAATCTTTTTGCCCTTGTACTTGCCCAGATCGACTGTTTTTCCGTCGATGGATTTGACCGTGAAATCAAACAGGGTTTTGGCAGATGACACAGCATTGGCTGGTGCAGAAGCAGCGTCTTTTTTGTCGCTGAAAATACCTTTTACAATTGTTGAAAGAGACATAGCATTGAAGGCCACCAGTGCGAGGGCGGCAATAGCGAAAACAGTGAGTGTACGTTTCATAAAACTAGTTTAAAAAAGGAACGGGTTGTTAATGAGTACCAATAGCTGGTCACTCATTAACAACCCGTTGTTTGAAAGAATGGTTTAACCGTCAGGCTGCATCGCTGACATAGACTTTGATACCGCCAACAAGCGGGGCCACCAGGTTGTAAATAACCCCAAAAATGGCTCCAAACACCATTCCCAGAATACCGTAGCCAATAGGAAGGATAATGAGCATCGCAATGCCCCCGCCAAACATGGCTGAGCCTCCGTCTCCTTTGCCCATCATACCCATAAAGACTGAGCCGAAAGCCATAAAGAGGAGGGCAAAAAAGAGCCCCAAAGCAGCTAATAAAGCACCATACACGAGGGCTACAGAACCTACATCTACTTTTTTATTTCCCGTTTCATACGATCTAAATTGGTTAAGTGGTTTAGATCGTAATGTACGTTTTTTTGTCATGCTACATCTTCTCCGGCACGTCGATTCCCAGTAGCCCCATTGCTTTTTTAATCGTCTGCCCTACCAGATCGGCCAATACCACCCGCACAAGCAGAATATCAGGATTTGGCTCGCTTAGAATGGAGACTTCGGCGTAGAACTGGTTGAATGTTTTAGCCAGTTCATACGCGTACTGGGCCATGTATGAGGGCGCATAATCGGCGCCGGCCTCGGCCAGACGTTGGGGGTATTGATTTAACAGAAACAATAGCTGCTGCTCCGTCGGGTGAAACGTAACAGCAGGTAGCTCGTCAGGAATAAACAAGCCCATTTCGGCCACTTTCCGCATTACGGAGCGCGTTCGGGCGTAGGTGTACTGAATAAAAGGCCCCGTATGTCCGTGAACATCTACGGACTCTTCGGGGTTGAAGAGCATCCGTTTTTGGGCGTCAACTTTCAGCAGGAAATATTTTAAAGCACCGAGGCCAATCATCTGGAACAGTGTTTCCTGCTCTTCGGGCGAAAACTCGTCCATTTTGCCTTTGGCGGCTTCGTCGGCAGCTGCACGGGCGGCTTCGGTAACGGTAGCCACCAGATCGTCGGCATCGACCACTGTCCCTTCGCGCGATTTCATTTTGCCCGTTGGCAGGTCGACCATGCCGTACGAAAGGTGGTAGCAACCGTCGGCGTAGGGCCGCCCCAACCGGCGCATAATCGAGAACAGAACCTGGAAGTGATAATCCTGCTCGTTGCCTACCACCCAAATAGAACGGTCGTTGCGGAAATCGTTGAATTTAAGGTCGGTAGTGCCAAGGTCCTGGGTAATGTACACCGACGTACCATCGGAACGAAGCACGAGTTTCTGGTCGAGACCTTCGGCGATGAGGTCGATCCAGACAGAGTTGTCGTCTTTACGGTAAAAAACGCCCGACTGTAATCCTTCTTCAACTACTTCTTTACCCAGCAGATACGTTTGTGATTCGTAGTAGGTCTTATCGAAATGGGTGCCAATTTTTTGGTACGTTTCCGCAAAACCAGCGTATACCCACTCGTTCATCTGCTTCCAGAGGGTTACCGTTTCGGCATCGCCCTGCTCCCAAAGGCGCAACATAGCCTGGGCTTCCAGAATGAGTGGAGCCTGCTTTTCGGCTTTTTCTTTTTCGACTCCCTCGGCTATCAACTCGCCAATCTGAGCTTTGTACGCTTTGTCGAACAGCACATAATACTTGCCAATCAAATGGTCACCTTTCAGGCCCGACAATTCGGGCGTTTCCCATTGGCCGTCTTCATTTTGACCAAATTTCTGATACGCCAGCATCGACTTACAGATGTGGATACCCCGGTCGTTTACAATGCTGGTACGAACCACGTCGAAGCCGTTGGCATCGAGAATCCGGCTCACCGATTCGCCCAGGAAGTTATTCCGCAAGTGGCCAAGGTGCAGCGGTTTGTTGGTATTAGGCGACGAAAACTCAACCATCACCGACTCCTTCTTTTCGGGTTTTGGCACACCCGCCCGGAGTGTCGTCAGCAGGTTTGTCCAGACCGAATCGGCAACAATCAGGTTCAGAAAACCCTGTACTACATTGAAGCCGCTCACTACGGGTGTATTGTCAACAAGCCACTGCCCAATAGCCTGCCCCAGCTCCACGGGCGATTTTCGGAGCGCCTTGGTCAGGGAAAACGTGACGAATGTATAAAGACCCTCAAACGCAGGTTTGGTGGGTTGCAGGGTAATGTCAGTAACGGTTTCACCGTAAATAGTGGCGATGGCCTGCTGAATTGCGGCCTTCAATTGCGCTTGTAAATCCATTTGATGCAGTTGACCCAGATAGCCAACGGGGAGTTTTCCGGGTGCAAAAGTACGAAAGGACGCTTACACCTTTGAGAGAATCAAGGCAGGGCTTACCGGTTCAAGCGAATGAATAGTCCCGCAGAGCAGCTAAACGCATTTAAGCCGGTTTTGCTTGCAGTCTGATACTCCATTCCTATATCATCCTTTATAGTTACAGACACAACCAAGAGGCCATTTCTACTAAATAAGCGCCGAACACCCAATTCTAAACTAATTCTTTTATTTACTTCCCAGCTGCTATCTATCCACAGCGGTACCTTATTTGGTTAGTGCGGCCTATATTAGTTATTGCATCTGAGACGCTTTGTTACTAACTTCACCTATCAACGCAAAACCATGGCTGCACGATTACTTTTCTTGATGGGTTGGCTGCTGATAGCGGCCTGTGTGTCCGTGCAGGCTCAGATGGAACAGGCCCGCCGACTCGAACTCCCCACCAACATGGAGGACAACGAATCGTTTGATGTAACAACGCTGGCCGAGCGTGGGGTTCTGGTAACGATTCGAAAAGGTGGTTTTTATGCGAATGACCCCGCCGAGTTTCGGTTTCAGGCCTACAACACCGACCTGAGAGAACTGTGGACCGCTCAATTCAAAAGCGATGGGCGTTTTGAGCCACGGCTGTCGTACCACAACCACGACTATTTGTACTGGCTTTTTCAGGAGGTAAACACCGACAATATTCAGATTCTGAGGGTCAATCTTCAGGACGGCCTCACTGAAACCTTTACGGGTGACCTACTCGATGGATTCATTGTGAACCATTTCAAAGTAGTTGACAATCAGGCTTATATTGGCGGAACCCACAACACGCGCCCCGTTGTCATGGCGTTCTCATTCTTCGACCACACAACCAAAGTACTCCCCGGTCTGTATGCCAATCACATCGAAATAAGTAGTATCGAGGTCGACCCCGCCCGACGCGAGGTACATGTGCTGGTGCATACGCAGAAACGCGGCTGTCAATTTTCGGTGCGTTCGTATGGCTACGATGCTAAACCGATCCGAACCCTTGAGTTTGGGGGCGAAGATCACAATTTAATTTCCGGTAAGCTGCTGACTGTTAACGATGATGAGTTGATGCTGATTGGTAATTATTCTACCGATTGTACGCCCTACTCGCAGGGAATTTACGTGACGCGCATTAGCCACGGCGAAACCGGCCCTGCCGATGCCGATCGGATTCAGTACATCGAATTCTCGGCTCTGCAAAACTTTTTCAAGTATCTGAAGCCGAAACAGCAGCAAAAAATGCAGGCCAAACTTGACAAGCGCAAACTAGAAAATCGCGACACCAAATTTCGATACCGGCTCATTGTTCATGACCCCATTCTGACCGACGAAGGACTGCTGCTGGTGGCCGAAGTGTATTATCCCCAGTATCGGGGAACGGCCTTGCCCTACGTGGTGAATGCCCCCCGCGTTGGACCAGCCGCCGTTGATCGCTACTTCGACACGTTCCGGTACACCCATGCCATTGTTTGCGGGTTCGATAGGCAGGGCAATTTGTTGTGGGATAACTGTTTGGCTATTCAGGAACTGGAAAGCGCTGAACTGACCGAACTGGTGCAGGTGTCGCAGCAAAACGATAAACTGGTAATGGCTTACCCCCACAAAGGCGAAATCCATACCGAGGTAATTCAGGGAAATCGGACCGTTCGGGAGGTTGAGAAGTACTCACTCAAGGTAGGTGCCAACGACAAGCAGAAGATTACCGACAGTGAAAACGAAAATTTAGCGGCCTGGTACGGACAGTATTTTCTGGCCTGCGGTTTCCAGAAAATTGTTGACGATCCCCGCCAGGGATTTAACCCCCGCGAAGTGTTTTACCTCAATAAGTTAACGTATTCGCTGGCTGAGAAATCGGGGGATGATAAGGAGCATTCTGGCGCACCTAACCGATCGGGAAAATAACGCCTGAACCAAGCGGGCAGCCCGGTACGTCATAACACTAACTAACCCCAAAGGACTTCTACAAAGACCTGTAATTGCCGGTGTAAAAGTGCTTTGGGTAGTCTACTCGTGGCTGCGGCCAGCCTAGAGGGTGCGGGGGGGCTTAGTAGTCTTCTTTTGTTTAGGACTAAGCCCTAATGACAAGCCCCATACAAAATCAGCAAATTTACCCGTTACGGTATCTCCCAGAAAGCGTGCCTTAACATGGCACCCCATGCAACTCGACGTGCCCTGATGGTACGTTTCCATTACTGCGTTGGCCAGCAGAGCCGGTTCTATTGGCCCTTTTATATTAAACGGTATAGGGTCACTAAAAGGCCACTGAGTGCCCACCAGACGGTAATTGAGCCAAACCGATTTGGTATTTGCCTTAGCAATCAGTGTACGAAACTGATGATTCATTTGATCAATCTCGCTGGATGGTTTCTCTACCCTTACAATTTGAACTGGCTGCTGACCCGTTAGCTTTCCGGGCCGCTCGCGGGCAGGTGGTTTGTTGTAGGTACTAGGGTCGTTTTGTGATTCATCGAAATACAAGTAATCGACCCCCGGTTTCAGGAAGGCTTTTCCATGTTTATCGACCAAGGGGGTGTTCGACACGTGCTCAAACGTGCTCCACATCCACCGTGGTGCTTCGGCCAGCTTGTGAGCGAAATGTAAAGCGACCAAACCCAGTACCACCTGGTTTCCGTCCCGTTTTATGGTACGGGTATGATATTTCGACCTATCTTCATTCGCTGTCAGCACAGTCCAGGCCGACTTAACCATGATAGAACCTACATTTTGATAATAGCTTAAGGTTGCGCCCAGACCGGCATCAAACGTAGTGTCTTTGGCGCTGCCGATTGGCAGAAAAGCCCGTCCTAAGTCTTCCGGGTAAATCGTGTCTTTCTGGTTTTGGATGAGGGTGAGACCAATTGGCTGCCGGGGCCTTTTCTTGATAAATTCCTCCTGCCCTAGCGGGTTGTAAAGTTTGCCGCCCACGATATAATTATACATAAAGCGGTTGTAAAATACTTCGTAAAGGGTGCTGTTACCGTATTGATCGGGAAGAACGTGGCGCTCGGGATTAAATTGGGATAACTCGTTGAGTTTGGTAATGTGCAGTTCGGGGGCTTCTTTTGAGTTTATAGGATGGCCCTTGGCGGTGAGCCCATACTGCCAGGGTTTGGGTACCCTGTTGTCGGTTCTGAAAAGCTCTTTGCCCGGCATCCAGTGTTCCCAAACCGTAATACCGTCTCGACTTCCAAAACACGTCGTGCTGTCGGGGGTGCCGTTTGGCGTGGCTGGCCAGTTCAGGGCGATAAACGTCAGCCATGATAATTCGTTGGCTTTGGTCTGCAAATAGGACCTTAAAAACGCAGTCGTGTCGGTAACTTTATCAAGGCCCGGAATGGTGGCTGGTGCGGGTAAACCCTTAACCGGAATCATGTACGCCTGTTGGCTTTGCTCACATAAATCAGTTAAACCGACCAGGAAACTAGGAGAGGTTGGGGCTGGTTGCCGCGTTACCAGCGAATCTGTCGTTGCGGTATCGGCCGATTGGTCCGTACGGCATGAGTCGACGAGAATCCAGCCAATCACAAAAGCTAAAATATATTTGGGTGTCTTCATAAGTCAGATAGAGGTTTGGTACGAACTACATAAGACGCTATGTCGCGTTCCACATAACCAAGGTAGACCTTACTGACAAATCCCCTGGCCGGATGAAATCCGAGTTTAATATGCGAAAATCCGTGTAGTAATTTCTGATCCGGCAATAGTCGAATCTGAAGTAAATGGGTGCGGAGCGGCTGGTATTTCTCAGATACACACAGACCGCGCTGGGCTAAATGATCCAGAAAAAGAAGTGCTTTTTCGGTTGTATTGAAATAACATTCGAAGCCAAGCTGATCGCCGATCTGATTGGTAATGTCAATATCCAGATCCACGGTATCAGCCAGTTCATAACAGCGTTCCAGTTGTTCCCGTAAAGTGGGATTGTCGATATGGGGGTACGCTAGTCTGGTCAGGTAAGGTACAATACCATTGGGAGGAAGTTGCTGGATAAACAGGCGCAGACTGTTCTCACGGCGAGCCAGCATCCGGCCAATCTGAGCTACCCATCCTTCATCCCCCAATTGACTTATACAGGTTACCAGAAACCGATAGGTTCCCTCGGGGAGCCCCTCCGACGAAAGCAGTTCGAAAATTTGCCGCGAGGCCCATACGACCTCCAGAAAATGACGATCGCTTTTGGGACCGAAAAAAAAATTGGGACGTAACGGATCAGTTGGGAGCGTTTCGTAGTCGTACTCAAGCCACATATTGCTGATAAGCTGGCCGACTTTATCAATGTCATCGGTCCATCGGTGCGCCAAGGTCCGAAGTCGTCCATAAAGGGGTTCCGCTATTATTTGCCGTAGCGACGTGTCGGATTCAAAAGCCTGCCAGAGTTTATTAGGTTGGTGCAGGCAAACCAGAAAATCACTCAACTTTTCGCTTTTGTACAGCGGAAGTTCATAGCCCCACAGCGATGTAATCTGCTGGGGTACGTATTGTGTGATTCGTTCGAGGATCTGAATGGTTTCGGCTGGAATCAGATCCGCCAGTGAGGGCGTGTATTGAGCCCTTATGGCTTCAGCCAATGAACCTGTGGGTATAGGGTTCGTATCGATAAATGGTATTTAATCATAGGGTTGACGTCCACAATACGTACGCGCAATCAGGTAAGTAAACCCATCACTTGGTTGACCAAATTGCTTTGTTCGTGCCCGCTGGTTTATTCCAGTAGGCAGCCGTGGGCGAGTTTGATTTAGGTGCTTTTAAATATTTTTCGTAGATATCTTCTAGGTCATTGGAGTCTTGTAGCGAGAATCCTGCAGGTAATTGAGCTCCTTCCTGATTGATTGCGTAAGCTTCTTCTATGGTTAAATTGAGTACTTCAGGCGGGTACTTGCTTTTCAGGTCGGTAGGAAGCAGATCGCCTACGATTTGGGGCTTGCTGGGAGTTGTTGCCACGATCTTGAGGAGTTTAAAAGTTCAGGGCAAGTTATATTTTTATAGCTATATTCCTAGAGTAAATCTGGTTTATTTTGCGCCCTGCTTTCATTGGTAAGTATCCTGATAGTTTGTTGGATACAGGTCGATCTGTCGCTATATTGGTGCAGTTGATTATGTAAGCCGAATGGTTGAGTATATAGGCTTAATTAAATAAACGAATTGATTTTTATGAGCGACTTGCTGAGCCGGGGTCAACGGTCGTGGCTATTCCGGGAATCAGACCCAGCCACCAACCAGCATATAGTCTGGAAAGTGCCTAGTCCCACAAAAAATACAATCAGCGAACTAGTCAACGAATTTGAGATTTGCCAGTCAGTCTCGATTGATGGCGTTCGGAAAGCGTTGCGTCGGGGCTTTTACCAGAATAAAGAAGGGTTCGCGTACTCGTTTTTCGACGGTATTCCGATGAAGGACTATCATGCCGAACACCCACTTTCCTTGGCCAAAACACTGGTTGTTGCAATTCAGGTCGTCAGTGTGCTTAAGCAGTTACATCAGCAGGGAGTTGCCCACCTTCGGTTGAACACTACTCATGTCCTGTATCAGCCCGCCAAAGAAACCATTCAACTTATCGACTTTAGCCTCGCCACTCGACAGCGCGTCAGTAAGGCGCTGGATTTTCAGGACTGGGGGCAAGAACTGGCCTACATGGCTCCTGAACAGGCCGGCCGGTTAAACCAGGTGGCCGACTGTCGATCAGACCTCTACTCGGTTGGCGTAATCCTGTACGAATGGTTGACCGGGCAGGTACCTTTCTACGACGATGATATTGCCAAACTTGTACACTATCACCTCGTAAAGCTGCCCACACCACCCCAGCAGTTAAACAATCAGATTCCGGCCCCGCTGTCGGCTATCGTAGAAAAGCTACTAGCCAAAAAAGCCGACGACCGCTACCAGACCGCACATGGTTTGTTGCAGGATCTCCAGCAGTTTCAGGACGATTATGGGGCAGGGCGACCAATAAGTCTTAATGAACTGGGTAAATTCGATCAGACAGAGCAATTAACCCTGTCTACAAAGCTCTATGGTCGTGATGAGGTGCTAGGGCAATTACTGGCTGGTTTTGGACAGTACGCCGATGGAACCCACCGCCTACACCTAGTGTCGGGTGAGCCGGGAACGGGCAAAAGTGTCCTTGTTCAGAAACTGAGGCAGATTGTGCAAAACCGTGATGGTCTGTTACTTACGGCCAATTGCGAACCACCCCAGTTGCAATTTCCCAACCTGCCATTTATGAACGGCCTACGCGAACTGGCCGCTACTATCCTGTCTCGTTCCGACAATCGACAGGAACAGTGGCAGTCGACGCTTCAGAAGGCCATCGGTAGTCAGGAAACCACCCTGATTCAGTGTGTGCCTGAATACCGCTGGATTCTGGACCCCGAATCGACCGCTGGGGTGCCGCCAAATTCATTGGACGATCTGTCCGTATTGCCGCACCTCTTTCACCAGATTTTACAAGGGCTGGCCACCTTGTCCCATCCGCTGGTGTTAATAGCCGAGGATGTACAATGGGGAGATACCGTTTTTTGGGAAACCCTGATTTCGATGAGCAACGATCCCCAACTTGGTCAGTTACGCCTTATTGTTACCTATCAAACACCCACCGATGGCGACTCCTTGTGCCACAATCTACAGTTGTTGAGTGACACGGCGGCAATGGATAGCTCAATTCAGCTGACTGCCCTGGCCGAGCCTGAAATTCGAGCATTAATCAACGACTCCTTCCAGACAGACCATAGCCATGAGTTAAGCGCATTCGCCTTGGCAAAAACAGGCGGTAACCCGCTTTATCTGCGCCAGTTTCTGACCACACTCTTTACGGAAAAGATTCTTTGGTTCGATCATGACCAACTGATCTGGTTGTGGGATAAAGCCAGGGTAGCCGCAAGCACTCCTACCGACAATGTTGTTGATCGGATCGTGGCCCAAATCGGCCAGCTACGCGACGATATCCTCCAGGTGTTGCGGTACGCTGCTTGCCTGGAAGAAGCTTTCAACGCTGCAACGCTGCTACCAATACTGGATCTGTCAAGGCCTGAGCTCGATTCAATTTTATCAGCGCTGGTGGCTGAGACTGGGCTAAACGAGCGCCAGGGCCAGTATTTTTTTTCTCACGAACGAATTCAGCAGGCTATTTATGCGTCGATTTCGGCCGAGGACAAGAGCCGTATTCACTACAGAATTGCTACCTTACTGTTGGCGCGTCAACAGGCAGGAGACCCTTCTGTAACTATTTATCAACTCGCGAAGCAGTTTGCCCTGGGTGTTCAGGAAGTTGCTGCCGAGGAGCGGTTTTCGGTAGTCAAACGCAACCAACAGGCGGGTGTGGCGGCATGGAAAATCCCCGATTTTAGGTTGGCCTACGGTTTTTTTGTGCGTGGCATCGGGCTGTTGACTCCAGCAGACTGGGACCAACATTACGAGAAGGTGTTGCAGTTATACAATCAGGCTACCGAGCTGGGCATGATTATCGGGGTTCACGAAGAAGCGGAACAATGGCTCCAGGAGTCCCTGCGTCGGGCACGGACTATCGGCGACCGGCTCAAGGCGCACGAGATCAAGCTCAATCAATTAACCGAAAGCCACCAGTTTGCCGAGACAATCGCTCATTTACTGGCTGTACTTACGGAAATTGGACACCCGGTGCATCGGCATCCGTCCAAGGGTCAGATCCTTTGGGAGTTAATACGGGTAAACTGGTATCTACGGAACAGGAAAGTAATGGACATTCCGAAGATGAAGCTGATGGTGGATGAGCGGGCAAAGGCGTTTCAGAAGCTAGCCATTAATTCATCGAGCAGTATTTTTGGTCATGCTCCGGATATTGCCCCCATTATGAATTTTCGGGGAATCCAGTTTTCGCTCAGATACGGTCTGTCGGATTATGCGCCCGTCACCTTCGTTTCGTTTGGTAGCATACAACTGTTTCTGGGACGTACCAGGAAAGGATATGAGTATGGGAAAATGGCCTTGATGCTCACCGATCAATTGCAGGCTGAGATTGTGAGAGCGAAGGTGATGGTTATCTTTTACGGGTTTATTTCGTTCTGGCAGGATAGCTTGCGGCAGTCTATTGAGCCCATGCGGCAAGCCTATTTTATTGGCCGACAAAATGGTGATTTACTCTATGCGGCTTTCGCTCTTTCGTTTCACAGCACTATTCGCCTGCACGTAGGCGACAACCTGAGTGAGCTGTTGCCCGTGATGACCAGCGATTGTCAGACCATACTAGACATGAAACAGGGCTTGGTGCATATGGTCGCCGAAATTCAACGACAACTGGTTGTGCGATTGGTGCAGGAAACCGACGATCCATCGAGCAATCAGACGAGCCGAGCGGACGAAGCGGCAATGCTGAAGAAACTGGATGAATTGGGCGATCAGGCTACCAAATTCTATTTCAATTATTATCGGATGGTGTTTTCCTGCCTTCTTAACCAATATGCAGAAAGCTTTGAGGCTAGCGAACGGGCGAGTCAGTTTGAGGATAACACCACCTCCCGCCAGACAATTTACCCTAGCTTTTTGCTGTTTTCGGCCATTGCCTCAATCAAGCAGGCGCAACGCACACAAGATCCCGCTCAGGCCCGGACACTTCGAAAAAAAATAGCCCGGAAAGTGAAGCGTATGCAGTCTTTTGCGAAAGAGGCCCCGCAGAATTACGAACACAAATACGAATTGTTGCAAGGGCTTCAGAACGAACAGGAAGCTCCTAACCAGGTTACTGCAACCCATTACCAGGCCGCAGTAACGCTGGCACAAACCAATAATTTTACCCACGAAGAAGCCTTAGCCCGTGAGCATTTTGCTTATTTCCTGCTGAGAACTGGCCAAACGGAGTATGGGGGCTGGATGCTCCAGAAAGCGTATCAAGGTTTTCAGAAATGGGGAGCCGTTGCCAAATGCCGACAACTGGAAGCCGGCTACCCCGAGTTGGTGAGCAACATGGCTACAACAGGTAAAGAAATAACGATAGCTAGCTTTCAGGATCGTTACGACCTCACTACCATTATCAGTGCCAACCAAACCCTTTCGTCGGAAAATAATCTGGAGGGTCTGCTAAAACGCTTGATTGAGATCGTGATCCAGAATGCTAGTGCCACCAATGTGGTGATCCTGATCAAAGACTCCAATCAACTGCTCGTTCCTAAAGCGGCTGGTACCAATCAGTCGGTGCATTTGTTGACAGATGAAGAAGCCAGCGCGGGCTTGCTGTTTCCCGAATCGGTGGTGATGTATGTAAGCCGAACGATGGTAAACTTTGTTAGTAGCAACGTATCGCAGGAAAGTCGCTTTTCGAAAGATGCCTACATCGTGGCTACCAAGCCCGTTTCTGTTTGCTGCTTGCCCATTCTTGCCCAACAGGTACTGATGGGCATACTGTATCTGGAAAATAATCTGGCTGAAGGAGCTTTTGATGCTAAACGGGTTGATTTCTTCACGACAATATCGTCGCAACTGGCTATCTCGCTGGACAATGTTTTTCTGTACGAAGAGATGGAGCAGAAAGTGCAACAGCGTACTATAGATCTGGAGCGGTTACTAGCAAACCTAAAAATATCTCAGGCTCAATTGATTCAGGCCGAAAAGATGGCATCTCTGGGTGAATTGACGGCGGGCGTTGCCCATGAGATTCAGAACCCACTGAATTTCGTCAATAACTTTTCCGATGTATCGGTTGAACTGGTGGATGAACTAGTCGATGAACAACAAAAACCGGTGCGGGATACCGAACTAGAAACCGATCTTCTAAACGACCTAAGACAGAACCTGCAAAAAATCAGCCAGCACGGTAACCGGGCTGCGGCTATAGTGAAGGGGATGCTGGAGCACTCCCGCACCAGCACTGGTGAGTGCCAGCCTACCGATCTCAATGCGTTAGTCGATGAATACCTACGGTTGTCTTACCAAGGCCTGCGTGCCAACAACAAGGCATTTAACGCCAGTCTTATCACTGACTTTGACCCGCAACTAAAATTAATCAACATCGTGCCTCAGGACATTGGGCGGGTGCTTCTGAACCTGTTCAACAACGCATTCTATGCGGTGCGGCAGCGGCAAGAGCAGGGAAGTGCCGATTATCAGCCACGCGTTTGGGTGCGTACACACCTGCACAAAGCGTTGGTCGAAGTGCAGGTTCAGGACAACGGTACAGGTATACCTGAATCGGTATTAACGAAAATTTTTCAACCGTTTTTTACGACTAAACCTACAGGGCAGGGAACGGGTTTGGGGTTGTCGCTGAGTTATGACATTGTCACCAAAGCGCATGGGGGCTCCATTGACGTAGCCAGTGTTGAAGGGGAAGGAACCACGCTTACTGTCAGATTGCCAGTGTAAGCGCCGGATTACTAAATCTCCAGGCCGCGATACAACCGTTTTAGCGATAACGGACACTCGTGAAGCGCGTAGAGCACGGCAGTCGAATCGTCACCATCATAATCGCGCAAAATCCAGGTATTATCGGGTTGGCGGGTGTATACCGAAACATGTTTGTATTCCTGACTAACAAGCACATATTCTTTAAACGACGGCAGAGTTCTGTACAAGTCGAACTTACCCGCCCGGTCGTACTTTTCGGTCGAGTTAGAAAGAACCTCCACCACCACCAACGGATTGGTAATCGTGTCTAAGCGATTCTGAAAATACGCCGGTTGTTCGCAAATCACGACGGCATCAGGATAAACCACTTTGTCGAACTGTTCAATTCTGATTTTGGTGTCGCTGTTGCTTACCTTATAAGCCCATTGTGAAACTCGTGCTTGTCGGTGGCCTTTTCTTCCGCACGAAAATAAGCGTCGAGCGACACCCGACGGGGCCGGTTGAGTGCTTTAGGAGATGAAGGGGAAATAATTGCTTCGGCCATAATGAGTACAGTTGAGTGGTTTTCAAAGATAACAGGAAACGGGTGGATTTTCGAGACCAGACACTTCAGCACGAGTGGCTCTTTGTCGGTGCGCTGGAAACCCATTGAGGATGATTACGAACTACGGGGCGGTCGCTGGGTGTTTTTTTGAGGACTGAAACCAAGCAATATAGTTTGAATGCGCAAAGGGATCATCGCAGATTCACGCTTTCGCGTTTTATCCCGGAAACTACCCCGTATCTTTGTGAGTTTATAAACCGTATGATTCAAACACCCCGCGAACTCACCCAACTACTCCGGCAGGGAAAACTCATTGGCCTGGCCGACGAAACGGGTTTCTCTGTCGCTTGTGACCCTCAAAACGATGAGGCTGTTGCTAAACTCCTGCAACTTCAGTTCGATATGGGCCACCCGCTGTTGCCAACGGTGTTGGTGCAGGATGCCAATCAGGTAAGTTTGTACGTAGCCAAAATGCCGGAAATTGCCTTTGATCTGGTTGAGTTTGCCAACAAACCGCTGACCGTGTTGTATGCACAGGGTAAAAACGTATCGCCGGTGTTGCTCGACAAAGACCCGGAGCTTGCGGTTCGTCGTTCGCTGAACGCTGAAATACAGCGTTTCATCGGGGGGTATAGCAAAGGACTATTAACCCTGCCCTTCGAAACCTCCATGCCACCCAAACAAACGCAGGGCCTCATCGAAGGGGGCATTGGGCAGGTTATATCCGTCATAAAAAAGCCACAGATTATGCGGCTCGGTTTCAACGGCGAAATCGCATTTATTCGTCGGTAACCATAAAAATGGACAATGAACAATGTAGAATGAATAATTAAACAGCTCCCCCACCAGGCTCTTTTCATTGTTCACTATCCATTCTTCATTTACTCAGCTATGAATTTCTCGGAGACACTCCATAAAAATCCCGTTTTTGACCAGATTGCCCAGCAGGCCAGCGCACTCGACGTATCGGCTTATGTGATTGGTGGCTACGTGCGCGACCTGATTTTGAACCGACCGTCAAAAGACATCGACGTAGTTTGCCTGGGAAGTGGTATTGCGCTTGCCAACGCCGTGGGGAAACAATTGGGGGTTCAGGTTAGCGTATTTCAGAGCTTCGGAACGGCGATGCTCAAAACGCCCGATGGCCTTGAGGTAGAGTTTGTTGGGGCAAGGCGCGAATCGTACCGGGCCGAATCGCGTAAGCCGATTGTAGAAGATGGCTCGCTTCAGGACGACCAGAACCGGCGTGATTTTACGATCAATGCCATGGGAATTAGTCTCATACGCGACACCTACGGCGACCTGGTTGATCCATTTGAAGGGCTTGCTGATCTCAAACGCAAAACCATACGCACCCCGCTCGATCCGGAGATCACTTTCTCCGACGATCCGCTGCGTATGATGCGGGGCATTCGGTTTGCAGCTCAACTCAACTTTGATATTGAGCCAGACACTTTCGATGCTATTGTTCGGATGAAAGACCGGATCAGCATTGTGTCGGCCGAGCGAATCACCGACGAGCTAAACAAGATTATTATGGCGCCAATACCCTCTTATGGGTTTAAACTGCTGTATCATGCGGG
>Ga0105049_10004734_pt1 | contig 15954 bp, 15 predicted proteins | sample MAT06_FD_78087 | JGI IMG/M metagenome (GOLD analysis project Ga0105049, IMG submission 78087) | Freshwater microbial communities from Lake Fryxell liftoff mats and glacier meltwater in Antarctica - MAT-06 | ecosystem: Environmental > Aquatic > Freshwater > Ice > Liftoff microbial mat | place... | reverse complement strand
TGTGAACAAAGTGTAGAAATAAATTTCACCACAGGCTTGCTGACACTATCAATTTCTGATAATATTGTCTTCACCAGACCACTGGTTTGGTAGAAGAAAGTCGTTTTGTTTTTTTGTACACAAAAATCAAGGGCTTTCTTCTTTCTTTTTACCCATACCCCAAATTGATTTTCAACTCCTTATTGTTAACGAACCTTTGAGATTTTTGGTGTTAAAAAACTACCGGAGTATTGATATCAATACATTTTAATTTGAGATGCATATTAAGGGAACCTCTAAAAACTCAGATATCAAGGCGAACAAGAAATTAAAAACACAACACACATAGGGTATGTGAGGCTGTTAATTTTGATGTTCAACGATGAGAGGTGGGTTTTTCGAGCTTCCCTTGAGTTTGTTTAATGTGTCCGGACAGTCAGGAGTCGTAATTATAGAGGCTTCTGATTAGACGCACAACGGCCTAATAAGCGCCGGTCCCAATTTGTTCGGGATGAGCATTTTCAGACGACCGCAACGACATCAGGAGGCTTTATAAACAGATTCTATCCAGCAAAACAGATCTTTATTGCACTGCGCGGGTAAACCTTCTCTGATCCCGTTAAAGATTTGGCAGATTTTCGCGTAAATGAGTTTTTATAACATTCCTGTAGTCGTTTTCAACTTCCTCAGCAGCAATATAACTGAGAAAAAGATCGAAGCTGCTTATACCACCGGGAGTAAAAAGCTTGGGATGTGAAACGAAATGAAGATATTTTTCTTTCATTAATGCTTTCCTGTAACCGTCGGCCAGCACCGGATTCATCAATTCAATAGAAAAGCTCGTATTGTTGCGGAGCTTCGACATAATACCAGCATCTGATTTATGTGCGATAATGTTTCCTGATCCTTTTCCGTTACCCATCATCCGATAATCAGGATTGTTCCTGTTCAGGCGGTAATAGATTGAATTCCTCAGTTTGATCAGCCCTTCAAGCCTAAAACTATTAACCGAAACTTCTATGAATCGCCCTTCCAGAGACGGTTTTAGCGGATCTACTTCAAAGCGGTAAATGAAATCCTTTGGTGGAAGGCTGAAATCAAATGAATACCAGTCTTCAAATCCCCGGCTTTTAAATTCACGCATAAGGCTAAAATCCAGCAGTATATTTTCTTCTGCAAACAGGTGCGAAAATCCGCTAAAAGGCTGACAGTAAAATCCTCCCGCCCTATAAGATCTATATTTCCCGGGATCCATAAAACGATCAAGGATCCGCACAGAGTCTTTTATAACTAAGCGTTTTTCTTCTTCGTCAAGATTACTTAGTGCGAACCTTCGTTTATTCTCACCATTCCAGTTTTTTTCTGCGGCATCGTATTTTGCATCGAGCCAGTGCGGATGGATGTGGATTCCAATGGTATGACCAGCCTTTTTTATGGTGTCAAGCTGATCCATGATTTGTTTTGATTCAGCACGGCAAACCGCAGACGTTTCCTTCTCAAGGCTGCTGAGGTACAAAGTATCAACGAAAAATATTCCTTTAACTTGGTGTTTCTCCAGAACTTTTAAAATGGCATCAGTTGGATCAAGAAGGCAACGCTGAACTGTACCGCTGCGGCTTCCCAGAAAAACTTCGTAGTCAAATGTGAGGAGTAGGGAAGAGGTCATCCGGCTTTTTCTTTTAAGCGGATTAATGTTTTATAAAGATGATATTTCGGCGAAAGGATAATATAGAAGTGAATCCCTTCTTCGATTCTGGATCCAAATTTCATCTTGAAATCCTGGATCGAGCTGAATTTATCCTGATTCTCAAGATCATAGCGGTGCCCACCAAAATTGTAGAATGGCACCTGTTTATTTTTCAGGAAGAGGATGATGTTCCAGTGCAGGAATTTTTGCGACCCGTTATGGAGCTCTGAATCTTCGTTCTTTGCACCAATAAGGTAGTATCCCCGGTGTCGGTCATACAGCAGCAAGACTCCACCTTCCCATACGCCTGCAGCATTGATAACAGAAAACAACTTCGCATTTTCAGGCATTCCTGATAAAAGCTTTTGCATTCCAGCGATAGACTCGTATGCCTTTTTCTGTCTTACGTGATGCTTTTTGTAGTTATCAAAAAAGATCTCCAGGTGCTTTTCCGTCATATTGATCTGGAAGCCAGCTTTTTCGCATTGTTTTATCTGCGTACGATAAGTTTTGGAAAAGCCGGAAAAGATAGTGTCTGAGCTTTCTTCAAGACCAAGTGAGATAATTCCCAGCTTCGAAACTATTGCTCCCTTAGGTGACCCATGGAACAAACAAACGTGAATAGGAGCAAGCAGCACGTCGCACATTCTTTTCTTTCTTACGAAGACGATAAGTTTTTCGAGGAATACCTTTTCTTCTGTTTCAACGGGCCTGCCATCAAATCGCATAGGACAAAAAAGAAACTGGCCCGTGTTAAAAATGAAACGCCTGTATATTCTTAGTGGAACCATTACGCCGTTATCATCGGCTATTATCAGACATTTAGTTCGACTATCGGAAACATAACCGAAATATCCGGGCTGAAAAAACAATGGCAGTTTTTTCATTTGTTCCGCAGGAATACTTGCAGGATCGATAATCTTCATTCGCCCTTCAGGTAATACTTTGCTTTCATTTCAGGGTGCTCCTCCAGTAACGTCTTATCAGTTTCTCTGGTGTTGCCTACGATTTTTGCAGGAATTCCACGCAGAATAGAAAAGTCAGGGTAGACTCCTGTTTTTACATAACTGAAGGCGCTCACAATCGTGCCTTTTCCGATTATTGTCCCAGGCATTATAACCGCGTGCGCACCGATATAAGAGTAGTCGCCAATAACCACAGGTCCTTCTACAAGGCCTTTAAAGTTTGGAGCATCTTCCATATAATGTGTTCCGTGTAACCGTATGGAATTATGCGAACTATGATTTAAAATGCTGCAGTAGTTTGTCACCTGCACACCTTCACCAAGTGTAATGTTATGAAGGCAATCGAGATAATTGAAGTGGCCGATAAACACATTATTTCCAAGGCTCAGCTTCTCAGGAAATGAAATATGGCTGTTGTTGCTGATGCGGATGCCTTTTTTACCCGGAGCATACCGGAATCCTCCGATCATTTCGGGCCTCAAGTGCCTCTGCAGGCGGTAAATAAAACTTTTAAGCAGCCGTTGGATCATTTCAGCGAATGAAGCGTTTTAAGAAATAAAAGTTCTTTCTGAGGAACTTATGAATGTTCATGTACGATTTGTAATCCGTGTGCTTAATCGGCGGCGCGGCAATGTAATCCTCAAATTCTTTATCGGTGATACGCAGCTTTTTAATAAAATATTCCTTATCGTAACGCAACAACTCCGGATCAGCATACGGGGGCTGTTTTATCATTTCATGCGCTTCTTCGCGTTTAAGCTGCCCGGAGCATATTAACGATGAGAGATGCGATCTTCTTTTATCAAGATGGAATTTCTCAGGTAGAATATAGGACTGATAAAACCTCGTGTACGTATTTTCAAAGTGTTTCCCACCGTAGTCACGCCAGCCAAACCGATCAATAAGGATCTTTTTTGCAGCCTCCTTGTCGTAGTGGATATAGTTAAGCGGACTGAAATACCTGATCTTTTTAAAGCGGGAATAATATAATGTCCTGAAGAAACCAATTGTAGGGTAGGTTTTCAACTTCACTTTTCCGAACTTTTTGTGAATGTCACGAAGGTTCAGGGTATCGTATTTATAATGACTGAACGAAGGTGGCAACCATCCTTCGCTCGAAAAATTATGACCTGTAATGAGGTATTTCAGGTTGTGCCTGGCCGCTACCTGATAAAGCATTGCCTGGCTTGACATTTCGTTGGGAATATCAATATCTACAACCGAAGCCTTCATATAGGAAAGTTCCAGGTCACGAAGTTCTTCCCAGTTTACAACATATGTGATAAGGTCAATATCCAGTTGCTTGACGAGTTTTTCAATGTTTGACACTGCAAGTTCAGTATTCCAACCGTTGTCAATATGAAGTGCCAACGGACGTAAGCCCCATTCCTTTACCAATATCGCCATATAAGAACTGTCAACCCCTCCACTGATGCCTAAGAGACAATCATATTCCTGGTTTTTACCCTGCTCTTTCATAATTGCAATGTGCGAGGACAGGTATTCCTTTCCCAACACTTCCTGCTCTACCCGGAATGCTTCCGCCATATCATCGTAGGTATGGCAAACATTACAAACCCCTTGTGAATCAAATTCAATTTCAGGATATGTCTGATTGTCAATGATGCAACGGGAGCAGATTTTATATTCCATTCTTTTATATTAATTGCCTTATAAGCCGCGAAGGTAAGACTTCAAATCAGGCCAGCAGTAGATCCTTCGCAAATTTGAGGAAGTTGATGTCTGCCCGAAACTTTTCTTCGTAAGTGTCCTTGGCATTTTTACTGAGAATCAAGTATTCTTCAATGCTTAAGGTTCCGGTTTTTTCAATCGTCATTTTCAATTCTTCATCATTGGCATCTGGCAGCACAAGAAAACCGTTTTTCCCGTGAGAAACAATTTCAGGAACACCACCTACTGCTGTAGAAATTACCGGTATTCCGTAGCTCATGGCTTCCATCATCGAAACCGGTAAACCTTCCGACTTGCTGGTACAAATTAGAAAATCCGCTTGTTTGTTACTTAAGAATTCGTGAACCTCGTCTTGAGCAAACTCCCCGGTAAAATGGTATTGGATATTTCTCAAAGGCCCAAGCTTTTTTACAGCATATTCCTGGAGCCAAGCTGTTGCGGGCGACCAGCTTCCGATATGCGTCCATTCAACTTCAATGTTCTGAATTTTAGCTAAAGCGTCGATCAGAAGATCAATTCTTTTTACGTGATGGATGAAGGCTATTGAAACCAGACGGATTTTTCCCTGTTTAAATGAAAAGTCTTGTAACGAGCGGCCAGAATTAACCCCGAGATAATGCACGTTAATTTTTCCAGGGTCTACTTCGGGCAACATGCTTAACAGGTATGTCTTTCCCTGAACTGAAACCGGGCAGATATTATCAATCACATCACTAACCCAAGGCCGGAAAGGGAGATAATTTCCGGGATTACGATCGTAGAAGCAGTCCCAGCCATGAACTCTGGTTACAACTTTTGAACTGGTATGTTTTTCCTTCAAACATGCCAGTCCAGCGGTGGCGTAAGTAAACCAATAAGAATAAAGTACAATTTCCTCATCCGAATGACCATTCGCACGAATAACTTCTTCCATCTTTTCTGCAAACGCAATTGCCAGGGAAAAGAAACCGATCATTATACGCATATGAAACACCGATAACTTTTGTTTGTAAGGGCCTTTTATATGCTGACGTTCCTTTCTGAATGCAGGGCTAAACCACTTTAAAGCAGCACGGACCTTCTCTTTATTTCCTGCTTTGGTCTGCAGCTCAATGAGCGAAACATTTGCAGGCAACCCAAACCTGGTTCTGGAATGATCAACCCGGTGGCTCTCGGGCATAACAAGATAAATATGGCGGAAACTCCCTGCGATCGAAAAAAGCTCAGTCTCGAGGAAAGGCTCCCCTATTCCAAAAGGGTAATCAGTAACAATAAGGTAAAGGAAAGGGCTTTCGGACTTCATCAGCGCTCAAAAATACCAAAATTAAGATGACTGTTTTTAGTATTTTTGCGGCTTCAAAGGGAGTTATGATTGCAATTGTGGATTATGGGATGGGCAATATCGGGTCAGTATATAATATGCTGAAGAAGATCGCGCAACCGGCCATTATTACCAGCGACAAGGAAAAAATTTCCAACGCTTCAAAGATCATCCTTCCTGGAGTTGGCGCTTTCGACAGCGGAATGGAGCAACTCAATAAACTTGGTCTGACAGATCTATTGAAAAAGAAAGCTCTGGAAGATAAAATTCCTTTCCTAGGGATTTGTCTTGGAGCTCAATTGATGCTTCACACAAGCGAAGAAGGGAAGATTCCTGGACTTGGCATCATAAGCGGTGAAGTGGTGAAATTCAATATGGAGGGTTATTCTTCCAATTTCAGAATCCCGAATATGGGCTGGAATCAGGTCGAGCAAATGAAGCCAAGCAACCTGGTGGATGAGTTGCCCGATGAGCCACGTTTTTATTTCGTCCATTCTTATCATTTTAAGCTTCGGTCTTCGGAAGATGAGCTGCTCGTTTCCAATTATGGCTATCGCTTCTGCTCTGCCTTCGAGCATGATAATATTGCGGGAGTGCAATTCCACCCTGAAAAAAGTCACAAATTCGGTATGCAACTGCTTAGAAACTTCGGGGAAAAATTCTGATATGCTTCAATCACGTGTTATTCCTGTACTCCTCTGCAATCTCGAAGGTAGTCTTGTTAAAACCAGGCAATTCAAAAAGCCGGTTTATGTCGGAGATCCGGTAAATGCGGTCAAGATATTTAACGACAAAGAAGTTGATGAATTGATTTTCCTCGATATCTCTGCCACCAAAGAAGGTCGCAAACCGAACATCCGCTATATCTCCGAAATTGCAACAGAAGCGTTTATGCCGATTTGTTACGGAGGAGGATTAAATAATATCGAAGATATAAAGGCAGTTATTAAAGCTGGAATAGAAAAGGTCGCCATCAACAGCGCGTTAGCTTTTGATCCTGATCTTTTATCCCGCGCTGCTGATGTTCTTGGAAGCTCGTCAACCGTTGCCTCGATTGATGTAAAAAAGGACTTCTGGGGGAAGTACAAAGTTGTAGTCAAATCCGGAACTCAGAACTTATCATTGCCACCCGAAGAATTTGCTCAGATGGTTGAACAGAAAGGTGCGGGAGAAATCGTCCTGAATTCTGTAGACCGTGATGGAATGATGGAAGGCTTCGATCTGCTAATGATCGAAAAGGTTTCGAAAGCTGTATCAATCCCTGTGATCGCTTGTGGGGGAGCTGGAACCGTAACTCACTTTAAGGAGGCTATTGATGCAGGAGCTTCTGCTGTTGCGGCGGGAAGCATGTTCGTTTTCCAGGGTAAGCACCGCGCAGTCCTGATTTCTTATCCGACCCAGGCAGAGCTTAAGGCAATCAGTCCTGTTTAGCTCCCAAATAAATTTCCATGAGTTTTTCTGCATAATGGCCAATGTCGTAATTAAGGGCAAACTCCGCAGCATTTCTTCCCATCCGTTCACGTTCGGCTGTATTTTTCATAAGCCATGAGATCTTTTCCGCAAACATTTCTGCTGTTGCATCAGTCGCCAGCATGAAACCGTTTTCTCCTTCTTTCATTAATTCCCTGTTGCCATAGCCATCCAGGCTTACCACTGGTAATCCACTCGCCATAGCTTCAATAATCACCAACCCGAATGGCTCATAACTCGCCGGGTGAACATACAATTGGGCTTTTCTTAGTCGCTCCTCGACGTCGCCGACGCTTCCGCGGAAAAAGAGCCGGTCTTCCAGACCGTATTCTTTTGTTTTGGAAACCAGCATTTCCATTAGCACACCAGCACCCAGGATCTCCATCGAAACATTGTATCCCTGCTGTTTTAGCACCTTCATAACTTCTATGAGCAGTACGTGGTTTTTCTTTTTTACCAAATTGGCAACAGATACAATGTGAAACGGGCTTTCGTTTAAAGGCATGTAACTCCTTTCCGGATTCTTGAACCGTTTGGTATTTATCGCATTTGCCAGATAGTGGATCTTCGTTCTTAAGGCGGGTGGAAGTTCTCTCTTGAAGAATGATTCAACGTCACGGGAGATGGCAATAAATTCATTTTGTGCCGCCATGTATCGCTTCTTTAGCCACCGCCGCTCCCACCAGTTGGTAAGGAGCATTTTATTCCCAAAAGTCGCCAGTGAAAATTTCTTGAGCTGCGGCATATTGTCGTGCCCATGTGAAAAATAGCGAATTGCCGGAAAAATATACGCGTGAGCCAGTAATTCCGCAAGGTAAAGGTGCGAATGGATTACATCTGGACGGAAATTCTCAACATACTCTTTAAACCGCTGATTTTTGACAACCGGATCTTTTAAAAAGCCCAAGATTACCTTTTCTTCTATAATTGTTATTGGAATAAGGGATTCAAGAAGTTCCCGATCAGGGTAATTTAGATATGTTTCATCAGCTTCAGTAAGGCAAATAATGCGGACATCATGTCCTTTGCGGCGCAATTCTAAAGCCGTGGCCCCTAATAGAATTTCTGCACCACCACATCCAAGAAGCGGAATAACATAGAGAATTTTCACTACACCAGTGGAATCAACGGTATTTAAGACCCTGCAAGCTAACCTATCCGGATGGAATCTTTTTCAGCAAACGTCAAAATAGCCGCCGATATCGAATCGGGTGTTATTATTGATCGAACCCTTATCACTTGGCTTAAAGCGGTCGAAGTCAACTATTCTGTAATCCACCGAAATACGCGTATGCCCGGTGTCGTTGAGTTTGTTTCCATGGTTTAGGTTCGCGCCGTTAAAAACGAGAATCTCTCCCGATTTAACATCGTAAGGCTTAAAATCACCTTTGTCCTCCTCGCTTTCGGTCCATATAGAATTGTTTCCATAAGCATCTGTAAAAGGCATCCAGAAATTAACTTCAGATTCCCCGTGATTGTATGTTTTGTCCTTATGCCATTCTCCAACCGCCAGGTTTCCAACAAGGTGAACCCGAAACGTAGGGATCTTTTGGTAAACGAGCTTATCGAAACCTAAAAGCGGCTTTACATATTCCCGGATAAAACGAGTGTACGTCTCGTTAAACTCTTCAAAGTTTTCATAATACAACTTATGCCAAATGGTACTTTGGTCATGCGCCCTGTCGAAAACAGAATAATTTTCACTTTGATTCACGTGCTCAAGATCTTCCTTGCCCAAAATCTTTTCAATGATCTTACGGAAATTATAGTGTTCCTGATCATATGCAATTTTAAAAGGATGCGGCTGGTAAAGTTCTATCACAGTACTATGGGTTTTGAAATTTTATTGTATTTCGAAGCAACGATATCAAGCTCTTTTCTCACCTGCACCTTGTCCTCGAAACCTCCGTTATTAGTGACCTGTCCGGCATGAACACCGATCGTTGTATTGATATCATTGAAAACAGCCGGCTCACCGAATAACTCAAAAAGCTTATGGTAATAATCGAGGTCCATTAAGGCAGGTAGCCTTCTGTCGAACCGGAGATCATTTTTCTTTAGCATTATAACTGAAGGGCAACCCAGGGTATTGATCGCTTCGAACAACTGGTCTTTTCTGAATTCCGGATAATGGTTATGAACAATGCGGCCATCCGAATCATCCCGGTGATTGCACCCCGTTGCCATCCATGAGGCTCCGGTCCAGGCAAAGTATTTTCCGGCGCGTTCCATTGCTGAATCATCGGCCAGAAAATCATCCTGGAACAAGAACCGTATCAGCGGGTTCTTTGCGTGATTTAGTGCATTATTGGCATTCTCGCATGAAGATCCGCGATTCTCCGTGTTCCGTAAATAGTTGATATTCAGCTTCGAATCAAATACCTCACAACAATTTTTGATCAAGTCGCTTTCGCTGTGGTCAGAAACAATCACTTCGAAGTTTTTCCAGGACTGCGCACTCAACGCTTCCAGAGATCTACCCAGGTGAATTGCTCCCTGACCATACATCTCATAGCTCGGAATGCATACAGAAACGGGAAGGAGATCAGATTTTTTTACCGCTTTATAGCGATCATCCGGTAATTTCAGCGAATTGTCTGAATCGCTTTCCCGGGAAAGAATACTCTTTATTTTTCTTAAATAGGTGCGCATACTTCAGTTTTTCTTCGGGAGTGCAAATGTAATAAAATGAAGAACCGGCGATCAATAGCTCTACTTGAATTCAACAGTCACCAGCATTTTTTTATTAACTTACTTAGATAGTGTCTGTCCACAGAGTCGGGAGTCTGAACTATAGGGGCTTCTGATTAGGCGCACGACGGCCCAAAAAGCGCAGTTTACTTTTGTAAAAGAGCATTTTTCGGACTAGTGCAACGACATCAGGAGACTCTATAGACAGACTCTAGATAATTCCAGGACGCGAATTGAAATCTTTAGTAACTAGTGTCTGTCCACAGAGTCAGGAGACTCTATAGACAGACTCTAACCAGGGTATCGGTTCAATAATAATTCAAGGCACCTGGGTTTAATCTATTCAATTACTCTTCCTAAGAATTCTGGCAGTAAGAGGAAAATGATTTAAGAACATAAAGAAACGTTCTCTATTTCTATAGAAAGCGTCATGCCGGAACGATTGCCACAACTCCTGATTCATTTTCCGGTAATTTTTCACAAATTCAAAGTGCCGCGCTGAATTAAAGCGACATTCAGCCAGTAAATGACTTCTAACTGCCGCAGGAATTTGTTTGGAAATAGCCTTATAGTCAGGAGAATTAAACAACCGGTTCAACCCTTTAATCCTGGGCAAATAAGGATTACGACGAAGATCAACAGAATTTCCATCGTGTAAACGGTAGTAGGAAGTATAAGCCTTCACCTGGAACACGGGAAACCGGCTTGCAATGCAAACCCATAGAACAAGGTCCTCAACTATCACTATTTTCGGGTCAAACCTGAAAACCTTAAAGATGTCTTTGTGAATGCAAACCCTTGACGGTGTTATTGGTTGTAGTAATACATACCTGAAACCTTCACCCGGCTCCATATCCGGGATTTTGTGTTTCATTAATCCATTTTCACTGAGATAGCACACGTTTGTGAAAAACATAGCTACCGGCTCAGCTTGCTCCTCAATACTTTTTTTTAGTGTTTGCAGATGTTCCGGCGCAAAAGCATCATCGCTGTCAAGAAACAACAGGTACTTTCCCTTTGCATGATCAGCGCCGTTATTTCGGGCAACGCTGCGTTCCGCATTCTTCTGAAAAACATACCTCACCCTGGTATCCTTAGCTGATATCTCCCCGATTACCGATTTGGTGTCGTCCGTAGAACCGTCGTCCACAATAATAACCTCCCAATCGACATACAATTGGTCGGTTACACTCTTTATAGTTTCAGGAAGTATGTATGCTCTGTTGTAGGCTGGAATGATGATGCTGAAATACGGTTGTTGACTCATCTCACCTTGCAGCTAAGCGTTTTTTTAGCAGTAATTTCAAGGTGTTGACCAAACCTGTTTTTACCCTCAGCCTGAGAGGACTTCCCATATAAAAACTCCATGCTCTTCGTTTAAGAACCGGATGATTCAGACAGAGGTGGAACCACTTCCTGCCAATGTATTGCGAAAACTCAGCAACAGGAATAAAATTGCTGCTGTCATTTGCCTCGGTAATCCTTGGTAATAATTCATTTAGCATTTCCATCTCACTTTCCGAAAAATTCCATTCAGAGTCAGCGAACCTGTCATATAGCTTCAGTTGATCGGCCGACAAAGAAATTCCCATCGCATCAAATTGCTTCAACTTTACACGGCGAATTGAATGTTGCTGATCAGAAGCATATTTATTGGAAATGTTGTTCACATGATCCCTTTTTCTCACAAGGCATTCCGGATAGTTTGCCAATTTGCAGAACCCACTCATTCTTACCCAAAATTCGTAGTCTTCGCCATGAATGAAGCTGGGATCAAAGGAAAGCTGGTGAGCTCTAACTACACTTGTGCGTATTATTGCTGTAGGATGAGAAATATGCGTCTGATGTAAATGACGGATCCTGATTTCGGTATCGAAGCAATCATATCTAATGACATTGCCCTCATTAGTATCACTGAAATCTTCAAACCATGAACCCATCAAACCTATTGCCGGATGTGAATCCATGAAGGTTACCTGACGACTAATACGCTCCGGCAGCGAAATATCATCCTGGTCCATACGCACGATATATTCACCAAGGCATTCTTTCAATCCTATATTCAAAGAGGCAATCAACCCTATATTTTCAGGATTATTGATTAAGCGGATCCGTTTATCGGAAAAGGAACATATCATATCCAGACTTGCATCCGTTGACCCGTCATTTAGGATGACAAACTCAAAATTTTTGAACGTCTGATCCAATATACTTGTGATCGCTTCTCTCAGGTGTGCCCCGGCGTTGTACACAGGCATAAAAACTGAAACTCTTACTGGTGCTGCCATTGTTGAATCCGCGAAGATAATAACATTAACGACAGTTTTTCATTGTATAGAAAGCCATATCGCAGTAGAGATATCAATGATAAAAGCGGCTCGTTAGAATAGAATATTTAATTTTACCCGATATGGGAATCGGATCAAATGTGAAAAGCGGACTTCTTAGAATTTATAATTATCCGTTACTCGACAAGTCGAAAACAAATGATAATCAGAAGTTAATCAGGAATATAGAATGGAACGCAGTGAGTCCATATATTTTAAAAGGAAGCAAATTCCTTGATGTTGGCTGCGGCGCAGGGTACGCTATGTTCATGGCTGCTTCCGAATTAAACTGTGAAGTTTATGGTATCGATCCCGAGCCTGGTGCCCATGGTGTTGGGCGCACAGGATCGCAGTACAATATTGATGTAAAAAACATTAAACAAGGTTTTGCCGAATCAATTGATTTTGGGACTAATGAGTTTGATGTCGTGTATTCATCACATGTGCTCGAACACGTAAATAGCGAATCAGAATCTTTGAAGGAAATGAACCGTGTGCTGAAAGATTCCGGAGTGCTTATCATCGGAGTTCCCACCTCGGCAATGGCCTGGATTAGTCTTTTTACCCAATGGATTTTCACAACCCATCACCGTTTCGTTAATTTTTTCATGTCTCCCTTCATTACCACAGGGAAAGTTAAATTCAAAGAGTTGTTTATTCCTGTTTCTCACAGTTTCAGCACTCATTCCGTTTTTTACGACATAAAGCATTATAAAACTTCGAATTGGAAAAAAACTATCAGCGATCAGTTCGAAATTGAGACGATTCTTTTGCCTGCGATTTACCCTTTCCCTGAATACAGGCAGTGGTTCAGGCTGAAGAGAAACCGTAGAATTTCCAGCAGCGTTTTTTTTATTTGTAAGAAGAAAGTTTGCTAAATCGTATTTTCCGTACCGCCCAGGATTTTATGTCGAAGAAAAGTCTTGTTAACTTAAGCCTCCTTTTTCGGAAAGCAATTTGCGATCTCAAATCGAAAAGGAGGAGGAGTTATTTTCTTTGCAGCTGGTACCATATTTTTTAACAAAAACCGACGCTGCCTCATTCTGGAGTTTTCACTAAACAACCGGACGGAGCATTTCATTAAACAATACCTTACTGTTCTTTTTGAATTCTGCGTCAAACGATTCAAGGCTGCGTAATGTTGCTTTTTCTTCTTTCCCGAAGACAACGTGTTGGTCAGTAACGTAAACGTTTTCGACTTTCTTCAATAAACGGCCAGCCCAATTTCGACCTTTTTTACTAATCAACATTGAATCAACAATCTATTTTTGAGGCCGCCGCAGTTCGTTAATGCCCGTGTTCATAATTCCTGATTCCGTAATTCGTAATTCATTCCGTATTTTTGCCACATGACCCGCGATTTTCTAAGCGAACTCAATCCCGTTCAACGTAAAGCAGCAGAAACCACAGAAGGCCCCGTAATGATCATTGCCGGTGCCGGATCAGGAAAAACGCGCGTGCTTACCTACCGAATTGCTCACCTGTTAAGCAAAGGCGTGGATTCTTTCAATATTCTGGCACTCACTTTTACCAATAAAGCAGCCAGGGAAATGAAGGACAGGATCAACTCCATAGTTAAAGGAACAGAAGCCCGCAACCTCTGGATGGGTACATTTCACTCGGTTTTTGCGCGCATACTCAGGTTTGAAGCCGATAAGCTCGGGTATCCATCAAACTTTACTATTTACGATACCGAAGATTCTAAAAGTGTTATTAAAGCCATTCTCACCGAGCTTCAGCTGGATGATAAAATCTACAAGCCCTCGTTGGTGTTGTCACGCATTTCATCCGCCAAAAACAATCTTATCTCCGCCTCAGAATACAACAATCATCCTGAAATTCTTGATGAAGACCGCCAGAGCGGGAAGCCAAAGCTTGGTCTGGTCTATGAAGCCTACGAAAAACGTTGCTTCAAATCCTCTGCAATGGATTTTGATGACCTTCTCTTCAAAACCAATGTCCTCTTAAAGCAATTCCCCGACGTTCTTTACAAATACCAGCAGAAGTTCAGATATATACTTGTTGATGAGTATCAGGACACAAATTTCAGCCAGTATTTAATCGTAAAGAAGCTTGCCGCCGCATATATGAACATCTGCGTTGTAGGTGACGACGCCCAGAGCATCTATGCTTTTCGCGGAGCCAATATCCAGAACATTCTCAATTTCGAAAAGGATTATCCAGAGCTGAAGGTTTTTAAGCTGGAACAAAACTACCGGTCTACAAAAAACATTGTGGAAGCCGCTAATAGCGTGATTGCAAAGAATAAAGATCAGCTTAAAAAGGTGGTCTGGACAGACAATCACGACGGCGAACTCATCCATCTTTTGCGCGCCAGCACCGACAATGAAGAAGGTATGATGGTGGCCGACAGTATCTTTAGCCTGCGGATGAACGAGCAGCTGGCCAATCAGGACTTCGCGATTCTCTACCGCACCAATGCACAAAGCCGCGCGATGGAGGAAGCTATGAGAAAACGCGGAATTCCTTATCGTGTCTATGGTGGACTGTCTTTTTATAAGCGAAAGGAAATCAAAGACCTCATCGCTTATTTCAGGTTAACAATAAATCCAAATGATGAAGAAGCATTAAAACGGGTGATTAATTATCCGGCCCGCGGCATTGGAAAAACAACGCTGGAGAAGCTTACTGTTTTTGCAGATCAACAGAATAAAAGCATTTGGGATGTAATTGTTGATATTCAGAATAACCATGTCCTGGTAGGTGCAACAGCTCAGAAGGTTGTTGATTTTGTGATGATGATCAGAAGTTTTCGCCACGGCCTTGAGACCACCAATGCTTTTGACCTGGGAATGCACATCGCAAAATCCTCAGGATTATTGAAGGAATTGAATGTCGATAGAACTCCGGAAGGAATTTCAAGGCAGGAGAATGTGTTGGGTTTGCTAAACGGTATCCAGGAATTTGTGGATACGCCACCGGAAAGTGATGATGAAGTTGCCGAAAGAACGCTTGATGTTTTTATGCGCGACATCGCCTTGCTTACCGATGCGGATGAAAGTGAAAAGGAAGATCCGAACCGTGTTACTATGATGACGATTCACGCAGCGAAAGGCCTGGAATTTAAGGCGGTTTTCGTCGTCGGATTGGAAGAAAATCTTTTCCCAAGTCAGCTCTCCCTCAATTCAAGGGAAGAATTGGAAGAAGAGCGGCGACTGTTTTATGTGGCGATCACGCGAGCGGAGAAATTCCTCACTATCACGTATGCTTCAACCCGCTACCGATACGGAAATATTACCCATGCCGAACCAAGCCGTTTCCTTGAAGAGATTGATCCGCGACTAGTTGAGTTTCCGCCGGAACCAACAAAATCAAGTTTTTTATCATTTGAAGACGAACGCCTGGGCTTTGGAGGATTTACGCAGAGAAACCAGCCAACAACTTCGTTTAAGCAGAAAGTTCAGCCAACAGCAACAGGATTTAAGGCGAAGGAACCTGCGCGTGGGCCGGAATTTGCGCCGAAAGGTAATTTTGTAAAGGTAAATTCTGCTACTGTTTCCACCTCAGGATTTATTCCGGATGATGTTGCGAACCTCAAGGAAGGGATGAACGTGGAACATGAAAAGTTCGGGAAAGGCAGTGTGCTCAATGTGGACGGAAGAACCGGAGAGAAGAAAGCCACTATCTTTTTTGACACTGTAGGACAAAAACAATTATTGCTTAAATTTGCCAGGCTGAAAGTATTAGGTTAGCAAAGTGCCACAGTCTCGTATTGACAACTCGCGAGTTGTCTGTTACAAGACTCGCGAGTTGTCTGTTACAAGACTCGCAAGTTGTCTGTTACAAGACTCGCAAGTTGTCTGTTACAAGACTCGCGAGTTG
>Ga0105049_10004733_pt1 | contig 15955 bp, 11 predicted proteins | sample MAT06_FD_78087 | JGI IMG/M metagenome (GOLD analysis project Ga0105049, IMG submission 78087) | Freshwater microbial communities from Lake Fryxell liftoff mats and glacier meltwater in Antarctica - MAT-06 | ecosystem: Environmental > Aquatic > Freshwater > Ice > Liftoff microbial mat | place... | reverse complement strand
CGGAAATATGGTCGACAATTTTGCGATTGGTTTCTTCAGGCACATTGCGGTCGAACGAACGGTTGCCCGCCTCCATATGGTAAACAGGTATCTTCATCCGCCGCGCCATGATGGCCGAAATCGCCGAATTCGTGTCGCCCAGCACCAGCACAGCGTCGGGGCGTTCGGCTGCAATGACGCGCTCGCTTTCAATAAGGATTTTGCCCAGCGTTTCCCCTAGCGAACCTCCGCCTGCTCCAAGGAAATGATCGGGTTTCCGCACACCCAGATCCTCAAAAAAGACTTCATTCAACTCGAAGTCCCAATTCTGTCCAGTATGCACGATAACATGGTCAGTATAGGTGTCCAGCCGCGCCAATACCCTGGAAAGGCGGATGATTTCCGGGCGGGTTCCCAGAATCGTGATAACCTTCAATTGAGACATTTCAGGCTCCGCTGACTGGGTCGGCATAGGTGTCGGGTGCTGCGGGATCGAATACTGCATTCGTCCAGAACAGAGTCAACAACGGTGTGTCGCCGATATTCGTTATGTTATGCGTATGCAACGTCGGCATATCGATTGCCGCCGGTTCGTTGCCGTCAACACGACATTCCCATATTTGATCACCAAGAACCGGACGGATACGAATGATAGCGGTGCCCTCGACAACCAAAAAGCGTTCCACCTTATCGAGATGAAAATGTTCACCCCGCGTGACGCCGCAGTTGGTCCAGCTTAAAAATGTCTGTCCGCCGCCGCCGCCGCGCGATGCTTCAAACAGGGTGCCGCGCGCATCGCGATTTTGCTTTATTTTGCGCGGATATCCAGCCGGATATGTCGCAGCACGATAAGTGTTGAACAGTTCAAGATCAAAAGGATCGGATAAATCTGGGAAAGTTTCCGCGCTGTAGCTATTATGAAAGGCATAGATTTTATCCAACAGTGCGGGCACGCCGATTGGCCGCACGGGAACTGTGAATTGACCGTATTGCTGCTGTTTTATCGCATCAATGCCGAATTGCGCAGCCCGGCCGGAATGCAATAATGTAACTGCCCCGTCGGGATTCACCTCAGGCGATGAACCGGAAATAACGCGGTCAATCAACGTCGCCGTGACATTGTTATAGTCCGGGCGCGCACCTTCGCCAAAGATGTGCGGCAATATCAGGTCGGAATAGCGATTGGTGGCGGCGTTCAAAATTTCGCCAGCGACGCGTTTGCTATTACCATAGACCGTATCATGTTGCGCATGAATTGAATTGGAATACACAATGTGTGGCCGTGCGCCGACGCGCTGGCAATAATCAGCCAGCCGCTGGGCAATGGCAGGGTTTCCGGTCGCTACATCTGCATCGCTAGCCCGGTTCACCCCGGCAAAATGCAACACGGCATCAGCGCCAATCAGCGCTTCTGTCAGGCGATCATCCCGATCAAAGTCGGCATGGTTGAGCCGGACCAGTTCATAAGGCTCGGCCAGTCCCTTGAAGCGCGCTGCACAATTTTCGGCATGCAGGCGTACCGCTGCATGATGGCCGATCAGCCCGCCAGCGCCGGTAATGACAATCTTCATGCGCGTGCAGACTTCCAGCTATCCAGCGCCGCCTGTACTTCGGGTAGAGACAGCAGAAGGTCCTTGGTTTCAGCGACGGTCAATTGACGCGTATTATGCGAATGATAATCTTCAAATGTCAGGGTCTGCTGATCGCCTTCGCTAAAATAGGCCTGATAATTCAGATCGCGATTGTCCATCCGTATTCGGTAATAATCTCCCATATCATCCGAACTGGCCAGTTCCTGCGCGCTGGCGAGCGTTTCATACAGTTTTTCAGCATGCCGCCAGCCTATTACCACCACGGGATGCGTCGGAACATCAAACAGCTCCTTAATCGCGGTCACCAGGTCCGCAATGGTGGCCGCCGGTGCCTTGCGGATGAACAGATCGCCCTGTGATGCGTGGTCGAAGGCGTAGTGAACCAGCGCAACCGAATCGCGCAACGGCATGAGGAACCGTGTCATGCTTGGTTCGGTCAAGGTAATCGGGATGCCGTTCATAATCTGATTCATGAACAATGGAATCGCCGACCCGCGTGAACACATAACGTTGCCGTACCGGACCATGGAAATTGTTGTCGTCGCCGATTCCGGCAGCGTACGCGCAACAGATTGGGCCAGTTTTTCCATCATAGCCTTGGAAATACCCATTGCGTTTATTGGAAAGACGGCCTTGTCTGTCGATAAGCAGACAAGACTTTTGACATCATGCGCAACGGCTGACCTGATGACATTGTCCGATCCGTTGACGTTTGTCCGCACGGCCTCCATCGGGAAAAATTCGCAACTCGGTACTTGCTTGAGCGCCGCTGCATGAAACACATGGTCAACGCCAGCAATGGCCCGGTCGATGCTTTCGCGGTCTCGAATATCACCAACATAAAAGCGCACACGTGGGTCGCGGATCTGGTTACGCAGCGTATCCTGCTTTTCCTCGTCACGGCTGATAATCCTGATTTCATCTGCGCCGCGCTGCAACAGGTCCAGCAGCATTGTTTTTCCGAACGAGCCTGTGCCGCCCGTAATCAGGAATTTTTTTGAAGTCATGGATAAAGCCATATCAATCTGTTGAGGGCCGAAAGGCTGATGTCGGTCGGCTATACCAATGCCGCCTCATACAGCAACCCCGGACATGATATTGGCGCAGGTCGTATGTTGCCAAGCAAATGATCTGGCAATTCATGCTTGCCCGCGCCACCCCCGATACCACGCCACAAACGCTGGCACTCCCACATGGATCGGAGTTGTCGGGGCATAGCCGAGTTCCCCTGCGATCGCGCTGATGTCAGCGTATGTTTCATAAACATCGCCGTCCTGCATCGGTAGCAGGTTGAGCTTTGCCTTGTGCCCGCACGCGCGTTCGATTTCCTGGATCAGGTCCATCAGAGTCTCGGGGCGGTTGTTGCCGATGTTATACAGGCGGTGCGGGGTGGTGAATCCACCAGGCTTGGCCAGGCCATCGTCGGCGGGCGGGCTGTCCAGGCTGGCGATCACGCCCGCGACGATATCGTCGATGAAAGTGAAATCGCGGCGCATGGCACCGTGGTTGTAAACGTCGATGGGCTGGCCGTTCAGCACCGCGTCCGTAAATTTCCACACCGCCATGTCGGGGCGGCCCCAGGGGCCATAGACGGTGAAAAAGCGCAGCCCGGTCTGCGGCACACGGAACAGGTGGGCATAGGTTTCGCTCATCAGTTCATCCGCGCGCTTGGTCGCGGCATACAGCGAGATGGGGGTGTCTGCGCGGTCCTCGACCCGGAACGGCATATCCTTGCGCAGGCCATAGACTGAGGAGGAGGAGGCATAGACGAGGTGCCGCACGCAGCGGTGCCGCGCCACCTCCAGGACATTGAGGTGCCCGGCGATGTTCGAATGGATGTATGCGCCAGGGTTTTCCAGCGAATACCGCACGCCCGGCTGCGCGCCAAGATGGACGATGCGGTCAAAATCGATGGCAGCAAGGGCCGCCGTCAGCGCCGCTGCATCCCCGAAATCCACATTCAGAAAGGTGAAGCGCCCCGAGGCCTGCGCTTGCACATGGGCGACGCGCGCCTGTTTCAGGGCCACGGAATAATAGGGTGTAAAATTGTCGATGCCGACCACCTGCTCGCCGCGTGCGAGCAGCGCGGTGGCAACGTGCATCCCGATAAAACCCGCCGCGCCGGTTACCAGCACTGTCATGCGCGATACCCTAGCGGATTCGCCGACTGCCAGTGCCATGACGAGGCACACATGGCGTCGACATCCAGCCTGGCCGTCCATCCCAGCAACCGCGCTGCCTTGTCCGTCGCGGCATAGCTGGCGGCGACATCGCCGGGGCGGCGAGGAACAATCTCAGCCGGAATGGGCCGGTCCGCCGCGCGGGCATAGGCGGCAACCAGTTCCTTTACCGTCGTGCCCGCGCCGGTGCCGACATTGATCGCCTCGCAACCAGGGTGGTGCACCGCATAACCAAGCGCCGCAATGTGCGCCGCTGCCAGATCTTCGACATGGATGTAATCGCGCTCGCCGGTGCCGTCGCGGGTATCATAATCGTGGCCATAAATGGCGAGCTTAGCGCGCCGCCCGACCGCAACCTGTGCGACGAACGGCATCAGATTGTTGGGAACGCCCTGTGGATCCTCGCCAATCTGGCCCGATGGATGCGCGCCAACGGGATTGAAATACCGCAGTATCACCGCCGCAGCAGCGGGCGTCGCGGCGGCCCAGTCGCCGATCATGCCTTCGACCATTGCTTTGGTCCGGCCATAGGGGTTGGTCGGCGCAATCGGATGGGATTCGTCAAAGGGCAGATATTGCGGCTCGCCGTAAACCGTCGCGGACGAAGAAAAAACAATGCGGCGGCACCCTGTGCGATCCATCGCCGCCAGCAGACACGCCGACCCCGCGACATTATTGTCATAATATATAAGCGGGTTTTTGCTCGATTCTCCCACGGCCTTAAGCCCTGCAAAGTGGATTACGGCATCGGGCTGGAACTGGCTCAGCGCATCGCCAAGCGCGTCCGCCGAACGTATATCGCCGCGCACCACCTGCATGTCGCGATTCGTCAGCGCGCGCACCCGGTCAAGCGCGATGGGCGAACTGTTGGCAAAATTGTCGAACACGCACACCTCATGCCCGGCGGCAAGCAACTGGCGGACCGTGTGGGTGCCAATGTAACCGGCCCCGCCTGTCACGAAAATGCGGCTGTTGGCAGTGAAATTCATAACGCAAGGCTATAACGATAATTGCGTTTCCAGTCGATTAAGGCTTTTTCCGCTAGGAAATCTTGCATGCGTTGTCGGTCATCGCCGCAGTTGCTATGCGGCGGGCGCACCAGAACAGGGATAGGAACAATCATGCTGACGCGCGCGCAGTCTCTGCAAGCACCGCTGGCCCGGAACATCACCGTCGTCGGCACCGGTTACGTCGGGATTTCGAACGCCGTCCTGCTGGCCCAGCACAACCGGGTGGTCGCGCTCGACATTGATCCGGCAAAAGTGGAAAAACTGAACAATCGCCAGTCGCCAATCGAAGATGTGGAAGTCGAGGAGTATCTGGCCAACAGGCCGCTCGATCTGACCGCGACGACCGACAAGGCAGCGGCCTATGCCGACGCCGACTTTGTACTGGTGGCGACGCCGACCGACTATGATCCCGAAACCAATTATTTCGACACGCGCAGTGTTGAATCGGTCATCACCGATGCGCTGATGCTGGCGCCGGATGCACTGATCATTGTCAAATCGACGGTGCCGGTTGGCTTTACACAGCGGATGCGGGAGCAAACCGGGTCCGATGCCATAGTTTTTTCACCCGAGTTTCTGCGCGAAGGGCGCGCGTTGGCGGACAATCTTCATCCCTCGCGCATCGTGGTCGGCAACACCGACGCGCGGGCGGCGGATTTCGCCGCATTGCTGGTGGCAGGTTCGCTTAAACCCGACGTCAATGTGCTGCTGACCGGGAACACCGAAGCGGAAGCGATCAAGCTGTTCGCCAACACCTATCTTGCGATGCGGGTCGCTTTCTTTAATGAACTCGACACCTATGCCGCGACGCATGACATTGATTCGCGCCAGATTATTGATGGGGTGTGCGGCGATCCGCGCATTGGTCATTTCTATAATAACCCGTCCTTTGGCTATGGCGGCTATTGCCTGCCCAAGGATACCAAACAGATGCTGGCGAATTATCGCGATGTGCCTCAGAATTTGATCCATGCGATTGTCGAATCGAACACGACACGCAAGGATTTCGTCGCCGCCGAAGTCATTCGCCGCAATCCCAAGGTTGTCGGCATCCATCGGTTGGCGATGAAGGCGGGATCGGACAATTTCCGCGCCAGCAGCATATTGGGCGTAATGAAACGGCTGAAAGCCAAGGGAATAGAGGTCATAGTCTATGAACCCGGGATCAAGGATGATGTCCTTTTCCGGTCCCGTGTGGTGCGCGATCTTGCCGCTTTCAAGGCGGAGGCTGATGTCATCATCGCCAACCGCATGACCGGCGAAATCGCCGATGTGGCGGACAAAGTATATACGCGCGACCTGTTTGGCGGCGATGGATAAAGGACGATGATGCGCAAGGGAATCATACTCGCCGGGGGATCGGGAACCCGCCTCTATCCGTTGACCAAAGGCGTCTCGAAACAGCTGATGCCGGTTTATGACAAACCGATGATCTATTATCCGCTGGCGACCCTGATGCTTGCTGGCATCCGCGATGTGCTGATCATCACGCCACCCCAGGACGCGCCTGCGTTTCAGGCGCTGCTGGGTGATGGCAGTGATTGGGGCATGTCCTTGTCCTATGCCCCGCAACCCAGCCCGGATGGACTGGCACAGGCGTTTCACATCGGCGCGGATTTTGTGGGGTCATCACCCAGCGCGCTGATCCTTGGCGACAATATCTTTTATGGCCACGGCCTGCCTGAATTGCTGGGCGCGGCGGACGCACAGGCCGACGGCGCGACCATATTTGCTTATCAGGTCCGCAATCCGGGCGAATATGGTGTGGTTTCCTTCAACGCCGCTGGGCAGGCTGAAACGCTGGAGGAAAAGCCAGCCGTCCCGCGATCAAACTATGCGGTCACCGGCCTGTATTTTTATGACAACAGCGTTGTCGACCGCGCCCGCGATCTTAAACCGTCACACCGCGGGGAGCTTGAGATTACCGATCTCAACCGCCTTTATCTCGACGATCAGGCGCTGTCGGTTCAGATGATGGGGCGTGGTTTTGCCTGGCTCGACACCGGCACCCATGGCTCGCTGCTCGATGCCGGCACCTATGTTCGCATTACCGAGGAACGGCAGGGCCTGAAAATCTGTTGCCCAGAGGAAATTGCGTGGCGCAAGGGTTTTATTGACGACGGGGGGCTCGAACGGATTGCGGCGCCGCTGCTCAAATCGGGCTATGGCGATTATCTGATGCGCCTGCTGGACCGCCAATGAACATCGTTGAATGCGCGATCCCTGGCCCGCTGATCATCGAACCAAAAGTGTTCGGTGATGAGCGCGGTTTTTTCATGGAAAGCTGGAACGCGGCGACCTTTGGCGCGGCTGGCTTCGACCGCGATTTCGTTCAGGACAATCACAGCCGTTCCGCGCGCGGTGTGATGCGCGGGCTCCATTTTCAGAACCCGGAACCCCAGGGCAAGCTGGTCCGTGTCGTCAGCGGTGCGGTCTATGATGTTGTGGTCGACCTGCGCCGCGCCTCGCCGCATTTCGGACAATGGGTGGGGGTCGAGCTGTCGGCCGCCAACAAGCGGATGTTCTGGGTGCCAGAGGGTTTTGCGCATGGCTTCCTGACCCTCGAAGACGGCACTGATTTCCTCTATAAATGCACCAGCCGCTATGCGCCCGAGCACGAACAGTCACTTGCCTGGGATGATCCCGATGTAGCCATCATCTGGCCGCTGGACGGCATCGCACCGCACCTATCAGCCAAGGATGCCGTCGGCGTACGGCTGGCCGATGTAAAGGCCTTTGCATGAAGGCGCTGGTGACGGGCGCTGACGGCCAGCTTGGCCGTGCGTTGGCCGCGAGCGTGCCCGGCAACGTGGATTGCGTCGCTCTTTCGCGTGGTGCGTGCGATCTTGCCAACCCTGCATCGATCACCGCCGCCATCGCCGCGCATCGCCCCGATGTGCTGATCAACGCCGCCGCCTATACCGCGGTGGACCGCGCTGAGAACGAAGTTGACCTTGCCATGCGTGTCAACGGCGAAGCCGTCATGGTCATGCGCAGTGCGCTGGCCAACCATGGCGGGCGGCTGGTGCAGGTTTCGACTGATTTTGTTTTCGACGGCAGCAGCAACGTCGCTTACCGGCCCAACGCCCGGCGCAATCCCCTGTCCGTCTATGGCCTCAGCAAGGCGGCGGGCGAGGATGCGGCGGGCGATGACGCGCTGATTGTCCGCACCAGCTGGGTTTATGCACCTGGCGGCGGCAATTTTGTCCGCACCATGCTCCGCCTGATGCGCGAACGCGATGAACTTGGCGTGGTCGCTGATCAGATCGGCGCGCCGACGCTGGCCAGCGGTCTTGCCAACACCATCTGGGCGTTGGCGGCCAAGGGGGCTTGTGGCATCTTTCATCACCGCGACGCCGGTGTGGCAAGCTGGTATGACTTTGCGGTGGCCATTCAGGAAGAAGCACTGCTGCTTGGCCTGCTCGACCGCGTGGCCATCATCCGCCCGATCCCATCGCGCGACTATCCGGTGCCCGCACGTCGCCCGGCCTTTTCGCTGCTTGATGACAGCGCTACCTGCGCCCTGCTGGGCGATCAGCCATGCCATTGGCGCGTCAACCTGCGCAAAATGCTCAAAGAGGAAATGACCCTTGGCTAATCTGCTCGTCACCGGTGGCGCTGGTTTTATCGGCGGCAATTTCATGCATTATTGGCGCGCGCGTTATCCCGCCGATACGCTGGTGGTGCTCGATGCGCTGACCTATGCCGGCAACCGCGCGACTATCGCCGATGTGCCTGGCATAGAATTGGTCGTCGGCACCATCTGCGACACTCCGCTCGTCGAAGGGCTGCTGCGCAACCACAGCATCGACACGCTGGTCCACTTCGCCGCCGAAAGCCATGTTGATCGCTCGATCAGCGCACCCGACGCCTTTATCGAAACCAACGTCGTCGGCACCCACAGCCTGCTGAAAGCCGCGCGGTCGGTGTGGCTCACCGGGTCTGGCCAGCCACACCGTTTCCATCACGTCTCGACCGATGAAGTTTACGGCTCGCTTGGCCCCGATGATCCAGCGTTCAGCGAAACCACAGCCTATGCACCGAACAGCCCTTATTCGGCGTCAAAGGCTGCGTCTGACCACCTTGTCCGCGCATATCATCACACTTTTGGACTGAACGTCACCACCAGCAATTGTTCGAACAATTATGGGCCATACCAGTTTCCCGAAAAACTGATCCCGCTGTTCCTGATGAACGCGCTATCGGGAAAATCCCTGCCGATTTACGGCGACGGCATGAATGTCCGTGACTGGCTGCATGTCGAGGATCATTGCCGGGGGATTGAAGCTGTTATCAAGGCCGGTAGGCCCGGTGAGACTTATAATATCGGTGGTGGACAGGAACTGCCCAACCTGATGGTCATTGCGGAAATCTGCCGCGGCGTCGATGCCGCCTTTGCGGCCGACCCCGGCCTTGCCGATCGTTATCCCGATGCGCCGGCCGCCAGGGGCCAGCCGACCGCGACCCTTAAAACCTTTGTCGAGGACCGCAAGGGGCACGACCGCCGCTATGCCATCGACGAAAGCAAATCGCGCGGCGAACTGGGCTATGCGCCCACGCGTGATTTTGCAGAGGGCCTGGCCCAGACCCTCGCCTGGTATCTTGCCAACGAGAGCTGGTGGCGCCCATTGTTGAAGTGAATGAAACATGGTGCCGCTTAGGTGACTCGAACACCTGACCCCGTCATTACGAATGACGTGCTCTACCAACTGAGCTAAAGCGGCAATGGGCCGCGCGTTAGCAAGCGCGCGGGGCGAAAACAAGCATTGATGCGCATGCTGGGAATTCCGCAGCTTTCATATCGTCGTTTACGCGGCATTTACCAATTATGGTGCATCTGATCTCCGATGGATTTGTCTTTGGGGACCTGATGATGGATAGTATGCGCGGATTGCTTGCGGGCACCAGTGACCGGATGGAGGGCGCGATCGAGGCTCCGCCAGCCATCGGCGTGGATGAACGCCGGATGCAGGTGCGGGCCTATAATCTGTGGGCTGGCATGCTTGGGAACCGTGCTTATCCGTCGGTCGAGGATCTGGATATCGACAATCTGGATGATTTCGGGCCGCACGCCGTGCTGCTTGATTTCACAGCCGGGATTGAAGATCCGGCAATTGTCTTTCTGGGCGACCGGCTGCGCGCTGAAACCGAAATGGACGATGACGCCCAGTATATCAGCCAAGTACCCAGCCGATCGGTGCTAAGCCGCCTGACCGACCATTATCTTCAGATTATCGCCAACCGCGCGCCGATTGGGTTCGAGGCGGAATTTGTCAACGAACGTGGTGTTGCCATCATGTATCGCGGCATCCTGCTGCCCTTTTCCTCTGATGACGACACGATCGATTTTATCATGGGCGTGATCAACTGGAAAGAAGCGGCGCCAGCCGCCCAGGCCGACGAACTGTTGTTGGAGGTCGAACAGGCGCTGCGCGTTCCCGCGCCCCAGCCATTGTCGGCACCGGTGCCGGTGTGGGCCGATGGCCCCGACAGCGAACATCTGGCCGATGACTCGGCCGGAATCGGCTTTCGCCCGCTGAATACGGAGGGCGAGCGTCCAGCGGATGTCAAGGATTTGCCCGCAGTAACCGAAACGGATGATGCGGCATTGCCGGCGGCGGAGCTGAGCGGTGAAGCGGATCTTGCCGATTGGCTGGCGATCGCGCGCGACACGGTGGCGGCGGCGCAAACCGCCGACAGCCGCAGCCGCAGCGCGCTGTACAGCGCGGTCAGCCGCGCCTGGGATTTTGCGCTGGCAGCCGAAGCGCAGCCGGATGCCTTTGCCGAAATGCTCGATGATGCCGGATTAAAGGCACAGGATCGCGCGCCGATGACGCCGGTGGTCAAGCTGGTGTTCGGCGCGACCTATGACAAAACACGGCTGGCGGAATATGCCTGCGTGCTGGGCCATGCCCGCGAAGCCGGGGTCGCGCGCGGCGCGCTGACCGCCTATCTCGACCGTTATCCGGGTGGGCTTAAGGCACTGGTGCGTGACGAGCGCGGGCGCAAACGTGCGGGCGATGCGGTTGCTGTTGTGCAGAACCGCGCCGATATGCCGCTTGATGCCCTGCGCGCGCTTGCACCGGCCATGATGCTGCCGATTGCGGGCGAACAGGAATTCGTCATTTTGGTTGCGCGCCGCGTCGATGCCGATCACGTCGGATTGGTGGCATCGGTCGATGTCGATGGTGCAGCGTGGAGCAAGCTGCTGGCAAAGGCCGTGCCGATTGCCTGAGCCGCATGGCATTGCGCAACAGTTGTTCGTCGACGTGAAATAAATTTACGCAGCCCACACACGCGAGGGGTTGAGCCGCCGCATTTGCGGGCGCATAGACCGGCCAGTGACATGGCCGGGGCGGGGGCTTTTAACAAGCGTTCGCACCCCACAGCCGGGGATGCAGGACTTTATGCCCAAGCTTACGGATCGTTCGGTGGGCACCATGCCGGACAAAATTTCGTCCGGTGCGCATGAGCAGCCCCCCGAATCTTTGTCGAACGGCCTTGCCGCAGCGCTGGCCCAAGGCGCGTTGCCGGGTGAAGCCGATGGCTTTTCGGATTCAGCGCGGGCGGATGCCGGGCAATTTTTGGCGCGTGCGGCGCTTCACAGAGGTACTGGGAACGTCAACATCGTGCTCGAACCCATGGCGGGGGACGGCACCAGCCGCCGTATGCGGCTTGCGTTGATCAACGATGACATGCCGTTTCTGGTCGATTCGGCGTCGATGATCGTGGCGGATGAAGGCATGGCGGTTGAACGCATCCTGCACCCGGTCGTCACGGTCAGGCGCGATTCCGCTGGCCGGTTGACCCATGCCGGGATTGAACGCGAAAGCGACGAGCGGCGCGAATCGATGATCTATATCGAGCTTGAACGCGGCGATGCGCGCGCACGTCGCCGGCTGGTTGCGGCACTGGATGCGGGCCTTGCCGACGTGCGTGCCGCCGTGCGCGACTGGCCCAGCATGCAGGCGGCGATGCGCGCCGACGCCGACGCCGTGCAGGATGCCGAGGCAGCGGCCCTGCTGCGCTGGTTCGTGGGCGGGTCGCTGACTCAGCTTGGCCATGTCTCCACCGACCGCCTGGGCAAGAAGTGCGGCGCCATCGGGCTGTCTGCCAGCAGCGCGGAACCTTTGCTGTCGAAAGTTGCGATTGACGCGGCCTTTGCCTGGTTTGACGGTGGCGGACGGCTTCCTTTGCTAGTCAAATCAAACCGTTTGTCGACGGTGCACCGCCGGGTGCTGCTGGACCTGGTAATATTGCCGCGACACACAGATGCTGCGCTTACCGGCCTGTCGATCCATGCCGGACTGTGGACCAGCGCCGCCCTGACATCGCCGCCAGCCAATGTGCCGGTCCTGCGCAGCCAGCTGGCTCAACTGAACGATAAATTCGGTTTCGATCCATCGGGCCACGCGGGCAAGGCGCTGGTCCACGCCCTGACCGCGCTGCCCCATGATCTGTTGATTGCCCTGGATCCGGCGGCGCTTGAACGGCTGGTGCTGACCGCCATGTCGATCACGGATCGGCCCCGTCCCAAGCTGGTGATGGCGGTCGATGCGTTAAAGCGCCACCTGTTTGCCTTTGTCTGGCTGCCCCGCGACGAGGTGTCGACCGGTCGGCGCATCGCCATCGAGGCGATGCTGGCGGAATCCGCGCGCGCCAGAATCCTGAACTGGACCATTGCGCTTGAGGATGGCGGTGCGGCCCTGCTGCGCTACACGCTCGACCTGCGCGGCGAAGGCGTGGTGCCCGACACCGCCCAGCTTGATGAACGGCTTAAACAGATGGTGCGCGGTTGGGTGCCAGAGGTAGAGGCGGCGCTGGGCGCTCACGGGGAAGAAGGCCGCGCGGCGGTGCTGGCCCAGCGTTTTGGCACATTGTTGCCCGCCAACTATCGCAATCTTTATTCGCCAGAAGAAGCGGCGCGCGATATTTTGCGGCTCCGCGACCTGACGCCAGTCGCGCCGCGTTCGGTCCGTCTGGCGGTCAAGTCGGCCGATGCAGGCAATCTTTTGCGGCTGAAGGTTTACAGCCGCAGCGGGGCGCTGGCGCTGTCCGATGTTGTGCCAGTGCTCGAAAATTTCGGTTTCACGGTGCTGGAAGAAGTGCCGACAACGCTTTCCCCGGAAACGGACGGGGCACCGACCGTTCATATTCACGACTTCACCCTTTCTATCCCGGTGCAGTTGATCGCCGCCGATGTTGCGGCCAGGGCCGATGTTGTTGAAAAAGCGGTGCAGGCGGTGCTCGACGGTCGTGCCGAAAACGACAGTTTCAACCAACTGCTGATCGCCACCACCATTGCCCCCCATGCCGCCATATGGTTGCGAGCCTGGTTCCGCTATCTGCGCCAGACCGGTCTGGCCTATGGCATGGACACGGTCGTCGCGGCGCTGCGCAATGCGCCGACGATCACGCTGGCGCTGGTCGCCCGGTTTACCGCGCTCCATCATCCGTCAGCGCATGATGCCGCCGCCGCCGCCGCCGCGCAAACGGCGATCGATGCGGCCTTTGCCCAGGTTAGCGCGATTGATGACGACCGCATCCTGCGGCTGTTCGGTGCAGTTGTCGATGCAACGCTGCGCACCAATGCCTTTGCACCTGGCGGGGCAGAAGCATTGGCGTTCAAGATCAACAGTGCTGCCGTCCCCGGTCTGCCCAAACCCCTGCCCTGGCGTGAGATTTTTGTTTATTCCCCGCGCGTTGAGGGCATCCACCTGCGCGCCGGACCGGTCGCGCGCGGGGGCCTGCGCTGGTCCGACCGGCGCGATGATTTTCGTACCGAGATATTGGGCCTGATGAAGGCGCAGCGGGTCAAAAACGCCGTCATCGTGCCAACCGGGGCCAAGGGCGGTTTTTATCCCAAAGCGCTGCCCGATATCGCGCTCGACCGTGATGCATGGTTCGCGGAAGGCACCGAATGTTACCGCATCTTCATCCGCGCGCTGCTGTCGGTGACCGACAATCTGGTTTCGAACAAGGTGCGCCATCCGGCCAAGGTGCACATCCGCGACGGCGAAGATCCCTATTTCGTGGTTGCTGCCGACAAGGGCACGGCGACCTTTTCCGATATCGCCAACGGGTTGGCGATGGAGCGCGATTTCTGGCTGGGCGATGCCTTTGCCAGTGGCGGGTCCAAGGGTTATGATCACAAGGCGATGGGTATTACGGCCATGGGCGCGTGGGTTTCAGTCCAGCGTCACTTTGCTGAAATTGGGATCGATGTGCAAAGCGACACCATTCGCGTCGCGGGTTGCGGCGACATGTCAGGTGACGTGTTTGGCAACGGCATGTTGTTGTCAAAGGCGATTTTGCTGGTCGCGGCATTCGACCACCGCCACATCTTTTTCGATCCTGACCCCGATCCCGCGACCAGTTGGGCCGAACGGCAACGGATGTTCAACCTGCCGCGTTCCAGCTGGGCAGATTATGACGCAAAGCTGATTTCAAAGGGCGGCGGTATTTTCCCGCGCAATCAAAAAAGCATCATGCTGGGCCCTGAAGTGCAAGCAATGCTGGGCCTGTCGGTGAGCGCGGCCGATCCTGCGACGCTTATTTCCGCGATCCTGCGGGCCGAGGTTGATCTGTTCTGGTTCGGCGGCATCGGCACTTACGTCAAGGCGGCGGCACAGAATAATGCCGAGGTGGGGGACCCCGCCAACGACCGGCTGCGCATCAATGCCGAAGAACTGCGCTGCAAGGCGATCGGTGAAGGCGCAAATCTGGGGGTAACGCAGGCCGCACGCATTGTTTTTGCTGCGCACGGTGGCCGCGTGAATACGGATTTTATCGACAATAGCGCCGGCGTCGATTGTTCGGATAACGAGGTTAATATCAAGATCGCACTGAACCGCGAGATGGTCGAAGGCCGTCTTGTGCAGAATGATCGCGACGCGCTGCTGATCGAAATGACCGATGATGTGGCCGCGCTGGTGCTTGAGGATAACCGGTTGCAGGCGCTGGCGCTGTCGATTGCCGAACAGGGCGGTGCGACGGCCGTGCCGTCAACGCTGCGGCTGATCGAAGGCTTTGAAGCCGCAGGCCGCCTTGACCGGCAGGTCGAGGGACTGGCGGCGAATGACGAATTGCAACGCCGCGCACAGGACGGGCATGGGCTGTATCGCCCCGAACTCGCGGTGCTGCTTTCGACCGCCAAACTGTCGTTGCAGGACGCGATAGAGGATAGCGCCCTGGGCGATGATCTGGCGCTCGCCAGCGATTTGGCGGCGGCCTTTCCAGGGGCGATGCAGGCCAGATTTGCCGACGCGATTGCGTCACACCAGCTGCGGCGTGAAATTATCGCGACAAAGCTCGCCAATCGCATCGTCAACCGGCTGGGGATTATCCACCCGTTCGAGTTGATGGAGGAAGAGGGCTGTGCGCCGTCCGATATGGCGGCCGCATTTGTGGTGGCCGAACGCCTGTTCGCCATGCCCGCGCTGTGGCACGCGCTTGATACAGCGGCGGTGAGCGAGGCGACGCGCCTGTCGCTGTTCGCACAGGCCGCCGCCGCCATGACCTCGCAGATGGCGGACATATTGCGTGTCGCTCCACCGGGCAGTTCGCCCGCAACAACGGTAGCGCGCCTGCGCGCCGGGGTCGATCATCTGGTCAGTGGTGTCGATACGTTGCTCAGCGATACCGTGCGGCAGCAGTGGGACCAGTTGGGCGCGCGGCTGGCCGATGCGGGCGCTACGCCCGAACTGACCGCTGCCGTGGTCCGGTTGTTCAAAACGGATGGCGTTGTTGGCCTGGCCGATCTTGCGGGCCGTCAGGGTGCCGATGTCGTTGATGCTACGCGCGCCTTTACCCGGCTGGGCGAAGCTCTGGGGCTCGACTGGGCGCAAACGCTGGCAGCCCGCATGTCGCCTGCTGATCCGTGGGAACGCCTGCTGGTCAACAGCCTGGCGCGGGATTTTCAACAGATGCGGCTGGATTTCCTGGCGCGGCTCGATGCGCAGGGGTTGGAGGCAGCGGTTGGCGACTGGCTGACGGCGCAGACAGCCCGCATTGCCCATTTCCGCAGCACGGTGGATCGCGCGCGCATGATCGCCAGCCCCAATGGCGCAATGCTGTCGCATTTGGCGGGGCAGGCGCGGAATTTGTTGCTGCGCTAGATGCCCTATCAACCGCGCATCGCCATCCTTGTCCCGGCACCGGACTATGAAGAAGACTGGAGCGCGGCCTATGCGCG
>Ga0105049_10004728_pt1 | contig 15960 bp, 10 predicted proteins | sample MAT06_FD_78087 | JGI IMG/M metagenome (GOLD analysis project Ga0105049, IMG submission 78087) | Freshwater microbial communities from Lake Fryxell liftoff mats and glacier meltwater in Antarctica - MAT-06 | ecosystem: Environmental > Aquatic > Freshwater > Ice > Liftoff microbial mat | place... | reverse complement strand
GTGCCGTCGATGCGGAATCCCGGCATGTCGGGACGCACGATGAACGCCGTGGGGCGCATGATCGTTTGGCCGTCCCGCTCGATCGGTGTCTGCGCGAAGGTGGCGATCATCCCGGCGCGCTGCCCGTTGCCGATCCAGTGTTTGCGGCCGTTCAGCAGCCATCCGGTATTCTCGGCGTTGCGCCGCGCCGTGGTCACAATGTGCTGCGCGTCGGAACCCGTTTCCGGTTCGGTGAGCGCGTACGCCGCCAGCATCTCACCTCGCGCCAGAGCCGGCAGATAGCGCGCCTTCTGCTCGTCGTTGCCGAAGAGCACCAGCGCCTTGCCGCCCAGTCCGCAGTGCACGCCGATCAGCACGCCCAGCGACGCATCGATCGAGGCGACGGCACCGAACACGCGCGCGTACGCGCTGGCAGAGAGCCCGAGTCCGCCGTACTCCTTGGGGGTCGTGAGCCCGAGTAGGCCGGCATCGGCGAGCGCCTCGATCACCGGCTCGCCGATCGACTCGGCTTCGTCCATCTCCCGCGGATCGATCAGCCCGGATGCCACCATCGCGTTGAGCGACTCGATCAGCCGCTGTACCGTGGCCGCTTCGTCCGGCCGGCGCTCGTCGAGCGTGGCCGGATACGGAAAGAGCAGGGCGTCGGTGATCTCACCCTGAAAGAGTCCACGGAGAAACGACGGCTTGGTGTGGGCGACGGGTGGCGACGTGCTCATGAGCAGAAACTCCGGAAGCGGAACGAAGGACGGGGCACCTCGATGAGAAGCGCCCCGTCTGGAAAGCTAGACCACGAACCAATGATTAGGGCAACTTGGCCGGTGCCGGCGGCGGCATGGCCGGGCCGATAACCGGGGCGGTCACGGTGATCGTCACTCGTGTCGCTTTCCCCTCGTTCTGGTTGTTGTTGTTGACCACCTGCAGCGTGAACGTCGCCGTTCCGACCGCGAACCCCGATACACTCACCAACGTCGACTGCGCGTTCGGTGCGCCAACCGCGATGCCGGGCAGGTCACTGGTGACGACGACGTTCCGGTTCCGCAGCGTGGTGCCGCGGCTGTCCAGGAGCGTGATGGCGAAGGCACTGGTCTGTCCGCGCACGACGGAGGAGCTGGCGACGGCGACGATCGTATCCACGGGCGTCTGCTGAATGAGCACTGCGCTCTGGCCCAGCCGTCCCTCCGACGAGGCGCCAATGGATATACTGCCCGAGGCAATCGCGCTCACGAGCCCTGTGCTGCTTACGGTGGCCCGTGTGGGATCGGTGGTGATCCACTCTATAGGGCGATCAGTCACGTCACGCCCGGTGGAATCGGTCACCACCACGCTCAGTTGACGTGTCTGCCCTTCCTGCATGGTAACCTGCAACGGAGACACCACGACCGAGGTGACCGGCACGTTGGTCACGGAGAGCGTAACGGTGTCGGCGACCCCTTCCGCGCGCGCAATCACGCGGGCGGTGCCCAAGGTCAGCCCGGTGACGATGCCGGCCTGTGTGATTCCGATGACCGTCGGCGTATTCGTGCTCCAGGTGGTGACGCGACCTGGCGGAATCGCCACAAAGGTGGAGTCGAGCAATACGGTGGAGAATCCGCGTGGAATGCCGAGACGCAGCGATCCGGTGCGTTGCTGAATCACCGTCTGCACAATGCGAGGTTCAACGGCTTCGACGCTGGTCGCGCACGTCACCTGGGCGTTCTCCGCCGGAGACGCCGTCACGGTGGCCGTGCCCGCGCGACGGGTGGTTGCCAGGCCCGTCGGCGAAACGGTGACCACGCTCTCGTTGTTGCTGGTCCACACGATCAGCCGACCCTGCGATGGTATCACGTTGCTCGCGGTATCGCGAAGCACGAGGGTGGGCTGCACGCTCTGCGTGACCGTGACCCTCGAGGAGGTCGGGGACAACGAGCAGCTGCCGATCGGGATTTCGGTGACCGTGATCTGCGCACCGCCGACGGTCTGGTCGGTTTCCGCCGTGATCACCACCGCGCCCGGGTTGAGCGCGGTCAGCAGACCGCTCTGATCAACCGACACGATCGAGGAGTTGCTGCTGCTCCACCGGAAGATGCGACCGGTGATGATGATGTTCTGGTTGTTGCGCGCGACGGCGGCAAGTTGGCGCGTGTTCGTGCGTCGCAGCGTGAGCGTGGACGGGGTGATCGTCACGTTCGCCGCCGTTTCCGGGGTCACCGTCACGGGCACCGACCCACTCTTGCCGTTGGCGACCGCCGAGACGGTGGCGCTACCGACACTGACCGCGATCACGTTGCCTTCCGTCGTCACCGTCGCCACCGCGGTGTTGCTCGAGGAATACGAGATCCGCTTGTTGCGGATCGAGTTGCCGCTGCAATCAAAGGCGGTGCCGACGATGGCCGACGCGCCGTTGACCGGCAATGTGAGACTGGCCGGCGCCACCGAGATGGTGCAGGCGTCCACCGAATTACTGAGATCGAGACAGCCCGCCAACCCGATCAGGGTGAGCGTGGTGGTCATCGCGCGAAGCGTCGCGCGGAGGTGCGCAATGGGGGCAGAGACCCGCATGCAGGTCCGTCCTGTCAACAAAAGTGAATGGGCCATGCGGAAGGGTCTCCCGAACGGCGACGTCCAACCTAGGACGCGTAGTCGGCGTCCGCCGTAACCGTTACACCAGTGGCACCGTTCCGCTCTGTGGACAACCTGTCCGATCGCTCGCGTGGCGGCAAGCGGCTTGGACCGTTGCCGTACAGATCGTGACGACTCGCTAGCGATGCGATTGGGCGCGCATGCAACTTACGCCGCGCCCATGACGATACCGTTTGACCACGAAACCAAACCCCGCGTTGCCCCTCCCGGCTCATGGACGTCCGCCACGAGCTGGATTCTGGCGGCGGCGGTGTTGCGAGCGGGCCTCTCTGGGCTCGTCCCGCTGCTGCCCGACGAGACCTACTACTGGGAGTGGTCGCGACGGCTGGAAGCGGGATATTTCGATCATCCGCCCGGCATCGCGTTTCTGATTGCGGCCGGCACGAAGCTGTTCGGCCACACGGCCATGGGCGTCCGCGCCGGGCCGGCGATCGCCGCCCTCCTGATGCACGTCGCGGCCGTGGTGTGCGCTTGGCAGCTGGCCGGTCGCGGCCCGGAGGGGCGCCGCGCCGCCACGCGCGCCGCGATGCTGGTAGCGTTGATTCCCATCGCCACTCTCGGGCTGGTGCTCGCCACGCCCGATGCGCTCCTCTTCGCCAGCGCCATGTTCGCCCTGCTCGGCGTGGAGCGCGCGCTGGCGTCACCGTTGCGCTCATGGCGTAGCCTTGGGTGGTGGACGGTGGCCGGAATCGGCCTCGGCACGGCGTTCGTGGCCAAATACACGGCCGTGCTGCTGCCCATGGGCTTGGTCGTTGCCTGCGTCGTGCACCCGGCGCTGCGGAAGCGGTTCGCCGAGCCCGGGCCCTGGGTGGCGTCGGTGATCGCCCTGGGTATGTTCGCGCCGGTGGTCGCCTGGAACGCCTTCAACAACTGGGTGTCCTTTCGCTTTCAGCTGGGGCATGGTTTCACCCCGAGCGCACGTGGGAATCCCCTGTCGCGTGAACTCGAGATGCTGGGCGGACAGATCGGCCTCGCGTCGCCGATTCTTTTCCTGCTCATGGCGGGCGCCGTGTGGTTCGCCATGCGCGACGGTTGGCGCATGCGCCGGGATCTGGCTCCAGCCGACCCCATGGTGCGTCGGTTCGCGTTGGCGGTGATTTCGGTGGCGCCGCTGGCCTTCTTCGCCGTGAGCGCCTGGCGGCGTTCTGTCGAAGCGAACTGGCCAGCCATGATCTATCCGGGCGCGATAATGCTGCTGGCCACGAGCGACAAACCGTGGTCCTACGGTCGCTGGTGGCATCGCGGACAGGCCTTCGCGGCGGTGCTCCTGGCGATCGTGGTGTATCAAGCGGCCACGCCGATCCTGCCGATCCCGCCCCGCAAGGATCCCATCGCTCGCGCCTACGGCTGGGAAACGCTTGCGGCCGCCGTGGAGGACAACCGACAGAGTGATTTTCTGAAGGGCACTGTGGACCGGTGGGTGGCGGCCGAGCGGTATCAGGATGCGTCGGAGCTGGCCTTTCATCTCCCCGATCAGCCAACCGTGTTCGCGCTCAACCTCGGCGGTCGGACGAATCAGTACGATATTTGGCCGAATGCCTCCGACAAGATCCGCCCCGGCGACGGTCTGGTGGCCGCGTTCGACGCCGATGCCAAGGGTGACTCGCTGGCCGGTGTGGTCGGTACGTGGTTCGCGGAATCGAAACAGGGTGTCACGGTGTCCCTGCGTCGCGGGGACGGCATCGTGACCGAGCGACGTATCTGGTTGTATCGCATCGCGCGCGACGTACCGAAGCGTCCGTGAACTCCACGCTCACGATTCCCATGCTGCTCGCGGTGGCCGTTGGAGGCGCGACCGGCTCAGTGGCGCGGTACGTCATCGGTGCGATGTTGCTTCGCTCATCCGGTGCGTTTCCGATATCGACGCTGCTGATCAACGTGGTGGGAAGTTTTCTCATCGGCCTGTTTGCGCGACTGTTCGATGCGCCCGACCATAATCAGGTGCTGCGCGTAGCGCTCACGGTCGGTCTTTGCGGCGGCTTCACGACCTTCTCGACGTTCAGCGCCGAGACCGTCACGCTGTTGAGCCAAGGCAAAGCTGGTCGGGCCGCACTGTATATCTCTATGAGCGTCATCGCCGGCGTGCTGGCGACGTTTGCCGGACTCATGGTGGGCCGGTCTACGCGATGATCCTAAGGGCTCGAAGTCGCCGCTCACGTGGCAGGCTGTCCTTCGCGAGCCTTCGCGCGCTTCGCGCGAACCGCGGTGCGTTCGGCTGCCGCGGATCGGTCGGAAAGCCGGCTGGTTCGCGCGAAGCTCGCGAAGAGCCGCGAAGCACAACGATCCATCAACACTGACACCGTTCCAATGCCAAGCCATTGGAATCCTACTGGTCGAATACCTATCATGACTGTTCCCACGATTCCCGCTGATCTCGCCGCCTGGTGCAGTGCCAACGATGCGCGCGCGCAAGACGAGCTGTTCGACTTTCTGCGCATTCCGAGCGTCAGTGCGCGCACCGAACACAAAGCCGATTGCGCGGCGGCCGCGCAGTTCGTGGCCGATGCGCTCACACGTATTGGGTTGACGGCGACGATCGAGCCGACGCCGGGACATCCCATTGTGGTCGGTGAATGGCGCGGGGCCGGTGCTGAGGCACCCACGCTGCTGGTGTACGGGCACTACGACGTGCAGCCGGCCGAGCCCCTCGAGCTGTGGACGTCGCCGGCGTTCGAGCCGACCGTGCGCAACGGCCGCATCTACGCACGTGGATCGGTCGACGACAAGGGACAGCTCTATCTGCACATCAAGGCACTCGAAGCGCATCTCGCCGTGCGTGGCACGCTGCCGGTGAACGTGATCGTGCTGGCCGAAGGCGAGGAGGAGGTCGGAAGCGAGAACCTCGAGCACTTCCTCGAGCGCGAGAAAACGCGGCTCGCCTGCGATGCCGTCGTGATCTCCGACTCCACCATGTTCGCGCCGGGCATTCCCAGCATCCTGTCGTCGCTACGCGGGATGGCGTATCTCGAGATCAACGTGCGTGGCCCCAACGGCGATCTGCACTCAGGCATGTACGGCGGTGCGGTGGTGAATCCCGCGATGGCGTTGGCGCGCATTCTCGCCAGCATGCACGATGATAACGGGCGTATCGCGATTCCCGGCTTCTACGACAGCGTGCGTCCGTTCCCCGATGCCGTGCTGGCGCAGATGCGTGAACTGCCGTTCAGCGACGAGCAGCTCATGCACGAAGTGGGTGTCACGACCCTCGGCGGAGAACCCGGATACACCACGCTCGAGCGACTGTGGACACGTCCCACCTGCGAGGTCAATGGCATGCTCAGTGGCTACACCGGCGAAGGCGCCAAGACCGTACTGCCTGCCGTGTCGATGGCGAAGGTGAGCTTTCGCCTCGTGCCCGATCAGAGTCCGGATGCGATCGCGGCGCTGGTGCAAGCGCATGTGGAGCGCGTGGCGCCGGCCGGCGTGACCGTGACCGTCGAGAATCTGCACGGTGGACGACCGTGGCGTGCGGATCTCAAGGGGCCGATCATCGAGGCCGGGAAGCGCGCGCTGGAGGCGGCTTTCGGACGGGCGCCAGTCGTTACTGGCGAGGGGGGGAGCATCCCCGTGGTCGGCGACTTCGAGCGCATTCTCGGCGCGCCCGTACTGCTCATGGGCTTTGGATTGCCTGGTGAAAACGCCCACGCGCCCGACGAGTGGATCAGTGTCGAGAACTACCAAGGCGGCATTCGCGCCGCCGCCACGTTACTCGACGAGTATCGGGCGGCGACGCGCTGAGCGCCGGGGAGAGTGTCTCCCCGGCGCGCAGTGGACTACTTCAGCGCGGTGCTTAGAACGAGCCGAGGATGTCGTCCGAGCCATTGTCGTCGTCATCGAACGGGATCATCGCTGATGCACTCATCGGAAACACATCGTCCGATGCATGCGAGCCATTCCCCGAGCGGGCCTTGACAAGTCCCTTTGCCGCCGGACGCGCCGGCGACTTCGAACGCGACGCCGCGGGCTTACCGGCAGGCTTGGCCGACGACTTCGACGCCTGCGGTTTCGGGGCGGCCGGACGCGGTGATGAGAAGGCCGGCGAGCCGTTCAGTGCAGCCTGACGACGGGACGTCGATGTGACCGCGTGAACAGCGTCGCTGCGGTGATCGCGATCGCCCACGTCGAACTGCGACGCCAGCTCCTGCATCTCGGCCGCTTGGGCCGACAGCTCGGCGGCGGCACTCGCCGATTCTTCAGCGTTCGCCGCGGTGCGCTGCGTAAGCCCGGCAATCTGATCCATCGACGACGTGACTTCGGCGAGCTCCTTCTGCTGCTCGGCGGCGCCCTCGGCGATGTTGTTCATGATCGCCGATGCCTTCTGCACACCCGTGCGGATTTCGTGCAGGCCACGCGTCACGCTCTCGTTCAGCTTCACGCCAGTCTCCGCCTTCTGCACCGACTCCTCGATCAGCGTGGCCGTATTACGCGATGCTTCCGAGGCGCGGATGGCCAGGCTGCGCACTTCGTCGGCCACGACCGCGAAGCCCTTGCCGGCGTCTCCTGCACGGGCCGCTTCAACGGCCGCGTTCAGTGCCAACAAATTCGTCTGGAACGCGATCTCGTCGATCGTCTTCACGATCTTCGCCGTGGAGTCCGCCGAGCGCTTGATCTCGGCGACCGCTTCAGCCAGCGCCGTCATGCGTTCCACGCCCTGCTCGGTGTCCACGCTCGCACGCTCCATCGCCGCCCGCGCTTCGTTGGCGTCGGCCACGTTGGCCTTCGTACGGTCGTCCACCACCTTGATACGGTTCGACACCTGATCGATGGCACCCGCCTGATCGGCCGCGCCGCTGGCCAGTTCCTGGCTGCCTTCACCGATCTCACGTGCCGCCGAATTCACCTGGCTGATCGCGGTGGTGAGCGAGGCGAACACTTCCGCGATGTTCTCGAGCGCCGTGTTCAACGAATCCTTGATCGCGGCATGCTCGCCGACGTAGTCACCGGTCACGCGGGCCGAGAGGTCACGGGCGGCGACACGTGTCAGCACGTCCTTCGCTTCGCTGATCGGTTCGACCACCGAGTCCAACATCTCGTTCGTCCCCGAAATCAGCTGCTGATACGCGCCACGGAACTGATCGGGATTGCCGCGCTTGGTGAGATCGCCGTGCTTGGCCGCGTCGATCACACCGTTGATTTCGCCGACGATGCCCCGCAGCGTTTCGGCGGCGCCGTTGATGCTTTTCGAGAGCACGTCGTGCTCCGAGCGGACTTCTACCTTCGACGTCAGATCACCAGCGGCGAGACGATCCGCCGCCTGGGCCACGCCGCCGATGTAGGCCAGCATCTCGCGGAAGGCGCCGGCCAGCGCGCCGATTTCGTCGTTCGACGTGATGTTGATCTCTTGCGCCACCTTCCCGCGCGCGAGTCCAGTGGCCGCCGTCGACAGCGTCTGCATCGCGCCGATGATGCTGCGCAACGTGCCAACGGCGAGCAGGCCGAGTGCGACGAGCGAGATGATCAATACGACACTCGTGACCAATCGCGTCGTCGACTGCAACGTGCGCGCCGTTCCGAAGGCAGCGGCGATCGCCGCTTCCCGCTCGGTGGTCTGCTGTTGCAGCGCCTTCGACAGCGCAGCGTACTTGGTCTTCACGCCCTGCATGCCGCCCATCATGTCTTCCATCGAGCCGGAAATCATCCCCATGCTCGTGCTGCGGGCTTGCGTGGCGTAGCTCTTAAACTCGGCGCTGAGCGCGCGAACAGATGTCGAGTCGACGCTCGGGTTTCCGGCCAGCGTGTCGGCGAACGCCGCGAACGTCCGGCCGATGGAGTCGGCGGCGACCACGGCACCCGTGTCGCTGGCGCCAACGGCGTCGCGCAACGCGCGCTGGTAGACGTCGAGCAGCGACTGCAGCTTCTGGCTGGTCTCGAGGGCCGGAGACTCCTGGAGCTCGATGCGCTCGAGCTGTGCTTGCGAGCGACTGCCGAGCACGAACGTCGTGCCGAGCGTCGTCAGAAAGCCAACGGCCGCGACAACCGGGAGGGCCAAAATCTTGGCCCGCAAGGACAGGGTACGGAACATTTGGGAGGTGCGAAGGGCAGCAAAAGGAGTTCAGCGAGGGCTTCGTCGCCCGTGCGCCGTCATTGAGGGGTATCGGAGCGATCCCGAGATCACTTAACCCGTTGCCGAACTCCACCACGCTGCCGTTTCACTCCCGGCACAACCGTCACATCCGGCCCACCGTATCACGACACCGCAAAGCGGGGCGACGGATGAGCCCGTCGCCCCGCTTTGCCGTGCCTCCGCCGGAACTCAGAGTCCGTCGAGTAGCGAGTCGTTGTTCGTGGTACCGGCGATGCGCTTGATGAGCCACTCCATGCCCGCTTGCGGCGGGAGCTGATGCAGGCCGCGACGTAGCAGATGCACCTTCTCCAGCTGATCGGGGCGATAAAGCTTCTCTTCGCGGCGCGTCCCACTGGTGCCGATGTCGAAGGCCGGGAAAATGCGACGGTCGGCGAGCGAGCGATCGAGCTTGATCTCGCAGTTGCCGGTGCCCTTGAATTCCTCGAAGATCACGTCGTCCATGCGCGAGCCGGTCTCGACCAGCGCGGTGGATATGATGGTGAGTGAGCCACCGCCGTGCTGCTGCGCAATCATGCGCGCCGATCCGAAGAACGCCTTGGGCTTCTGCATGGCATTGCTGTCGAGACCACCGGACATCGTGCGACCGGTGCCGCGCTCCACCGTATTGTAAGCGCGCGCGAGGCGCGTGATCGAGTCGAGCACGATCACGACGTCCTTGCCCTGTTCGACCATGCGCCGGGCACGTTCGAGCGTCATCTCGGCCACTTCCACGTGCCGCTTGGGCGGCATGTCGAAGCTGGAGGCCACGACCTCGCCGTAGCCCCACGTGATCATCTCGCTCACTTCTTCCGGACGTTCGTCCACCAGCAGCACCAGCAGCCCTGCTTCGGGATGGTTGATGGCCACGCCCTCCACGATCGCCTGCAGAAGCGTGGTCTTACCGGCGCGAGCGGGTGCCACGATGAGTGCACGCTGCCCGTAGCCGATGGGCGCAATCAGATCGATGGCGCGGCGCGTGAGCTCCGGGCCGGTCTTGGCTGGACGTCCCGTTTCCAACGTCAGCTTCCGATCGGGATAGCTGGCCGTGAGCGTATTGAAGTCCGGACGCTTTTCCAGCACGACGGGCGAGCCGTCGTTGAGCTGCTGTACTTCGATGATGACCTGACGGCCGCGCGGGTCGCGTCCGAAGGTGGCGTCGAGCTTGTCGCCGCGACGGAGCTGATGCAGACGCACCAGTGCCGGCGGTACGAACGGGTCGGTCGGATCGGGCAGGTAGCTGTTGATCGCGCGACGCAGGAAGCCGCCATCACGCGACGGGTCGAACCAGCCGGACATATCGCCTTCAACGACCGTGGGCGTCGACGGCGTGGATGGTGCACGCTCTGGACCGCCCTCGCCGCCCGGTGGCGTTCGACCGTCGCCACCGGCTTCCTCGCGACGGAAGCGGCTGCGGCCGCGGCGTCCATTGCGGCGCATCGCGGCATCACCGCCGCGATCGGGTCCGTTACGGTCGCCGCGATCCGGTCCTCGATCGGGACCCCGATCGGGACCTCGATCCGGTCTGTCTTGCGGAGCTCCCCGCTGTCCGCCGTTTGGCGCACCGCCGGTCGCGTCAGGACGTTCGCCGCGTGGGCCACGATCGCCGCGTTCGTGACGACTGCGGCCGCGGTCGCGCTGACGTCCACCGCGATCGGGGCGACCAGCACGGTCGGAACGTTCGGGGCGATCCCCGAACGGGCGCTCCGACTGCGGCTCGGAACGTTCCTCGCCGTTGGCGGGCGGGTTGGCCGGGCGGTCGAAGGCGCGGTCGTAGCGATCAGCGCTGTCTGAGCGAGGACGCTCAGCCGCTGGATCAAGGAAGGGGGGCGTGAATCGTGGCTCCGGTCGCGACTCCTCACGCGGGGCGGGCGGTTCCGCACGCGGGGCGATCGGCGCCGACGGGGCCTCGCGGTCAGCGTTGGACGGCGCCTCGCGGTCAGCGCTGGACGGCGCCTCGGGGGTGGCGTCGGCCGCTGGGCGACGAGGGGGACGACCGCGTCGCGGTCGGGGGGGCTCGTCGGGCGCGCCAGCCGCCGGCGGCGGTGGAGCGGCATCCCTCGACGCGGGCGCCGACGGGGTATCGAGATATGGATTGTCGTCCCCACCAGAGTCGGGGGACGGCGCGGCACTGGTGCGGCTGCGGCGAATAGGGCGTTTGCGTTCGGTCATTCGAAAACTGCGAGTGGTACAGTGGGCTCCGTTCCGATCTGGAAAGGAGCGCGACGCCGCCGCACGCATGAAACCATGCGATGCAACAGGCCGAAAGTTCGATGCCCGCGTCGGGCTCGAGATGCGCGGAAAGCGCTGATATTGCGGGTCGCTTTGGACGAGTGGAGCCGTACGCGCCTTCGTACGTGCCTTCCGGTACCGCGGGGGGGTGCGCGAGAAGCTCGCGCCTCCAAAGACAAGGGGAAGATCGCAAACTCGCGACGGATCCCCGGCCGACCGATTCATCCGGTCTGCATGTACTGCGCCACGTGGTCCGGGACCTTGGCGCAGCCAGCCGGTGTCAGTGGGCTCGTCACACGAACTTCGAATCTCACCGTGTGACACTAGGAGTATTACGATCCTACTCCGATCGCGCAACCCACGAATCGTGACCGTGACCTGACCAGATCGCCGTTCCTGTCTACTTTTCGACCATGATCGCACCTCCTCTCGACCTCCCGGCCGCCCTCGCTGATGCAGTGGGCGCCTACGAAGCTTCCGGAAACGTAGGCGGGCTGATGGAGCGCCTGCACACGCTGCGCGCCACCGTCACCCCCGACGCCCTCGTGGCCGCCGCGGAGCCGTGGCTCCACATGCCTGAAGTCGTCGGCCCGCTCTACGAGCGCGTGGTCGACGAGCAGCCGACCAACGCGCGCGCCCTCGTCATTCTCGCCAACGCCTACTGGCTTTCCGGTCGCGGTCCCGAAGTCGTGGGCGAACTGGCCAGTCGCGCGCTGGCGTCCGATCCGCAGAATCGCGGCGCTTGGCACATGTGGGCGCTGACCGAATCGAATCAGCGCGATCGTACGATCCGCTGGCTGCAGGTCACGCAGCGCTTCCCCGAAGATCAGCTGGCCAAAGCCGCGCTGGCCGACAACGCGAGTTCGCTGGCCACCGCCGAGCATGACAAGGAAGCGTTGGCGCTCGCCATTTCCGCGTACGAGGAGTTGTGGGCCAATTCGCCCACCGAGCAGCAACGCGCGGCCCTCGAGACCGCCCTCACCACCCTTCGCAACTACTCGCTGTGACCGACGCGCTCACACCTGGCACGCCGACCCTCAGCACGCCGACACCCAGCACGCCGCCGCACGATCACGTGGAGAGCGATACGCTCGCCGAGTTCCGCCTGTTCCGAGAGCGCATGAACACGCGCATCCTCGGCGAGAACAATCTCGTCATCAATCGCTTCTTCAATCTCGACGGCCGCGCCTACGAGGGCGGCGTGCTGCAGGTGAAGACGAAAGAACTGCTCGGGCTCGTGGCCTCGCTCGTGTTGCGCTGCGACGACTGCATTACCTATCACATCGTGCGCTGCGCCGAAGAAGGCGTGAGCCGTGACGAAGTGTTCGAGACCATGAGCATCGGACTCATCGTGGGCGGCAGCATCGTGATTCCGCATCTGCGACGTGCCGTGGATCGGTGGGATGAAGCGGAGAAGCTGCGCGGTTAGCGAACCGCTCTACGGCTTTGCGACGGTTTTCGGGTTACCGTCGGAGACGTAGCGCGCCCACTTGCCGGGCTTGTCCATCTGATCGAGCGTGGCAGACAGTTTCGTTCCGCCCTGCAGCGGTACGCGCGGCAATGACTTCGGATTGAACTCCGGATCGAACGGGCTGCGCGCCGGACCGCCGGCCACTTCAAACACGGCCTCGTGGCGGTAGCGCACGTCACGCTTGCTCTTCTTGTCGTACCACGAGCCGCTGAACGCCAGCGCCCGGTTCTTCGGCCACAAGCCATAGGGCAGGGCAAAGCCACGCACCTTGTAGCCCGGCACCGCCGAGTCAATCGCCATCGCGCCGCGCGCGAGTTGTTCCTGCACCACGGCGTCGGAGTACTTGCTGAGCTTCGCATGCCACAACGTGTGGTTGCACAGCTCGAAGCCCTGCTGCGCCAGGAACTGCACCTTCTGGAAGCGCCACGCCGTCTTCTGGCCGTCGATGCCTTTGTCGCCGAAGAACGCGTGGCCCGCTTCGGCTGCCGGTAGCATGCAGAACAACCCTTTGGCTTTCCAATCAGGGTGCGCCTTGATGAAGTCGAGCAGGATACCGACCGCACTCGTGGGATCCACCACCAACGCGCCGTTGCGCTCGATGTAGCGGAACTGGCTCGGTGACGCATCGTCGAAGGTGAACAGCACCGGCGACTTGCCGGCCGGGACGTCCATTGTTTTGTCGAGCATCTCCGACAAGTTCACCGGCACGTAACCGCGCGCGTGCAATTCAGTCAACTCCGCACGGAATCGCTCGCGCGACACCTTGTAGGTGCCGTCGGCCGCCACCACCTGATGCCATTCGACAATGGGGATACGCCCCAGCTCGTTGGGCACGCGCGGGCCGTTCGTCGCAGCAGTCGGCGCCTTGGCCGCCGGTTTTTTTACTGGCCTGGCGGGCTGGAGCATGGCACTTTCCGGGCGCTCAGGCCGTAGGACTGCACGAGACCACGCGTGCGCCGTGACCGGAAGTAGCTGCGACGCAACCACTACGGCTGCTCCGACTGTCTGAACAAAGATCGACACGCGTGGCGTGGTGCGGACGGTGCAGTTGCGGATGATAGGTTCCTGACGTGCCATGATCGTAGAGGAGTGTGATGGAGGCTGAAGCTAACAACACGCCGGCGCTTGCCGCGACACCGGTCGAGACACCGGCGGTGTCATGGCGCGCACGCCTGCTGAAGCCGCTGCTGTATGCAGGCGCCATCGCTGTTGCCGGCGCATTCACCACGGCATCGTGGTGGTGGTCGTGCGGCTGGCAGGGATGCCCCACGCCGTCGCAGTTGCGTGCGTGGAAGCCCACCGAAGGCGGCGCGTTGCTGGCGCGTGACAGCGCCTTCGTCAGTGCACTCTCACCCGTCAATCGCACGAACGTTCCGCTCGCCCTGGTGCCGGCGCATGTGCAGGCGGCCTTCATCGCCGTCGAAGATCGGCGCTTTCACGCGCATCATGGTGTCGACTGGTACGGTGTGGCGCGCGCAACAGTGGCGAATGTCACAGCTGGTAGCGTTCGCGAAGGCGCCAGCACGATCACGATGCAACTGGCCCGCAACGTGTTCCTGGGCAATCGCGCCACCGAACGTACGTTCGGTCGCAAGCTCCTCGAGTGGCGGTATGCCACGCTCCTCGAAGGCTCGCTCTCCAAGCAGGACATCCTCGAGCGATACCTCAACGTGATCTACCTCGGCAACGGCGTGTACGGCGTCGAGGGCGCGAGCCGCGATCTGTTTGGCAAGTCAGTAAAAAATATCTCACTCGGCGAAGCGGCGATGCTGGCCGGCCTGCCCAAGGCACCGTCGTCCTATTCACCGCGTCGCGACAAAGCGCGCGCGCGCGCCCGCCGCGCCACCGTATTCGATGTGCTACTCCGCGAAGGCGTGGCCGACAGTGCCACGATTCAGAAGTTACGCAACGCGCCGCTCAAGCTGGCGCGTGCGGAATGGGCGCCGGCACGAGCCGTCGATTCGTGGGCCGTCGAAGCTGTGCGCGTGACCCTCGATTCGCTGCGCGCGGCCGGGGTGATCCCCAAGGCGCTCAACGATGCGCAACTCCGTGTGTGGAGCACCATTGATCGTCGCGCGCAGATCGCCGGTGAGCGCGCGATCGCGTCGGGTGCCTGGCAGATCGATCAGGAGCGTGCGTCCGGCGGCTTCGCCGTGAGCGGCGCCGGGTCGCGCACGCAGGGGGCGCTGGTGGCGCTCGATCCCACTACTGGTGCGTTACGCGCCATCGTTGGTGGTCGCCGTATCGAGCGCAGAGGTTTCAATCGTGCCCTGCGCGCCAAGCGTCAACCGGGAAGTACGTTCAAGCCGTTCGTGTACGCCGAAGCGCTGCGTCAGGGCTTTACGCTCGCCAGTATGCTGGAAGACGAACCGGTCGAGATCGACATCGGTCGCACCATGTGGACGCCGGCCAACTACGGCGACAACTACGCGGGGCACATCACGCTGCGTGATGCCTTGGCCCGTTCCGCCAACGCGGCTACCGTGCGACTCAGTAGCAAGCTGAGTGTGCGGCGCATCGCCGATCTCGCGCACGCGCAGGGCATTACCAGCGAACTACCCATCGTGCCGGCGCTCGCGCTTGGCGCCGGTGCCGTCACGCCACTCGAACTCACGGCCGCCTATGCCCCGTTCGGGAATGGCGGCACGCGCGTACAGCCGTATTTGGTAGAACGCGTGGAGGATCAGTTCGGACGCGTGCTATGGAGCCATCCCCGTACCGCCGCCGTCAAAGTGCTCGAAGCCACCGACGCGTTTCTCATGACATCGCTGATGCAAGGCGTGGTCGATCGTGGCACCGGTCGTCCGGTGCGCGATGCCGGCATTCGCGGGCCCGTGGCCGGCAAAACCGGCACCACGAACGATGGCACCGACGTCTGGTTTGTGGGATTCACACCCACGCTGGTGGCCAGCGTGTGGTTTGGCGCCGACGATCCGCAGCCGCTGGGCTGGAACGCGTCTGGTGGACGACTGGCGGCGCCGGTCTGGGCCCGTTTCCTCCGCGATGGATGGCACAGCCCTGAAGAAGACAGCGCGTGGATGCCACCCGCCGGCATCGAGACTAAGCAGATCGATATCGGCACCGGCAAGCTCGCCAGCGATTGGTGCGGACCATCGCGTAAAGAGTTCTTCGTGCGCGGCAGCGGGCCCAGGACATCGTGTGAGAACGATCCATATCTCGCCATGCGTGACGCCGAGCCGCCCGATTGGCACGACAGCAGCGGTGGCGGCGCTGGGGGGATCGACCCGACGCAGATCGATCCCGCGCAGATCGATCCCGCGCAGATCGCCGCGGCGGTGAGTGGCGTACTTGAAGCGGTGGGTGGCAACGCCACGGCCCGCGCCGCGGCCGATCGTATCATAAGTGAGCTACGCAAAGCGCAGCGCGACGCGGCTCGCGAAGCGAGGCGGGAGGTCGAACGCGTACGTCGTGAGCTGCGGGGCATGCCGCAAGCGCCGGTGCCGCCGCGGCCGCCTCGCGAGCGCGACTGAGTCGGTAATCGGAAGCTGTCAGAATGCACTGTGTCAGAGCGAAAAAGCGGCAGATCACGCTTGGATCACGGCCAGCTCACCCGCCC
>Ga0105049_10004724_pt1 | contig 15965 bp, 19 predicted proteins | sample MAT06_FD_78087 | JGI IMG/M metagenome (GOLD analysis project Ga0105049, IMG submission 78087) | Freshwater microbial communities from Lake Fryxell liftoff mats and glacier meltwater in Antarctica - MAT-06 | ecosystem: Environmental > Aquatic > Freshwater > Ice > Liftoff microbial mat | place... | reverse complement strand
GCATCCGGAAGTAACCGAAGCCGTGAGCATCCGGAAGTAACCGAAGCCGTGAGCATCCGGAAGTAACCAAAGCCGTGAGCATCCGGAAGTAACCGAAGTCGTGAGCATCCGGAAGTAACCGAAGTCGTGAGCATCCGGAAGTAACCGCCATGAGCATCCGGAAGTAACCGCAGCCGCGAGCATCCGGAAGCAACCGCAGCCGCGAGCATCCGGAAACAGCCGCGAGCATCCGGAAGAAAGCAAGCATGACAATCGAGCACAAGCGCAGCAGCAAGAGCGAGATCGAGGATCTGATCAAGGCGCGGTACTCGCTGATCTGGATCACATCACCCGAAGAGACTCGCGTCGAGGAATCGCTACGCAAGCTGTGCGTCGAGCGCGAGATGCGGCTCGAGGTGTGGTCGATCACCGAGGGAATGAGGACGATCGCGAACGGGCAGGGCACCCGCGACGTCAAGGACCCGATGAAGGCGGTCGATCACGTGCTGCGCAGCGAAGGTCGCGCGCTGTTCGTGCTGCGCGATTTCCATCCGTTCCTCAAGGAGCCGGCCGTGGTGCGTCGGCTTCGTGATGCGGCGACGGAGCTGCGCAAGACGAAGAAGAGTCTGTTGATCCTGAGCGCGATCTCAAAGATTCCGCCCGAGCTCGAGAAGAGCATCTCGGCGGTGATCGACTGGGAGCTCCCGAACCGTCAGGAGATCGAGCAGGCGGCGAGGAAAGTGCTGCCGAACCTGCCCGTGGCGACGCAGCAGATGATCGAGAGCGATCCGACGTACATGGAGCGCGTCGTCGAAGGCGCTCTCGGGTTGACGCTCGTCGAGGCCGAGAACGTGTTCGCGAAGAGCGCCGTGCGCACGCACACGTTCGACCTCGAGACCATCCTCGAGGAGAAGAAGCAGATCATCCGCAAGTCGGGCCTGCTCGAGTACTACGAGCACCGCGAGGAGTTCTCCGACGTCGGCGGCATGGAGATCCTCAAGGACTGGCTGGTCAAGCGCCGCAACGCGTTCAGCTCGCGCGCGCGAGATTTCGGGCTGCCGCTGCCGAAGGGCATCCTGATGATCGGCGTGCCCGGTACGGGTAAGTCGCTCACCGCGAAGGCCGTGGGAGCGCTGTGGCAGATGCCGCTGCTGCGCCTCGACGTCGGCAAGATCTTCGGTGGCCTGGTCGGCTCATCGGAAGAGAACATCCGCACCGTGATCAAGACGTCGGAGGCGATCGCGCCCGCGATCCTCTGGATCGACGAGCTCGAGAAGGGCTTCTCGGGCAGCGGCTCGAGCGGCCAGACCGACGGCGGCACCACGGCGCGCGTGTTCGCCTCGTTCATCACCTGGCTCCAGGAGAAGACGTCGCCAGTGTTCGTGATCGCGACCGCGAACAATGTCTCGCAGCTGCCGCCGGAGCTCCTCCGCAAGGGCCGCTTCGACGAGATCTTCTTCTGCGATCTCCCCGGCCGCGAGGATCGCCGGCAGATCATCGACATCCATATCCGGAAGAAGAAGCGGGATCCGGGGCAGTTCGACATGGACAAGCTGGTCGAGGCGACCGTCGATTACTCGGGCGCCGAGCTCGAGCAGGCCGTGATCGCGTCGCTGTACGATGCGTTCGACACCGGCAACGACCTCACGACCGAGGGGCTCCTCAACACGCTGCGCGATATCGTGCCGCTGGCGATCACGATGCGCGAGCAGATCGACGCGATGCGCGAGTGGGCCCGGACGCGCGCACGCCCGGCCGCGACACGCGGCAGCGCACCTCCCAAGAAGGAGGGGTGGATGGCGAAGTACGGCGCACCCACCCAGAACCTCGGAGACAAGGGCGACGATTCTGACGACGGAGAACGCAAGCTCGAGCTCTGAGGGAAGCCGCGCTCACCAACTGCGGTACACTGATCGCTCATGTCGCATTTCACGAAGTGCGCGCTCAAGATGACGAACCTGGCGGCGATCAAGAAGGCGCTCGCCGACATGCAGTACAAGTTCACCGAGGCGGAGCAGGGCCAGACGGCCATGGTCCGCGGGTATCGCGGTGACAAGCTGCAGGCGGCGATCTCCGTCGATATGGGCCGCTACGACATCGGCGTGATCGCGAACACCGAAGGCACGTACGATCTGACCGCGGACTGGTGGGGCGTCGAGACGACCAAGGGCGTCTCGGAGGAAGAGTTCAAGCACCAGCTCAGTCAGCGGTACCAGTATCACAACGTGAAACAGGCCTGCGAAGAGAAGGGCTATGCCGTCGAGGAAGAGGTCAACGAGGAGGACGGATCGATCCGTCTCGTCGTTAGCAAATGGGGAGCCTAGTGTCGACGAAGAAAGAAATCGAAATCGTGATCAACGCCAAGGGTGAGGTCACGTTCCAGGCGAAGGGCATCAAGGGCGCGAGCTGTCTCGACGAGACCGAGTTCCTCCAGCGGGCGCTTGGCGGTGAAGCAGCCGTCCTCGACCAGCAGAAGACTGGCGAATACTACGAACAATCAGAGGGTTACGTGTCGACCTGGTCCGGGGAAGGCAAAGACGACTGAGCTGGTAAAAGGATTCACACTTGTCAGACGACCCAGAAAAGCCTGAAGAGCTCTCCGACGAGCTCGCACGCAAGTACGATCCCGAACGGCTGCTCAAGCTGATCGCGAAGCGTGCGGGGCGTGGTGAAGCGCTCGAGCATTCGGTTCGCAGCAAGTACGAGAAGCGGTTCGGCGTCGACCTCGGGCACGTCCGCGTGTTCAGCGGCGAGTTCGCCGAAGAGTTCAACAAGCAACGCAACGCGTACGCCGTCACCGTCGGTCGGACGGGCGCGATCCTGATGGGCGGCTCGCCTGACAAGTCGATGTCCGGCTCGGATGGTCAGGCGCTGCTCGCCCACGAGCTCACCCACGTCGCACAGGCGCAACGCGCGTCGCGTGGTGCGGGTGGCCTGCATAATCGCGGCTACGACGGCGATATGCCGTTCGGTGCCGAGCTGGCGGAGATCGAAGAAGAAGCGCACGAACAGGAGGATCTCGAGAAGCTCGAGGCCTCCGGTCAGTCGACGATGCAGGCGGTCAACGAGGGTGTGGCGAGGATGATGAGCCAGAACCAGCTCGACGCCGACATCGAGAAGGTCAAAGCGCGCGTGCTCGAGATGGCCGGCGACGGCGCTCGTACGCAGATGTTCCGTAACGGCAGCTCGCGTCGCGCCTGAGGGTGTGGCCCGGCTCCTTACAGGCTCGTCGCGCGAGCCGAGCCGATCATGGGGAGTCTGCAGATACGTCTCCCGAGTCCTGACCTGGTATTCTCGGGCTGATGACCGATACGAGCGCGGCCGACGCTGGCGTCGTGCAGTCGCGGGTCCAGCTCGAGCGGCTGGTCGCCGACGACGAGCTCGCCGGGCGGACGATCCAGGGGTTCGCGGCCCAGTCCGTCGGCCTGCGCGGCGTCGACCTCGACAACGTGACGATGACGCGCCTCGATCTCCGCGGCGCCGACGGTGACGAGGCGCGGCTCGAGCGCGCGAAGCTCGAGCAGATCGACCTCCGCACCTCGCAGTGGAAGGGTGCGCTGTGGCATCGCGTGCAGGCGAAGGATTGCGATCTCACCGAGCTCGATTTGAGCGGCGCGCAGCTCCTGCGCTGCGAGCTCGGACCGGTGCGGATGGCGCGGATGCGGTTCCATCGCGCGCGCATCCAGAACTGCACGTTCAAGGACTCCGAGCTCTACAGCTCCGACTTCTCCTCAGCCGTCGTGATCAAGAGCGTGTTCGACGGCTACGCGCACGCGACGGTCTCGCTATCCCGCACCGATTGGTCGGGCGCGACGCTGTTCGACGTCGATTTCAAGCGCGCGAACATGTACGGCTCGAACCTGCGCGGCGCGACGTTCGTGCGTTGCGACCTGCGAGGCGTCAACCTGTGCAACGCCGACCTCACCGGCACCAAGCTCGTCGGCTGCGAGACCACGGGCATCGATCTCGACGGAGCCACACGTGCTTAGCCAGTTCGCTTTAGGAGAACCATGCCGTCTCGTCCCGATATCCGTGACCTGGCTACCAACGTTCGTGATTCGTTCGCAGATGCGGATCGCGACACGCTGCTCGACGTGCTGACGTTCGTCGTCAAGGAGTACGTCGTCGAGGGACCGCCGCCGATGTTGATCCATCAGGCGGAGACGTTGTTGGACCTCAAGAACATGTCGTTCGCGCAGCTGATCGGCGCGCTGCAGACGCGGTTCGATCACCCCGAGCTGGCGATGTTCGTGGTCGACGGCGAGCAGGTCAGCGTCCGGATCAACGGCGTCGTCCAGCCGCTGCTGGCGAGCCGTGCGCCGACACCCGGACCGAACACGCCGGGCTTCCTCGATACCCGCCCGCATGTCGCGCCGCCCCCGGGGGGCAGCAGAACGGACCCCAATCCTTTGCCGGCGCCGGGCGTGCGCGTGGTCGAGGCAACGCTGGCTCCGCGTCCACCACCGGCACCCGCAGCGCCCGCGCAGGCACCGCCACCGAATCGTGGGCTCTCGATCCGCGGCCGGCCGGGCAGCGAAGTGCCGGCGGCGCCCGCGCCTGCACCAGCTCCTGTGCCCTCCGCACCCGCGGCACCCGAGAAGCCCGAGGGCAGCGGCGACGACGCGTCGGCGCGGTTCAGCCTGCTGGAGCTCGACTAGTGTCGTCGGTCGCGCGCCGCTACTACGAGCGTGGTCGCGCGTCGCTCGACAGCGGCGACCTCGCGTCGGCACAGGAAGCACTTCGCGCCGCGCTCGATCTCGCTCCGAGCTACGGCAACGCGCGCGTCGCCTACGCGATCGCGCTCGCTCGGTCTGGTGATTGTCCGCGTGGAGCGCAGGTGCTGCGCGCCGGGCTCGCGCATGCGTCGTCCCCGATCTCCGCCGCGGCGATGCAGGCGACGCTCGGTGACGTGCTCGTGCTCGGCGGTGACTTCTTCGGTGCGGAGCAGGCGTTTCAGCAGGCAAAACAAACACCCGGGTTCGAGGCGCGGGTGGCGTCAGGTCTCGCGCGTGTGTATGCGCGACTCGGTCGCTACAACGACATGGCGACCGAGCTCAAGACGGCCGCGTCGCTGACCAAGAAGTAGCTCACTCGCCGAGGAAGATCGGACCGCGCCCGGCGCCCGCCGAGTGGCAGCTCTGCGTCGCGCAGCTCCCATAGCTCGGATCGAGCGCACCCTCGATCATCGTGTTGACGTCAGGGCATCCGGTGACCTCGGGGATCGACGGGAACGGCGTCGGCGCACTCGCGAGCACGAAAAAGTTACCGTCCTGATCGGTGACCACCTCGGTCCTCGTCGCGGCGGTCGTCAGCGGGATGAAGCGCACGGTGATTCCCGTTGCGGGCGTCACCGTGTCGGCTTTGTAGATCGTGCCGGCCGCGTGATAGGCCGGCGCCTGCGGACCGAGATCACCCGCGAGATGGCAGCCGCCCTCGATGCAGCTCCGACCGGCATGACTGCCGAGCCCGTCCTCGTGCTCGTAGCCGGTCAGGGCCGTGCGCGTGTCTACGCAGTTGGGATCGTCGTCGTTACCACACGCAGCGAGCGCGAGAACGAGGGCAGCGTGGCGCATCATCGTCGATGGTACCTGAGGTCACAGCGACATTACCGGGCGCGGTGGTGACAGTTAGTAACCGTGCATTTGCTGCTGATAGGCATGGGCCGGGATCCACAGCGGGTCCACGAAGGTCTGGGTCAGCACGACCGTGATGTTGTCGGTACCGCCGTTGTTGTTGGCGGCGCGGATCAGGTTCTCCGCCACCACGTCGAGCGGATCGCCCGAGGTCATGATCTCGCGGATCATCCAGTCGTCGACGAGGTCGTTGAGACCATCGCAGCACAGCAGGTAGAGGTCGCCGTGCTCGGGCGTCATCGCGTTGTGCTCGATGTCGACGTTCGCATCGAGGCCGATCGCGCGGATGATCACGTTCGAGGTCGCCGGACCGAGCGTACCGACGAGGTCGGGCCGATCCTGGTAGAGGTTGCGCAGCGAGTGATCGCGCGTCAGCTGCTGGAGCTGGCCTCCACGTAGCAGGTACGCGCGCGAATCGCCGCAGTGGCAGATGTGGACGAGGTTCTCCTCGAACCGGATCCCGACCACCGTGGTGCCCATGCCATGGCAGGTGTGGTCCATCTGCGAGCGCTGATAGACGCCAGCATTGGCGGCACGCATCGCCGCGACCAGCGGATCGGAGCCGGGTGCCGACGGCGGCTCACCTGTCTTGAGCGAGTGAACGATCGTGCGGATCGCGATGTCGGATGCGACCTGACCGGACGCATGCCCGCCCATCCCGTCGCACACGATGTACACGCCGAGGAAGTCGTCGTAGTACATCGCGTCCTCGTTCTGCGTGCGCTGGGCACCAACGTCGGTGCGGCCCACTGCGCGCAGCAGGAAGCGTTCAACAGGGACCAGACCCGTCATCGTCATCGACGACCTCCGCATACGACGAGCATCACGAGCTGTACGCGCCACTCGCGGCGAAGCTTCCTTGTCATCGATCTTCCTCGGGCTTCCAGCGCCGTCTCACCAGCGGTTCGGCGGAGCACCACACCGCCCACGGCTCGGTGCGGAGGTTATGGCGAAACTCGACCAGGGCCGCGTGTGCTTCCGTCCACGGCGAGCCGACGAGCGGCGGCAGCTTCCAGTTGGTGGCCATCGCCTGGCTGACCTCGGCGACGATATCGAGCCGCTGGTCGGCGGCCATGTCGACGATCTCGAACGTCTTGTCGAAGTGGGTCTCGGGGCGGTGCAGGTCGCGCAGGATCGCCTGCGGCGTGCAGTCCTTGAGGTCGTCGCGCAGCGGCTCGGGAATCTCGCGCTCGCGCGGCTCGGCGATCGCCGACTCGATCATGCGCAGATCGAGCTTCGCGATCGAAGGATCGACGCGGAGCTCGATCACGAACTTGAACTTCAGCAGGTCGGTCGGCGGATCCGTGCGTCGCTGATGTGCCGCGAGCATCTCGGGGTCGACCGCCTCGATCGCACGCCGCTGGCGTTCTCGCACCTCGATGAACGCCGGATCCTCGTCGGGAACGATGCCTTGCTCCGCGAGCTGGTCGAACGAGGGCAGGCCGAACCAGCGCTCGAGATCGGCGCGTGTCTGCGGGTCGAGCTCGCCGGCGAGCACGTCCTTCGCTGTTTTCTCTGGGGGCTCGTCGGTCGCCATCAGAGCTGCAATACGACGACGTAGGCGAGGGCGCCGATCGCGACACCGAAGAACAGCGAGACGATCCAGAACAGGGTCGTCGCACCTTGCGGGATGGCAATGGCGCCGGTCGGGCTCGCCTGCACCGCCTGGCCGGTCCGCGCGATCGAGACGATGCCTTCGCTCGACGACAGCGCGATCGTCTTCTGCGGACCACTCGGTCCGGGCATCCCGGGCGCCTGCATGTGCTGCGGCATGCCCTGTGGCTGCATGTGCTGGTACGGCTGCGGCGGCTGCTGCATGTGTTGCGGCTGCATTCCGATCGGTGGCGCCATCCCGGCGACCATCGTCTTCTGCATCGGCGACGCCTGCTGGAAGTTCGGTTGCTGCGGCGCGAGCCCGCTCTGTGCCGGCGCGACACCGGGCGCGCCCTGCGCGAACGGCGACATCTGCGCGACCATCGTCTTCTGTTGCGGCGAGGCCTGCTGATACCCGCCTTGCGGCTGCTGGTTGCCCTGCGGCTGCATCTGCGGCTGCAACTGCATCATTCCGGGCGGGAGACCACCGTGCATGCCGGGCTGCGAGCCCATACCCTGGCCACCGTGGCCGCCGGGAGCGACCACGGTGCGTGGCATGCCGCCGGCGCCGATCGACATCCCGCCGGCGGTGAGCTCCGCGAACACCTGCTGGCAGTGCTGCATCATCTCGCCCGACGACTGATAGCGACGGCCGGCATCCTTCTCGAGGGCGCGGCGGACGATCTGTTGCACCGAGTACGGCACGCTGTCGGAGATCGGCGGCACCCCGGCATGCAGGTGCATCTGGATCACCGTCATCGGGTTCTCGTCGTGGAACGGCACCGTTCCGGAGAGCATCTCGAACGCGAGGATGCCGAGCGCGTACAGGTCGCTTCGCGCATCGAGCGGCAACCCCCGGCCCTGCTCGGGAGACATGTACTGGGGCGTTCCGAACACCACGCCGGCCTGCGTCTTCATGCGATCGTTTTCGAGCAGCTTCGCAACCGAGAAGTCGAGGAGCTTCACGAAATCAGGCGAGCCCGCCATGTTCAGCAGGAACACGTTATCGGGCTTGATGTCGCGATGGATGATGCCGATCGAGTGCGCCTCGGCGAGCGACGCGCAGCACTGGATCAGGACCTTGATCACGCGCTGCGGTGCGAGCGGACCCTTCGCCAGCGCGTCGCGAAGCGACACACCGTCGAGGAACTCCATCGTCATGAACAGACGAGCGTCGGAGGTCTGACCGAAGTCGAACATCCGGATCGTGTTCGGATGCTGCAGACGCGAGCACGCCTTGGCCTCGTTGTAGAACCGCTGGACCCACGTCGGATCAGCCGCCATCTGCGCGTTCAGCATCTTCAGCGCGATGATGCGATCGATCGACAGCTGGCGCGCCTTGTAAACGACGCCCATCCCGCCTCCGCCCACCCGTTGCTGGATCTCGTAGCGGTTGTCGATGATCTTGCCGACGAGGGGGTCGTTGTTCATGGAGGTGAGAACTTGATGTTCTTGTTCTGCTCGACCTGATCGGCCGTGAGCCGGACCTTGACGACCGTCACCGACTTGTCGATCCGGATGATCGTCACTTCACCGCCGGGGAACGGGCGGTCGTTGATGTCGGGGCCGCGAATCACGGTGCCCGTCCAGCCCTTCTTGATGCCCTGATCGCTACCGACGCCGACCTGCACGATCACGTCGGAGCCCTGCACGGTCTTGCCGATCACGCGGCCGACGATCGGGGTTGCCTTGACGCGGCAGTTCGGGTTCGAGTCGTCGGGCTCGTTCTTGTTCGGGCACGCCGGCCAGTCCTTCGGCTTGCACGCCTTGATGCGTTCGTCGGCCGCACCGCGCGGACACGGCATCGTCGCCCAGCACGACGGCTCGTCGATGGTGGGTGGCGTCGGGCACTTGCCCTTGCACGCGGGCCAGCCGGGAGGTGCACCTGCCGAGGGGCAGATCATCTTGCATGCGGGAACCTTGGGATCGAACGTGAACTCGTCGCAGCCTTGCTCGACCGTGGGGATGTCGGCGAGCTTCGGCGGATCGTTGATCGCGACCTTGAGCGGATCGAAGGCGAGGGTGCCGGTCTGCTCCTCGAAGTTCGCGGTGAGCTTGTACTTGCCCGCATCACCGCGACCGACCGCGTAGACACGCACGAAGTACTTGCCCTTGGCACCTGCCACCGATGCGACCTTCTGGCGACCGGCGGTGCGCGCCTTCTTCTTGCTCGACTTCTTCGAGCCGGTGACCTGGTAGTTCCACTCGTCGAGGACGTCGAACGCGAGCTGCAAGCCGGGGCGTGGCGTGGTCCACGTCAGCTTGAGCTCGAGCTTGCCGCGCTTGCCTTCGGGCAGCTCGATCAACTTCCAGTCGACACGATCGCCGCCGGGATAGGTGACGATGCCAATGGCTTTTGCCTCACCGTTCTCCATCGTCATCGTCTTCGCGCCCTTCTTCTGGGCGTCCGCAGTCGATGCCTTGTCCTGCGGGACGTTGTGCGCGCAGGCGAGCAACGAAATCACACAGGTGAGAAGAGCAGCGCCCTTCACCAATTTCCCGAACATCTTTGAAGTGTTGCCGAGAACCCGACGCGATTCAAGCGCCGTGGCGCCACACCGCCGGGATCACGGCATCAGGATGACGGTTGTCCCGCCGCTCTTGATCTGGTCGGGAGTCGCACTGATCAGGGCCGCGCAGGTGTTCTCGTTGCACTCGATCGCGAACACCCCGGGAATCCCGTTGAGCTTCGCCTTCATGCTGCTTGTTGCGCCAGCATTGGTGCCGCGCCCGAGCACGATCCGGGTGCTGCCGCCGACGACGCTGATGCCGACGATGCGGGCGTTGAGCACGGTGACCGGTTTCTCGTCGGGCTTGCGTGGGTTGACTGGCGGGCGGGGCCGGTTGGTGGTGGTGACCACGGTCGGCGGGCGGTAGCTTCGCGGGGTGTCGTCGTTGAGCGGGACCATCGGCAGCGCGTCGATGAACGCGACCTGGGCCGGGAAGTCACTCGGCTTGTCAGCGGCCTTGGTCGGCTTGAAGCTCGCCTTGAGGTTGAAGTCGCCGCTGTCCAGCCGGCCCTGCAAGTAGAGGTGGACGTAGTAACGGCCGGGGTCGAGGTCGAACAGCGTCTTGTTCTTCGTCAGCTCGCCGGAGTCTTCCTCTTCCTTGTCGGACTTGCCGATCACGCGATAGCCGGGATCTAGGACCTCGAACGCCAAGTCGAAGTCTTCGTTGGTCTCGTCACCGGGCGGCGTGATCTCGAGGCGGACGGCGAGCTCGCCGTGGCTCGGCACCTGGATGAAGTACCAGCGCGCGCGTGCTTGCGCGGCATAGTTGAGGGTGTCGTCGGCCTTGCCCTCGTTCTTCTCGTCGAGCTTGATCTGCTTCGCGTTCTTCCACGGCTTGGATTTGTCGGACTTGTAGCCCGAATGTAGAGGGACCTTGGTCCCCCCGCAGGCGACAAGCAGACACACCACTGGGACGATCCACCGCATGCCGTGAACACTAGCACGGGGTTGCCAGTGCTTCGCGGGGGTGGCATTCCCGAGCAGTGACCCGGTCGGCGCAGGTGTTCTTCGCGATGTGGATGATCGCGTGCGACGGCCCGGTCCCCCCGGATTCGAAGGACGGCCCGGCGATCTTCGCGGCGTACTGCGCCACCTGCCACGGTCCCGATGGCCGGCCACCGGCGGCGATGATCGCGCGGCTGGGTGTCAAGGACCTGACCTCGGCGGAGATCCGCGGCAAGGCGACGGCCGGGTTCGTCGAGTCGCAGGTCCGCAACGGATCGCGGAACAAGCTGATGCCGAGCTTCGTCGGGGTGATCGGCGACGCGCAGATGACCGCCGTGGCGGCGTGGGTCGCTAGCCCGCAGTTCGTGACACCGCCGCCGTGAGCTCGGCCCGAACATCGGCGTCGGTCTCGACGCGCAACGCGGCGTCGAGCAGCGCGCGCGCACCGAGCTGACCGAGCGCCCACGCGGCGTGTGTGCGGACGATCGCGAACCGGCTCGCGAGCAACTCGCCGAGCGCGGGCACCGCCGCGGGATCGCCGGTGTTGCCGAGCGCGATGGCGACGTTGCGCTGGAGGACTTCGCGCGGCACCCGGCGCAACGCGGTGCGCTTGACCAGCTGGCGCATCTGGTTGGTACCCAACCGCGCGAGCGCGATCAGATCGGGCGTCGCGTGCTCGATCGAGCGGGCGACGAGCAGCGGCTCGGGTGGCTCGCCGGCGCCCGCGTTGAACGGGCAGACCTCCTGGCAGACGTCGCAACCGAACACCCAGGTGCCGATCGCGGAGCGGAGCTCGATCGGGATCACGCCGTGATGCTCGATCGTCAGGTACGAGATGCAGCGGCGTGCATCGAGCATGTACGCGTCGGTGAAGGCCTGCGTCGGGCATGCCTCGAGACACGCGCTGCACGTGCCGCAGCGTGGCTTCGGTGGCGACTCGGGTGCGGTGATCGCGAGCTCGCGATCGACGAGGAGCTCGCCGAGCAGCAGGTAGCTGCCGACGCCGGGTGCGATCAGCATCGTGTTCTTCGCGATGAACCCGAGGCCACCGCGCTCCGCCCACTCGCGCTCGAGCACCGGCGCGGAGTCGACGCACGGGCGCGACGCGATCGAGGTGCCGAGCTCGCGGGCGAGCCGATCGGCGAGTAGCGCCAGCTTGTCGCGCATCACCAGGTGGTAGTCCTCGCCGCGGGCATAGCGGGCGATCTTGCCGCGCAGGCGATCGATCGGCACGACGGTGTCGCGCCCGTAGGCGAGCGCGACGACGATCAGCGACTGCGCGCCGTCGAGGATCGACCTCAGATCCGCGCGCTGAGCGACGTGCACGGGATCTGCGAGGTAGTGCATCTCACCGGCGTTGCCGTCGGCGAGCCAGCTCTCGTACAGCGCGTGACGGCGCGGCGCTTCGATCGGAACCACCGCGGCGCGCACGAACCCGAGCTCGCGCGAGATCGCGACGAGATCAACGAGCGCCTTCACGATCGTCATCAGGATCGACGTCCGCGAACTGGATCGCGTCGTACGGCACGGTGCAATCGCGCTCGCGCGGTTGCGGATACTCGATCGTGGCGCCGCGATACGTCTTGACGATGACGCGCTCGTGATCCAGCGATTCGATGTAGCTCGGGACGATCGGAACTTTCCCCCCGCCGCCCGGCGCGTCGAGCACCAGCATCGGCACGGCCATGCCGTTCATCCAGCCACGGAGCTGCTGGTAGAGCTCCATCGCGGTCTCGACGGGCGTGCGCAGGTGATCGGTGCCGATCACGGTGTCGCCCTGGAACAGGTAGTACGGCTTGACCCGCGCGCGGAGCAACGCCCGCATCAGCGTGCGCAGCGATCGCGATGACGAGTTGATCCCGCGCAACAACACCGTTTGATTCCCGACCGGGATGCCGGCGTCGACCAGGCGCTCGCACGCGCGCACGGCATCTGGCGTCAGCTCGCGCACGTGATTGAAGTGCGTGTTGACGAACAGCGGATGTGCCTTTCGAAGGACCGCGAGGAGCTCGTCGTCGATGCGCATCGGGCAGACGACGGGGAGGCGCGTGCCGATCCGGATCGTCTCGACGTGTGGAATCGCGCGCAGCCGCTCGAGCAGGTAGCCGAGGCGTCGCGTCGACAGCAGGAATGGATCGCCGCCCGAGAGCAGCACGTCGCGTACGCGCCTGGTCTTCGCGATGTACTCGAGCCCCGCCTCGAGGTCGGCGGAGGTCGGCGGATCGTCGCCGCCGACCAGCCGACGACGATTACAGTGCCGGCAGTAGATGCCGCAGCGATCGACGACCAGGAACAGCACACGGTCGGGATACTTGTGGACGATCGAAGGCGCCGGGTTGTGGGTGTCCTCACCGAGCGGATCGCGAAGCTCCTCGTCGCGGATCATCGCCTCGGCGACGGCGGGCATCGACTGCAGGCGGATCGGGCAGCTCGCATGCGCCGGATCCATCAGGCTCGCGTAGTACGGCGTGATGCCGACGCGGAACAGGCCGTCGGCCGCGGCGAACCCAGCGCGCTCGGCAGCGGACAGCGTGAATAGCTGCGCGACGTCGTCGGCATCGGTCAGCATGTTCGCGAGCTGCCAGCGCCAGGCGAACCACTTCGCATCGGGGACGTCGCCCCGGCGGATCGGCGTGCGCTCGCGCGGCGGCGAGGGCGCGTGCTCGGCGATCACGGGCAGGTGGACCACGGAGCCGGGTGTAGCACGCGTCAGCAGCGACCGTGACTCATCACGAGGCCCGGGCGAGTCCGAGAGCACCGCTGTTCTGGATCTCGATCGAGAAGCCGATGTGATCAGCGACGCTGGAACCAGGCGGCATGCGCGCTGCGTGCCCGCCCGAGGATCTCTTGCAGCCCCTCGGTGAGCGGCAACGTTTGCAGCTCGCCCTCGTCGACCCAGCGCGCGGCACGGGCATCGCTCCCGGCGACCAGCTCGCCGCCGATCACACGGGCGACGTAGTCGAGGATCACGAAGTGATAGTCCCGGTCCATCCGCTCGACGACGCACGCCAGCGCACCGACCTCGATGACGAGCCCGGTCTCCTCGCGAACCTCGCGCGCGACACCGCGCGCCAGCGTCTCGGCCGCCTCGAGCCGGCCACCGGGAACCGTCCACAGACCCTCGCCGGGTGGGTGGCCACGCTGGATCAACAGCACGCGCCCCTGCGCGTCGCAGATGATCGCGGCGACGGCGACGGCCGGCGTCATGCCTTCGCCTTCGCCTTCGGTTCCAGCGTCTTCGAGGGTTTCGGCGCCGGCTTCGCGGGCTTGCGCGGTACGGGTGCGGGCTTGGCCGGCATCACGTCGGCGAACGCGCTCGGACACAGTGGTGCGAGCAAGCATTGATCGCAGAGCGGGCTCTTCGCGAGGCAGACGTAGCGGCCATGATGGATCATCTGGTTGCCCCACGCGATCCACTGATCCTTCGGGACCAGCGTCATCAGCTCGTTCTCGATCTTCACCGGATCGTGCTGGACCGTGAGGCCGAGCCGCGGGGCGACGCGCGAGATGTGCGTGTCGACGACGATACCGACCGCGATGTTCATCGTGTTGCCGAGCACGACGTTCGCCGTCTTGCGTGCGACGCCGGGCAACGCGCACAGCGCCTCCATCGTGTTCGGGATCTCGCCGCCGTGCTCGGCCACGACCTTGGTGGCCATCGCGATCAGGTTCGTCGCCTTGTTGCGATAGAAGCCGCTGCGGAAGATCAGCTGCTCGAGCTCGCCCTGCTTCGCGTGCGCGAGGGTTCGGGCGTCGGGGTACTTCTCGAACAGCGCGGGCGTGATCGTGTTGATGTTCTTGTCGGTATTTTGCGCGGCGAGGATGGTCGCGACCAGCAGCTGATAGGCGTTGGTGTGGTCGAGCTCGACGCGGACCGCCGGCCAGCGCTCGGCGAGCAGCTGCGACAGCGCCGAGATGTGCTCGCCTGTGGCGTGCGTCGCTTTCTTCAGCGGCTGTGAGGAGGGCTTGCGATCGCCCGGCTTCGGCTTCGCAGATCCTTGGCGCGGTTTGGGAGCTGGTGTGCTATTTCGAGGGCGACTTCTCATGCGCGCCATGTCCGTTCGACACCGTATCACCGTGCTCGTCACCGTGATCACCGCGCTCGCCGCCTGCTCCAACAAGAAGGATGTCGAGCGCGCGAAGAAATCGCTCTACGACGCGGACTTCGCGGTGGTCTACAACGCTGCGCTGGAGGCGACCCGCGCCCTCTATCCGAATCTGGATGACAGCCCGGGTGCCGGCGCGGTGCGTACCGCCTGGCACCAGGTGACGTACGCGAGCAACACCGACGATCTGTCGCAGGGCAGGACGCTGTCGACGGCGGCTAACGGTGGCGCGCTCGCGCAGAGCCAGGGCCAGGCGGCGGCGGGCATGCCCACGCGCCTCGCCTACAAGCGGTACTTCATCCGGTTCGACGTCACCGTCGCCGGTGGGCGGCCGTGGCGCGTCAAGATCGCGGGCCACGCGTCCGAGTGGGAGCCCGGTGCCGCGCTCCCCGTCGAGATGCGCGGTGTGGCCAAGCCGCCCTGGCTCGACGGCCGCAACGATGCGCTGACGATCGCGATCTACAAGCGCATCAAGAGCTTTGCGGTCCCGATGAAGGAGCTGCCTCCGGAGATCAAGCCCGAGGACAACATGCCGAAGACCGATCCCAAGACGTTCGCGAACGTGCCGCCCGATGCGGCCAAGCGCCTCGCGATCCTCAAGGACGCGGTCTCGCATCGCGATTACGCGTCGCTGCGGAGCCAGGTGTTCGACGACATTGCGTGGAGCCTCGGCGGGGCGCCGGGTGCGGAGACCGCGATGGCGATGTGGCAGGCGGATACCGAGGCGCTCGACGCGATGGCGAAGACGATCGTCGCAGGCTGCGCGGCAACGGGCGACAAGAAAGTCGTGTGTCCCGGCGGTGAAGCGAAGCCTGGTGCGTGGCAGCTGACGCTCGAGCTGCGCGGCACCGACTGGCGCGTCGCCTCGTTCGTCAAAACCGAATAGCGGCCGGTGCGCTGGATCGCGGCGGCGTTCCTGATCGGATCCGGTTCGTCGTCACCAATGACGCCGGCCCGTCCACCGCGATCGGACATTCAGCAGCAGGGCGCGCTGCGGATCCAGGGCGCACCATCGCTCGATCCGGCGATCGGCAAGGCGCTGGCGCCGTTCACGAGCTCGCGTAGGGCGAGCGCGATCCGCGCGTGCCGCCCGCGACCGGAGGAGTTGTTTGCCGCAGCTCGAACGCGCGTTTTCGTGTGGTCGATCGCAGTGGGTGCTCGACGTAGGTGAGACCCGGCGGTGACTCGTTGCCTACTCG
>Ga0105049_10004723_pt1 | contig 15965 bp, 12 predicted proteins | sample MAT06_FD_78087 | JGI IMG/M metagenome (GOLD analysis project Ga0105049, IMG submission 78087) | Freshwater microbial communities from Lake Fryxell liftoff mats and glacier meltwater in Antarctica - MAT-06 | ecosystem: Environmental > Aquatic > Freshwater > Ice > Liftoff microbial mat | place... | reverse complement strand
GGCGGCGGCGGCGGTCGCGGCGTTCGCGGCCGACCCGAAGCGGGCGAGCTTTTCGCTGGCGATGAACGACAACGTGCGCTTCGACCAGAGTGCGGCGACGCGGGCGCTGGTCGAGCCGCTGCGCACCTTCCGCGGGATGCCGGACTACTCGCCGCTCGTGTTCACGTTTATGAACCGGGCGGCGGAGTCGATGGCGCCGTCCGCCCCCGGGCGCTATCTCGGATGCCTCGCGTATTTCTGGTGCGAGAACCCGCCGCCGTTTCCGGTGAACGCGCAGATCGTGCCGTATGTGACCACGGATCGCAGCCAGTATTACGACCCGGCCTACCGCGCGGAGGATTTCGCGCTGATGTCGCGCTGGGGCGGCTCCGGCGCGAGGGCCTTTGGACTTTGGGAATACGCCTTCGGCGGAAATTTCCTCGTGCCGCGCCTGCCGCTGGGCGCGTTGGCCGACGGGGTGCGGGAGGGCTGGCACCGCGGGGCGCGCGGCTACTTCGCGGAGGTGGGCGCGCAATGGGGCTTCGACGCGTTCAAGGTGTGGATGCTCGCCCGATTGTTGTGGGCGCCGGACCTCGATCCGGCAGCGCTCGCCGATGATTTTTACCGCGGCTACTACGGAGCGGCGGGTGAGCCGATGCGGCGTTTCGCGACTCGATGCGAGGCGCTTTGGATGGCCCAGCCCGGCCCGCCCTATTGGTTGAAGTTCTACCGGCAGGAGGACCAGGCGATGCTTTTCCCGGCCGAAGCCCGCGCCGAACTCGGTTTGATTTTGGCAGAGGCGGCGCGCGTTGTTTCGGGCGATCCGAAAATCGCCGCGCGGGTCGAGCGCTCGGCCTCCGCTTTTCGGGTCACCGAAGCGTATGCGGGATTCGACGACGAACGACGCCGTCTCGCTGACATCAAAGATGGCGACGTGAAATCGGAGAGTGATTTGGGCGAATCGATCCGGCGCTTGATCGAATGCAAATCCGCGCTCTTCCGCGCCTATGCCGAAGCCACCCGAGGCGACCTGCCCGCGATGTCGGGCTTCGCGCTGACGCCGTTTCTAAGGAACGATCCCGTGCCGCGCCTGCTGTGGCTGGCGGGACTTCGCGAGCCGGGCGCCCCGCGACGGATACTGGACGCGGCCGGCGCCCCCGCCGCCGGGGAAGAGATGTGGCGTGCGCTCGCGGAAACGTGGGCCGGGGGCGGGTGGACCGGGGCGCGAAATCTCGCGGTCAATCCGGATTTTTCCGTTTCCGCCGGCACCGGGCAGGAGCCGGCGTTTCTATTCCCACGGGGCGGCATTTTGCCGGCCGGCTGGGAGGTGCTGGCCACGCCCTCGGAGACCGGCCGGGTGGCGCGCGTCGCGGCGGGGCCGCTGGCGCGCGCGCTGCGCATCGAGGGAGGCTGGGACACCCAGGTTTTCCAATGGGTGCCGGCCGAGCCGGGGCGCGTCTATGCGGCGACGGCGCGGCTGCGCGGAAACTCCGAGCCCGGCGGCGACGCGGGTCTATTCCTGTCCTTCCTGACGAAATACGGCGCGGTCGTCGGCACGCATCGTATGCAGGGCTTGCCGAAGGGGCCGACGCCGGAATGGCGCACCTTCGCGCTGGCCGACATCGCCCCCGACGGCGCGGCGTGGGTGGGCGTGGGCGTCTGCGCGTCGCGGCAGACGAAATCCGACTGGCTCGAGGCGGCGTCGGTGGAACTGCGCGGCGCGACTCGGGAGGGCGGTCTTTGAAACGCGGGCTCGATATCCTGCTCTCGCTCGCGGCCTTGGTGGCGCTGGCACCGGTGCTTGCGGTCGTCGCCTTGCTCGTGCGTGCGAAACTGGGCCGGCCGGTCCTGTTCTCGCAAGCGCGGCCGGGATTGCGCGGGCGGCTGTTCACCCTTTGGAAGTTTCGCACGATGAGCGACGCCCGCGACACCCACGGCCGGCCGCGGGCGGACGCGGAGCGCCTGACGGAGTTTGGCCGGACGTTGCGCGCGACCAGCCTCGACGAGCTGCCGGAGCTGTGGAACGTGCTGCGCGGCGACATGAGTCTCGTCGGGCCGCGTCCGTTGTTGGAGGAATATCTGCCGCGCTATTCGCGCGAGGAAGCGCGGCGTCACGACGTGCGGCCGGGATTGAGCGGCTGGGCGCAGGTCAACGGTCGCAACGCCACGACGTGGGAGGAGCGGCTGCGGCTCGACGTGTGGTATGTCGATCACCGCAGCCTGTGGCTCGACCTGCGGATCATCGCGCGGACCCTCGCGGTCGCGTTCCGCCGCGAAGGCATCAACGCGCCCGGGGCCGACACGATGCCCGAGTTTCGTCCCCCGGCGGAACCCGGCGGGCGGAAAAACATTCGACAGCGCGACGAATCCGCCGGTAGGCCCTCGTCATGAGCATACCCTTGGAAAATCCCGCGCCGGCCGTCCGCGCGATGATCTTGGAACTGTTGCCTGCCGGCAGCGCCGAAGACGCCCGGATTTTCGGCGGGGGCGGACCGCTCGACAGCCTCGGGCTCGTAAATTTCCTCGCCGACCTGGAATACCGGCTGGGGGAGCGGTTCGGCCGGGAACTGGTGCTGGCGAGCGACCGCGCGATGAGCCGGAACCGTTCGCCGTTTCGCGATGTCGCCGCGCTGACGGACTACGTGCTCGAACTTCTGGCCGAATGAAACCGCCGCGCATCGTCCTCATCACCGGCACCAGCCGCGGCATCGGGCTCGGGCTCGCCGAGCATTATCTCGCGCAGGGCGACGTCGTCTGCGGTTGCAGCCGGGCTCCCGCGTCGCTGGCGCACCCGCGCTACTCCCACCGCGCGCTCGACGTGGCGGACGAAGGGGCGGCGGTGGCGATGGTGCGCGCAGTCGTGCGCGAGCACGGCCGGATCGACGCCCTGTTGAACAACGCGGGCATCGCCGCGATGAACCACGCGCTGCTCACGCCGGCGGCCACGGCGCGGGCCATCTTCGCGACCAATTTTCTCGGCACGTTTCTTTTTTGCCGCGAGGCGGCGAAGGCCATGGTGCGGCAGAGAAGCGGACGGATCGTCAATTTCACGACGGTGGCGACGCCGCTGCGGCTGGAGGGAGAATCGCTCTACGCGGCGAGCAAGGCGGCGGTGGAATCGTTTACCCAGGTGCTCGCGCGCGAGCTCGGGCCGGCCGGGGTGACGGTGAACGCGGTGGGACCCACGCCGGTGCCGACGGATCTGGTGAAGAACGTGTCCGTGGAAAAGATGGACGCGTTGCTGGCCCGGCAGGCGATCCGGCGCTTCGGCTCGATCGAGGACGTGATCAACGTCGTCGATTTTTTCCTTTCGCCGCGCAGCGCGTTCGTGACCGGGCAGGTGATCTACTTGGGCGGCGTGACCGGTTGAGCCGGGCGCCCGGCGGGCAAGGCCCGCGAATTTTTTGTGAGCGACGCGATACAGCACCTAGAGCCGGCGGACATCGCCCGGCTGGCCGCGCGGCGGACCACGGCGGTGCTCTGGCTGGACGGGGCGGGGGCGCACACGTGGGGCGAATTCGGGGCGGCGGTCGAGGCCGCGCGCAGGCAATGCGAGGCGGCCGGGGTGGGTCCGGGGGAAATCGTGATCACGCCGGGGGACGCCTCGCCGGAAGCGCTCGCGTGGCTGTTTGGCGTCGCGCTCGTCGGCGGAGTCGTCGCGCCGCTCCGGGCCGCGCGTGCGGGTGAAATCGAGACTTGGAAACGGCATTGCGAGATCGGCTGGCGGGTAAACGGGGGCCGAATCGAGGCGCGGAAGGAAGGGATCGCGACGCCCGCGTCGGCGCGCCTGCTGGCCGAGTTACGGGCGCGCGACCGGCCCGGGCTGCTGCTCGGCACGGGCGGGACGACGGGCCGGCCACGCCTGGTGTTGCACGATCTCGGCGCGCTTCTGGCAAGCATCCCCGTGCGCGCCGGCCGGCCCGCGCGGATCATGCCGTTGATGAAATTCGACCACATCGGCGGGCTGGATATCGCGTGGCGGGCGCTGGCTTCGGGGCAGACGCTGGTGGCACCGCCGAAGGAGATCACCCCGGAGGCGGTGGCGGAGAAGATCGCCGAAGCAGGCGTGGAGGTGCTGCCCGCGACACCCAGTTTTCTCAATCTGCTGCTCCTCTCCGGCGCCGCGCGGTCGCATGAGCTGCGCTCGTTGCGCACGGTGCCGTATGGCGCGGAGCCGATGCCGGCGGGCCTGTTGACGCGACTGCGGGGGGCGCTGCCGGGGGTGGATTTCAGAGAGCGCTTCGGCACCAGCGAAACGGGGGCGCTACCGGTGCGTGCGGAGGGGGAGGGTCTGGTGCTGCCCGAAGCGTTTTCCGGCTTCGCGTGGAAAATCGTCGAGGGCGAACTGTGGGTGCTGAGCCCGGCCCGGGCGCTCGGTTATCTCACGGGCGAGGCGGGCGGGTTTGCGGAAGGCGGCTGGTTTTGCACCGGGGACCTGGCGGAGCGCCGGGAGGACGGTGCGATCCGCGTGCTGGGGCGGCGCTCGGATCTGATCAACGTGGGCGGCGAGAAGGTGCTGCCTTCGGTCGTGGAGACCGTGTTGATGGGGCATCCGCTGGTGGCGGATTGCCGGGTCTTCGCCGCGGCTAACGCGGTGTTGGGCCAAGTCGTGGCGGCGGAAATCGTCTGGCGGGGACCGGAGCGCGATGCGGTGGCCGTGAAGCGTGCGCTGCACGCCTGGGCGACGGCTTTGCCCAATTGTCACCTTCCGGCGGTTGTGCGTCTGGCGGACGCCATCTACACAAGCGGCAACTTGAAGAAGGTCCGGACCATTACCTGAGTGAAACAGCTCGTCATCATAGGCGCAGGCGGGTTCGGCCGCGAGGTGCTGGCCTGGGCACGGCAGTCGACCGACGGCTGGGCGGTGCGGGGGTTCCTCGACGACAATCCCCGGGCGCTGGACGGTTTTTCCAAAGACGTGCCGATTCTCGGCGGAGTCTCCGACTACGAGCCGCGAAGCGGGGATGTGTTTGTGTGCGCGCTTGGCCGCGTGGATTTCAAGCGCCGCTGCGTGGAGCAGATTCTCGCGAGGGGAGGCGAGTTTGTCCCGGTCATCCACCGGTCGGCGGCTTTGGGGGAAAACGTCACGCTCGGGGCGGGGGTGATCCTCGGCCCGCACGCGGTGGTGAGTTCGGACACGCGGCTGGGCGATTTTGTGACGGTGAACCTGCACTCCACCGTGGCGCACGACGCGGTGATCGGGCGCTGGACACAGTTGCACTGTCACGTGGACGTCACGGGCGGCGTGACGGTGGGCGAGCGGGTGACGATCGGGAGCCATGCCTCGCTGTTGCCGGGCGTGAAGATCGGCGATGGGGCGACGATCGGCGCCGGGACGGTGGTGATGCGCGACGTGGCTCCGAACTCCACGGTGTTCGGCGCCCCGGCCAGGCCCTATGCGGTCAAAGAACTCCTAGAATGAGCGGTCCGCGCAAACGAAGCTGGTGGTGGCCGGTGATCGTGCCGGCGATCGCGTTGTCCGTCGCGATCGCCATGCAGGGCGCGCTTGTTTTTCGGGAGACGCCCAAGCCCCGCGAGCCCCACTTGGCGCTTGCGATCCCCGCGACGGTCGAGGGTTGGTCGGCCCGCGAGGTGCCGCTGGGCCCGACCGAGTTTATCGCGAACGAGGTCGAGAAGGTGCTCAACTACGACGAGGTCTTGAACCGCGAGTTTTTCCGGGGCGGCGAAAAATTCGGACTTTACGTCGCCTATTGGGGGGCGGGAAAGATGCCCACCCGGTTTGTTGCCTCGCACACGCCCGACCGCTGCTGGACCGAGAACGGGATGCGCTGCGTGGAAATGAAATTCAAGTTCACGGAAACCTTCGAGGGCGCCGCGCTCCAGCCCGGCGAGTGGCGCCGCTTCGAGGCGGCCGCGGGCGGAGCCGAGACTTATGTGCTCTACTGGCACCTCGTCGAGGGGCGCATCTACGATTACGGCGGGCGTTTCAACGCCGTTCCGAGCCCAACCCTCTGGATCAAGGATGCCGTGCAACAGGCGCTGCTCGGCAGCCGCGAGCAGTATTTCATCCGCATCACCAGCGCCGAACCGCTGGAAAATCTGCGTAACGACCCCGGGTTCGCCGAGATTTTGCGCGGTTTGAAGCGGCTCGGTTTGGCCGCCGCCTCCCGGACTTCCCCATCAACCCCATGATCGAACGAGAGACTGCATCAAAACGGATTTTCCTGTCCCCGCCCCATCTCGGGCAGGAGGAGAGAGACCATGTGGATTCCGCATTCGCCTCCAACTGGGTGGCGCCGGCGGGACCGCATCTGGCGGCCTTGGAAGAGGAGATCTGCGCCGCGAGCGGCATCGAGGCGGCGGTCGCCCTCTCGTCGGGCACGGCGGCGCTGCATCTCGCGGTGCGCCTGATGGACGTGCGCCCGGGGGACGAGGTCTTCTGCTCGACGTTCACGTTTATCGCGAGCGCCAATCCCGTTGTTTACCAAGGGGCGCAGCCCGTGTTCATCGACGCGGAAACGCGGTCATGGAACATGGATCCCGCGCTGCTCGCCGAGGCGCTGGCTCAGCGGGCCAAGGCCGGCCGGTTGCCCAAGGCCATCATCGTGGCGGATATCTACGGTCAGAGCGCGGCTTGGGCGGAGATCCAGGCGACGGCGGCGGCGCACGGGGTGCCGATCATCGAGGACGCCGCCGAGGCGGTGGGCGCGACCTACCGGGGCAAATGGGCGGGGCGATTCGGCGTGCTCGGGGTGTATTCGTTCAACGGAAACAAAATCCTTACCACCGGCGGCGGCGGCATGCTGGTCTCCTCCGACGCCGGCCTGATCGCGCGGGCGCATAATCTGGCGACCCAGGCGCGTGAGCCGACCGTGCATTACGAACACAGCGAGTTGGGCTACAATTACCGCCTCAGCAACGTGCTCGCCGGCATCGGCCGCGGGCAGTTGCGATCGCTCCCGGAGCGGATCGAGCGGCGGCGCGCGATCTTCGAATTCTACCGGCGGGCCCTCGGCGATTTGGCGGGGGTAGACTTCATGCCGGAGGCGCCCGAGGGCCGCTGCACGCGTTGGCTGACCTGCCTGACCGTCGACGAATCCCTGGCCGGCGTTGGCCGCGACGAGGTGCTCGCCGCGCTTGCCGCCGACAACATCGAGGCGCGGCCGCTGTGGAAGCCGCTCCACCGCCAGCCGCTTTATCGGAGCGCCCCGGTTTTCGGCGGGGGCGTGGCCGACCGCCTCTTTTCCCAAGGACTATGCATCCCGTCCGGCTCGGCCATGACGCAGGACGAATTGGCGCGGGTGGTCCGTTCGGTGCGCCGGGCGTTTGCGGCGCGCTGAGCCCTGTGTGTTCCCATGATGTCCGCACTTCAGGCCGGAAAGCCCCCGTTGACGCCGTCGACGCATGTCCTGCCCAAGCGGGCCGGGGACTTCCTGCGCCTAGGCATGGAATGGTTGGATCGTAACGTCGGGCGCAACCGCACGATCCGATTTATCGCGATCCTGCTAGTGTATGCCGCGGAGCTGGGCGCGGTGTTTTGGCTCGCCTACGAATTGCGCTGGGATTTCCAAGTGCCCGAGGAGTTTCAAGCCCAGCGGCTGTTCCTCATCTTCCCGATCGTCGTCTGCAAAATCTTCCTGCTCGATTCGTTCGGCCAGTTCCGGAGCGTGCTCAGTTACTTCGGCCTGGCGGATTTCAGCGGGGTGGCGGTCGCGATGAGCACGGTGTCGGGCTTTATGTTCGCGCTCTGGTATTTCGCGGAGACGCAGGCGGCGCCGCCGCGCGGGGTGATCGTCATGGATTTCGTGCTCAGCGTGGCGCTGATTTCGTCGTTCCGCCTGACCTTGCGGGTGGTCCGGACCTGGTCGATCGAGCGGCAGGCGCAGCCGGGCGCGAGGGTGCGGCGGGTGGCGATCATCGGAGCGGGCGATGTCGGCGAGGCGCTCGCGAAGGATCTGCTCCAACGCCGGGGCAGCGGGCTCCAGCCGGTGGCGTTCATCGACGACGACCCCCACAAAATCGGGCGCAGCATCCACGGCCTGCCGGTTTACGGTCCCCTCGGGAATCTGCCGAAGCTGGCGCCCCTGCTCGAAGTGAACGAACTGGTGATCACCCTCGCCGGGGTCTCGCCGAAAAAGTTGGGCGAGATCGTGGAACTCGGGAGGCAGATCGGGGCGACGATGCAGATCGTCCCCTCCTTCACCCAACTCGCCTCGGGCGAAGTCAAGGTCGAGCGCTCCCGGCCGGTGGCGATCGAGGACTTGCTGGGCCGCGACCAGGTGAAACTCGACTCGGCGGGGATTGCGCGGCTGTTGCGGGATCGCGTGGTGATGGTCACCGGAGCCGGGGGCAGTATCGGCAGCGAGCTCTGCCGCCAGATTCTCGCGCAGGAGCCGCGGCTGTTGGTGCTGGTCGAGCAGACGGAGATCGCGCTTTTCGAGATCGAGCAGGAATTGATCGGGGGCGAGCGGGGCGCGCTCGTGCTCCCGCTCATCGTCGATATCACGGACGAGCACGCGATCCGGACCGTGTTTGCGCGGCACCGCCCGGAAGTGGTTTTCCACGCGGCCGCGCACAAGCACGTGCCCCTGATGGAGCGGCAGCCCGCCGAAGCGGTGAAGAACAACACCCTGGCGACGGCGGGCCTCACGCGGCTGGCGAGCGAGTATGGCGTCGGTCGTTTTGTGTTCATCTCGACCGACAAGGCGATCAACCCGACCAGCGTGATGGGCTGCAGCAAACGCCTCGCGGAAAAAGCGCTCCAAGCCCGGCAACGCGCGGCGGGCAACGACACCGCGTTCATGGCGGTGCGCTTCGGCAACGTGCTCGGGAGCAGCGGAAGCGTGATCCCGACGTTCCGCCGGCAGATCGCCCAAGGCGGTCCGGTGACGGTTACGCACCGGGAGATGACCCGTTATTTCATGACCATCCCGGAAGCCGTGGGCCTGGTCCTGCAGACGGCCACCATCGGCGGCGGAGGAGAGATATTCATCCTCGATATGGGCGAGCCTGTGAAAATCTTGGACTTGGCCCGCCAGATGATCGAGCTCAGCGGCTACAAGCCGGAGATCGACATCGAGATCAAAATCACGGGGCTGCGTCCGGGCGAAAAACTCTACGAGGAACTTCGCCATACCGACGAATCGCACGAGCCCACCGAGCACCCGCGGATTTTCAAACTGAAGAACGAATTCGTGACCGCCGACACGGAAACCTGGTTGGAAGAGCTTCGCCTCGTCGCGGCCCAAAATCCGCAGGCGATCAAAGAGACGATGAAACGGCTGGTGCCCGAATACACGCCGTTCGCCGACTGAGCCCGGCGTCGGCCGGCCGGGCCTCGGGCCCTCGTCGCCGGCACCAGAGGCGGGGATTCGTCCGCGAAAATGCGTCTGCCCGGCACGTTCGACGCGGGGTAATTGCACGGCGCCGGAGAAATAAAGCGGCCCCACCGTTTCGTCGTAGAATCGCGGTTACTACGTGATTTTGCATGTCGGATTGCGGGAATGCCCGGATGGGCGGTCGCAGCCGTTTCGGATAGTATGGATCGTCCAATCAATCCCATGACGATTCTCCTCATCACCTTTGTCGGCGGCCAACTGGTTCTCGGTGCGGCGGCCTTGCTTTATCTCGGTCGGCGTGCCCCGGCGCCGCAGGCTGCGCTAGTCGTTCCCGCACCTCCATCGGCGTCTTCAGACCGCCGGATGCGGCCTCATGACCGACGCAAAGAGAAAGAGTCGGGCCTCGGTCTGATGGCCGCGCGTGCCGAGCGCGCGGCCTGATCTCGCCTGAGGGAATTTTTCTTCGGTCGCAGTCCCGGTGCCGCCAAAGATCAGTGCGGCCCTTCGCGATGTCGCCGGACCGGACGTCATCGCTCACGTATACCGAAGGGCGGGTCGCGATGGACGAGAACGGATGAAATTGTTTTCGGCCGGGCTTGTTCAGGTGCTGCCGGCGCAGGTGTCTTCCAAGCGGCCGTCTTCGGTTTGCACCGTGGGGTCCGAAGACCGTTTGCGTCGATCCGCTCGATCACTCCGATCTTCCGCAACCCTTCCGATACCGGTAATTTCAGGGGGCCGCTCGAGAGCGACGGCGGCCGAAGACGACCCCGCCGAAAGCAAGGAGGGCGATGATTGCCGCGTAGACAGAGGGTTCGGGAATGGGCGTGCCGGTCACCGCAAGAATCTCGGTCCCGTAGGCTGCGAAATCGCTGATGATGGTAAACTTTGTTCCGAACGTGTTTTCGGCTACTTGGCTCATCACGCCTCCGAGATACCAATTTCCGCTGGTTTGATAAAACAGAGCGCCGCCCGAATCCCCTACAACGCCTTGTGCCTCGCCGGTGACGGAGTCGTCGTAGCGCGTGACGATGGAACGGGTGAGAATGGTGGTGGATCCTTGAAAGGCGAACGTTCCATCGCCCTCCCGGTTATTGGTGCCCCAGTTCTTGGTCCCCCCTCCGTAACCCACCATCCAGACGGGCACGCCGTTGGCGGGCGTTGACGGGGAAAGATTGAGGTTTGGGAGGAAGGGATCCGTCTGAATACGGAAGAGCAACATATCGGTCGTGCCGACTTGCTGCGCGGAGCCGGTCGCCGCCGAATAATTTATGCCTCCGAAATTGATGGTGTTGGCGCCCACGTGGTTGGCCGTCAGCACCCAATAGCCGGTGGAAAAGGAGCCCAGGTAGATACCCGACGCCCCGCCGACGGTGCCGACATTGCTCCAGCCAAGCCCGTTGCCCGGATCGGCCGTCCTTCCGGTGGGAAGTCCGGCAAGCATGAGCGCGTTTGCCGAGGGGGCGACGGCGGAAACGCAGGCGAGCAAGAGAACGGCCGCGCTTAAACGGCGAAAAAGCAGGACCGTGGCGGGTCGGGATTGGGGGAAGCAAAAGGTTTTCATGAAGATGAACGCATTCAACTAGGACTTGAAAATTTTCACTTTTAAGCGAGAATTACTGCCGTAAAAACCAGACGAATATAACCCGAACCGTCTAGCGCCGGACCGGCAATATCAGCCACCGATCCGGCGATGAATCTTTCCGCTTCAATCAGCCGGCGGCTTGCGAACGGTGGCGGCGTGCGGCGACCACGCCGAATGTAAGGATGGCGACCATCGCCGCGTAGACGGAGGGCTCGGGAATAGGGGTGATCAAGGCATCGGGAATCAGGAAATCTTGGACACCGGCGTTGTGAAGAACACTGAGCGACATACGGGCCGCATTAATGTCGCCGGTCGCGGTGAAGACGGCGTCGACCAAGAGCTGGGCTTCGCCGCGAATAGGATTTCCCGGAGAGGTGATCCAGAGGCGGGGCGTAATGCTGACCGTTACGAGATTGAAATCGTCGTCGTGCGACAGCTCCCAAACGGCAAATTGGAAAGCCTGCTGCTTTTGCGCGATTGTCAAACTGCCCGTCGGGGTGGTCATGGTGTTTGCCGGATCGTAATTGGTGCCGAAAACTTGGGCGTAGAGGATCTCAAGATTACGGGCCCGGGCAGCACCAATACCGCCGATACCTATATTGGCGCTCAAACCGGAAGCGACCCCCTTCGCGGCCTGATCGGCGCTCAACAAAGTGTAATTGGCGTTCTGGTTGTTGGTAATCTGTTGCTGCAATTCGATGCAAAACAACGCGAGGGTTGCGGGAAAGGGAATCAACGGGGCCGGCGTGACCGATAAAACTTGAAAGCCCAGAAGGCCGTCGCCGGCTGAGAACGTTCCCGTGCCGGCGTTGCCGGAAACGTTGATCAGCGGGTAGACATTGTTGAACGTCATGTTGACCGTTTGCGCGGTGGCGGAAACCGGGAAGAAAGCCAGCCCAAGAAGTGCGGCGCAGACGGAGGCTAATTTTTGTGTATTCATTTTATCTGAGCGTTGTGTTCGAGGCGGATCCCAGAAGTTCGAGGATCGCTAAAGCTGATTTGCAGCGTGGCGGGATAGGACAATAATGTAAAAACGAAGCGCTGCTTAAGGCAGGGATCGCTTACGAATACGGGGCGATGCGGAGCGGTGTTTTGCTAATAGTGGGTAAAAATACACCCAGTATTACCGTCTAAGACCACTTTCCATCTAACCATCTACTACTCTTAAATGCTACAATCGTGTGGCGATAACTGCAGATCCTGCGCTTCGTGCAGTAGTCTTCCGGAGGCGATGGTCGCGCCGCAAACAAGGCCCGGTCACGGGCGACACAAATTGCCGGCTTTGCCAGTCCCTCTTTTAAATCACCATGACTCACTTCTTCGCTTTTATTTTAGGAGCCCAACTTCTCACCGGTTTTTTTGCGATGCTTAGGCTGGCTGGGAAAAGCCCGTGCTCCTCGTTCCGTTTCGCGACCGAGCGGCTGCGTGCTGCGGCACGGCGTTCTCCGGAAAACGGTTTTTGAAATCGGAGCCGGGCATGCTGAACCCGGCCGACCCGAATCCGAACGATCCGATGTCGCCGTGCGAAGAGCATTACCGATTCGCTAAAACGAAGTCATGCGGTTGAGAGTCGCCGTCGGAAGCGCCCACGCTTAAATATCTAGCAAGGCAGTCGGGCGGCCGGCTTTTTTCCTTCAAGCAGAATTAATTCGGAATGCTCAGAAAGCGGGGCTTTCGTTCGCTTCTTCTCGTTCGTAAGCTGCTCGGCAGTTTTTTGAAAGCTAACCGCAACCGCTTGGCTCTCGTTTAGACGCTGTTGCCGGAACGCCGGCGACGCAGCGCAACCAGACCTAATGTCACGCCCGCCAGAATCGCGGCGGTTGTAGCGGGTTCGGGAATGGGGGCGAGGACCGCGTTGGGGATCAGAAAATCCTGCACGGTGCCGCTGTGGAGAACGCTTAACGACATGCGTGCGGCGTCGGTGTTGCCGGTGAGATTGGCGACCGCCGTGACCCAAGTCTGTGCCTGGTTGCGGATCACCGTCTGGTTTGAGACGTTGAAATAGCCGGAGGCCGCACCCGTGGCAGTTAGGCTAAAATCGGAGTCGTGGGAGAGTTCCCAGACGGCGAGCTGGAAAGCGACTTTCCTATCGTTGCTGAGGGCGGCGGGATTGTAATTTTGATTGAAGACCTGCGCGTAGAGAATTTCCAGATTTCGCGCACGGATTGAACCGATTCCGGTCGATGGAATATTGGCGCCGAAACCGCTTCCGGGACCGTTCTTTGAGGCTTGGTCGGCAGAAACTATGGTGAAGATGCGTTTCGAGGCGTCCGTCTCGTTCAGATTTATTGTCTGCGCCAATTCTGTGCAGAATAGCGACAGATTCATGGGGAAAGGCAGCAGCGGCGTCGGGCTGACCGAATCGACTCGGAAGTGAAGCAGACCTGCCGTCACCGAGTAGTTGGCGATGCCGGCGTGGCCTTGCACATTGGTTTGCGGAGTGACGCTGGTGAGAGCCATGTTCACCGTCTGGGCAGGAAGGGAAGCACTCGAAGCGAACATCACGCTTAAGGTTACAAATGTAAGGAGGAGCTTTTTCGGTGTCATCGAAATCGTAAATTGGCGGGAGTTGGTTGGAATGGATGGCTAAAACAAGTCGGATTTTCGATTCGGATGGGTGTTAAACCCTAGAGACTGCTTAGACGGATAAAACCTACCAGTCGAGTCGGTGACGTTTCTGTTACGAAGAAATCAAGCTGCATTAAGGCTCCTCGAAATTCTGTCGGATTTGTTATCTTGGACCCCGCGGAAGCCCGGGCCGGTGGTTTCCGGCGGTATCCAGTTCCGCCCAGCGCGAGAGACTCACGAAGAGCACACCCCAGGTGAAAAGAACGGCGGGATTTTGAAACACGAAATCGACTCCGGAGTGCAGGAAGACGAGCAGGCACCCGAGCGCGACCGCAAGTGAAACGGGATTTGTCCAGCTGCGGCACCGGTAAAATCTTCCCGCGCCCCAGAGCAGCATCGCGACCACGGGCAACATTCCGAGCAAGCCGAGTTCTATGGGGAATTCGAGCAGGTCGTTGTGCGCATGCTCCCAATATTTCAGACCGTGGGTCCCCGACAGATAGATGGCGGGATAGTTTTGGGCGAAGAGAGGGAATCCATGGCGAAAGCATCCGGCGCCCCAGCCCAGAAGCCAACGGGCCCGCAGCATGTCCACCGAGGCGCGATTGGCGACGGTGCGGTCCTGCGCCACCGCCGTGGGATTTGCCGCCAGCGGCGCGAATTTTTTCCAGACTTGTTCCGAACGCAGCGAGACGAGGCCGAAGCCGAGCGTGCCGATCAGAAGGATGCCCAGCGGCAGGAATTCACGGTGGTCTCCGCCCGATTTCCCGGGCCAAAATCTGCGCGTCGCCAGAATGCCGCCCACGACCGCGACGAAAAAAAACAGCATCAGGATGGACGTGCGTGAATAGGAAAAGACCACGGCCGCTCCCGTGAAGACCGCCGTCAAAGTCTGAAGTCTCGCCGACCAGATTTTTTCCAATCCGCGATGAGCGCGCTGGTAATGCCGCCAAGCCAGACCGAAACCCAACGCCGCGCCGAGATAAAGATACGGCCCCGCGTGATTGGGATAGATGAAGCTGGCCATGAACGCTTCGTTCCCGGGCAAAAAGGACCAAAAAATCCTGCCGGTGCCGGAGAGTTTTTGCAGCACGCCGAGCAGAGCGACCAGGAAAGCGTTGCCGGCCAAGATGGTGAAAAGCGCGAGATAGCTGCGGCGGCGTGAAAAGCCCGACCACACCGTGCAGACGAGTAGCCAGAGCGAGACGCCGACGACCAAGGCCCGCCACGGATTCGACCGCGCAAACGGCGCGTCGATCCCGGCGGGCAGCCCGGGGACCGCCCGGATCGGCTCAAGCCACCAGGCCGAGTCGTTGCTGACGAAGCGCCAGGCGGGATTGCCGCCCTGCACCGCGACATAGCCCAGCAAGACGAGCCCGGCCCAAAACACCGGGAACCGCCGAAGCCGCGCGATCGGTCTCGTGATGACGACCGTTTCGTTGGAAAAACCGCGCTCTTCCCTCCGGGGCAGGAGCACGAGCGTAAAACCGACGACGGAAAATCCGAGACTCATCAACTGGCTCCAAACATCCATGGTGCCGAATGCCCACGGTAGAAAACACAGATGCACCGAAGTCAGAACGACGACGGTGACTTCCAGCGGATGGAGCGCCGGACGGCCCGGCATACCTCCCTTTCCGGAGCCGGCGAATTCCGGCAACTGCGTTGAACGCGATGACATCGACATGACGGCGGCCGGGGTCGTCATCCCCGGTCCGCTTCGGACGCGGAGGCGCGCGAGCCGGAGTCGGGCGTGCCGCGACCGGCGCCGTGCGGTTGCGGCCGGAGTAAAAAAGAAAAGGGAAGCGGCTTCACGCGCGCGAAAAAGGAGCGGGGGCCGGGCTTGCGGTCGAGGGCGTTTGCCTTGCGTGACAGGTTTGTAACCCGTCCGTCGCGGTTTACGGGGAATTCCGCTTGCCGCGAAAAGAGCGAACGCTTGTCTCCCGGCTCGCATGTCGAATTTTCTGGCCCGAGTCCGCCTGGACGTTCCGGATCGCCTGATGGCGGCACTGGCGGTTGCGCTCGTGTTTGTGGTGTTTTTGACCGTCGACCAACTGCATTGGTGGCAACTCAAGCCGGATTATGCGTTTGGCTGGCTGGTTCCGGTATTTGTGATCTACATCGTGGTCGAGAGATGGTCGACCCTGCGGTCGATCCTGCGGGCGGGCGGGCCGAGCCCGCTGTCTCCGGCGCTGCGCGGGATGGTTTCACTCGCGGCGGGTCTGGTCTTCGCGACGGGCCTTGTTCTGTTTTTGTTCGGGGCGTTCTACCGCGCGGGCTTCGGCGCGACGCAGCCCGGATCGCTCACCCTCGCCCTGGGTTTCGCGGGCGTGTTGTTGGGGATGATCTATTTCAACGCGCCGGACGGCAGCGTCGGCGGGAAACCTACGTCAGGAGCCTGGGTCCTGGGGGCCGACGCACGCCTGCGGGTGGTGGGGTTGTTTTTGTTTCCCGCGCTCATTTGGATCCTATCCGCGCCGCTCGTCTCGGCGGTGGAGAATGCCGTCAGTCTCTTTTTGCTCAGGAAGGTGGTCATC